>Ga0310812_10000172_pt1 | contig 28769 bp, 20 predicted proteins | sample NN3metagenome_FD_205747 | JGI IMG/M metagenome (GOLD analysis project Ga0310812, IMG submission 205747) | Soil microbial communities from experimental microcosm in Duke University, North Carolina, United States - NN3 | ecosystem: Engineered > Artificial ecosystem > Soil microcosm > Unclassified...
TTCATCTCCTCGAACTTGAGCTCGTCGCTGCTCATCGATTCGAGGACCGTGCCGATGCTCGTCTGCTGGTGGGCGTAGTACTTCTCCAGCGCCCGCTTCACCGCCTCTTCGCTGGCCACCGCGCCCTGCACCTCGCAGTGCAGCGTGTGGCGGAGGTCGTCGCGCACGTTTACGTCGTGCGGGTTCGACATCGCGACCGTGAGGATGCCGTTTTCGAATTTGATGGGGATGACGTTGTAGGACTTCGCCATGTTGGCGGGGAGCTTGTTGATGACGACGGGGTCGACGTCGAGCTCGTCGAGGTCGACGACCTCCATCCCCATCTGGGCGGCGAGGGCGAGAAGGATCTCCTCGCGGGCCACGTAGCCCATGTTGACGAGGATTTCGCCGATGACGCCGCCCTGCTTGCGCTGGATCGCCAGGGCCTCCTGGATCTGGCCCTCACTGATGAGTTCCATCTCCTTGAGAACCTGGCCGAGCGGCTTCTGCCTGCCCGGATCGCCCTTACCCATGCTGCCTCCGCCCGCCGAGGGCGCCGGCTTCGTGCCCTTTGGAGCGGAGCTCCCACCCGGTGCCATTGCTCTTCATTTATAGACCTCGCTCAAATCAGCGTCAACTAGAAAGCACGGCGCCCGTGTTATTATTGTGCCGATTAAGACTCCGGTGAAGAAGCTCACAATTTTACTGCTCCTGACCCTCGGCCTCCCCGCGGCCGCAGGGCAGGAAAAGTCCCTCCACGACCAGATCGACGCCGTCGTCCAGGGTCTCAAGCTCAAGGGCGCGAAGGTCGGCGTCGTCATCTACTCCGTGAAGGCCAACCGGACCATCTACGGCAACAACGAACGCGATTCCTTTCTCCTGGCCTCCAACACCAAGCTCCTCACGACTTCGGCGGCCCTCTGCCGCCTTGGCGCCGACTTCAAGTTCCGCACGTCCGTCGGCGTCCTCGGGGGCGACCTCCACGTCTTCGCCGGCGGCGACCCCAACCTGAGCGGCCGCTTCCACGACGACGACCCCGCGGCGATCTTCCGGGACTGGGGCACCAAGATCAAGGCGGCCGGCGTCCTCAAGGCGGGCCGCCTCGTCCTCCACACGGGCATCTTCGACGACGTCCACATCCACCCCGGCTGGAAGGGCTACGACCCCTACGCCTGGTGGGCGGCGCCCTTCGGGGCCCTCTCGCTCAACGACAACTGCGTCGACCTCAAGGTCTCCCCCGCGGCCGAAGGGCAGCCCTGCAAGGTCGCCCTCGCGCCCGACACCGCTTACGTCACGATCGTGAACCAGACCAAGAGCTCCGCCAAGAGCCAGCGCAGCACCTTCGGGTTCACGCGCCCCGCCGAGTCGAACACCATCACCCTCCGCGGCGAGGTGCCCGGCCGCGCCCTCCATTGGGTGGCCATCAACGACCCCACCCTCTACTTCGGCACCGTGCTCAAGGAGACGCTCGCCGAGGGCGGCATCGAGGTCGCCGGACCGGTCGAGGAGTCGGCGCAGCCGCTCGAGGAGGCCAAGGGCTACAAGGAGCTGGCCTTCTGGGAAAGCGACCTGCCCACGACGTTGGCGACCTGCAACCAGCCGAGCCAGAACTTCTATGCCGAGATGATCTTCCGCACCCTCGCCTGGAAGGCGAAGGGCAAGGGGAGCACGGAGAACGGCGTCGCGGCGGTCCGCGAGTTTCTGACGAAGGACGCGGGCCTGGAGGACTTCTCGCAGGTCGACGGCTCAGGCCTCTCCCGCGAGAACCGCGCCTCCCCGGCCGAGCTGGTCAAACTGCTGCTGTACATGCGCCTGCACAAGACCTCGAAGGTCTTCATCGACTCGCTTGCGGTCAACGGCGACCCCAAGGGGACCCTCAAGCACCGGCTCCGGGCGCCGGACCTGAAGGGCCGCGTCCGCGCCAAGACCGGCCACATCGGCGGCGTCTCGAGCCTCTCGGGCTACGTCGAGTCTGCCGGCGGCGACACCTACGTCTTCTCGATCCTCAGCAACGCGGGGGAGCAGACCAAGATGGGCCTCGTCGACCAGATGGAGGACCGCCTCTGCGAGCTGATGGCCCGCGCCAAGGGCGACTGACCCATCCCCCGAATTCACATTTATGAAATGCATAAACGTTCACTTTCGCCCTGCGAGTATTGCCTTCTTTAGTGTAAGATACTTCCGAGGGCAGGACAGGGTCACGTCGGAGGCATCTATGACCGGCAGGGGTAAGAACGGCTTTACTCTAATCGAACTCATGATCGTGATTGCGATCATCGGCGTCATCGCGGCGATCGCGATCCCCGGTCTGATCTCCACGCAACGCTCCTCCTACGAGCGCGGCGCCTCCACGTCCCTGAAGACCATCGCGGTCGCCGAGGCCGATTTCCGGACCAACGACCGGGACGGCAACGGGGTCAACGACTTCTGGACCTTCGACGTGAAGGGCCTCTACACCATGACCAATTGCGCGGTGGCCGGCAAGGCCGGCGGCACCGTCGACCCCCCCATCCGCCTGATCGAGCTCTCCCTGGCGTGCGCCGATTCGGACCCGGCCATCGCCCCGGCCGGCGGCGAGTGCATGGACATCACGCAGCTGGGCGTCGTCGCCGCGAAGGCGGGCTACTGGTACTGCGCCCTGCAGGTGGACGGCGGCCTGCCCTTGAACACCGACGCCACCTACCGGCAGGACACCGCCGGGAACCTGGCGATGGGCAGCTGTCACAACATGGGCCGCTACGGCGTCGTCTGCTTTCCGGAGAGTGCGACCTTCGGCAAGTTCGTCTACGTCCTGAACGAAGGCAACACCATCTACCGCTCGGCCACGACCTCGGCCGTGCGGATCGGGACGACGATCCCCCCCGGCATCGCGGGCACCGGCTTCATCAACACCTACAAGGACTGGCCGGACGACATCAACCTGAAGTCGTACTGGAACAAGCTGGACTAGGCACCCGACGGCGGCCCCGGCACCGCCTTCAAGTTGCATCCCTGGGGGCAACTTGATTGAATCTCCTTTCACATGAGCCGCACGCCCGTCGCCGCCGTCACCGGGTCGAATCGAGGGATCGGCCCCGAGATCGTCCGGACCCTCCAGGCCGCCGGCTACGCCGTCGTCTCCAACGGCCGCTCCGCCCGCTCGGGCCCCGGGGACCTCCACGTGCGGGCGGACGTCGCCACGGCCGCCGGGGCCCGGAAGCTGGTCGCCGGGGCCCGCCGCCTGGGTGGGCTGGACCTCCTCGTCTGCGGCGTCGGCGACTTCTTCGAGACGCCCGTCTCGGCGATGCGGATCGACCAGTGGGAGGCCCTCTTCGAGAGCAACCTGACGACCGCCTGGCGCTGCTGCAAGGAGGCGCTGCCCCTGCTGCGGAAGCGTCGCGGCGCCATCGTCACGATCGGCGGCACCGTCACGCAGAACGTGCGGGCGAACCCCCGCTACGTCGCGTACCAGATGGCCAAGACGGCCCTGACGGTCTTCACGAGATCCCTGGCCCAGGCGGAGGCCCCCCGCGGCGTGCGGGTGAACATGATCAATCCCGGATTCATCCGGACCTACAACTACGGCGAGTCGGAAGTCCCCGGCCTCCAGCGCCGCGTGCCGCTGGGCCGTCTGGGCGACCCGAAGGACATCGCCGAAGCCGTCGTCTGGCTGGCGTCGGAGAAAGCCTCGTATGTGAACGGAGCGGTCCTCGACGTCGGCGGCGGGCTCTGGGTATGAGCGATCTCTTCGAAAAGAAGGCCCCTGCCCCGCTCGCGGACCGGATGCGGCCCGCGACGCTTGAGGAGTACGTCGGTCAGGAGGACGTGCTCCGCACCGTCACGAAGCTGCTGAACCGGCCGCCCTCGATGATCCTCTGGGGCCCGCCCGGCTGCGGGAAGACCACGCTCGCGCGACTCATCGCCGAGAAGACAGGCCTTCACTTCCTCCAGTTCTCCGCCGTGACGAGCGGCATCAAGGAGGTGAAGGAGGCGATCGAGCAGGCCCGCTGGCGGCGCCAGAACGAGAACAAGGGCACCGTCCTCTTCGTCGACGAGATCCACCGCTTCAACCGCGCGCAGCAGGACGCCTTCCTGGGTCCCATCGAGGACGGCACCCTGGTCCTCATCGGCGCCACGACGGAGAACCCCAGCTTCGAGGTCAACGCGCCGCTGCTCTCGCGCTGCCGCGTCTTCACCCTGAAGGGGCTCACCCGGGACCAGGTGAGGACCATCCTGGAGCGCGCCGTGGCGCACGTCGGCGCGCAGGCCGAACCGGGCGCGCTCGACGCCGTCGCCGACCTGGCCGGCGGCGACGCCCGCACCGCGCTCAACATCGTCGAGATGTGCGGCCTCCAGGTCACGGTGCAGGCCGTCAAGGAAATGGCCCAGCGTCGCGTGCTCCTCTACGACAAGGACCGCGAGCAGCACTACGACACGGTCTCGGCGTTCATCAAGTCCATGCGCGGCAGCGACGTCGACGCCGCGCTCTACTGGCTCGCCCGCATGCTCGAGGCCGGCGAGGACCCCCTCTTCATCGCCCGGAGGATCGTCATCTTCGCGAGCGAGGACGTCGGCAACGCCGACCCGCGCGCCCTCACGGTCGCGGTCGCCGCCAAGGACGCCGTGGACTTCATCGGCATGCCCGAAGGGTTCTACCCGCTGGCGCAGGCGGTGACGTACCTGGCCACCGCGCCCAAGTCGAACGCGAGCGGCGAGGCCTACAAGGCGGCGAAGGCGGACGTCGAGAAGTTCCCCGCCGAGCCGGTGCCGATGCACCTCCGGAACGCCGTGACCGGCTTCATGAAGGCCTCCGGGTACGGAAAGGGCTACGAGTATGCCCACGACCAGCCGGGCGGCGTGGTGAGCCACGGCCACCGGCCTCCCAACGTCGAGGGACGTCCGTATTACCATCCGGTCGACCGCGGCTACGAGATCACGATCAAGAAATTGATGGAAGAGCGGAAAAAGCGACCATAGGATACCGACCATGAAGAACGCCCTCGCCGCCCTGCTGCTGTTCAGCGCCGCCGCCTGTTCCTCCTCCGACGGAGGAGCGAAGAGGACCGACGCGGACTTCGAGAACGACATGGCGTCGTCGATCATGTTCGACCCGGCCCTCCTGAAGGCCGGCGACCGCGTCGTCTACTTCGTGAAGCGCACGGGCGAGGCGGAGACCCAGAAATACGCCTGGTCCGCCGTCGCCGAGGACCGGGGCAACGTCTGGATCGAGAACTCGATCCCCTGGAACGCCAAGCGGGCGATCGTGAAGAGCAAGCTGGACCGCTCGGGGAAGCTGCTGGAGCAGTGGGTCGGCGAGCCGGGCGGCGTCCCCGGCCAGACCTGGCCCACCCCGACGACGACGCAGCCCCCCAAGCCCGTCCGGGATTCCGCCGGCGCCAAGGCCGACTCGAAGGAGGAGCCCGACCGGATCGTGGTGGGCGGCAAGCCCTACGACTGCACCCGTGTCACGACCGTGCTGGCCTACCCGGACGGCCGCAAGAGCACGATGACGAACTGGTTCTCGAAGGAGGTGCCCTTCGCGCCCACGAGGGCGCTGGGCGGCCTCGTGAAGCGCCAGTTCGGCCGCCTCACGATGGAGCTCGTGACCGGCGACCGCAACGCCAAAGCGGAGATGCAGATCCCGCAGAAGTGATGGCCGACGACACGGGCGCTCCTCCCCGCCCACGGTCCCCCGGCGCCTTGCTCGATCCCCTCAAAGGCCCCCGGATCCTGCTCGGAAGCGCCGCGCTGCTGCTCTTCATCATGCCCGGCGCCGCGGACCTCTGGACCCACGAGGGCCGCTGGGCCGTCATCTGCCGCGAGATGATGCGCAGCGGCGACTACATCCACCCCTACCTCTTCGACGAGGAGTACTACGACAAGCCGCTCCTCTCCTACTGGCTCATGATCGGGGCCGCGCGGCTCCTGGGCGGCCTGAGCGAGACGGCGCTGCGCCTGCCGGCGATGCTCGCGGGACTCCTGGCCGTCTGGTGCACGTACCGGATCGGGCGGCGCCGCTTCGGCCCCGAGACCGGCCTGCTCGCGGGCTGGCTGCTGCTGACCTGTCCGATCTTCGTCTACTGGTCCCGCCTGGCCTGCTCGGACATGCTCAACCTCGCGGCAGTGGCGGGCGCGGTCGCCTGGTACACGGAGCGGCGCGACCGGCCGGGCGTCGTCAGCCACGCCGTGCTGGCGTTCATCTTCGCGGTCGGGGCCCAGATGAAGGGGCTGGTGGCCCCGGTGCTGGCGCTGATGGCGATGCTGCCGGACCTGTTCAGCGACGGCCGCTGGAGGCGGCACCTGCGCTGGTCGCTGCTCCCCGCCGCGGCCCTCGGCGTCGGGGCCTACCTGCTGCCCTTCCTGGCGTCGAAGGCGCCGTCGGGCGGGACCTACGAGTCGAGCGGGCTCGCGCTGGCGTTCCGCGAGAACGTGCTGCGCTACTTCAAGCCCTTCGACCACGAGCAGCCGCGCTACGTCTACGCGCAGTACCTCTTCGTCTACACGCTGCCCTGGGCGTTCCTTCTGCCCGGAGTGCTGGCGCGGGCGCTGCGGCAGCGCCGGTCCCTGGGGCCGGACGCGGCGTGGCCGCTGCTGGCGTCGCTCCTCATGCTGGTCTTCCTCACGCTCAGCGGCAGCCGCCGCAACTACTACATGCTGCCGATCCTGCCCTTCGTGATGCTCGCGGTCGCGGACTGGATCCGGGAGCCCGGCCGCGAGCTCCGACTCCGGGTCGCGGGCTGGACCGCCGCGCTGTCGGCGGCGGGGATGCTGCTCTTCTTCGGCGTGGTCACGCCGCTCTTCGAGAGCCGCGGGGGCCTGCGCCTGATGGCGGCCGAGATCCGGCAGGCCGCGGAGAGCCGGGCGCCCTGGGGATCGTGGCGGGTCGTGCTCTTCGACACGCGCCCCCAGATGGGCTACTACCTGGAGCCCGGGGAGCGGCCGCGGCGCCTCCTCACGAACGACGAACTGGCGCAGGCGCTGAAGGAGCATCCCCGGACCGTGGTCGTGATGTACTCCGAAAAGGCCGCCCGGGTGGAACCGCTCGTGGGGCCCTGCACGATCGTCCGCGAGAAGTCGACGCTCCCCTGGCAGCTGGGACAGACGAAGAACACCTCGCAGGCCCAGACCGCCTTCATCCCGGAGTGACGGCTTACGCGACGACGTTGACGAGCTTGCCGGGAACGACGATCACCTTCTTGGGGGTGACCCCCGCGAGCTCCGGCAGCGCCAGCGCCATCGACTTCAACTGGTCCTGCGTCGAGTCGGCGGGCGCGACGAACTTCGCCTTCAGCTTGCCGTTCACCTGGACGGGGATCTCGATCGTGTCGCCCTTCGCGGCGGCGGCGTCGAAGACCGGCCAGGGGGCCTTGAAGACGCTCCCCTTCCCGCCCAGCATCTCGAAGAACTCCTCGCCCAGGAACGGGGCCAGCGGCGCGATGACCTTCGCGGTGATCTCGAGCACCTCGCGGACCGCGGCGCGCTCGTCCTCGGTCTTGGGGTCGAGCTTGAGCCCGTCGGCCACGTTCAGCAGCTTGTAGATCTCGGCGATGGCGGTGTTGAAGTCGAGCGGCTGCTCGGCGGCGGAACTCATGCGCTTGAGCAGCAGGTGGGCCTGCTGCCGCAGGGGCTTGTACGCGTTCCCCTTCGCGGGCGCGCCCGTCACCTTCGGGATCAGCTCTTCGAAGAAGTCCCAGAGGCGCGTCACCAGCCGGTGCGCGCCGGAGAGGCCGTCCTTCTTCCACTTGATGTCGATGTCCGACGGCGCGAAGGCGAACATCGCCAGGCGGCAGACGTCCACGCCCCACTCGTCCATGATCTCCGACGGCGAGATGGCGTTGCCCTTGGACTTCGACATGATGTCGCCGTTCTCGTCGCAGACCATGCCCTGGTGGTAGAGGCGCACGACGGGCTCGTCGCTCGGCACCCAGCCCGCGTCGAAGAGGACCTTGGCGATGAAGCGGAAGTAGAGCAGGTGCATGTTCGTGTGCTCGGCGCCGCCGATGTAGAGGTCCACCGGCAGCCACTTCCGGATCTCGTCCTTGCTCCACGGCTCGACGGCGTTCTTCGGGTCGACGTAGCGGTAGAGGTACCAGCTGGAGCACATGAAGGTGTCCATCGTGTCGGGGTCCCGCTGCGCGGGCCCGCCGCACTTCGGACACGTCGTGGTCATGAACGACGGCTGGTCGGCCAGCGGCGAGCGCCCCTTGGGCTGGAAGTTCTCCACCCGCGGCAGCATCACCGGCAGGTCCTTCTCGGGCACCGCCTGGGGCCCGTCCTTCGGGCAATGGATGATCGGGATGGGGCAGCCCCAGTAGCGCTGCCGCGAGATCAGCCAGTCCTTGAGCTTGTAGTTCACCTTCGGGCGGCCGAAGCCCTGCTTCTCGACGTACTCGATGACCTTGGGGATGCCCGACGGCGACGGCGTGCCCGTGAGCTCGCCGGAGTTGACCATCTTGCCCTCGCCCACGTACGCGTCGGCGTAGGGCTCCTGCCCGCCGGAGATGACGATCTTCACGGGCAGCTGGTACTTCTTCGCGAAGGCGAAGTCGCGCGTGTCGTGGGCGGGGACGCCCATGACGACGCCCGTGCCGTAGTGCGCCAGGACGTAGTCGGCGACCCAGAGCGGGACCTTCTCGCCGTTGAGCGGGTTCGTGACGTATTTGCCCGAGAAGACGCCGTCCTTCTCGCCCTCCATGGTCCGCTCGCGCTCGGACTTCTGGCTGGCCTTGTAGACGTACTCCTTCACGCCGGGGGCCGTGAACGTCGCGGCCAGCGGGTGCTCCGGCGCGACGACGACGAAGCTGACGCCCCAGGTCGTGTCGGGGCGCGTCGTGAAGACGGTCAGCTTCTTCCCCTCGTAGTCGAAGTCGATCTCCGCGCCGACGCTCTTGCCGATCCAGTTGCGCTGGCCGGTCTTCGTCGGCTCGGGCCAGCCGGCGAGCTTGTCGATGTCGTTATTCAGCCGCTCCGCCATCGCGGAGTACTTGAAGAACCAGGTGTTCTCGATCGGCTTCTTGATGACCTCGTTGTGGCAGCGCCAGCACTTGCCGTCGTGCACCTGCTCGTTGGCCAGGATGCCGTCCTGCTCGCACCAGTTGACCATGCTGGGCGCGCGATAGGCCCAGCCGTTCTTGAAGAGCAGCAGGAAGAGCCACTGGGTCCACTTGTAGTAGCCGGGGTCGAAGGTGCGGACCTCGCGGTCCCAGTCGTACGAGATGCCCATCCGCTGCAGGGTCGCCTTGCCCGTCTCGACGTTCTTCAGCGTCCAGTCGAGCGGCTGCAGCTTGTTCTTGATGGCGGCGTTCTCGGCCGGCAGGCCGAACGCATCCCAGCCGAAGGGGTGCAGGACGTCCTCCCCCTTCATCATCCGGTAGCGGGCGACGGCGTCGCCGATGCCGTAGTTCCGGAAGTGGCCCATGTGGATGTCGCCCGACGGGTAGGCGAACATCTCCAGCACGTAGTACTTCTTCTTGGGGGCTTCCGGCGTGTGGTAGAGCTGCTGCTGGGCCCAGCGCGCCTGCCACTTGGCCTCGAGGGCTTTCGGGTCGTATTTCATGGAGCGGCGATTTTAGCCATTGGCCCCGCGCCTAGCAATATCGGGGTGGCCCGGCTTTTGCTAAACTGGCGCCATGAGCATCAGCCGCTGGCTCCTCCTCGCCCTGGTCCCGCTCTGCGGCTGCGCCGGTCGGGTCTTCACCGATGACGACAACCGGAAGACGGTGCAGGTGGACGTCGGGACGACCTTCACCGTCCGGGTCCAACGTCCCCCCGGCTCGCAGACCCAGCCCACGGTCCAGGGGAGCATCCTGGCGCTGGTCGGCCAGCGGTCCCCGACCTCGGGAGTCCACGAATTCGAGTTCGAAGCGCGCGGCCTGGGGGAAACCGACCTCAAGATTCCACCCGATTATTCCCTCCGGGTCCGGGTGGTGTCCGCGTCCGCGCGCCCCGGCATGCCGGTGAACAGGCCGTGAGCACCTAATGTCTAGAACCTATCCAGGGCATAAACCGAGCCGATACGTTCTTTTCCGCAATTAACCTTGCGTTCCCACCGTCCTCACATAAAATAAATCGGGGGCCTACCCCTCCTTATGGCTGAACAGCACGAGAATCTTCACTTCGGCGCGATTGCCATCAAGCTGGGATTCACCACGCTCGAGAAGGTCGACGAGTGCCTCCGCCTTCAGGAAAAGATGAAGGAACTGGGGGTCGCCCCCAAGAAGCTCGGCGAAATCATGCTGGCCAAGGGCTACGTGACCGAGGGCCAGGTGAAGGAGATCTTCAAGTACCAGGGGATGAAGGGGGGCCACACCTCCATCCAGGGCTACAAGATCCTGACCAAGATCGGCCAGGGCGCCATGGGCTCGATCTACAAGGCCCTGCAGATCTCCATGGACCGCGTGGTCGCGATCAAGTGCCTCGCGTCCAAGTACTCCCAGAACGACAAGTTCCGCGAGCGCTTCCTCCGCGAGGCCCGCGCGGTCGCCCGCCTCAACCACCCGAACATCATCCAGGGCATCGACGTCGGCGACTCGAACGGGGTGCACTACTTCGCGATGGAGTACATCGACGGGCCGACCGTCGGCGAGCTCCTCAAGCGCGGCGGCGCGCTCGACGAGAAGCGCGCGATCAACATCGTCACCCAGATCTCCCGCGCGCTGCAGCACGCGTTCAACCACGGCATCATCCACCGCGACATCAAGCCCGACAACATCATGCTCACCCGGGAAGGCGTCGCGAAGCTCTGCGACCTGGGCCTCGCCAAGCTCCAGACCAAGGAGGACGGCGACGCCTCGGGCACCCGGCCGGGCGCCTCGATGGGCACCCCGTACTACATCGCCCCCGAGCAGGCCCGCGGCGAGCAGAACGTGGACACCCGCGCCGACATCTACTCGCTCGGCGCCAGCTTCTACCACATGGTCGCCGGCGAGGTGCCCTTCGTGGGCCAGAGCGCCGCGGACGTGATCTCGAAGCATCTGACCGAGCCGGTGACGCCGCCGCGCGTGAAGAACCCGCTCGTCAGCGGCGCCGTCGACTGGGTCATCGTGAAGATGATGCAGAAGGCCCGCGAGGACCGCTACCAGACCCCCACCGAGCTCGTGCGCGACCTCGAGGCGATCGCCGCCGGCGGCGCCCCCGAGGGCTTCGTGCAGGAGAGCCAGGCGAAGTCGTCCGCCCTCCCCAAGCTGCGCCGCGGCCGCCTCCTGCGCCGCACCGGCCGCTTCCGCCGCCGTTAAGAGCACCACCGAGACACCGAGAACACGGAGAAGAGAAGGTCTGTCATGAAGAAGGGGAAGAAGGTCGCACCCATCCCCGAGGACCGTCCGGGGGTTTCGTTGTTCCTGTCGATCCGCGGAGCCGCCGGGGCGATCGACTTTTATAAGAAGGCGTTCGGCATGAAGGAGCGCTTTCGCATCCTCGGCCCGGACGGCGGGATCGCGCAGGCGCATCTGGAGCTCGCCGGCACCCTCATCATCGTGGCCGACGAAGTCCGGGACGCGGAACCGGACGAGGTGACCTCCAGCGGGTCGGCGAGCTACATCGTCTACGTCAAGGATGCGGACGCGGCCTTCAAGAAGGCCGTGGAACTGGGAGCCGAGTCGGCGCAGAATCCCAGGGACACCCTCTGGGGAGACCGGACCGCCGCCATCGTCGACCCGTTCGGCTATGTCTGGAGTTTCTCGACGCGCATCGAGGACGTCTCTCCGGAGGAGTTCGCCAAGCGGGCCGCCGAACTCATGGGGATGGAGTCGCCGGAGAACTAGGGCGCCGTCAATCCTTCCAGTCGGCCGCCTGGAACGACTCGAGCTGCAGCGCCTTGCCGTTGAGGCCGCCCGTGACCTGGAAGCGGTTCTTGCCGCCGATCTTCTTCTTGAGCTCCGCGAGCTTCTCGGCGCCCGCGAGCGAGAGCGTCGCGCCGCTCCCCTTGGCCACCAGCGTGGCTTTGTCGCCCGAGAAGCTGACGGTCCCGTGGATCGTGATGCTGCTGCCGCGGTAGCCCATGTCCTTGGGCAGTCCGGCCACCGCGGGGATCGGCGACTTGTCGCCGATGAGCACGACGGCCGCGGTCTCGGCGAAGGTCACGCCCACGAAGCCCGCCAGCCGCTTGACGGTGGCCTCGGCCTCGCGCTTGCACTCGTCGCAGTGCATGCGCTGGAAATGGAGCGTGAGGGTGTAGGTATCGTCGCCGACCGTCGCCGTCGCGCCGAACAGACAGAGGAGGAGGATCATCGCGTCACCCCCCGGTTCCCTGCTCCCACCCCTTACTGAAGCTTGAGCACGATCGCCTTCGAGACGTCGTGGTCGCCCTTCTCGGACTTGTCGAAGGTCGCGACCGCGAAGCTGCAGGCCTTGCCCGCCGCGAAGGCGGTGTCGTCCTTGTGACCCGTGTTGAGCTTGCGCTTGAACTCGACCGTCCACTTGCCGTTGGCCCACTCGCCCTTGGCCTGCACGTCGGCCGCGGAGCCCGTGGGCTTCTGGCTGGGATACTGGGGCACCATCGGCGCGCCCTTCTTCTCGGGCGCCTCGACCTTCGCGTAGCAGGGCGTGCCCTCGTCCACCGGGTGCGAGAAGTAGATCTGGCCGCTGTCGCGGGTCGTCAGGCGGCGGCCCTTGATGGGCGGCGTGGGCGCGGTCTTCGAGTAGACGTGCGTGCGGTCCAGCGCGTAGCCGCTGGGGTTCGTCCGCGCGGCGCCCCACTCCCAGACGTCCCACTTCGACTCGATGCCGGCCTTCATGTCGCTGTCGAACTTGCCTTCGAGCTCGAAGCCCAGCGTGGCGGCGTCCTCGACCTTCTCGTCGTCGGCCTCGTAGCCGGTGTCCTTCCACACGAAGGGCGAGTGCTGGTCGTTCTTGTCGGCATCGGCCCAGACCAGGAGGAAGCAGATCGAGTCGCCGTCGTGGACGGCCTTGATGGAGATCGTCTTCTTGGGCGTCTCCTCGTCGGGCTGGTCGATCTTGACGACCACTTCCTTGGCGCCCTTCCAGGCGTCGTCGTCGGCCTTCCCGTCGATCGTCGGGAGCTTGGCCACCTTGGCGACGGCGAGTTCGTCGGCGGCGGGGGTGCCGGCCGCGGGGGCCGTGCCGCAGCAGAGGGTCAGCGAGGCGAAGAAGGCCACGACGGCGAAGCTCTTGAGCATGAACCGGTCTCCTTGATCGGGCCGCCTGGAACTTACTTCAACTTATACGACACAGCGCGAAGCCGCGCTCCACGCGAGTGGAAAGTTGTACCCGACCCCGGGAGAAACTGCAAGACTCCGGGGAGCTCTAAGGCGGGTCCTACTCGCGCTTCCAGGCCTTGGCGGCCCGGACGACGACGAACTCGTAGGGAGGGTTGTCCTGGATCCAGCGGGTCATCTCGATCTTGGCCACCCGGCCGGGGATTTCATCGGAATACCAGGTCTTGGCGGAACTCCGATCCTTCATGGCTTCGATGCGGGAGTCGATGCTGCGCTTGACATGGACCCAATGGCACTTGAGCTTCTTCCCGGCAAGCTCGATCTCCTCGTCCCCCTCGCCGGTTTTCTTCCACGTGCACTTCACTTTCCCGCCCGGCCCCGGCTCCTCGATCTCCCCGCCCTCCGGCTTCCGGGCCTCGGCCCCCGCCGCGCCATCCCCGGCGCCGAGCTTGGCGGCGACTTCCTGCTGGAAGAGGGGGTACTTGAATCCGTTCTCGACTTTGGTGCACTCCAGGACGACCTTCTCCGCCGTGAATTCCAGGAGCTTGTAGGTCTCCTGCATCAGCGCGTCTTTGCCGCAGGGTTGCTCGAATTGCACCCAGGAGCCCACCTTGAATCCGGCCCAGCGCTGGTGTTCCGGATTGGCGACCTCTCCGTTCCCGGCCGCTGCCTGGCCGGCGCTGAGGATCCCGAGGAGGAGCGGTATTCGGAGCATGACCATAAGTCGCGAATCAGGTCGGCGGATTACCGATCTTGTGAGGGATTCTTGCAACTGAGGACTTGAGAATCACTCGGGCCGGAGGATCGGCTCAACGCGCGAGCCCGCCGCCTCTCGCAACGCCGAGAGGCACGAGAGCACGTCCTGTACTCGGTCTTTCCAGGAAATCTCGAGACCGACGTAGGGCTTTTGACGCGCCAAGTCCGGCCGCCTGAGGAACGCCCGGAGCGTGTCCACCGACCACGTGCCGCACGGCGGATGGCTCCCCTTCCAGGCATGTCCTTCCATTTCCGGCATGGCTTCACCTTGATCTGGGAAGTACACGTACTCCCTCGTGTATTGCACGCTCGTAACTTCGATCGCTCCGCCGACCCCCACCCGTGTCACGACTTCGATCACGTCCTGATGGTCCACCAAGATGATCTCCTCACGGCCATCATGGACACGCAGACTGGCGTCAGTGGAGAGGACGATCTGGAGTCGAACCGCGCTGTCGCCCGATGGCGTACGTACCCGGAAGCTGACGTTGACGCAGTTGGCCTGGCAGAGCCATTCGATGGCGTCTTTGATGCATCGCATGCTCGCTCCCGGCGGCGCATCCAACAAGATGGGCCGAAGATTCCGGGCATCGCCCGAACTCCCTACCCGCTCCCGAAGGCTGTCCTGAGTAAGGCGGCGCTCCCCTTCGATGACGGAGCCGTCGGAATGAATCGTCAGGATCAGGGATTCCGGATCGATCGGCTCGGTCGTCCGAAGCATGGGCCCGCTCCCGGAGCATCCTGCGAGCGCCATCGCGACTAGGGTGAGAGTTTGCCGCACGATTCATTGTACGCCGGTCAACGGGAGAAACCTTGGTGTCGCGCTTGTTGGGATTTGGGTGTTGGGAGTTCATTGGGATTTTGGAGTTGGGATTTTTCAGGGATGGCGCCCCCCACGGGATTCGAACCCGTGTCCCGGCCTTGAGAGGGCCGTGTCCTAGGCCACTAGACGAGGGGGGCCGTTGCGAAGGAATCGGAGCTTAGTGCGGTCCCGGGACTAAATCAAGGAAAACTCCGTGGCGAACGTATAGTATAGGAACTCATGAAAGCCGCCTTGCTCGTCCTGCTGCTTGCCTTCTCCGCGCAGGAGAAAGACGACATCGACGCGAAGCTCAAGGAGTTCGCCGACGCCATGAAGTCGGCGAAGTCCGACGGGGACCAGATCAAAGCCATCGACGCCCTGGCCGCGACCCGGGCTTTCAAGGCGGCGAACAAGCTCGTCCAGGTCGTCGGCGGCCCCTACCCCGAAGCAGTCCGCATCGCCGCGGCCGACTCGGTCGGAAAGATCGGCGACGTCCGCGCGGGTGCCGGCCTCATGGCCTTCGTGGGCTCCCTCGGGCCCGTCCTCAAGAGCGAAGTCCCCAGCCGCGTCGCGGACCAGAAGGTCGGTGAGGCGGCGGTCCGCGCGGTCGGCACCCTGCGGGACCACTCGGCCGTAAAGCAGCTCAGCGGCATGACCATCAGCGCCAACGTCCCCCTCATGGGCGAAGTCGTCCGCGCGCTGGGCAAGATCCGCGACCCGCAGTGCATGGACGCGCTGCTCAAGCTGCACTACGCCGCCAATGCCCCCGAGGGCGTGGGCGCCCAGAACATCCGCAAGCCCCTCGCGCCCGACACCCTCGCGGCCCTGCGGCGCATCACCGGCGAGAAGCTCACGACGCCCGACGAGTGGAACAAGTGGTACCGCAGCGTGGGCGGCAAGGTCGTGGTTCCGGCCGAGGAGGCGCTCGGCGGCCTGCCCCCCGAGGTGCTCCGCTTCGCCGTCTACGGCGGCAAGGGCGAGGTCGCCGCGCTGCGCAAGTTCGACCTCGTGCTCCTCAACCCGGAGAACTACACCAAGGACGAGCTCTCCGGCCTCTTCCGCCCCGTCGCCCTCACCGGCGACCCGAAAGCCGCGATGGACAAGGGCTTCGCGGGCTTCGTGTGCGACCCGGAGCAGGCCGCCGACCTGCGCAAGAAGTTCCCCCGCGCCCTGATCGTCGCGCGCGGCAAGAAGGCGGCGGCGGCGAACGCGATCCTCGTCGAGGACCTGGACCTGAAGAAGCCGGACGAGAAGGCGCTTGAGGAGCTCAAGGACGCCTCTTCGAAAAACGACGCGGTCACGCTCGCGGTCTTCGTCTCCGACAAGAAGGACGACCAGCAGGCCGCGGCGGCGCTGGCGAAGAAGCACGCCTGGATGCTCGTCTACGTGGCCCCCGACAAGGACCACAGCGCCCTGTCGCCGTAACCCACCGGAACCGAGGCAAACGGGTAAACTGGATTAGGAACAATTTCATGATGATGCACCTGATGATGATGGCGGCGGAGAAGTCGGCCCTGAAGGGCCTGCTGGGGGCCTTCCATCCCGGCATCGTCCACTTCCCCGTCGCGCTGCTGGCGGTCGGGGCGCTCGCGGAGACCTTCCAGATCCTGAAGAAGCGCCGGGAGCCCTGGGCGGGCACGCCGCTGCTGGCCTATCTCGCGGCGGCCGCCGCCGTCCCCGCGTCCTTCTTCGGCTTCATGCTGGCGGACTACGGCGGGAACCAGGGGCCGGAAATCGACCTCCACAAGTGGCTCGGCATCGCGTCCACGGTCTTCGCGCTGGCCGCGGCCGGCTGCGCCATCAAGGCCAGGACCTGCAACGGCTCCCTCATCGGCCTCCGGATCAGCCTCATCCTCGGCGCGGCCCTGGTCGGCGCCACCGGCTACATGGGAGGCGAGCTGGTGTTCGAGAAGGACCACATCCTCAAGCACTGGAGAAGGCTCATCGGAAGCGAGCCCGTCCGGATCGAAGTGACCGACACCCCCGACCGGGCAGTGAAGCCCGAGAAGACGGAGGAAAAAGCGCTGCTCAAGGTGTCCGCGGGGTCGCCCGACAAGGTCGACTTCAAGACGGACATCGCGCCCCTCATCAAGGACATGTGCTTCAAGTGCCACGGCGGCGAGAAGGTAAAGGGCAAGTTCAAGCTCAACACCAAGAAGGACGCCTTCGAGGGCGGGGAGAGCGGGAAAGCCATCAACCCCGGCAAGCCCACGATCAGCAAGTTCTACACATCGCTGACCGATCCCGATGAGGACGTCCTCATGCCGCCGCCCAAGGAGAAGGTCCGGCCCAGCAAGGACCAGATCGAAAAGGTCCGCAAGTGGATCGAGCAGGGCGCGGACTGGCCGGACGGGTTCGAGTTCAAGAAGTGACGTCGCTCCTCGCGCTTGCGGCGGAGGGCGGCCCGTCCCTCTGGACGTTTTTCGGTCGCTTCCACCCGGCCACCGTCCACTTCCCCATCGCGATGCTCTCCATCGCCGCGCTGATGGAGTTCCTTCAGATCATCCGGAAGAAGCCCGGCCTCCATGCCGCCACCTTCACGCTGACGGTCGTGGCCGCGGTCTCGGCCATCGTGGCGACGCTCATGGGCCTGGCGAACGCAGCGGGCCGGAAGCCCAACGATACCCTGGAAGCCCACCGCTGGGCGGGAATCGCGACGGTGGTCGTCGCGATGATCGCGCTGTTCCTGGTGAACAGAGCCCGCGCGACGGAGGGTCGCAAGGTCCAGGTCGCCCGGGGATCGCTGTTCCTCAGCATGATCCTGGTGAGCATCACGGGCCACTGGGGAGGCGTCCTGGTCTATGGCCCGGACTATTACAGCGACGCCTTGCCGGAGTGTTTCAAGATCCGGAAGAAAGACCCGGATCCGCCGCTGCAGAGGCCCCGGAGCAGAGTGGATTTCGTCGTGGATATCGCGCCCATTATCGAAGCCTCCTGCTTCAAATGCCACGGCGGAGCGAAGGGGGTGAAGGGGAAGCTCAGCCTGGCCACGAAGGCGCTCGCGATGAAGGGCGGCGCGAACGGAAAAGTCATCGAGCCCCGAGATCCGGCGAATAGCTCCTTCTACACGCTGCTCCTCGAGGAGGATGAGGAGAAGCGCATGCCGGAGAAGGCCAAGGCCCTGCCTCAGGAGCAGATCCTGAAGATCAAGAAATGGATTGAGGAAGGCGCGGAGTGGCCGGAGGGGTTCGAGTTCAAGAAGTGATAACGAGAATAAAGAATAGAGAATAGAGAATCGAAACGCCCGAGACCTTCCACTTCGGAGCACCACAGGCCCCTGCAACGCCCCCATGCGCCACCCCAGATCGGAGCGTCTTCGTCTCGCACGTTGCGTCCGGTTGTGGCGGCGCTCGTTCTTCCTAGGGGATCTCCCATATTCTTTATTCTGTATTCTTTATTCTGCCTCCCGGCTGAGGAATCGCGGCAGAGGTTAGCTCAAGGTGTCGTTCAGCGCTGGTAGATCGGCAGGAAGTGGAACTTGACGGCGAGGCTTAGCACGCCGAGGCTCGTCGCATACACCTTGCCCGCGTTGCGCTCCTGGCCGCTCTGGCCCTGCCAGGAGCCGTCGGGGCCCTGCTTGGGCAGCAGCAGCTCCTCGACGAGCTTGCGCGCGTAGGTGGAGTACTCGCCCCCGCGCTGGAACATGCCCTGCGCGAAGTAGTAGGTCCCGTAGAAGAACCACTCGCCGCCGTACTCGATCTTCTTCTCCTTGAGCCAGTCGGCCGAGCCCTTGGCCTCGAGCGACTCGTAGGCGCCGCAGACCTGCAGCGAGAGCAGGCCCGCCGAGGCCATCGCGTACTCCGGCGCGCGCGACGGCTCGTAGCCGCAGGCGCTCTTCAGGTTCTGGGGCTTGCCGTCCGGGTCCCGCTTCGACTGGTAGCAGCGCTTGATGTAGTCGACCGCGTTGTCGATCATCTCCTTCGGCACGTCCATGCCCGCGTTGCGCGCGCTGCGCAGCGCCATGACCTGCCAGACGCTCACCGAGAGGTCGGAGTCGCGCGAGTCCGGCCCGTAACGCCAGCCGCCGCGGTTCCGGGGGTCCTTGTCGAAGGACTGCGAGCGCTTGATGAGCTCGATCGCCAGGCGGCAGCGGTCGCGGATCACCTGGTCCATCTGCGCGTCCACGCCCATCCCCAGCATCTCGGAGAGCATCAGCGTCGTGATGCCGTGGCCGTACATGCGCGAGCCGTCGCGGCCTCCGAAATACCCCTGCACTTCCTGGCGGTCCGGGCGCAGCACGTAGGAGAGCGCCTTCTTCATGGCGACCCCGACCTTGCCCTCGTCCGAGGGCTGGTTGCCGACCGCCGCCATCGCCATGATGGCCAGCGACGTCATCGCCGTCTGGTTGTGGTTCACGTCGCTGATCGCGCCGTCCTTGTCCTGCAGCGAGACCAGGAAGTCGATCGCGCGCGAGATGGCCGCGTCGGCCTTGTCGGCCGGCGGCTTGGGACCATCTTGCGCGAAGGTCGGGCCGCCCAGGAGCGCCGCAATCAGGACCGCGCCGAGGAGCTTCTTCATAGGGGGCCTATTTCTTCTCGCGGGCCTTCTCCGCCACCGCGCGGAAGTAGTGCTGGATCATCTGGCCGTACTCGCCGCCGACGTTCTCACGCTGCGCCTCCGTAAGGTCCTGCGCGAGCTTCTTCGGCAGCTTGCCCCAGTCGCCGGGCTTGAGCAGCACGTTCGTCGGGAGCTGGCCCTCCGCGAGCGGGCCGGACTGGACGGACGCGCCCTTGCCCTGGCCGGGCATGTTGGACATCGGGTTCTGGCCGGGCTGCTGGCCCTGGCCGGGGGTGCGGCCCTGCCGCATCGACTGCGCCTGGGCCTGCGCGGCGGCCGACATCGCCTGGCCCGCCTCGCCCTGACCCTGGCCCTGCTCCGGCTGGCCCTGGCCCTGCCCCTGCTCGGGCTTGCCCTGACCCTGGCCCAGGTTGGGCTGGCCCTGCGCGTTGAGCGCGTTGAGGGCCTGCGCGAGGAACTCCGCGGCGGCTTCGGCGAGCGGGCTGCCTTCCGGCGAGCCCTGCTGGGGCTGGCCTTCAGGCTGGCCCTGCTGGCCCCGCGCCTTCGCGAGCGCGTCGGCCTGCGCCTCGATGGCCGCCTGCGCGGCCTGGTCGGCCTTGGCGGCCTGCTGCGCGTTGGCCTCCTTGGCGGCCTGCGCGGCCTTCGCGACTTCGTTCTGGTTGGCCTTCTGGACGCCCTGGGCGACCTGATTCAGCTGCTGGGCCTCCATCGCCTGCCCCTGCGACTGCTGGTTGCGGGCGGCCTGCTGGATGTCGGCCTGCGCGTTCTGGAGCTGCTGGGAGACCTGGGCCTGCTGGGCCATGGCCTGCTGCTGGTTGGCCTGCGCGGCCTGCTGGAACTGCTGGGCGAGGCCCTGGGCCTTCTGGGCGAGCGCCTGCGCGTCGCCGGCTTCCTGGCTGGCATCCTGGGCGGCCTGCTGGGCGTCCGCCTGCTGCTGCTGCGCGGCCTTCGCCTCGCCCGCTTCCGCCTGGGCCTTCTGGGCGGCCTGCTGGGCGTCGGCCTTCGCCTTCTGCGCGGTCTGCTGGGCCTTCTGAGCGTCGGCCTGCGCCTTCTGCGCCTGCTGCTGCGCCTTCTGGGCGCTCTGCTGCGCGGCCTGGTTCTGGGGCTGCTGGTTGGCCTGGCGCTGGGCCTCGGCGGCGTTCTGCTGGGCCGCCATCGCGGCCTTGTCGGCCTGGTCGGCCTGCTGCTGCGCCTGCTGGGCCTGGGCCGCCTCGGCGTTCGCCTTCTGCTGCGCGGCCTGCGCCTCCGCGTTCTCCTTCTGCGCCTGCTGCTGGGCCTTGGCCTGCTGCTGCTGCGCCAGCTGCTGCGCGGTGCGGAGGTCCTGCGAGGCCTTGTTCAGGTCCTGCGCCGCCTTGTTGAGGTCCTGCGCGGCCTTCTCGGCGTTCGAGAAGTCCTGCGGGATGTCCGCCGCGGCCTGGTTCAGGTCCTTCTTGGCGTCCTCGAGCGGCTTCTTGGCGGCCTCGGCCTTCGCCTTCTCCACTTCCTTCTCGACCTTGGGCACGTCCTCGCGGGCCATGCGCTTGGCCTCCTCGGCGATCGCCTTGGCCTGCTCGGCGAGGCTCTTCTGCTGCTCGGCCTTGGCCTGCTGCTGCTGCGCGGCCTGCTTCTCCTGCTCGGCCGCCTGCTGGAGCGCGGTCTCGGCCTTGTCGAGGGCGTTCTGCGTCAGGCGCTGCAGCTCGCGCTGCATCGCCTCGCTCTCCTTGAGCTGGTTCTCGAGCGCGGCCTTGAGGGCCTCGGGCGACTGCTGGGCCAGCTCCGCCAGGCGCTCCATCTGCGCGTACTGCTGGTCGAGCTTCTCCTTGATGCCCAGCGCCTCCTCCTGCTTGCGCAGCTCGGGGCGCGTCTCCTCGGGCTTGCCCTTCTCGGCGTTCTTGTAGTGCTCGGCCAGCGTGTGCAGCGCGTCCTTCAGCTTGCCCTGCTGCTCGGCCGCCTGGTCGAGCGCGTGCTCCTGGGCCTTGGGCTGGGGCGTGGCCGCCGCCTGGTTGAGCATCTCCTCCGCCTTGGGCGGCGCCTGCTGCAGCATCGCGACCGCGTCATCCGCGTCGCGCGCCTTCTCGCGGCCCTTCTCGGTGAAGAGGTCCTGCGTGTTCGCGTCGCGGCGCAGCTCGGCCATCACGTCCTCGACCTGCTTGTCGATCGCCTGCTGGTTCTCCAGCAGCTTCGACGCCTCGGGCTTCGTCTGGGAGGCCTCGGACTGCGGCGCCTTGTCGGCCAGCGTGCTGGTCTTCTGCTGGATCGTCTCCGACGCCTTGGCCAGCTTCTCCAGCCGCTCGGCGAGCGACGGGACGAGCTTCTGCAGCGCCTGCCGCGCCTCTTCCATGGCGGGCTGGATCAGCGAGAGGGACTTGCCCACGTCGGCGCTGAGCTTCTCCAGGTTCGGGGCCGCCTGCTGGGGCGGCCGCTGCGGCGCGTGGCGCTCCGCCATCTCGCGGCGGACGGCGTCGCCCACCGGGCCGCGCCAGTTCTTCGTGAGGTTCGAGGCCGCCTCGGCGGGCAGGCCGGCGCTCTTGAACTCCTCCGGCAGCGTGGCCATGCGGACGTCCAGCCACTGCCAGTCCTTCGGGTGCCGCGTCGTGCGGTTGCCCGTCGACGCGTTCCAGCGCTCGCCCTCGGCGAGCTCCCGGAGCGTCGTGGAGATCTCGGCCAGCGCGTGGCCGGTCTCGAGGGTCCGGAAGGCCTTCTCGACGATCTGGAGCGTCTCGGCGGTCTTCGCGGCCTCGGGGGTCGCCGTGTGCAGGTCGAGCACCGCCTGCATCGCGCGGCCGCCCAGCGAGCTGTCGGCGACGAAGAAGGGGTCGGAGTCCTTGCGGACCTCCTCGACGCTCGCGCGGGCCTCGAGCTGGACCCGGGCGGCCTTCCAGCGCGCGATCGCGCGGTCGGATTCGTCCTTCTCCTTCGCGCGGGCCTCATCGGTCTTCCCCGCCTTCGCCTGGAGGGCGGCGAGCGCCTGGATGCGGCGGTTCACGTCCTGGACGTCCGCGAAGGACGGCTCGGACTTCCGGTCGAGGGCCGCGCGCGCCTGCTCGGCGCGGCGGGCGAGGTCCTGCTCGACGCCGTGCAGGGTGTTGAGCCCGGCCTGGATCTCGCGGTCCAGCGCCATCGAGGGGTTCGTCAGGCTGGAGTCCATCGCCTTGCCCATCGCCTCCTTGAGGGTCGTGCGGGCCTTGGCGAAGGACGTCTTGAGCGCCGTGACGCGCTGCCCGTAGGCCTCGGGCGAGCGGGTCGCCAGCACCTGCAGCACGCCTTCGACGGTCTCGATCTGCTGCGTCGCCACGCCCTGGCGGCGGGCGAGGCGCTCGTAGGACTTCGGGTCCTTGATGGAGAGCGCGCCCTGCAACTGCTTGTGGATCGCCTGCTGGTCGCGGGCGAGGTCCTTGACGTCGTTCAGGGCCGCGACCGCTTCCTCGGTCGCCAGAATCTCGCGGTAGGTCTGCTCGGCGACGTTCGCGCGGTCGACCGCCAGGGCGACCTGCTCGCGCGCGGACGGGAGGGTGCCCTTCTCGAGCTGGCTCTTGGCGGCCGCCAGCGTGTCCTCCTTGAGGCGCTTCACGAGACGCGCCACCAGGATGAGGTCGCCGCCTTCACGGCCGGTCCGCGACACGCGCAGCGCGTCCTTCGCGCGGCTCTCGACGGTATCCGAGAGCTGCGAGGCCTTGTCGGCGTCGCCGACGGCCGACAGCAGCGTCTGCTTGCGCTGGAGCTCCTCCGACACGGGCAGCGCCGCCGCCTCGGCGACGTGCTTGTCGAGCGCGCGCACGGCGTCGCGCAGCTGGAGCAGGTCGGAGTACATCGCCTCCTTGGCGGCCAGCGGCACCAGGCGCTGCGGGTCGAAGCCGCGCGCGCTGATGGTCAGGTGCACCGGCGCCGACTCGGCCCGGAGGCCCTTCAGGTCGACCGCGACCAGCTTCATCGCGACGTGGTCGCCGGGCTGCACGCGGAGGTCGTAGACGTCCCACATGCGGCCGATCGGGAACTCGGGGTTGGGAGGATCCTGGGCGAGGATGGTCTCCTTCCAGTCGCCCTGGTTCACCTTCACGGCCTGGACGACCTTGTGGAGACCGATGTCGTCCTTCGCGAAGCCCTTGACGGCGACGACCTCGTCGGGCGGCACGAGCAGGTCGCCCGACGGCTCCTCGAGCACGATGCGCGGCACGAGGTCCGCCAGGGAGCGGATCTCATACTGCGGGCTGAACTTGTTGCTGAAGCCCCACGCCTTCGACTCGAGGTGGACCCGGTAGGTCCCGGAGCCGCTGATGGCGAGCTGCGCCTTGAACTTGCGCGGCTCCGGCGTCGCGTCCAGCGCGACCTCGGAGGACTTGCCGGCCTGCTCGATCTTGAGCTTCGCCTCCTTGACATCCTGGTTCACCTCGATGAGCAGGTCGACCGTCGAGCCCTCGAGCCCTTCGACGTCGCCGTTGTCCTTCGTCTCGATGCGGTTGGGCTTCCGCGCGTAGTCGGGATAGCGGTAGGTCATCACGAACGACTTCGCCTCGGGGCGCGCGACCGTCGTCAGCGTGTACTTGCGGGTCATCGCGTCGCCGGCGCGGATGCGGTACTGGACCGGCTGCGCGCCGACCGCGATGGCGCTCTCGAACTGGCGGCCGCTCACGAGCGCCATCTCGACCTTCTCGCTCTTCTTGCCCAGCGGGAAGGTCTCGAGGGTGACGCGCTTGGTCTCGGGGCCGGAGGTCTCGACCCGCACGGTGACGACGTCGCCCTGCGGGACGGAGCGCTCGGCCGGGTTGGGCTCGAGGATGGCGATCTTGACCCGGGAGACCCGTTCGATGTTGGCCAGCGGGTTCAGCGCCCGCATCAGGAGGTGGTCGTAGCGGAGGCCGGGGACGAAGAGCAGCGCCATCACGAAGGCCAGGACGCCCGACGAGGCCCAGACCCACGACGAGATGCGATGGAACGACAGGAGCTCGGACATCTCCACCGACTGCATGCGCTTGGCGACGCTCTGCTGGAGGATCTCGCGGAACTCCACCGAGTCCCACTGCTCCTGCCGGCCGGGGTCGCCCAGCTCGACCGCCGAGATCAGGTCCTCGCGGAGGTCGGGACGGACGTGCTCGATGAGGCGGGCCAGCTCGCGCGGGTCGAGGGAGCGCCAGACCAGGCGCGCGCAGGTGTACCAGGCCCCGACCAGCGCCACCGCATAGGCCAGGCCCGAGAAGGCGTAGCGCATCTCGTCGGGCAGGAGGAAGAAGCGGTCGACGAACGCCAGGAGCGTCATCGTCGCCAGCAGGATGGTGACGACGGCGCAGATGCCGCGCACGAGGATGAAGCTGCGCCGCCGCCGCGCGAACGCGTCGATCTTGGCCTGGGTCAGGGGATCCAGCGTTCCGCGCATAGTCAAGTCCTCAGCGACCAGTCTTCCGGCCCTTCAGCCGCAATAGCAGTTCAACCCCAAGACGTTACGACTAGTTGCGCTTCCGGCGCTCCGGGTCCGCGCCCACTCCCTATTGCCTGTCCGGCCGGGTTTCTTAGCTAGAGCATTCCGGTCCACTTGCGAAGAATCCACTCCACCGTGAGGAGCGCGACCAGCGGGGCGAACCACCACCAGCTCTGCCAGAGCGCCGTGTCGCTCTCGAACACGCGCTCGCGGCTGAGCGGCTCCAGGCGGCCCGCCAGCTCGCCCGCCTCCTCCTCCCGGAAGAACTCGCCGCCCGACTGGACGGCCACCTGCCGCAGCAGGTCTTCGTTGGCGTTCAGGACGGCCAGCTCGCCGGCCTCCCGGGGCTGGACCTTGAACTCGGTCTTGACCGACCCGTCGGGCTCCGGCGTCCCCTCGGCGTGGACGCGGACCTCGTAGGTCCCGCCCGGCAGCGAGCCCACCTGGCCCTGGAAGAGGCCAGCGGCGTTCTCGTCGCCCGCGAGCTTGACCGTGGCGACCCTCTTGCCGTCCTTGTAGACGATCGCCTCCGCCGCCGCGGCGGAGACGGGACGGCCCTCGGCGTCGCGCAGCCGCGCGCGGACGTCGATGCTCTCGTCGGGACCGTGGACCAGCTTGCCCACGTTGAGCGAGGTGCGGGCGTCCCGCACCGTGAAGGGCGGCTCCATGATCTCACGCACGACCTGGTTCCAGTAGCGCTGGTGGTAGAGGTCGGCCACCTCGTAGCGCCAGCGCCAGGTCTCGTCGTAGGCGGAGTAGAGGACCTTGCCGGCGCCGTAGCGGCGGTACACCAGCGCGGGGATCTTGCGCTCGCCGATCACGGCCTCGACGAGGACGTCGGAGCCGGGCAGCGCGGTCGCGGGCGCGACCCAGTGGGGCGGCTGCAGCGAGGCCCACGCGTCGAGGTTCTTCTCGGCGTCCGGCGAGATCTGCAGCATCGCCAGGCGCGAGCCGCGCTCGGTGAGGCGCAGCGCCGTGGGCTTGCCGGTCTCCGCCTTCCAGTTCACCGGGAAGAGCGCCTCGAGGGGCGTCCCGGCGAAGTTCGAGATGTGGCCGCGGCGGCCGTCGATGACCAGCAGGCCGCCGCCGCGCTTGGCCACGAAGTCGCGGATCCACTCCTGCTCCTCGAGCTTGGTGAGGAACTGGCGGGGGACCTCGCCGAAGACGATCATGTCGTAGGAGAAGAGGGTCTCGCGGTCCGCCGGGAACTGCCCGTTGTTCTTCCCGCGCGTCCAGCCCTCGACGCCGCGGTCCGCCACGAGCGCGTTCACCTCCCACTGGTCGTCGCGGTCGAAGAGGTTGCGCAGGTAGCGCACTTCCCAGCGGGGGCGGCCGTCCAGGATCAGCACCTTGCGGCGCTGCATGATGGCGTGCAGGCTGAAGTCGGTCTCGTTGTTGCTCTTCTCGCGCTCGCCGTCGACGCCCGAGAGGCTCGCGTGGAACGTGAGCGGCTGGTTGAGCACCTCGACGCCCTTCTCCTTCACGCCGGCGACCTTCTCGATCAGCGTCAGGACCGGGAACTCGAACGCCACGGAGCGCAGGTGCGTCTGCTCGGTCGAGAGCCGCTTCTCCCAGACCACCTGGCCCGCGCACTCGACCTTCACGGTGAAGGGGCGGCCCGGCGGCATGTCGTCCTTGATGACCACCTCGCCCTTCACGCGGTCCTTGAAGAAGACCGCCGTGGGCGTCTTGACCTGGAGGATCGCGAGGTCCTCCGGCAGCGCGGTGGAGCCGACGCAGACGGAGTACACGGGGATCTGCCGGTTCCCCAGCATCTTCGCCGCGGCCAGCGGCGAGCTCCCCTCGTTGTGCTGGCCGTCGGAGATCACGACCGCCGCGATCCGCTCGGCCTCCTTGTCGGTGATGCGGTTCTTGACGCCGTCGGCGAGGTTCGTCGTCGTCGCCGCCGGCTCCCCGGGGAGGGAGCGCGGCCCCTGCACCGGCACGTCGGAGGTCGCGGCGCCGGAGCTCCAGATCGGCTGCGCGTTCTTGCCGTTCAGCGCGAGGAGCTCGACGTGGTGCTTCTCGGAGAGCTTGTCCAGCAGCGTCTTGTTCCCGCCGGTCAGCATCGCCTCGACGCGCTTCCAGCGCGGCAGCGAGTCGAACTTCTGGATCGCGGCCGCGACGGCGGCGTCGCCCGACGCGGCCAGCCGCGAGGCGTAGTTGGAGAAGGCGTCGCGCAGCTCGCGCTCCCAGGTGCCGGAGGCCGTGATGAGCGCCTGCAGGGCCGCGAGGGACTTCGCGGGGTCGCCCTCCTTCGGACGGGTCGCCAGCGTCTGCGCGGGCGCCAGGATCTCCTCCCGGAAGCGCGCGACGACCGAGTCCATCGCCTTCGCGGGCGACTCGGCCGACGCGGCGGGCGCCGAGAGCCGCGAGGCCGGGATCGGCCGCTCCATCTTGCCGTCGGGGAGCTGCCAGCCGACCGAGACCGAGTCCTCGCCCGTCGCTTCCTTGTGGAGGGCCTCGAGGTAGTACTTCTGCCCCGCGACGAGGCGCACCGGGTTGGACTTCTGGGCGGGGCTGACGTCCCACTGCCGGGTGCCGCTCATCTCGGCGACCTTGGCGATCAGGGTCTTGTGGGCCGGGTCGGCGTCCGTGCTGAGCCAGAGCTCGCACTGGTCGTCGCCGCTGACCCAGAACGTGTAGGTCCCCGAATCCTTCGGGTGGATGTAGCCGCGGAGCCGCGTGCCGTAGTTGTCGCCCCAGTTGACCGGCGCCTCGAACGACTCCGGGTAGGACACGCCGTCGGGCTTCGACGGGAAGTTCGGATGCTTCGTGAGGTCGGCCACCTTGCCGCCGGGGACCCCGGTCCAGTACTCGCGGAGGATCACGCCCTTGCGCTCCATCGCGACGCCGCCCGTGTCGGACTTCACGCGCGAGAGGAGCCCGAAGGCGGTCTCGGCCTCCGTCGCGAAGGCCCGGGCGGCCTCCCGCCATCTCGCCGGGTCGGCGTTCTCGCCCGACGCGGCGCGGCGCGCGCGGACCAGCGCGTCGGCGGACTCGGCCAGCTGAGTTTCGAGGGCCTCCGGGGGCAGCCAGCCGAGGCGGCGCGCCTCCAGCAGCTTGCGCGACGTCTCCATCGAGTCGTCGGTGAGCTTCATGCTCTGCGAGGCGTCGACGAAGACCAGCACGCGGCCCCGCTCGCCGACCACCTTGCGGTGGTGCAGCACCGGGCCCGTCAGCATCAGGATCGCCAGGAAGACGACCGCCATCCGGATCACCGGCAGCAGCCAGCGCAGGCGCGTGGCGTTCGTCCGCGTCTCGCGGCGGTACAGCATCCACGCCATGATCGCGAGCGCCAGCGCGACGCCCGCGCCGACCCAGGGATTCCAGTCGCCCATGAAGCGGAGGTTCATGGCTATCCCTTCCTCCGCGCAAAGAGTTGTTCGAGAAGCATTTCAACGAAGATCAGGCCGACCATCACGGCCAGGAGGAACTGCCAGATCTCCTGACCGAAGCGGCGCTGCTGGTCGAGCGCGCGGTAGTCGTTGAACGTCTTCACGACCGACGCGCCCATGGCCTTGGCGACGCTCTGGACCTCGGCGTCCGGGAGCTGCGAGAGGTCGGACTCCTTGCGGTCCACGCTGACGACGAAGTGGATGCGGTTGTTGTTGGGCGCGTCCAGCACGTAGAGGCCCGGCCGCTGCGTCTCGCCGAACTCGGCGATCGCGCGCGTGCCCTTGGACTGGATCACGACCTCGCGGGCCTTCCCCTCGGGGTCGGTCAGGATGCCCTTCTTCCCCGCGTCCGACGCGGGCAGGAAGGCGACCAGCGGCTTCCCGACCTCCACGTTGCGCGGCGGATAGACCTTCGAGGCCAGGTAGGTGACGAGCTGCTGCATGAGCGGCAGGTAGAAGGGCCGGGCGGGGAGGTTGGTCCACTCGGCGTCGCAGGGGACGGCGCACTCGACGACGCGCCCCTCGCCGAACTTGCGCTCGACCAGGAAGGGATCGCCCGTGTCGAGACGCGCCAGCACCGTGACGCCGCCGTCGCCCGTGCGGCTCGAATCCTCGCGCATCTTGTACCAGAGCCGGATGTCCGCCTCGGAAAGGTTGCCGTTGCGCGGGTCGTTGAACATCTCCAGGCAGGGATGCTCGTAGTGCTGCGACACGATCGTCGCGCGCGTCCCCGAGTTCACGGAGCCGGAGAGCTGCGTGATCGGCAGCGG
>Ga0310812_10000174_pt1 | contig 28703 bp, 19 predicted proteins | sample NN3metagenome_FD_205747 | JGI IMG/M metagenome (GOLD analysis project Ga0310812, IMG submission 205747) | Soil microbial communities from experimental microcosm in Duke University, North Carolina, United States - NN3 | ecosystem: Engineered > Artificial ecosystem > Soil microcosm > Unclassified...
CCCAACGGGGGGGGGGGCGGTCAATTGCCGCCGAGTCGTTTCTCGCAATCGGCCACGAGGGGCTCGACCTCGCCTTTGAGGCCGGGGCTTCGCTGCACGGCCAGGCGGAACTCGGCCAGCGCCCCGCGGGGGTCGCCCGCCTTCAGGAGGGCCCGGCCGCGTTCGAGCGAGTTCCGGCCGTTGCCCGGGTGGCGGGCGGCGAGCCAGCCGTAATCCTCGGCCGCGCCCGGGAAGTCGCCGCTGCGCATCCGTGCCCAGGCGCGGTTCTCGCGCGCGTTCTCGTACCCGGGATCGATCTCGATCGCCCGCGTGCAGTCGGCGATCTCGCGCTTGTAGTCGCCCTGACTGCCGTAGACCCAGCCCCGATTGAGCAGGTGCTTTGCCGACTGGGGTTCCAACTCGACCGCCTTCTCCGCGTCCCGCTGGGCCTCGGCCCAGCGCTTCTGATTGCCCCGCGCGACGGCGCGGGAGGCGTAAGCGCCGGCCATCCGGGGATCCAGCTGGAGGGCCTTGTCGAGGTCCTCCTCGGCGCCCTTGTAGTCGTTCAGCTGGGCGCGGCCCGACCCGCGGTTCGAATAGGCGAGCGCGCAGTTCGGATCCAGGACGATCAGGCGGCTGCAGTCGTCCACCATGCCCTTCAGGTCGCCCATCTCGCCGCGGGCGGCGAGCCGGATCTTCACCGCCTCCTGGTTGCTGGGGGCCAGCTCCATGGCCTTGGTGGCGTCCTCGACGGCCCCCCGATAGTTGCGGAGCTTGAAGCGGGCGCCCGCGCGGTCCATCCACAGCGGCAGGATCGACGGGTCGATCTTCAGCGCCGCGCTGTAGTCCTCTTCCGCGGCGCGCCAGTCCTGCATCAGGGCCCGGACCTTGGCGCGGTTGATCCAGGTTTCGGAGGAGCCGGGCGTCAGCTCGATCGAGCGGTTGGCGTCGACCAGCGCCCCCTTCAGGTCGCCCAAGGCGGCCTTGATCGTGGAGCGCGTCGTGATGTAGCCCGCCTGCGGCTCCAGCCCGATCGCCTTCTCGATGTCGGCCAGCGCGTCCTGGAAGGAGCCCAGTTTCAGGTAGGCGACGGCGCGGTTGGAGTACGAGACGGTATGGAGGGGGTCGAGCTCGATCGCCTTCGTCGCGTCCTCCGCGGCCCCCTTGGCATCCTCGAGATGAAGCTTCGCGACGGCCCGGTAGTTGTAGGCGCCCGCGTAGCCGGGGTCGTGCTCGATGGCCTTCGTGCAGTCCTCGAGCTTCCCGTGGTGGTCGCCGAGCTGTCCCTTGGCCCAGGCGCGGTGCGCGTAGGCCCGCGCGGGATGCGGGTCGGTCTCGATCGCCTTCGTGCAGGCCTCGATCTCCCCCGCGAAGTCCCCGAGCTCGCCGCAGGCCCAGCCGAAGTCGACGCGGGCGCAGCTCGCCTTGGGGTCCAGGCTGAGGGTCTTGGCGAAGTCGTCCCGGGCCTCGGCGACCTCCTGGAGTCCCATGCGGGCGACCCCGCGCACGTGGTAGGCCTCGGCGCACTGGGGCATCACGGACGAGACCAGCGTGTCGACCGTGCGGACGGCGGCCGCGTATTCCTTTCGCGCGCTCTGGATGTTGGCCCGCAGCAGCCAGACCCCTTCGTCGGTCTGGGTCTCCGCCAGGATCCGGTCGCAGAGCTGCTCCGCCTCCTGGTAGCGGCCTTCGGCATAGCTGATCGCGGCCTGGGCGTAGCGCGATTCGGGGTCGTCCTTCCGGCCCCGGAGGACCGCGTGGCGCCGGAGGTCGGCGAGCGCCCGCTCCTTGTGGGGGGCGGCCCGGGCCCGGCGCGACGCCTCGGAGGAGCTCGCCTTCCGGGTCGAGGAATCGGACGGCTGCTCCGAGAGGGCCTGGCTGTAGAGCTCCAGGTGGCAGAGGCCGCGCCGGTACCAGGCCTCGGGCAGTGTCGGCTCCAGCTCGATGGCGCGCGTGAAGGCGTCGATCGCGTCGCTCCAGCGGCCTCGGGCCTGGAGGATTTCGCCGCGGGTGTAGGGGCCGCCGGGGAGGTCGGGGTACTTCGCGATGGCGGCGTCGGTGATCTCGAGGGCGGAGTCGAAGAGCCGCTCCCACTGTTCCCGCCGCGAGGTGCGCACGCGCCAGAGGGCCTTGGCGTCCTTGACCTGCTCGAGGGCGCGGCGGAGGAGCTCCGAGGCCTCGGCGATGTTGCGCTTGAGCAGCGTCTCCTTCTGGATCGCCGCCTTCAGCTGCCGGGCGTGCTCCTCCTGGGCGGCGCGCTCCGCGCGGGAGGAGACGAGCCGCACGTTGAGGTAGACGACCGTCGCCGCGAGCCCGGCGATCGCCACGATGATCGCGGCCGAGCGGAGGGGATTCTTCCCGAGGGTCTTCTTCAAATGGTACGGAAGGCCGGGGCTGCGGGCCGCCACGGGTTCGCCCGCGAGGTAGCGGTCCAGGTCCTCCGCCAGCGCAAGCGCGCTCGGGTAGCGCCGCGCCGGGTCCTTCTCGAGGCTGCGCATCACGATCGTCTCGAGGTCCGCGTCGACCTCGGGATTCAGGGTGCGGACCCGGACCGGGTCCTCCTCGACGACGCGCTTCATCAGCTCGTAGAGGTTCTCGTCCTGGAAGGGCGGCCCCCCGCAGAGCAGCTCGAAGAGGGTCACGCCGAGGGAGTAGACGTCGGTGGGGGCGCCGATCCGCGCCAGGTCGCCGCGGGCCTGTTCCGGCGCCATGTAGGCGGGCGTGCCGAGCAGGCAGCCGGAGGCGGTGAGCCGGGTGTCGACGCGGATCTCGTGGGCGATCCCGAAGTCGCTGACGTAGACGCGGCCCGTGGACTCGAGGAGCAGGTTCGCCGGCTTGAGGTCCCGGTGGATGATGCCCCGTTCGTGGGCCGCGTGGACCGCGCGGGCGGCGTCCCGCAGCAGCCGCGCCGCCTCGCGGGGCGCGGGCCTCATGCCGCGCAGTGACGAGCCCTCGATGAGCTTCATCGCGATGTAGAAGTCGCCCTCGACCTGGCCGGCCTCGTAGACGGGGATGATGCCGGGATGGTCGAGCCCCGCCACGGCCCGCGCCTCCCGGACGAAGCGGGCTCGGGACTCCTGGTCCTCGGACTCCGAGAGCATCTTGAGGGCCACCCAGCGGGACAGCTCGGTGTCCCAGGCGCGGTGGACCGCTCCCATGCCGCCCGAGCCGATCGAGGACACGAGGACGTACTTCCCGAAGAGCGCGCCGGGAACGCGCAGCCGCTCCATCACCTCTTCGGGGGTGCTCGACGGGAGGCGCCGGGACACGAGCATCGCCCGTTCGAGGTGTTCGGTCCAGCGGCGCAGCTTGGCGAGCTCCGCCGGCGTCAGGACGCCTCGGCGGACCAGCGTCTCCGGGCTGATGAATTCCGCGGTGCCCCGGAGCTCCTCGGGAATGACCCCGGCCTCGACCCCGATCTCGATGGAGCGGGCGTCCTTGGCCTCGCGGAGGGATCCCAGAATCCTGTCTACGTTCATCGCCCCGGTACCGTACGGAATCCGCCCAGGACCGTTTCGGGCGGCCGCTCGAATCCGCTCCTAGATCTTCAGGAAGTCGCGCATCTCCGCGACGACGTCCTGGGTCGACCCGATGTATTCGCTCAGGCAATCGGCCAGGATCTCGCGAAGGCGCGTGCGGACGCGGTGCAGGTAGTTGCGGACGTCCCCTTCGCCCACGTGGAGCCGCTCGGCGATTTCGCGGTAGGACAGCGGCTGGTCCTCGAGGTCGTAGCACTTGAAGGCCTCGAACCAGGCGCCGCGGCCTTGCTGGAGCAGGTCCTTCTCCAGGAGGGTGACCGCGTGGGCCATCACCTCCCGCACCCAGTGGCGGTCGAAGGCCTCCTCGGGCGCCAGCCCCTGGGGGAGGGAGTCGGGCTCCGTCAGGTCGTCCATGGTCACGAAGCGGACCCCGCCGCCGCGCTTGGCGGCGCTCGTCTTCCGGTGGTCTTCCCGGACGAAGTTCCTCAGGACGGACTTGAGGAAGGTGCGAAAATTGCCGCAGGCGGGGTCGAACTTGGTCAGGAAGTCGCTTTCGAAGGCCCAGACGAAGAAGTCCTGGGTCAGGTCCCGGGACTTCTCGCGGTCGCAGGACCAGGTCCGGCGGATGAAGGCGTAGACCGGCTTCCAGTAGGCCTGGGAAAGGCGCTCGAGGTGCTCCCGGCGGCGCCCGGCTTCGGACTCCCGCAGGCCCGCCAGGCTGCTGAGGGGGGTGATGGGGAACTCCGCCGCGGTTTCCCGACTGTCGGTTCCGCTCATCGGTTTCAGTCTACCCTCGTGGCCGGGGGAATTCCACGCGTGGAATTCCCGAAACACTTCTAACGACACTGCATATAGGGACGGCTGGGAGAAAACGAGTCGTGCGCATGAGCGACATCATCGCAAGCGGGGAGGAGGAGGCCTGCGCGGCTGCAGGGCCGCCTCCGCTGGCGGAGGCGGGGCCCGGGCCGGGCGACGCGGCGCTGCTGGATTCCCTCCTGCAGACGTACTATCCGGCGATCGTCGCCTTCGCGCGGCGGAAGCTCGGGAACACGCACGACGCCGAGGACGTGGCCCAGGAGACGTTCGCGAAGATCCACCAGGGGCTGTCCGGCTTTGCCGGCCGGGGACGCCTCACGACCTGGCTCTATACGGTGGGGCGGAATGCCGTCTACGACTGCCTGAGGCGGCGGCGGCGCCTGGCCAGGGTCACCTCGTGGACGGAGGACCTGGACCGCATGTATGAATCGAAGGACTCCCCCGCGGAGTTCCCCGGCGAGGACGGCCGCCTCACCCGGCTCGTGTCCCGGCTGTCGCAGGCCGACCGTCAGATGATCTTCTGCGTCTTCCACCAGCAGATGTCCCTCCGCCAGATCGCCTCGGAGCTGGGTGAGCCGCTCCACCGGGTCCGCCGCCGTCTGCAGAAGGTCCTCGCGGAGCTGCGGTCGATTACGGAAGACGATCTCCGCTGAGCCCCGTTACCAACAAACCCACCGGTTACCGCACTTAACGGGCCCTCGGCGGTGTCGTTACAGAGGAGTTCATTCAGAAGGGACGGAGTCCATGATCGCAGTCAGTGTGGCTCTCTTGCTCGCGCTCCAGGAGCCGGGCAAGACCGACGTGATCAAGTGCACGGCCGACCCGTCGCAGAACTACTCCTGCTACGTGCCGAAAGCCTACAACAAGGCCAAGAAGTGGCCGATCCTCTACTGCTACAGCCCCAATGCGCAGGGCGGCTACTTCGTCGACCTCTACCGCGACGTCTGCGAGGAGGTCGGCTGGATCGTCGTGGGCTCCAACAACTCGCAGAACGGGCCCTGGGAGCCGATCAACACGGCGATGAAGGCGATGTGGGCCGACACGCACGCCCGCTTCAGCATCGACGACAAGCGCATCTTCGCCTCGGGCTTCTCCGGCGGGTCGCGCGTGTCCTTCATGATGGCGACCCTCTATCCCGACAACATCGCCGGCGTCATCGGGATCGGGGCGGGAACGCCCGACGGCAAGGTCGCGCCCAAGGGGATGGCCGTCTGGATCATGTGCGGCGAGCAGGATCCCAACCTGAAGGAGCTCGAAGCCCTGGAGACGAAGCTCAAGACCGACGGCTACAAGTACGTGCGCAAGACCTTCCCGGGCGGCCACACGATGCCCGGCAAGGAGCTGGCCTCGGAGGCGATCCGCTGGGTCGCGAAGGAGAAGCCGCCCCTCGCGAAGCCCAACCCCGCCGAGGCGAAGAAGTCCTTCGAGGCCGGCGAGAAGGCGCTCGCCGACAAGGGCTACAAGAAGGCCATCGCCGCCTTCCAGAAGGCCGTGGCGTTCGGGGCGGACGAGCTCCAGAAGGACGCCATCGCCAAGCTCGAGGAGATCGAGAAGATCGCCGAGGATCTCTGGAAGGAAGCCGAAGGCGAGGCCGACAAGTCGAAGAAGCGCTCGCTGCTGACCAAGATCAAGACCGACTTCGACGGCCTCGACTGCGCCAAGCGCGCCGTGGAAGAGCTGAAGAAGAAGTAGGCGGCTCACAAAGTTGTGGAACTGCGGGGCGGACAAACTTAATCTGGAATTGGACGGTATAGTTTCCAGATGCTGAAGTCCCGCTGGGCGTACCTGGCCATCGCGGTCTTCACGCTCGCCGTGCAGGTGGCGGCGGCGGCCCATTCCCCCGTTCTCCACGAAGAACCCGTCAGCAAGTGCCGCGACAACGGCGCCCACTTCTGCGCCGAGACCGTCGAGCAGGAAACCGGCCCCTGCGTCCTCTGCCACGTCAGTCTGAACGGCATCTTCCTCGACCAGCCCGCCGCACAGGTCACGAAGCTCCAGTCCGAGCCCGTCGCCGCCGAGGCGGCCGCGACGCTGGACCGGAGCGCCCCCCTCTCCGCGCACGCCCCGCGCGGACCTCCCGTCGGCTAGACCGCCAGGTTTAGTCCGATTTCACGGGAGGGACCATGATCTCTTGGATTTTTGTCCTTCTCTGCGCGCAGGGTCAGGGGGCGAGCGCCCCCGCTGCGCCGGCGAAGGATCCGTCCCCGCAGCAGGACCAGAAAGCACAGGACCAGAAGGCACAGGATCAGAAGGTGCAGGACCGCCTGGACGACCAGGAGGACCGCATCAAGGACCTGGAAAAGCGCCTCGCGGAGGCGGAGAAGAAGCAGACGCAGACGACGTCGGCCAACCCGCTTACCGTGCTCAATCCCCGGCTGACGGTGTCCGGGGACTTCCTCTGGAGGGTCGACGACAAGAAGGTCTACACCAACAACGATCCGATCAGCGGGGACCGGATCGACGACACCATCAACATGCGCGAAGTGGAGCTCGACCTGCGCGCCTCGGTCGACCCGTTCGTCGATGGGGTCGCGATCCTCTCGGTCGGCTCGGACGTGCCCGGTGTCTTCGACATCGAGGTCGAGGAGTTCTACGCGGTCATCAAATCGCTCCCGCTGCCGTTCTGGGAGACCCCGCCGCTCGGGACGCAGATCAAGGTCGGCCGCTTCCGCACCGAGTTCGGGATGAACAACAAGTCCCATACGCACGACCTGCCCCAGAGCGACCGGCCGCTGGTGATCGAGGAGTTCCTGGGGCCCGACGGGCAGAACGCCAACGGGATCTCCACGACGTCCTTCCTGCCGTCGCCCGGGGACAGCGCCCTCCAGCTCACCCTGCAGGTCCTGCAGGGCGGCAGCGCCAACATCTCGCAGGACAACAACCACTACTCCTACCTCGCGAACCTGAACTGGTTCGTGCCGCTGGCCGAGGAGCATTCGCTCAACGTCGCCGCGATCGGGTACTACGGCGTGAACTCGCCGCCCGAGCAGCACCAGGACGTGGTTGAGAGCCTGGACCTCTTCTACAAGTGGAAGCCGCTGCGGCAGGGCGAGTACCAGTCCCTCCTGCTGGGGGGCCAGCTCTTCTACGGGCGGCACGAGTTCCAGGACCCCGTCCAGGGCGGCATGCGAACCCACCCCTTCGGCTGGTTCGTCTTCGCCCAATACCAGGTGTCGTCGCGCCTCTACGCCGGAGTCCGTTACGACCAGACCGATGTCCTGACGGACGATCGGCTGCTGCGGCGGAAGATCTCGCCGTACCTGACGTGGTACACCACGGAATTCTTCCGGGCCCGCTTCACCTACGAGCACACGTTCAGCGACCTCCCGATCGAGAACCGGCTGGATTCGTTCTTCGTGGAGCTGGTGGTCGTCTTCGGCGCCCATCCTCCCGAACCTTTCTGGGTGAACAAATGAAGAAGATGATTTTCGCCGTCCTGGCGCTCTCGCTCCCGGCGCTGCTGGCCTCGCCGGCCCACTCCGGGACCCGGGAGAAGAAGAAGGTCATGGTCACGCTCGCGGCGCTCAAGTCGATCACCGACGCGCTGGCAGGCGACGACTTCGAGGTCACGGCGCTCGCCAAGCCGGACCAGAATCCGCACACCGTCGAGGCGACTCCGACGCTGATGAAGAAGCTGCGCGAGGCGGATCTCTTCATCGAGATCGGTCTCCAGCTGGAGCTCTGGGCCGACGGCGTAGCCACCGGCTCCGGGAACCCGAACATCAGTCAGGGCGCCAAGGGGCGCCTGATCGCATCGATGGGCATCTCGCGCGAGGAAGTCCCGGCGATCGTGGACCGGAAGGAGGGCGACATCCATCCGGAGGGGAACCCGCACATCTGGATCGATCCGCTGCGGGCCAAGCATATCGCCGACAACATCGCCGGCGGGCTGAAGTCGGTGGCCCCCGAGGCCTCGGGCCGCATCGACGAGCGGCTCAAGAAGTTCAAGGATCGGATCGACGAGGCGCTCTTCGGCCCCGATCTCTTGAAGGAGGTCGGGGCGCGGACCCTGACGCGCAAGGCGCTCGACGGCTCGTTCCCGGCCTGGCTGGAGGAGCGGAAGCTCTCGGGCAAGCTCGGAGGCTGGATGAAGCAGGCGCTGCCGCTTCGTGGCGCCCGGATGATCGAGTACCACAAGACCTGGATCTACGTGGCGAAGCTCTTCGGGTTCGAGATCGTGGGCTCCATCCAGTCGAAGCCGGGAGTCGAGCCGGGCCCCAAGCACATCGAGGAGCTCAAGGCGCTCATCGAATCGCAGAAGGTGAAGGGGATCATCGTCGACAACATCTACAGTCCCGCCGTGCCGGAGGCGCTCGCCCGGGACACCGGCGTGAAGATCGCCAACGTCCCGGGCCAGCCCGGCGGGGAGCCGGGAACGGAAGACTACATCGCGTTCATGAGCTACGTGATCGACCGTCTGGTCGGGACGGTGAAGTAACCATGCATCCATACGCCTGGTGGCTGTTTCCGCTCCTGATGTGCCTGGTGCTGACCGGCATCCACGGCTATCTGGGCATCCACGTCCTCAAGCGGAAGGTCATCTTCGTCGACCTCGCGATGGCGCAGATCGCCGCGCTCGGTGCAGCCTACGCGATCCTGCTGGGCTACGATCCGAAACACCCCGAGAATTCCTTCCCCATCTACCTCTTCTCGCTCGGCTTCACGCTGGTGGGCGCGGCGGTCATCGCCCTTTCGCGGATGAAGAAGGAGAAGGTCCCCCACGAGGCGTTCATCGGAATCGTCTATGCCAGCGCCTCGGCGCTGGCAATGCTGCTGCTCTCCAAGAGCCCGACCGAGGGCGAGCAGATCAAGCACATGCTGGTCGGCAGCCTGCTCACCGTGCAGCCCGGCAAGGTCTGGACGACCGCCGCCATCTACAGCGTGATCGGGATCTTCCACTGGGTCTTCCGGGCGAAGTTCTTCGCGATCAGCGAGGACGCGGACGCGGCCGAGAAGGCGGGGATCTCCGTGCGCTTCTGGGACTTCCTCTTCTACGTCTCGTTCGGCTTCGTGATCACGAGCTCGGTGTCGATCGCGGGCGTGCTGCTCGTCTTCAGCTTCCTGGTCGTGCCGGGCGTCATCGCCGTCATGTTCGCCGAGAACACGCGCGTCCGCATCGCGATCGCGTGGGCCGTCGGCACCGTCGTCAGCATGTTGGGCATGGTCATCTCCAACGCGGGGGACTTCCCGACGGGACCCTCGATTGTGGCGGGATTCACCGCGACGCTGCTCCTGTCCGGCATCGTTCACTACCTGACGACCCATGAGCGTTCCGGGGTCGCGGTCCGGCAGTTGATGGCGGGCGGCGCGGTGGTGGCGCTCCTGATCTGGGGGACCACGTTCCTCAAGAAGCACGAGGAGCACCAGCACGGGCCCGAGGACCCGGTGCTGAAGCTGGTCGAGGTGCTGAAGTCCGACAACGACGCCCAGGTCCTGCAGGCGCTCGACCACGTGCGGGACATGAAGGAGAAGGACCTCCACTTCGTCCAGCCGGTCATCGACGTCGTCAAGCGGACGAAGTCCGACCAGGTGCTCGAACACGCCGCGGACGTGCTGGCCAAGCTCGAGGCCCCGGAAGCCGCGCCGATCCTGAAGGAGGCCGCAGGACGCGACCTCGACGAGGAGTTGCGGGTCCACCTGGCGCGGGCGATCCTGGACCTGCACGATCCCGGCGGCTTCGCGGTGCTCCTCAAGGTGCTGGACTCGGGCCCGCCCGAGTTCGCCCGCAAGGAGGCGCTGCAGCTGATCGAGGAGCGCTCGGGGGCGAAGCTCGACGAGGCGGCCTTCCGGAAATGGTGGACCGAGCGGGGCGCCTCGCTCAAGTGGAAGAACGAGAACAAGCGCTTCGAGTGATGCGTTACTTCTCGACCGTCTCCCGCACCTTATCCTCGGTGTCGATGACGATCGTCTCGCCGTCCAGGTAGAAGTCGAGGCCTTCGTTGCGGAGGGCGAGCCTCAGCAGCGACAGGCGTGTCGGCGCCTTTCCCATGCCCCGGTACGCGGGGGCGGAGGGATTCCAGGTCGACCGGAGGTCGAAGCGGACCCCGTCCCGCTTCAGCAGCTCTTCGATCGTGAGGCCGTCCGTGGCGGGAAGGGTCACGCGGGCGTCGAGCAGGGCGCGCTGGGCGGGCGTCAGCGACTGGAGCTCCGCGCCGCTGGGCAGGTCCGGGCACCATGCCCAGCCGCCCGCCGCGATCGTCCGGCGAAGGCGCTGGCAGCGTCGCAGGGCGTCTCCCTCCAGCGCCCCGGAGGCGGCGTCGAGCACGTCGAGGACCGTCTCCGTCTCCACCCCTTGCAGGGCTTCCGACTCCTGCAAACGGTGCATCATTTTCTCAATCCGCTTAGGATCCCCCGACGCGAGGTCGGCGATCAGCGTCTCCGCCGCGCGGGCCGGCGCCGGCTTGAGCCAGAGGACCCCGCTCCGCGACGTCCGCAGGGCGTTGTGCCCTCTGGAGGTGATCAGGACGCTGTCCGGGCCGACGATGCAGTCCGTCCCTTTGCGCTGAAGCAGCAGCTGGAGTGCCGAGTCGAAGGGAAAGGACTCGATCTTGAAGCTGACCGACTCGAAGGGGAGCTCGGTGCGGTTGTCCAAGATCACCGGCAGGACGGCGCCGGCCTGGCGCAGGATCTCCGTCATCACGTCCTGCACCAAGACGTCGGAGAGATCGACGGTGACGAGCGGTCGTTTCTCCCGTCCGGTCGCGGCCGTCGCGCCGCCGTAGAACTCGACGAGCAGCGCCTCCGCGCGGGACCGGGTCTCGAGCGAGGGAGAGTCCAGGGCCGCCCAGAGGGCGGGCTCGGCCCCGAAGCCCAAGAGCCGGAGCGCGTGGGTGGCCTCGTCCCGCTGCTCGGGCGCGTCGCTCGACAATTGCGCGATGCGGCGCGCGACCTCGGCCGGCCGGGCCGCGATGCGCAGCGGCGCGAGCGACAGCTCCTCGGGCGGCTTGCCGATGAGGACGCTTCCGTAACGGATGCCGAAGGGCACCTTCAACTGGGCGCTGACGCTCTCCAGCGCTTCGTAGACGGTCGCGTTCTCCAGATTCAGGCTGATGAAGGCCGTCTCGAAGTCGCCATCCCGGAGCTCCATCCGGAACCTGCCGACGTGCTCTCTCAGCAGCGACTCGACGTCCGTGTAGAGGCCCTTCTCGACCTTCAGGGTGATCCGCTTCGTCTTCAGTCGGGCCAGCAGGGCCCGGTCCTCGGCGGTCTCGCCGCGGGCCGGAGGCAGGTCCGGGTGCGTGGAGAAGTATTGGTACGCCTCGAAGGCGGAGCCGCCGTAGCGGGCCAGGGCCAGGTACGCGAGCTTCTTCCGGACGGGCGACGAGCTCCTCAGTTCGCCGAGGAGCCGGTCGATCTCGGCCTCCTGGGTCGGTAGGGGAGGCGTGGCCGGCGTCCGGTCGGCAGACGGCTGCCACAGCGCCCAGACCAGGGCCGCCAGCAGGACGGCCGCCGCCGCGAGGGCCGCGGGGCCGATCCGCCGCCGCGGGACGGGCAGGGGAGGCGGGCCCTCCAGGAGGGCCCGCGGGATCTCGGGCGTCTCTTCCTCCGTCAGCGCGTCGCGGAGCGCCTCGCGCTCGGCGGCGACCCGATCACGGGCGCGGCCGCAGTCCTCGCACGCGGCGACGTGCTCGGAGAGGCGGAAGCCGTACGCGTGGTCGTGGATCTCCTCGACCGTGGCGTGGCTCATGACAGCTCCTTTCGAAGGAGGGACAGCGCGCGGAAGAGCCGGATCCGGACGGCGTTGATCGTGACGCCGAGGGTCTCGGCGATCTCGCGGTAGGACAGGTCCTGCTGGAACGAGAGGGTGACGACGATCTTCAGGTCGAAGGGGAGGCGGTCGACGGCGGCCAGGGCCCGGTCCCGATCCTCGCGGCGGAAGAGCAGCGTTTCCGGAAGCGTGAGGGCGGGCAGCGATTCCTCGGTGACCGGGTCAAGCGGCAGCTGCTTCTTGCGCCGGAGCAGGTCGCGGACGTGGTTGGCGGCGATCGCGAAGAGCCAAGTGCGGAACGACGCGCGCCGGTCGAAGGCGCCGAGGTGGGCGATCGCGCGGGCGAAGGTCTCCTGGGCGGCGTCGCGGGCGTCGGGGCCGTTGCCGAGCAGGCGGCGGGTGAGCCCGTAGACGGGCCCGTAGTAGCGCCGGACAAGTCCCGCGGTATCGCCCGCGCGGAGGAGGTCCTCGTCCGTCAACTCCACCAGCAGCTCCATCGGGGGGTACTACGGGACCGCGGCCGATTCATTTCTGAAGATTTGACGGCGGAGCTATCTCGAGCGTCCGCGGCCCGGGTTCTTCGGAGGCGGGGACGTCTTCGGCTTCCAGACGTCGCGGGTGTGCTGGGTGGCGAACTTCTGGCCGCGGCTTCCCTCCGGCTCGAGGCCGGTGCCCTTGGGCTGCCACGCGGGCACGAGGTGGTTCTTGCCGTTGCCAATCAGGTCCATGCGTCCCATGCGCTTGAGCGCCGAGCGCAGCAGCGGCCAGTTGTTGGCGTCGTGCCAGCGGAGGAACGCCTTGTGGAGGCGCCGCTGCTCGATGCTGCGGGGGATGTAGACGTTCTCGAATTTCCGGCCGTCGCGCCTCATCGGGTTCATGCCCGTGTAGTACATGGCGGCCGCGAAGGTCATCGGCGTCGGCAGGAACGCCTGCACCTGGTCGGCGCGGAAGTCGTGGCGCTTGAGCCAGAGCGCGAGCTCCAGCATGTCCTTGTCGGTGGTGCCCGGGTGGGCCGCGATGAAGTAGGGGATGACGTACTGCTCCTTGCCGGCCTCGCGGGACGCCTTGTCGAAGATCTCCTTGAAGCGGTCGTAAGTCTCGATGCCCGGCTTCATCATCGCGTTGAGCGGCCCGTCCTCGGTGTGCTCCGGCGCGATCTTGAGGTAGCCGCCGACGTGGTGCGTCGCGAGCTCCTTGATGTACTCGGGGGACTTCGAGGCGAGGTCGTAGCGGACGCCGGACGCGATCGACACCTTCTTGACGCCGGGCACGGCGCGCGCGCGGCGGTAGAGCTCGATCAGCGGCTTGTGGTTCGTGTTCAGGTTCTCGCAGATGCCGGGGAAGACGCAGGAGGGGCGCCGGCAGGCGGCCTCGATCTTCTTGTCCTTGCAGGCGATGCGATACATGTTCGCGGTCGGCCCGCCCAGGTCGGAGATCTGGCCCGTGAAGCCCGGCACGGTGTCGCGCATCCGCTCGATCTCGCGGACCACCGAGTCCTCGGAGCGGTTCTGGATGATGCGGCCCTCGTGCTCGGTGATCGAGCAGAACGTGCAGCCGCCGAAGCAGCCGCGCTGGATCGTCACGGAGAAACGGATCATCTCGTAGGCGGGGATCTTCTGGCCGCCGTAGAACGGGTGCGGCAGGCGCTGGTAGGGGAGCTCGTAGACGCCGTCCATCTCCTTCGAGGAGAGCGGAATCGGCGGCGGCGTGACCCAGATGTCGCGGTCGCCGTGCCGCTGGATGAGCGCGCGCGCGTTGCCCGGGTTGGTTTCGAGGTGCATGACCCGCGACGCGTGCGCGTACATGACGCGGTCGGCCGCGACCGTCTCGTACGAGGGCAGACGGACCACGGTCTGGCTGCGGTCGACGGGTTGCGGGCGCGGCCCGGGGACCGCGACGGGGGCGCTCCCGTCTCCTTCGACGCCGGCCGTCTTCAGGTACGGATTGGGGAGTCCGACCGCCCGGCCCGGGGTGTCGAGCGTGGTCGAGTCGATCTCCCGCCAGCCCTCCGGCACGCCGTCGCAGAAATACGCCGTCCCGCGGACGTCGGTGATCGACGAGATCGGCTTGCGCGCGGCCAGCCGCTGGGCGACCTCGACGAGGGCGCGTTCGGCGTTGCCGTAGAGCAGCAGGTCGGCCTGGCTGTCGACGAGGACGGAGCGGCGGACCTTCTCGGACCAGTGGTCGTAATGGGCGATCCGGCGGAGCGAGGCCTCGATGCCGCCGACCACGATCGGCACGTCGCGGTAGGCCTCCCGGGCCCGCTGGGCGTAGACGATCACGGAGCGGTCGGGCCGCTTGCCCGCGAGGCCGCCGGGCGTGTACGCGTCGTCCGAGCGCATCCGGCGGTCGGACGTATAGCGGTTGACCATCGAGTCCATGTTGCCGGCGGTGATGCCGAAGAACAAGTTGGGGCGCCCCAGGGCGCGGAACGGCTCGGCGCTGGTCCAGTCCGGCTGGCTGAGGATCCCGACCCGGAAGCCCTGCGCCTCGAGGACGCGTCCGACAATGGCCATCCCGAAGCTGGGGTGGTCCACGTAGGCGTCGCCCGTGACGATGATGATGTCGCAGGAATCCCAGCCGAGCGCCTCCATCTCGTCCGCCGACATGGGCAGGAAGGGGGCCGGCGTCAGCCGCTTGGCCCAGAAGGGTTTGTACGAGAAAATGTCCTTCGGGGACGGGGTTCCGGGGAAATTCACGCGTCCACGTTTACCTAACCGGCCCGGGAAGGTCAACCCCCCATCCCGGAATTCGAAATGGACGTAACAGGGCCGCAGTCATTGCATCCATTTTCTGGGCGATTCGAGGGGTGTGCCATGATTCTCGCGTGTGTCTGCGGCCGGCGGTTCAGGACGCCCGAGGAAGCATCGGCGAAGAATCGGACCTGTCCCCAGTGCGGGGGCGCCCTGGCGCCCGAGCCCGAAGACCTCGTGCCCACCATCGACCTCAACGTCCTCGTGGAGCAGATGAAGGTGCTCCGCGACGAGCTGGTCAGCCGGGACCGTGCCCTGCGCCGCGCGCAGGCGGAGACCACGGTCCTGAGGGCCGAGCTCGATCAGCTCCGCTGCCGCACCTCTCCCCGGCCGGCCCTCACGGAATTGCCGTCCGACCGGGTCCCCCTCTTCACCTCGCGCGATCCCTGACCCGGCCGCGAAACCCCATAAATCACACGGTGTGATTTGTGGGGTTCAGGTTTGCAGGTGGCGCCGGGGCAGGAAGAAGTCGCAGGGAATTGAGGTCTTCCCGTCGAGCATCATCTCGCTGACCGCCTTCGCGGCGATGATGGCGTAGCCCAGTCCGTGGCCGTGGTAGCCCGCGGCGGCGTACACGTTGACGCTGCCCGGCACGGGGCCGACGTTGGGCAGCTCGTCGCAGCTGAATCCCATGATCCCGGCCCAGCGGTGGGTGATCGCCAGGCCGCGGGTCGCGGGGAAGCAGGAGTGGAGGAACGACTCGATCGCCCCCTGCACCTTCTCGGTCGGGCGGTCCGTGAAGGTGAGCTCCGCGTCGAGCGCGGCGCGGCGGCCGCCGCCCGCGAGGATGCGCCCGTCGGGAAGCTGGCGGAAGTACTCGAAGCCGAAGTCGGCGTAGACGGGAGCGGGGAGGATCCGCTCGGGGCAGGGCGCGGTGGCGAACATCTGCCCGCGCATGCCGACGATCGCGCCGTCGAAGAACGGGTGGAGCAGGCCGGTGTAGGCGTTGCTCGCCAGCAGCAGCATCGTGGTCGAGAGCCGGCCGCCCGCCGTCTCCAGGACGGCGGAGTCGGCGCCCGGGATGATCCGGGTGACCGCGGTGTTCTCGAAGAGGAGGGCGCCCTTCCGCTCGGCCGCGCGCGCGAGGCCGCGGACGAAGCGGACGGGGTGGATCTCGCCGTCGCCGGGGTGGTAGAGGCCGGCCAGGAAGCCCCCGCCGGGGAAGAGGCGGGTGACGGCGGTGTCGTCGAGAACCTCCGACGCGAAGCCGTCCTCGGCGAGCGCCTTGGCGCTCCTCGAGAGGGCCTTGGCCTCCTGCTCGCTCAGCGCGAGCGTGTAGCTGCCGTTCCGCGCGTAGAGGCAGTCGAGCCCTTCGGACTCCACCAGGCTCCGGATCAGCGTGTGGTTGTCGCGCGAGACGGACCAGAGCACGCGGGACCGCTCGCGGCCGTGGGACTTGATCGCCACGCTGTAGGTGTTCGCGACGCCGCAGAGCAGGAAGCCGGCGTTCCGGCCGCTCGCCCCCGACGCCAGCGCGCCCCGTTCCACGAGCGCGACGCGCGAGCCCCGCGACGCGAGGAAGTAGGCGGCGGCGACCCCGGTCAGCCCGCCGCCCAGGATCGCGATATCCACGCGGGTGTCGGCCCCCATGGAGGGGCGGGGCGTGTAGGGCTCATCGAGCCAGTAGGGCGTGCTCACGGCGGCCATTATAGGCCGGGGTGACGAAACAAACCGTTTGTTTTGTCAGCGCCTTGTGCCGATCGGTCCACTTTTTTCTAGGCCGTTTTTCGAGGGGGTGCTATAGTTGGCCCATCTCGGGGAGGGACAATGAAGAGTAGCGTGTTCACGTCTGTCGCCCTGCTCGCGCTGGCCGCCACCGCGGCCGCCCAGGACCAGCAGCTCGGCGCGCGTACCAAGGCGATGGGTGGCAGCTACACCGCCTTCGAAGACGACCCCGTTTCCGTGTGGCTGAATCCCGCCGGCATCGCGACGCAGCCCGATCAGATGTCGATCGCGTACCAGACCTATACCGCCTATCCGAAAGGCCGCGAACGCGGACCCGGCGACACGGTCGACTTCACCGTCAAGCCCGTGACGATCATGGGCGATCCCGCGCTGCTGCCCTCCTACATCGGGTTCGTGTTCCAGGTGGGCGACGCGGCCTCGCCGCTGGCCATCGGCGTCTGCTACGCCCAGCCGTACCTCCTCGATTACGCGATGGACCAGGTCAAGGATCCCAACCAGCCCGCCTTCGTGCCCGAGGCCGAAGTCCAGCAGATCTTCGGCCGCTTCCGCGTCTCCGTCGCCAAGGACTTCCGGATCCAGGACGTGGGCACCCCGGGCTTCTTCACCCACGTCTCGGGCGGGGTCGCGCTCGACATGGGCTACGAGCGCTGGCACTTCTCCGGCCTCGGCGAAGACACGACCACCTCGAACGTCGGCATGGGCTTCGGGCTCGGCGGGCTGCTCGGCGTCTACGACGACTACGACTCCTTCAAGGTCAACCTGGGCGTCGCCTACACGAGCGCCGTGAAGTACGACTTCCGAATCGACCCGACGGTCCTCCCGTCCTTCGACATGCCCCAGCAGCTCAACATCGGCGCCACCTTCTACCTGCTCAAAGGCACCCCGCTGCGCGTGACGATCGATTTCCAGTGGATCGACTGGAGCGCGACGGCCCAGAAGCCCCAGTTCTCGAATTTCAAGGGCTTCCAGGACGCGAAGAACTACTCGATGGGTGTCGAGTACCGCGTGAAGGTGTCGGACAAAGTCAGCCTCTACCCGCGCCTGGGCTACCGTCGATTTGACGCGCCGTGGGGCAGCAAGGACGACCTGCCCATGACCGGCCCGTTCCGCCTGGTGCTGGACACGAAGGCGCAGGCCTTCAACCTGGTGACCTACGGGGCCGGCATCTCCTGGACCACGGATGCCGGCAAGGTGCGCTCCGTGGACTTCGCCGGCGACGCCGGCGGTGACGCGGTGAACTTCGCCGTGGGCCTGACGCTGGAGTTCTAGAGGCCCGTCTCCCGGCCCCGATCTCCCTGCCACGGACAGACTCCAGGCTCAGGCGATCGCTGCTGGTCTCTCCGAACGGATTGGCCAGGGGAGAGGTTGCCGGCGTTGGAAGCCCTTCACGCGACGTCGGCCACCGAGGACAGCGCCCAGAATCCCTCTCTATGCCCTCTGTGGCTATTCAGAGAGAGTCCTGCCTCTCGGAAGACTCCCTAGCGCAGCCGGCGCCGGAGGAACGCCGCGACGCCGAGCAGCAGCAGCGGCTCGATGCTCAGGCCGCAGCCGCCGCCCCCGCCCCCGCCGCCGGACGCCGGCGCGGAGCCGGAGCCCGCGCCCACGGTGACCACCGTGACGGCCTTCGAGCTGGTCGCCGACCCATCGCTGGTCATGAGGGCGAAGACGTAGGTTCCTGGAGCGGATGCCGTGAACGTCGGGGTCGTGCCGTACGGGTCCGAGAGTTCCACGGGCGGACCGGCCAGCTGGGTCCAATAGAACCGCGTCGAATCCAGGGAACTCAGGGCGCTGCTCAGCGTGACCAGGTCCCCGGCGGTCTTGGTCTGATCCGCGCCGGCGTCCGCGACCGGGGCGGTATTCCCTCCGGAATCCACGATCACCTCGACGCTCGACTGCGCCAGCAGAAGGTCGCCGAAGCGGAGCGAGTAGACCTGGAACACATAGCGGCCCGGGATGGGAGCCGTGAAGGTCACGGCGTTGCCGTACCAGGGCGCGAAGCCGCCGCCGGAACTGATGAACACCGCCGGCCCTTCAAGCTGTTCCCAATACGTGTCGCTCTGCGACCCCGATTGATTGGCCGCCGTCAGGGTAATGGGCGCCGCCATGCTGACGTGACCGTTGCCCTGGACGGCAGAGCTGATGACCGCGGTCACCGTCGTCGGGGTATCCCCGGCGTTCCTCAGGACCTGGAAGCGCGTCTTGACGGGCGGGCTCTGCTGGACGCCGTCCGTGACGATCAGCTGGAAGCCGTAGGTCCCCGGGGTGATGGGGGTGAACGACGTGGTCGCGGTGTTGTAGCGCGAGAGGATGAGCGCCGGGCCCTCGATCTGGCTCCAGATGTAGTCGAGCGGCGCCCCTTCGGGGTCGAAGCTGCCCGTGGAGTCCAAGGTGATCAGGTCGCCGACCACCGGAATGCTGGTGGGCGAGAGTCGGTTCGCCAGAGCCACCGGCGGCCTGTTCGCGGGGTCGAAGACGAAGATCGAGACGGAGTCCTGAGCGCTGGCGATATTCGGCGGCTGGTTGTCCGTCACCGTCAGCTGGAACGTGTAGACGCCCGCGATCGTGGGGGTAAAGGTGGGCGTCGGCGACGTGGCGCTGCTCAAGGTAACGGGGCCGGTCCAGGCGTAGGAGAGCGTCCGGCCCGGGATGGGCGACGTGGAGAGCCGCCCGTCCAGCGTCACGAGGGTTCCGATGGCGTGGACCTGATCCTGGCCCGCGTCGGCCGTGGGGACGGCCTGCGGGGGGACCGCGACCGGATCGAAGGCGCGGACATGGACCTGGCTCTTCGAGGTATTGGCCGCGGTGTCCGTGACCGTCACTTCAAAGACGTAGAGGCCCGGCGCCGACGGGGTGACGTCGAGGAACGCGCTGGTGACTCCGCTCAGCCCGGCGGGAGGGCCGGACAGCTTCGTCCAGCTGTAGCCGGTCGCGAAGGGAATGTCGCCGGATCCGTTGATATCGGACGAGAGGCTGGCGACGACCCGGCAGGTCGCTCCGACCTGGGCGACCTGATTCACCACGGCGACGGCCGTCGGGGCGATGTTCAGGATTGTAACGTTGACCGTGTCGCTCCGGGTGGTCAGGCCGTCGCTGACGTCCAGCTGGAACGTGTACTGGCCCGGGGTCGTGGTGAAGACGGTCGTCTTGGCGCTGAGGATCGGCGTGGGCATGAGGACCGCCGGGGGGGCGGGGATCATGACCTGCGACCACCGGTAGGTCAGGGGCTGATGGTCCGGGTCAAAGCTGGTGCTGCCGTCGAGCGTGACCAGCGACGGGGCCACCGACTGGTCGGGGCCGGCCTTGGCCACCGGCGGGGAATTGTTCGTGCTCAGAAGCACGATGTTGCCGGAGCCGTCCTGCAGCGTCCCTCCGATCCCGTTGCTCTGATACTGGTACCGCGGACCGCCCGCGGTTCCCGTGGAGTTCGACAGGTTGATCGTCACGACATTCGTCCCGTTGACGATGACGTTGGCATTCGTCAGGCCGGCCAGCAGGTCCGTGTGGCCGTCGGCGTCCACGAGGATCCAGTCGTTGATGTCCGCCTGACCGGTGGCCAGGTTCTCCGAGAAGGTGAACGTGACCTGATCGAGGCGGCCGTTGCCGTCCAGGTCCACCGCGCTGAACCCGACGATCGTGGGTTTCGAGCCGTCCGACGTCGCCACCAGGGTCGTCTGGACGAGCTTCAGGGTGTCGTCGACGTCGATCAGGTTTCCGACGAGCGGGTCGTAGCTGACGACCGGCGTGGCCCCGGTATCCGGATTGCCGGTCTCGACCAGGTTGAAGGTCAGGATGTTCCCCGCGACGTTGCCCGTCGAGATGGTGTGGCCCACCACCGAGAACCCGAGGCCGCTGCTGACGCTGGTCCCCGAGGCGTTGATCGGCTCGCTGAACGTCAGCCTCAGCGTGTCGATCGAGCCGTTGCCGCTGTTGTCCTGCGTGAGGATGCTCGTGATGGTCGGCCGGGTGCCGATCTTGATCGTCTGGGCGTCGAACGCGTTGGGGATGACGGTTCCCTGATTGTTGACTTCGAGTTCCAGGTTGTCGGTGGCGGAGACGGTCGAGAAGTTGCGGAAACGGGCCCCCGAGATGGTCAGCTGCTTGGAGACGCCGAAGCTGGTGCTGACCGGGATGAGCAGGATCTTCGTCGTGGGGAAGGAGGGGACGCCGACCGCCCCCGGGCCGACGCCGCTCAGCGAGAGGCTCGGGAGGACCGTGGTGTCCCACTCCATGTTGAAGGTCGCGGGGATGCGCACGCGGATGTCGGTGCCGGTCTTGATGCGCGCCGTGGTCGGGTCATCCGTGATCACGATGTTCGCCGCCTGCGTGGAGGGGTCCAGGGTGCCGAAGACCTGATTCGACGCGGAGGCGATCGTCGGGGCGCCGATGGCCTTGGTGAAGAGGTCGCTCGCCGCGACGGGGCCGCTCACGGTGACCTTGAGCTGCATCGCGAGGGGACCGGTGCCGGCGGGCCCGAGGAAGTTGGTGTAGCGGATGTTCCCGAGCGTGATCGTCTGGTTGCCCGAGAAATCCGTGGTGACCGGGATGTTCAGGGTCTTGTTGTTGGGGAAGGACCGGGCGCCGACCACGCCGGTGCCCGGACCGCCGACCACCGCCGTGGGGATGAACGCCGTGTCGAACGTCATGTTCAGGCCGGCGGGGATGATGACCTGCAGCGTGTTTCCTGCCTGGAAGGACGGCGAGGCGGCATCCTGCAGGATGATGTTGTTGCCGATGGTGGAGGGGTCGTTGACCGTGAACTGCTGGTTCGAGCCGGACGTCATGTTGGGAACGCCGCCGATGGCGATGATCTTGTCGTCAAGCGCGGTGGCGGAGGCGAGGCCCGAGGCGCTCATCCACAGTTCGAGGTTGTCCGGGAGCGACGCGGCCCCGGTCGTGAAATTCAGGCCCGACACCGTGGCGGCTTCGTTGCCGGCGAAGTCTGCGTTGGCGGTCAGAATGAGGATCTTGTTCCCGCCCGCGTAGCTGACCGCCGTGTTCAGCTTGCCGCTGACCGTGGCCGGCGTCAATCCCTGCCAGGTCATGTTGAAGGTCGCCGGGATGACGATCCGCAACTGCGAGATGCGGTTGGGCGAAATGCCGATTCGCGGGTTGTTGAGGTCGTCCCGGATGGTCAGGGTGGCCATCGCGTTGGGCGGGGGCGTGACGAAGACCTGATCGATGGCCGAGGAAATGGTCGGCTGGCCGATCCGGATCGCATGGTTGTCGGTCGCCTCGGTGCCCGCCCTCGACGACTTGCACTCCAGCTCGAGGTTGTCGATCGCGGTGGCGCCGGTGAAGTTCATGAACTTGAGGCCGCTGATCGTGACGGCGTCGCCGCCGGCGAAGTTCGATCCCACCGGGATGATCGCGATCTTGTTGTTCCCGGCCCCGCCGGTGTAGGTGACGCCGTTCGTCGTCGCGGCCATCTTGGTCGGGACGGCGCTGCCCGTGCAGGTCACGCTCACCACCGACGTGTCGAAGGTCATGTTGGCGCTCGGGATCACGATCCGCAGGCCGTCCGCGGAAGTGATCTTGGGCGAGCCGGCGGCGTCGGTGATCGTGATGTTGGAGGCGGCGGTGGGAGGGTCTCCGACCGTGAAGAACTGGTTGACCGCGAGGGATGACATCGTGGGAAGGCCGACGATCTGCTTGGTGGGCCGGGTGGACCCCGGCACCGTGAGGTCGTTGGTGTTGGCCTTGCGGCCGGTACGGATGTCGAGTGCGAAGGTCTGGTCGCTGGCCCCGCCCGCCGTGGTGAGCTGAAGGCCCGAGATGGTCACATCCTCCGACGTGCCGAAGTCGGACGTCACCGGAATCCGGACGGTGCGGTTGCCGTCTTCATAGGCGACGCTCGGCGACACGGACACGTGGGTCGGCACGGCCGAGCCGCTGCAGGTCACGCTCCCGATCGCCGAGTTGAACGTCACCCCGGTGCCCGAGGGGATCGTGATGCGGATGCCGTTGTCGAAATTCGGCCCGGCTCCGAGCGCCCAGATGCCGCGGTTGGCGGCCGTGGACGTCTCGGTGATGGTGATGGGGTCCATCGTGACCGTGGTGCCCGGGCTGATGACCTGGTTGTTCGCGAAGCCGCCCCCGGGGCCCGCGCTGCAGTACTCGGACACCCGGATCGTCGCGTCGTCGATGTGGGCGATGGTGCCGGCCGTTTCGACGACGTTGTCGACGAGGTTGCCGGGACCGCAGGGGGTGGACAGGAGCAGCCCCACCGTATTGAACCCGATGTTGCTCAGGTTGAAGTTGTCCGCAATCGGGGTGAAGTCGGAGGTGATCTTGAGTCGGATGGTCTTGGTGTTGGGGAAGTTCTGGAAGATGACTTTGGCGGAGCCGCCGCCGGGAGCTCCGGTGCCGGGCCAGGTGATCTGGGGGCCGCCGGGAATGCTCTGGTTCCACGTCAGATTGATGCCCGCCGGGATGACGACATCGATGAACGTATTGGTTGCGGCCGGGTTCTGGATGACGTCGCCGGCGTGGCAGCTCAGATAAATATAGTTGGAGGACGGGGTGGGGTCGCCCGGGTGGAAGCGCTGGTCGGTCCGGATCACCGAGCCCGGAGCGCCGTAGGGATACGGTTCCTGGTACTGGCCGCCGGTCCGGATGTGGTCGTCGGCCCGGAGCGCGAGCGCCAGGGGAAGAAAGGCGCCCAGGAGCAGGAAGGCCCGCGGGCGCAGCCGGAACGACAACGACATGATGTCCTCCTTGGTACCCGGAGCCCTTCCTCACCCGAAGGGGGCTCGCCGGCCCCCAGCGGGGGCTCCCTGATTAGTCACAATTGAATCGCCGGGGACCCTACCGGCCGGCCTCATCCGGGCCCGTCCAAGGCGGCGGCCGCCGGCGGGTCGGATCTCCTAGAAAGGCGGACCGCGCAGGTAGAAGTCCGCGGTGCCGTTCGTGTCGTCGTCGGCCGCGTTGGCGGCTTCGCTGTAGAAGACGACGTAGCGACCGTCCTTCGAAATGTTCGGCCGGAGCGACTGGGCGTTCAGCTCGCCGCCGAAGGTGGCGACCGACACCCGCTCCGTGATCCCCGTGATCATGTTGTGCGTGAAGATGTCGGTCACGCCGTTGGCGTCGCCGTTGATGAGGTTCGACGAGCCCGATTGCCAGTTCACGATCGACCCGTCGCCGCTGAGCCGGGGATTGTTGCAGCTGTTGCCCGCCTGGGCGCCCGAGCTGTGCACCGACGCGATCTTGGTCGTGTTGGTCACCATGTCCCGGACGAAAATGTCGTTCGAGGGGCCGTCGTCCTCGGGCACCAGGTTTGCGGCATTGGACATGAACACGACGTAGCGTCCGTCGCCGGAAATGCAGGGGACGAAGGACGAGCCGTCCGGATTCGGGTAGCCGACGCTGCTGGGGTGGGCCACCGACGCCCGGATCGTCGTGTTGGCCTGGATGTCCCGGACGAAGATGTCCGTCGAGGGGGCATTCGTGTCGTCGCCGAAGACCGAGATGTCCGGCACGAGATTCGTCGCCGACGACTGGAACGCGATGTAGCGCCCGTTGTCGGAGATGCTCGGCGCGACGCTGTTGTTGTTGCCCTTCGCGCCGCCGAAGGGAACGGCCGACTGGACCGAGCACAAGATCGTGGGATAGCCGCCGGCCGAGTTCCGCCACTGACGGACATAGATGTCGGAGAAGCCGTCGTTGTCCGGAGGGCCGCCGGTGGCGCCGTCCAGGACTTCGGACGTCGAATCGAAGACCACCGACTGCCCGTCCCGGGAGATTTCCGGGTTGGCGCAGTCCGACGTCGCCTTCGCGCCGGCGATGCCCTGGGCCCGGGACACCAGCGTCGTGACGCCGAGCACCATGTCCCGGACGAAGACGTCGGCGACGGTGTCGGGATCGTCGATCGTGATGTCGTCGGCCTTCGAGAGGAAGCAGACGTAGCGGCCGTCCTCCGAGATCGACGGCGAGCCGCTGTTGCCGTTTCCGGACCCGTCCCCGTTCTTGTTCACGGAGACGAGCTTCGTGGTCTTGAGGGCGTTGTCGCGAAGGAACACATCCTGGAACGTGTTGTTGTCCAGGGGATCGAGGTTCGCGGCCTTCGAGCTGAACACGATATAGCGCCCGTCGCCCGAGATGCCGCAGCGTTCGACGGCCGCCGTTCCGTTCCCCTGGACGCCGTTGGAGGACAGCGAGACGCGCGTCGTGACGTTCAGGGACGCCGTGTGGTCGTTGACCTTCCCGTTACAGCCGGCCAGGAGTGCGAAGATGAGGGCGATCGACGTGAGTCGAGAGTGCATTCCGAGATCCTTTCGATCCGGGCTACCGAACTCCATCCCCTACCGCCTACGGCGCGGTCCGCAAAATTGTATCCAGTGATCTCGCAGCACTCCAGTTTTTTCCGGAAAGAGGAGCGAGGGGCGGCCCTTGACTCAGTTTTGCAGCATCACTAGGCTGTGCAGGATGCTCCCCCGCGCCTTGAGGGCGGCCGCTCTTCTGCTCCTGGCCGCGCCGCTTCCGGCCTCCGCTCAGGGATATTCTGAGGTCGAACGAGGGCCCAACTGGGTCCGCGCCGCCTACCAGTTCGGCGCCTGCGGCCGGGCCGCGGGACAGCTCCTGGAGCCCCGCGCCGTCGCGATGGGCCCGGGAGACCGGGTCTACGTCGCCGACAGCGGCAATCACCGGATCCAGGTCTTCACCCTCGAGGGCAAACTCGTCGGCGGCTGGGGCGGGCGGGGCGCCGCGGACGGCGAGTTCCTCTTTCCTGCCGGCATCGCTGTGGGCCCAGGGAACGAAATCTACGTCGCCGACAGCGGCAACGACCGGATCCAGGTCTTCGACGACGCCGGCAAGTTCCTGCGGAAGTGGGGCCGCTCCGGCATCGCGTCCGGCGAGTTCAGCTCGCCGCGCTGGCTGACCGTGACCCGGGACCAGGTCGTCGTGGTCGAGGGAGATCGCCCGCGCGTTCAGGTCTTCAGCCCCGCCGGCGAGTTCGTCCGCGCCTTCGGGGGCTTCGGGGACGGCCCCGGCCAGTTCCGATCGCCGGCCGGCATCGCCGCCGACGAGCAGGGCAATCTCTACGTCGCGGACGCGAGCGCCCAGCGGATCCAGAAGTTCGACCCGCAGGGGACTCCGCTCCTTCGCTGGGGCCAGTGGGGCGTGCATCCCGGGCTGCTCTCGAGCCCGGCGGGCCTGGCGTACTCCGACGGCAAGCTGTACGTCGCCGACGGCGCGAACCACCGGGTGCAGGTCTTCGACCGGGCCGGCGTCTTTCTCTTTCAGTGGGGCCGGCATCCCGCCTTCGCCCACGAAGGGTACGGCCGCCTTCACTTCCCGAGCGGCATCGCCGTCTCGGCGAGCGGCGGATTCACGGTGCTCTGCGAGCCCGTGGAGCATCGGGTCCAGGCCTTCACCAACGGAAGCGCCCGCGTGGCCAAGACCATGACGGACCTGCCCTGGTGGGACAGCCTGCACGCCCGCTTCCACGTGAAGACGCGGCCGACCGGTCCTCACGGGGACAAGCCCACGGCGCTCGCCGCCATGGCGGAGCCGGACACGCACTCCGTGCTCGTGTTCGACCTGGAGCCGAAGGTCCCCATCTTCGTCGCCCGCGCCGGCGGCTACGGGATCAAGCTCGGCGAATTCGCCGACCCCGCCGGCCTGGTGTTGGACGCGCCCGCCCGGCGCATCACCGTCAGCGAGCGCGGGAACCGCCGGATCCAGGTCCTCGAACTCCCGGCCGATCCGGGGACGACCACGGGCTTCGCGCCCGGCTTCCGCGCCGTCGCCGCGTGGGACCTTGCGGCGCTCCTGACGCCGGCTCCCGAGGGGATCCTGCCCGAGCGCTGCGTCCCCGGCGCGCTCGCGCTCGGCCCGGAAGGGTTGCTCTACCTGGTGGACGAGGGAAACTCGGCCGTCATCGTCTTCGATCGCGCCATGAAGCCCGTCCGGACGATCCGCTCCGCCCAGCGGCCCTCCCGCTTCATCGACGTCGCGCTGGCGCCGGGAGGCGGAACGGTCTACGTCGTCGACCGCCTGGCCTCCACGGTCCGCGCCTTCGACGCCGAAGGCAAGCCGCTCTCCTCCTGGGAAGCGCCGGGGGATCTCCTGCTTCCCGCGGGGGTTGCGGCGGACGGGGACGGAAACGTCTACGTGACCGACGCGGGCGCCCACCAGGTCTTGAAGGTCGACGCCCGGGGCAAGCCCCTGGCCCGCTGGGGGACCCGTGGCCGGGAAGCCGGGCAGTTGCACGGCCCGAAGGGAATCGTCGTGATCAAGCCGAACCGGATCGTCGTGGAGGACGCCGGGAATCACCGGGGCCACATCTTCAAACCGGACGGGGAAGTCGTCGAACTCTTTCATCTCGGGGGCTTCACGCCTCCGCCGTTGCCGCCTAAATAGTGAAGAAGGACGCGCTCATGAGAGATCCACGGCGCCTGATCGCCGCGTCGGCCGGCCTGCTCCTGCTGGCCGCGCTGGGCGGCCCTTCCGGCTGCGGTCCCGGAGATCCCCCGCCGGCGCCTCCGGCGAAGCGGCAAGCCGACAGCAACGCCGGGACCTACGTCGTCGCCTTCGAGTCGACGCCGAACCCGATCCCCATGAACGAGAAGTTCGACCTCCGATTCACCGTGGTTCCCAAGAGCGGCTCGGCGGAGGGCCTGTCGGTCCAGGTCGATGCCCGGATGCCCGCCCACGGGCACGGCATGAACCGCGTGCCCCGGGTCGCGCAGCAACCCGACGGCTCGTACCGCGCTGAAGGGATGATGTTCCACATGCCCGGCCATTGGGAGCTCTACGTCGACATCTCGCGCGCCGGGAAGTCGGAGCGGGCGCAGTTCGACATCGACCTGAAATGAAGCGTGGTCTCCTCGTCGCGGGGATCCTGGCGGCGGCGCTGGCCGCGGTTCTGATTCTGCGGACGCGGACGGAAGGATCCTCCGCGCTGCCGGCCTCGTCGGAGTTCAGCCCCGAGGAGCTGCGGCGGGTCCTCCAGCACTCGCCGCTGGCCGACGTGCCGCGGGATCCGACGAACGTCTTCTTCGAGAATCCCGAGGCGGCGCGGCTCGGGCAGCGTCTCTTCTTCGACGGCGGCTTGTCGAAGGACGGGACGGTGTCCTGCGCCACGTGCCATGTGGCGGGGAAGGGGCTGGCGGACGGCCACGCGCTGCCGGAACGCTTTCCCGTGGACCGCAACGTCCCGTCGCTCTGGAACGTCGCCTACAACCGCTGGTTCTTCTGGGACGGCCGCGCGGACTCGCTCTGGAGCCAGGCGCTGAAGCCCCTGGAGAATCCGCGCGAACAGGGCGGGACGCGGTTGGGGATCGTGCGCCGCGTCGTGGAGACGCCTGCGTTGCGCGCCGGCTACGAGAAAGTCTTCGGCCCCGCGCCCGATCTTTCGGACCGCCGACGCTTCCCGCCGGCGGGAAGTCCCGTGGCGCTGCCGCCCGGCGGGCCGCTCCACGCGGCGTGGATGTCGATGGCCGAGGCCGACCGCGCCCAGGTCGATCGCGCGTTCGCGAATGTCGGCAAGGCGATCGCGGCGTACGAACGGAACCTGGTGAGCCGGCGCTCGAAGTTCGACGTGTTCGTGGAGGGCATGAAGAGCGGGGACGCGACCAAGATGGCGGCCCTGTCTCCCGAGGCCCGCAAGGGCCTGAAACTCTTCGTCGGGAGGGCCAACTGTCGGCTCTGTCACAGCGGGCCGAACTTCAGCGACGGCGAATTCCACAACATCGGCGTGCCGCCCCTCCGGGGAGGGATGACGGCCGACCGCTTCGCCGCGATCGACGAGGTCCGGAACGATCCCTTCAACAGCCGCGGGGCGTTCAGCGACGATCGCGCCCTGGGGGCGGAGAAGCTGGATTACCTGGTGAAGCTCCAGGATTCCTGGGGGCAGGTCAAGACCCCCACGCTCCGCAACGTGGCCCGGACGGCGCCCTACATGCACCAGGGCCAGTTCGGGTCGCTCGAAGAGGTCCTGGGCTACTACTCCACGCTCAAGGGCATGGTCCAGGCCGGCCACTCCGAGCGCTTCATCCTCACGCCGCTCATGCTGACGTCCGGGGAGATCGTCTCGCTGACGGCCTTCCTCGAGTCGCTCAGCGACGAGGAGATCGACGGCGCCCTGCTCAAGCCGCTCGACTAAAAAAAACGCAGGCGACCGATCGGGTTGACCGGTCGCCTGCGTGGCGATGCTTGGGGTGGGCTACTTCTTCCAGAACTTGCCGAAGAGGCCCTTCTTCTCCGCGGGCGGCGGGGCCCCGGCGCCGGGCTTGGACGTCACGATGGGCTTGAGGCCCGCCATCGCGATCCGCTGCTGGAACG
>Ga0310812_10000180_pt1 | contig 28184 bp, 40 predicted proteins | sample NN3metagenome_FD_205747 | JGI IMG/M metagenome (GOLD analysis project Ga0310812, IMG submission 205747) | Soil microbial communities from experimental microcosm in Duke University, North Carolina, United States - NN3 | ecosystem: Engineered > Artificial ecosystem > Soil microcosm > Unclassified...
CGACTAACGGGTACGCCTCCAGGTCGACGAACTGCGGGTCGGGACTCAAACGAACGCCTCCTGCGAGCCGAGCGCGAGCTCCGGCGCAGGCATAGCGTCGGGGAGCAGCTGGAACGCGTATAGACCCTTCCCCGTGTATCCCACGTGTTGGAATCCAGCGCGACGGAAACAGCGGCCCGGGTCACGCTTGCGGCGGACCTTCTCGGCGTTCACGAACGTAACGAGTCCGAGGTCGGGAGGATCCGGCCAGACCCCACGCGTCGCGGCCACTGCCTCGAGTATCAGGGCGCTGGAGAGTTGATCACTCTCGTTACGGAACGCCGAACAGATCCACGCGCCGGCCCAGGCGTGGCGGACGTACTCCGCGAACGGCCACGACGTAACCCAGAACGCGTCGCCACTAGGCGTCCGCAGGACGACGCAGCGACCCGGTGGAACGAACTGGTCGGCGCCGACGCTTTGCCGGTTGTAGTGGCGATCTGCGATCTTGCGAGCGACCGGGTCGGCGCGGTCCGAGCGTATCCAGTTCACGGGACCAGACCGTATGACTTCGCCCAGTATCGGTCAAGTCTGGAAACAGGCACTTTGCGCGGATTGCGGAGGATCGACTCGCAGACCTCGAGCGTGGGCGACAGGCGGACCGCGCGGAGTAGCTCGAGCGACTGGCGGTACGACTTCGACTCGCGTCTGAGGCGTTCGTAGCGACCCGCGTCGATGATCGGCGCCAACGCCGCCAGTAGGCGGTCGCCGTCTGTCATAGCCCGCTCCGCTCAGGCCAATCAGGGCGGTTCCACGGTTGCACCCTCTCGGGTGCCCGGGCCATCTTGCGTGCTGTCTCGTCGTGGCATACCTCTATGTCCCGCAGCGCCGCGAGCGCCTTGTCGCGGTCCGCCTCGATCTCCTCGAGTCGCGTCCAGACACGCGCGACCGCTTCATCGAACGCCGGCGTATCCGGTCCGAGCTCGCGCACGATCCCGAGATCGCGTTTCCAGCGTTTCACGAGCGCCGATGCTCCGCCGCGTTCGGACACGTCGCGAAATGCGAGCGGTACAGCTTCGGGCTCGCAGCGAACGCCTGGATATGTCCATCCGGGAGAATCGGTCCTATGAGCTCGAACGCTCCACGGATCGTCATCGGCTCCACGTCCATCGGCATACGCTTCCCGGCCTCCGTGATCGTCCAGACGATCTCCGCGCCGCACGATCTGCACTTCGCCGTGTTCACGCCGGAACCCTGCGGAGCCGCGCCTCCACGACGCCCGAGAACCAGTCGGAGTCGGTCCAGACGTGCGCGTCGACGCCGGCGGTCCGGAATGCCTCGATCCACTCCGCCTGGTCGTCCGAGAGCGTGTTGCCGCCGACCTTTAGCTCCACGGCGAGAACGCAGTCGCGCACGAGGATCAGGTCGGGGAATCCCTTCCCGTCGCCCTGGACGGCGGTCCTCCAGCCGTGCTTCGTCTGGGACGGGCGGAAGTGCGCGACGCGCCATCCGAACACTCGAGCCGTGTCGATGACGCAGGAGAGCAGTTCGGCTTCCGCGAGCTTGGGCTTCGGGGCCGGCATGCCTGTTAGCTCAGTCTGCATGTCGCCCGATCCATAGACCGATCAGCATCCCGAGTATCAGTAGCAGGACCGCCCAGAGAAACACGATCAGCGGCTCGTACCAGATAGGCGTCGCCCACGGGTTCACGCGTTCACCCTGGGCCGCAGCGGGTAGGGAAACTTCCGCGCGAAGTCCGACGCCGGCAGATAGATCATCCTGCCGTGGTACTCCGGGACGACCTGGTCGAACTGGAACACGGAGAACATCGTGTCGTCGTCGATCTCGTAGCCCTTCTGCCAGTAGACCACGTAGAACGGGATGTCGGCGCGTTCCGCGAGCGCGTGGAGCGCGGCGTAGTTGCGACGATCGTCCGGGTACGGACGCCACGTCAGCGGCGACCGATGCGACCGCTTGAGCTCGAACAGTGCGAGCGGAGCGTAGTCGAAGTCCGAGGCGACGATAGCCCACGCATCGAGGTCCTGGATCACGCAGGCGGAGAGAGCGCGTCTCTGCCAGACGTGGAACTCGTTCGCGGTCCCGCCCGTGTTTAGCCGCTTCACGACGCCATCTCCGCGAGAAGCTCGCCCAGTAGCTCGCCCGTCTGGACCTGGACGGCGTTCCCGAGCATGCGGAGCCGAACGCTCCGTGCGCGTCCCTCCGTCCATCCGTCGGGGAACCCCATCATCCATTCGACGAAGCGTGGCTCGAGGCGTCCCCGAGCGTCAGTTGGAGCGGGAGCGCGTCGTCCGAGGACGGACTCCCATCGGAGGATTGCGGGTTCGTATGGTCCCCACGTGACGGCCGCCCCGTGTTCGGCCGGCCCATCGTGTCGACCCCCGTCTCGTTCCGCCTCGTCGGCCCGTGCGTCAACTGGGCGCGAAGCTCCCCGCCCGTCCCCGGGTTGTCCGTGTTCGCGACTGGCGTCCGCAGAAGATGTCGGATCTCCCGCAGCTGCTCCCCGCATTTCGGATCGCCCTCCGGGGTCTGGCCCGTCGAATCGCTCGTGATCGGCGTCGGGAGGAGGTCCTTCACGTTCCGCAGTCCGACCTGGATCGGCTGCCCGGATGGACGGACTCCCCGCGCGATCGCCTCCGAGTCCTCCATCCCGAACGAGTCCGAACGGTTCGGCGTCGGGAGAAGATGCGCCATGTCCCGGAGCGACCCCGCGGCCGCCGATCCCGTCGTCCTCCCCCGTCGCGCTCGAGCCTCCTCCGACTCCGCCCCCGTATGGTCGTTCGCGGACGGCGTCGGCAGAAGCGCGGGAGCCATTCGCGAGAGCGTCCGTTGTGCATGCCACTTCCGCCCCGGCAGATAGAGCCTCTTGTGCGGGTCGTCGAGGTTCTCCCGTACCTCCTCGATGAACTCGTCCCCCGGAGTCGACTCGTACGCACTGGGAGTCGGCAGCAACGATGAAGATTCGCTCGCGTCGATGCGGAGCTCCCAGGTCGGAGCTTCGTAGGCAAAGCCACTGTCCCACGTACCCCGCTTCGGCCAGGTCGTACACGACTCTCCCGAGTCCTCGAGTAACGAGCCCTGGCACGTTCTCCACGAGGACGAGTCGGGGTCGAAGTACGCGAATGGCTCGCGCGAACTCGAACCAGAGTCCGGACCGGTCCCCCTCGAGTCCTGCTCCCCTGCCGGCATAGCTGAGATCTTGGCAGGGGAAGCCACCGGCGAGGAGGTCGACTCGCGGGACGCTTTCGTCGATCCCTCGGACATCTTCGTAAACATGCAGATCCGGCCTCCGTTCGCCTATGAGCTTTCGACAGTCTCGGTCGTTCTCACACGCCCACGCAGTCTCCCACCCCGCCGCCTCGAGTCCGAGGTCTAGTCCGAGGCATCCGGAGAAAAGGGACCCTACGGTCCCGGACATCCCCAACCATCGCCGAAACGCTCCAGATGCCCGAGAGCCGCGAGGTACTGATCGCGTGGCGTATGGCGGACGTTCCACGGCGGAGCGCCCTTGTACGCGGCGTCGGCGTCGTACTCGCGGACAGATATCCCGAACGCGGACGTGTAGCTCGAGTTGCGATGCTCCCAGTTCGGATCTCCTCCGTATCCCGTTTCGCACGAGCCGAGCTCGTACCAGTTTCGTGGGAGCCACGACCGCCAGTCGAACAGGTAGCGCCACTTCTCGAGAGCGATCCGCGCGTCGTGAGCGCGAGCGGCCCAGACTCCGACGACGTACCTCGCCCAGTGACACGAGCGACCTCGCGCGACTGGCGTCCGGTCCGCCCGTTCTCCGCCTCGCGCGTCCTGCCGCTGCCACGTGAGAGCGCGGTAGTACGCGACGCCGGCGCGAGCCGAGCGACACTTCTCCGGAGCGGCGACCGTGAGGGCAGGCACTCCCACGGGCTTAGGTGCCGCTCCGGATCCTGAAATAGCTATGGCGAGAACTACGACCACGACTAGGATCGGTCCCTCTCCCTTCGACGCTTCCCTGGATCTTCGGCTCCAGGCTGGACGAGGCATACGGCCGCGAACACGACGAGGAACAGTGCGAGCGCGGGTAGGCCCGGGTGCGCGATGCAGACGCAGAGCGCGAGCAGGATCGAGACGAACCGTGCGAACCCGTCCGTCATCGTCGCGCCTCGCGGTCCAGCTTGTCCGGGAACTCGCGGTCCCAGTCGCGCATCAGGCGGTACATCTTCCACGAATGCTCCACGTAGACCGCGAACCCGCAGAGCGCGAGCCCGACGAGGACGCCGATCCCGAGGATGGTTAGCGTGTTCACTGCTTCGCCTCCAGTTTTTCGCGGTAGTCGGACAGACGCGAGAGCATCGCTTCCGCCTCCGTCTGAGTGAGCGAGTCGCGGACCTTCTCCCATCGGAACGGGAGCGTCTGGACCTCCGCGACGCGCGGGAACTTGGCGAGGATCTGCTCGAGCGAGAGCGATCCCTGGACGGCGTAGAACACGCGGTCCAGATCGGCGCCGAGGGAATGCTCCGGTCCCGATGGACGAGGGGGTGTCCCCGAACCCTCGCCCGGGGGAGATTGGGCGGGGGGTTCGGTCGGGACCGGAGTGTCGTCGCCTGCGGCCCAGACTCCGAGAGCGCGTCCGACATCCTCCGAGAGCGGAGAGTCGAGCGGCACGTACGGAGCGAGCGCATGCGGTAGCTTGATCGGCTTCGGGATTCCGGGAGCGTCGGCCATTAGCAGGAATGACGCCGTCAACTCGTACGGGAGACGCGGGTCCGACTCCGGGATCCATCCGTCCAGCGACCCGCCGGCGATCCGCTGCTTCGGGACGACCTCCATCCGTCCCGTCTCGGCGTTCCGCTTCATCTCCACCTTCGGAGACGCGCGGAAACAGAGGATGACGTGGGCGCGGACCTGAAGTAGCGCGTTCTCGAACGTCCGATGGTCTTTCTTCGGCTCTTGCCACGCGAGCATCTTTCGGGACGCGTCTCCGCGCTCTAGCTCGTCGTGCCACTCGAGTACACCGCCCTCGCCCGTCCAGGAGTGCGACGTGGAGTCGACCATGATCACCCCGTAGCCCTTCGCCTCGGCCGCCTGTATCGCCTCGGCGTACTTGGAAGGCTTGAACGGCGGACCGAGGGGAGCCACGTCGAACGAGAACTCGTCGGCGTACATCGACGCGCGTCCGTTCTCCGTGTCGATCACGGCGAAGCGGTCCTCGCCCGACAGACCGCGAGCGAGGCGTAGGCCCGAGTATGTCTTTCCCGATCCGGTCCCGCCGGCCACGCCGAGCAGGAGACGGATCGCTTCGCGCTTGGCTGGAGCGAACGCGATCACTGGATCGCATCCATTCGCTCTAGGAATCGCGTCTCCTCCCACGGGGGGACGCTCGCGCGATGGACCGTGGCGGGATACCCCGGCCACTCGTTCGTCTGCATGCAGACCTCCCACTTCGCGAGCGCGAGGTCGACCTTCGCTTGACCGAGCGCGAGAACGTCGGCCCCGGGCTCTATGACCGAGACGCAGAACGGCGGCTCCGTCTCCGCGACGATCCAGCGGAACTTCGGCTCGCGGTCTAGCTCGTAGCGGGTCTGGACCCCGCGCACGTAGAACGCCGCTTGGAGGTCGCCTCCGTTGTCGTAGATCCGCCGAGCGTACGCCTCCGGACTGGCCGAGCGACTCGTCGTCTTGAGGTCGTCGATGGTCGACAGGTCGGCGTGGAGCCAGTCGAGCCGAGCCTTGCAGTCGGCGTTCCCCTGCCTCCACGCGATCGTGTATTCGGGCTCCCCGGGCATCGCGAACAGTCCCGGAGACACGTCGAACAGGACTAGCTGCTCCGTGATCCGCGCGAACATGGTCGACACGCGTTCGAGGTCCTTCGGGCGGAGCGGGATCTTGCCGGCCGCCCGTGTCTCGTCTCGCCACGCCTTCGCTGCATCCGTGCGGAACTCGTTCCACTCCCCGACCACCATCCGCTGCTCGCCTCCGAGGACGAGCTCGTGGACGACGTTCCCGAGGTCGAACGCGTCCTTCTCCTCGCGGACGTAGTCGGTGTTGAGTCGACGGTGAGCGGTCCACGCGTGGAGCGGGGACCGCGTCACCAGAAGATGCGCTATCGACGCCGAGAGCGCAGGGACTTCGTCTGTCATGGGCTACCAGACCTTCCGTGAGATTCCCGGAGCCGAGAGCAGCCGCAACGACGAGCCGCCGTCCCCGCTGGTTCCCCTCTCGGCCCCAGGATTGCGCTCTAGATCCGAGGCGAGGGAACGTGCCTCCTGCGGATCGAGCGAATCGAGCAGACGACGAGCGTCCGCATAGTGTCCGTTGACGATCAGGTTCTCAAGTGTCGCGAGGCATCGTAGATACCTCGCCGCGAGTATGCGTCGACCCCGCCTCACCCCGCCGGCCCTCCGTAGTGGAGGACCACGAGAGCTACTGCGACACGACGAGCGATCTCCTTGTCGGACACTTCGCCCGTGACTTCGTGTCCGTTCGAGTCGAACTGGGCCGCCGAAGTCTCGGACGTGAACCATCGCGCGTGGTTCCACAACGAGATCACGAGAGCGACCTCGGCGGGGTCGGGCTCTTCGGTGAGGTCTAGCTCGCCCTTCGTCTCCTCGTACCACTGCTCTTCCACGAGGACGAGCCACTGCGTGTGTTCGGTCGTGACAGTCATTCGACCCGCTCCGCGATCTCAAGGGACGCGTCGACCACGTCAGGATGGCTCGTCTCGAGGAGGACCTTCGCGAGTCTCAGGAGACGCTCCGAGTCCGTATGTTCGCCCTCGTCCAGATCCGCGAGGAGTCGCAGGCTATGCCCGATGAACTCGCGGTCGGAGACGCTCGCGGGAATCCACGAGTCGACGATGACAATGGACACGACCGAGTCGGGGTTCTCCTGCTTGAACTCGTAGGCCCGATCCAGAGCCCCCCGCTCCGACTGCGCGTTGAACCCGTCGTCGCCGTCCTTCAGCGGGACCGTGGCGGCCTCCGCTCCATCGATGCAGACCATGAGGTCCATACCTGCCTCCTCTTGAACGTCAGGGAACGTGATCGTCTGGTCCCAGAACAGTGGGTTGCTCATTTCGGACTCTTGTCCCGCGCGAGGATGCGGTCGACTGCGTCTGCGAACGATTCGACGCGCGTCATACACGACATGCAACGGAGTCCATCGTGGGCGACGACGAGCTTGCGCTTCGGGTAGCCCTTCGTCGCGCAGAACGGACACTGGCCGAATACGTACTTCATCGGGAGATCATCTCCCGACCCTTGTCCGTGAGCTTCGCGTAGGGAGCGTCGGTCTGGACGAGGAGTCCTTGATCCTCGAGGGCCAACTCGATCTCGGCGGGGTACGCCCGACCCGAGTCGATGGCCCGAAGGATCTGGACCGTGACGGACTCCGTCTCGGCGTACGCCTGTCCGAGGTAGCACTTGTCGTGCATCTCCGGACCGTCGTCTCCGAGGTAGCAACCGAAGCATGCGTCCTCAGGAATCCCGAGGATGGGACGCGCATCCGACAGGGTCGTCTGCTTTCCGTTGAGGGTGATCGTCGGCTCCATTAGGCGGCCCTCCGATTCGGCCAGTGGGCCGAACGACGGACCATCTCTGCGCGACGAGCCCGAGCGATGCGACGACGAAGCGCGAGGCTATCGTCCGCGATGCTCCGAGAGAACTTCGCCTTGACTCTGGCGGGAACTGCCATTGTCGACCTCCTGCTCCGGGAACTGGAGCGGTAGTTGGGAACGGACCGAGTATATGCAGATCGACCGGACGCTTGTCAACCCCGTTCGGGGGATCTACGCGTAGCCGAGCATCTGCCGCGTGACGAACCGTGGAGAGCCCGAGGGACGTTCGCGCACGACTCCGGATATGCCAGAGCTCGTCCGCGCAGTCAGCGTCCGGTTGGGACGAGTGCCGGCGACGACCCCGTAGTCCCCAGGTCGACCGTTCGTGTAGAGCGTCACGCCGAAGTTGTCCCCGAGGGGATCGAGCGACGCGTCGCGGGACCAGTAGACCTCCGGACCGAGAGCGATCGTGTCCCTCGCGTACTCCTGGACGAGCAGGACTCCATACCTCGCGCCCGTCGCAGGATTGCCGCGACACTCCACGTCGAGTTTCTCGATCTCCACGGAGAAGCGCGTCTCCGGATCCTCCTGCCAGGGCTCCTCCGCCAGTTGGAGTCCCTTGCCCGGGTCGTTCCCCGGGCGGATGCCTGCGAGGTCGAACGAGCAGAGCCCGACGCGGAGCTTCCCGATGGGCCCTTGTAGCTGGAGCGCGTCGACGTGTTGGCCGGCGGGGATGGCCCCGTCCGACTGGCCCTCGATGAGGCATCGCTGGACGGTCCACTCCGTGTACGTCTCCGAGGCGATCCCGATCCCGTCGACGGCGGTACAGCCTGCGACGCCGCGACGCTCATCGAACCAGTCCAGGATCGCGGCCTTCTGCGCCTGCGTCTGGACCTTGATCCCGCCGTGGCGGTAGCCGCTCGAGTCGGACGCTTTGGTGCATCGCGAGTGTCCGTTCCGGAGGACCATGTTGCGAGGAGGTCCGCCCGAGTTGTCGAGGATCAGTGCGTACTGTCGGACCACTCCCTCGCGTCCCTGGAAGTCGAGCTCCACGTCCTTCCCGACCGTGGTCGACGGGAGCGTGAAATCGCGATCCACTGGGACCGTGAGCCGCACGGGGTTCACGAGGTCCGGGAGCGCGAACGGTAGATCGCCCTCCGCCGGCGGAGTCGGGACCGGGAACGACGCGGCCTCGAGAGCCCCGACCTCCGCCATGAGTCGCAGTCCGTAGCTATGCGTTCCGCCGTCTGGCTTGCGAAACGTGATCGAGCTCTGCGCCGGATTGAACGATCGCGAGACGGCGTGTCCGTCGACGTAGAAGCGGTACCCCTGGCCCGTAGGGTCCGGAGTCCAGTCGAGCCGAACGTCCTGCCCGAGGTCCGTTACGCGCGGCGAGAGCAAGCGAGCCTACGCGTCGCGCTTGTTACCGATGTTCGGCTCCACGGCCGGCGACGCCGCGCCGATGCCGGCGTACACGAGAGCGGCGATGCCTCCGCCGATCAGTGCATGCCAGACCTCGCCCGATGTCAGATCCGAGCCGTCCGAGCTTGCCTGGAGCGAGACGAGCAGCGCGGACACGCCGAACAGAAAGCAGCGAAGCACGTATCGAGCGGTTACCGAGTCGAACACGTCGTCCCTCCTGTCAGGGTGAACACTGGAGATCCTTCAACGAGCGGAGCGTAGCGTCCCGCGCGGATAGAGAGTCCTGGAGATCACGGACCGTGAGCCCGAGCGGGAGCTCGCGCTTCCCCGACTGGATCTGCTCGAGGTACGCGGCGGACGCGTCTCGCCGCTGCTCGAGGTCCCGCTTGAAGTCGCAAAGCGTCTGGTTCGTGACGAGAGCGAAGTAGGCGAGAATCAGGACGCCGACGAGAACGACGATCAGGAGGAGACTCTGGAGGGCTCCCCAGATCCGGATCGACTGCTGCGTTGAGCGCAAAACTAGTTCGTCTCCAGGTTGAGGACGCGACGCATTAGCTCGAGCTCGCGGTCCCTAAGCCTACCGACCTCTTTCCGCAGATCGGCCCGGTCCGCCTCGCAGACCTCAATCCGCTTCTCCAACTGGTCGACCCAGTCGGCGGACGCCGAGCGCGAGAGCGAGCGGAACGCGAAGAACGACGACAGAATGAGCGACGTGCCGGCGACGGCGATCGTCACGAGCGGATACACGACAGAACCCACCTTCCCCCTTCCGACGCCTGGTTCGCGATTAGCCCTCGAGGAACTGCCGCAGTTGTACGCCAATGGCCGGCGCTCCGTACGTGTAGTCCGGCCCCTTCCCAGTTCGACCATAGCCCAGCTGCTTCCCTGCACCGATGATCGCCTCCACGTTGATCCCCCAGTGCGTATGTTCGGCTCCCGCCTGGGCGACCGAGCGTCCGATCTCCTGGCCCTTAGTGAAGCGCGTCCCGACCCGTGGCGACTTCGTCAGGTGCCCTATCCAGTAGTGGATCCCGCTCGAGCCCTTCGCGTAGAACGCCGCCCCCGGGTTCGCGCTCGTGTACGGAGAGACGACGACGAGCGGCTCCGGGGCGATGGAGATAGTCCCGAGCCCCCAGTTGTCGTCGAACGCGGGGTACAGCGCGATCCCGTCCGTGTTGTGGGTCAACTGGTACGCGAGCAGCGACTTCCCGCCGCGACGAACGGGACCGAGCGCCGGCAGTGGATCGGGGAGGAGGTCCTTCTCGAGACGCTCCATCTTGCGGAGCCAGTCGCGCCAGTGCGTCCCGACGTGGTTCTCGTCCCACTCCTGGAACCCCTGCTTCGTCGCCATCGCGTCGCGCTTGAGCGAGCGCAGGAGCTCGAGCCGCTGAGCGTCGTTCACGGTTCTAGGCTACTCCGAGGACCCGTCGATAGATCTGCGGGATGAACGTCGATCCGCACGGAACCGCTCCGGCTCCGAAATCGTCCGTCCTCGAGACGGAGTCCTCGTGGGAGAGCGCGAACTTCCCGGAGCGCCTCCACCCGCCCTGGGCGAACCCCGCCGCGATCTCCTCCCACCCGCCCCCGTAGTCGACGTAGAGACGGTCGATCTTGAACGCGCCTTTGACGCCCTTCGTCCGGCGGATCCCCCACTTCGCGCCGGCGGTCACGGGGGCCCACGAATAGCACCAGATACGGCCGCCGACGCGCCCCTGGAGTCCCGACTCCCCGAAATCGATCCGCCCGAGCGGCGTCCCGGTACGTGTCGCGCCGGGACCACGGACGGTCCAGTAGGCGCCGACGCCGTCGAAGTTGGGAGCGCCGGAGTTACCCGTGGCGACCATATGGATACCCGCCGCCGAGGGATCTCCGGTCCCGAGCGTCGCGTACGTCGCGTAGACCTCGCCGCACTGTCCGTCCAGAAGCTCCGCCGTCGTTTTCGAGCCGCCGGCGCGTCCGCCCTTATTGCCGATAACGGCGATCCAGTCGGAGCCGAACGCCCAGTCGTTGATCGCCGTCGACCATCGGCCGCCTCCGTCGATGGGATACTCGTCGGCCCGGTTGAAGTTGTCGTAGATCGACGACTCCGGGAACGCCGCGTCCATCGTCGGGACCGCGCATATGCCAGTCATGCACTCCGCGTAGCGTCGCGTGGAGCTCGTCGAGTCCGTGGCGTTCACGGTGTCCCCGAGCGGTAGCTGGTCGATCCGGTACGCGCCCCATAGAGATATGTCCTCGATCAGAGTCCCGGAGTTGAACCCGATGGGAGCGATGTTCGTGTAGTCCGAGTCGATGGAGACGGACTCCGTGTCCGGAGCCTCGATGGCGAGGGAGTAGAGATAGAGCCCCTCGGTCCCGGGAACGCCAGATAGACCGATGCTCGCGGGGTCCCCCGTCGCCGCGAAGTTACTCTCGTCCTGGTCGTACATGCAGCACCAACGGTCGCCGTCGAAGTCGAACGCCTCCACGGACATCGACTTGGCCCAGTTCGAGCCGGCGAACAGGGTCGGATCGGTCCACATCGTGATCTTTTTCCCGGCGGTCAGCGCGTTCTTCAGCTGCGAGACGTAGATATGCGAGAGCGGCCCCGCGCGTTGGAACGCGCCTTGCTGGGTCACGGCCGCGACGTTCTGGTACGTGTTGCCGGCGTCGTCTCGGCATCCCCAGAAAACCCAGGAGTTATTCGGGAACGCCACGTTGAACAGAGAGTGCGAGGCGAACCAGACCACGACGACGGAGCCTGCGGGGATCGTGCTGCCGATTGTCAGATCGAGTTGCCGCGCGGTCCCGTAGTCCTTCGCGGTCCCGACCGAGCCGAGGGCGGAGATCACGCCGCTACCACCACACGAGGATCACTTTTAGACCCTTGCAGTCTCCCGCCCCGGCTCCCGTCACGTCGAAGCGAATAATGTCCCCCTCCACGCCGGCGAGAGCGTCGTCGGGGTCGTCGGGGATCTTCGCCTCCTCGTTCTGGTACGTCGCGCCGCCTGGGAGCGACAGATCGCTCGTGATGATGTCGAACCCCTGCGTCTCGTTCTCCACGTGGACCGTGACTGCTCCGGAGCTCGAGGGCTCCCCCGCCCCTATGGCGACCCGCTTCAGCTTGTACGTGTCCATATCCTCCGCGAGCGGAGCGCGGAACACGTGGTCCTCCACGATCACGGGGTCGTCGATCTCGCGGTCCCCCGAGAGCGCGATATGCCAGACCGCGTATCGGATCCCGTCGGGACCTCCCGGCTTCCCCGGACGATGCTGCTCCCCATGCTTCGAGGGCTGCTCTGGCATTAGCTGAACGCTCCGAACGGGTTCACTTCGTAGAACACTCCAGGCGTCAGGTCGAACGTCGCCTTGATAATCGGATGCGCCGGCGGTCCCGGACGTATGTCGATGGTCCGTCCCTCGATGAAGTAGGGCTCGTCCGCGAACCCGCCGCCTCCGGGATGGCCCATCGTCACGAGAACACGGTCGGAGATTGACGCCTCCGCGAGCATCTCCCACGTGGCCGGCCCGAACTTCTCGCCGGGATGCTCCGTGCCGATGGTCAGTGCCGCTATCCGAGGGAACGGCGACGAGTAGTTGTCGACGACGTAGTTCGCGATCGTCTGGCAATACTGCTTTGCGGTTAGCCCGATGGTCGTCTCCTCCGCGATCTGGAGGTTCGGCGCCGTCCACGTCCGCGTCCCGTGGGCGGACCTCGAGGGCTCGTCCGTCGCGATGTAGTCCGCGATGTCGGCCATGTCCGTATCCTGCGGGTAGCAGAGAGCCGCGTTGCGGATGAACTCCCTCGAGAGCCTGGGTTGATACGGCGGCTGGAGCTTCGCGGTCCCGCCCAGTCCCGTATCGGAGCCGGCCGCCTCGTTGTCCCCCGCCTTCCACTCGCGGAACGTCCAGTTCGACGCGGACGCCGAGACGCCCTCAGGGTCGAACCTGGCGTACCGCCCGTGGATCTGGAGGATCCCGCGTTGGTCGATGTAGTACAGCGACGCGCCACTCGCGAACTCCGCCTCGCATGCCTCCTGGATCACCTGGAGCGCCTTGTCGCCGCTCGAGTAGACCGACTCCGAGCAGATGATGTTCCCGGTGAAGAACGACGAGAGCTCCACGGGCCACTGGATGTCGCCGGCGACCGCGAAGCATCGCTCGTCGAAGCCGGCGTCCTCGTAGAACACGTAGCCCTGAGCGTTCAGCTGCGCGTTGGAGAACCCCGCCAGACCCGGGATCAGCTCGAAGTTGGACCAGTAGTCGAGCGCGTCGACCGCCTCCAGCGCCGTGTCGAACTTGACGCGCGAGCGAACAGGGATCATCCCTACGTCGTCGATATGTCCCCTCCAGAGTGGGAACCACTCGTCGCGTACGGGATCGCGGAGAGCGACCGCGAGCGGCGAGGAGAGAATCGAGCCGAGAAAGTTAGGCGAGGTCGGATCCAGGTAGCCACGCTCATCGCGGAACGTGATCGTGGCCTTTCCCGTTCCGGTCCGGTCGAACTGCGACTGTTTCCCGTCGCGGATCTGGATCTGCGCGACGTGGAGCCCGGGGTGTCCGGTGTCGAGCGGAACCCAGTCCGGCTCCGGATCGAGCAGAGACGCTCCCGGCGCGTACGAGACGAGCGACTCCCAGTCGGACGCCATCGCTAGTTCTTATGCCCCGCGAATCGCCCCGTACGTGCGGACCCGTTCCGGCGGCCTTTCTTCTCGAGCTCCTGGCCGAACTCGTCGACGCTATCCGCGTGGACGTTCACGTCGCCGTTGATCACGATGTTTCCCCCGCCGGCCACGTTGACGCCGAACGCGCCGCCCGTATCGCTCGTCTGCGACGTGGTCCCGCCTGCTCCGATCCTCGAGAGCCTCGAGCGGAGCGCCTTCTCCTGGTCCTCGGAGAGTCCCAGTCCGGCGAGGACGTTCGACGTGTTCGCGACGCGGAATCGCGTCCGTGGTCCTTTATTGACGGAGTCGGTCCCCTGGTCCAGAGCCGACGATATCTCGTTGAACATCGACAGGATCGCCTGCCGCACGTCTCGTCCGACCTGGCCGAACTGGCCGGACAGGACCCGCGCGATTCGCTGGAGCTTCGACCGCGTCGCCGCCGTGTCGAGCGTCGTCCCTTGTATCTGGTCCTCGAGCCGAGCTCCCCGCCGGCGGAGCGCCCCGATGCCAGGGACCCGCTGGAGTCCTTCCGACGTGAGTCCGAGTGCCTCGAACTGGCGACCCTGGATCGCGGCTTGTCGTGCCTCCCGTGCCGCCTTCGCGGCCTCGGCCGCATCCGCGCGACGAGCAGCAGCCGCCGCCGCATCCGACGCCGCAGTCGCGGCCGCGTTCGAGGCGATCTGTTGCCGGAGCCGGTTCTGCGTCGCGAGCTCCGCCGTGTAGCGAGCCTGGAGCCTCGCGTTATTCGGATCCTCGCGCAGTAGCTCGCGAAGATGGGCCGCTCGAGTCTCCGAGTTGGCGAGCGCCAGATTGAAGTCGCGCTGCGCTCGCGCTCGAGCAGCGGCCTCCCGCTGGATCCGAGCGATGACCGCGGCCGCGTTCTTGGCGTCCGCCGCGTCCGCCGCCGCCGCGTTCTTCTCCCGGCCGACGACGAGGTTCTGGCCGGCATGCGGACCGGAGTCCCCGGTCGCCCCCGGCGTTCCGGTCTGAGTGTCCGCGAGTAGACCCTGGACCTCGCCTCGGAACTGCTTCAGGAACGGGATGCCATCTCGAAGTCCGAGAAAGAAATTGGACGCATGCGTCGCCGCTCCGTCCACGGCGGAGTTGAACCCGTCCGCGAAGTGCGAGTCGTGGAGGTTCTCGCGGACTCCCTTCATCCCACGGATCAGATTGTTGAGTCCTCCCACGAGCCCGATAGTCGCCGCGAGTCCGACCTGCATACCCGGTGCGAGAGCCTGCCCGATCGTCGCCGCGAGGTTCTGCGCCTCGGCAGCCGCGATGCGCTGCTGGTTCGCGAGTCCCTCCGACGTATCCGCGAAGTCGCCCTGGGCGGGGATCGTGTCTTGGAGGATGATCTTGTAACGCGCGAGAGCCTTCTCCTGGTCCGTGAGCGCACTCGCGGACGCCTTGCCGGTCGTCTGCATCGCTACCTGTTGGACCCGTGCCTCGGAGAGCAGGACTCCATACCGGCGGAGCGGCTCCGCCTCCCCGATCAGACCGGACCGGATCGCGTCCAGCGTGTCCTCGATGCTCGCGTTATTGAACGACGCGAGGTCGGCGGCGAGGGTCGTAAGGGACTTCGACATTTCGGCGGACTGTTGAGTGCCGAGCCCGACCGTGTTGAACAGGTTCCCGAAGATGCCTGTCGCCTGGAGCGCGGCCGTCTGCGAGATCCCGATTGAGCTCGCCGTCGTCTCCGACCAGTCGCGGATCTCGTCGGCGGAGTCCCCGAACACTTTCTGGCTCTTGGTGATCTCCTCGTTGAGGTCCGACGCGGCCTGGACTAGCTGGTTCGTGAACTGGGCCGCCGTCTGGACGCCGATCGCGATGCCGGCGGCGGCGAACCCTCGCGTCAGGTTCTTTCCGACGACCGAGGTCCGGTTCTCGAACTGCTGCGCTCCCCGGCTCGAGCGAGCGAACGCCTGCTGGAGCGAGCGGTCGTCTCCGACGATCCGGACGAGAAGCTCGCGGTCTGGCATCCTAGACTCGCTCCCATGCGCGGCCCATGTCGCGGACCGCGTCCTTTACTTCCGCCTCCACGCGGAAACGGTTCTGCTCCAGGGCCGGCTCGAGCGCACGGGTTAGCAGGCGGTCGAACAGGGTCCGGCGCTTTCGGCGCCCTCCCCGGTTGCCGCGCTGGACCGGAGCTACGTAGACCGTATGCCGGGTGATCCCGAGCCGCATCGCGGCCCAATCGACCGTCCCGGCGGACTTCAGCGATCCTCGAGCGAGCCCCTGCGCGGTCTGCTTCACGGGTTCGCCGGCGGACTTCAGCGCGGCGTTGAGATCCTTCGACATCCCGTTCCCGGCGACGGCGAACGCGCGACGAAGCTCCGCCAGTCCTTCAATGCGGACCGCCCTCGTCGTCTCGGCCACTACTCGTCTCCCTCGCCTCGATATTTCACGCCGAAAACCTTATGCGCCTGGAGGATGTCCCGCGCTCGCAGCTGCCCTATGTTCTCACGCGTCGTGGACGGGATCGCGTGGACGACCTCGATACCGAAGTACCGCCGAGGGTTCTGGCCCCGCGCTCCGAAGCGGTCCTGGAACTCCAGATGGAACTGCTCGAGTGTCGTCCATCGCTCCGCCGCGCGTTCGAGCTCGAACGCGGAGAGCGACTCTACGGGCGGTCCGCGTCCTCCTCCTCCGCCTCACGAGCCTTCCCGTACAGCGCGAGCTCCGCGTCGAACGCGTCGACCTTGCCGATGCGTTCGCTGATCTCCTGCCACTCGAGCCCGGGATTGCCCCGGCGGTAGGCGATGATGATCAGCGCCCGTTTGAACGCGGGGTTCCTGATCCTCGCCTCCTGGATCAGCGCGACGGCGGTCTTGACTTCCGGCGGCGACGACGGATGCGCCGGCATAAAGTCCGGGATGATCACGCCGGACACGTCGTAGAGGATCTGCTCCTCGTCGAGGTCCAGGTCGTCGACGCGAGGTAGCTCGTAGAGCTTCCCGTCGATCTCGATCTGAGGGTCCGCCTCCGGGCGGTCCACTTCGACCATCGGCGGCAGATCAGGCAGTGCGCTCACGTTCTCCTCCGTTCCAGTTGGCCGGCAGAGTGTAAGAACCCGGGCGGAGATCCGGGATCAGTCTGTCGAGGACCACGATGTCGCCGCGATGGACCGCGCGACGTTCGGCGCCGATCGCAAGCTTCGCGATGAACTCCGTCCCCGGCTCGTGGCCCCGATAGCGACGCTTCCCAGTGACTCGATAGAGCCCGTGCGTCACGCGGGGACCCGCGCGGCGTAAAGCTCGCGCATCGCGAACACGGACTCGTCGGGGTAGAGCTCGAGGAGAGTCTCCCACGGGTCCCGTGGCTCCGCGATCCCCCAGACCGAGACGGCGTCCCAGTCGTTCAGCTGCTCCCCGGGGGACTTGAAGTCGACCACCTGGCAAGGATGCACGAATCGGTCGTACCACTTCAAGCGCGGGTTCTGCTTCGTCACGTTTACAAGGATCGACGTGTCGCATCCGCGAGCGCGGTCCTCGTCCGCCGGCCGGAACCCGACCGCCTCGAGCGAGTCGCGACGGTAGACACGGACGCCGATCCCGCCGCGATACGACACGTTCGCCTCAATGAGCTTCGTGCCGTCCTCGCAGACGAACGCGCACCGTGAGAAGCCGAGAGCCTCGTCCGGGCGATCCGGGAGCGACGAGAGCGCCTCCGGGGCGACCCAGTCATCCGAGCCGCAGGGGACGACGTAGTCCGCCGGCCGAGGGTTGTAGCGCGGGTCCGTGGCTAGCTGGATCCCGTCGTTGAACTTCCGGGAGAGCCACCTGTTGTCGCGCTCCACGGTTGCGAAGCCGAGCTCCTGCGCCGTCTCGAGGTTCGCATCGTCAGCGATGACGACGGCGGACGCCTCGATCCCGTACTCCTCGAGCGCGTCGCACGTCCGGCGCAACTGGCGCAGGCAGACCCGCGCGAGGTCGACCCGCCCGTGAGCAGGTACGACGAACCAGAGCGTCTCCATCTCTAGGCGTTCGCGCCCTTGAACGTGAGCGCCGACGTGTAGATATAGAGCCAGTCGAACGCTGCCGCGAACCGGACGCCGCCAGCGTTCGCGTTGATCGCGAGCCCGACGACGGCCGCAGTGAACCCTGGGTTACGCGAGTCCGTGTATTTCTTGAACGCGACACCGTCCATCGAGTAGAGAAAGTCCACGTCCGTATTGCTGTTCACGCGGATAGCGAGCCAGATCGGTACGTTGATCTGGGACATCCCGGAGGTCGCCGTCCCGGAGAAGCTCGTCGGGCTGTTCCAATGAGTCGTGAACACGGACCGCGCGGCGTTCTGGAGAGCGAGAATGTCGAACTGCCCCGGCGACGCGGAGCCGATGAACAGTCCGGCGGTATGAGAGTCCGCCAGGACGCTCCCGATGTCGAGCAGCGCGGCGACCGTGAACGGAGCGGACGGAGCCGTGGCGTAGACCCCGCACATATTCTCGCCCGACTCGTCGTCCTCGAGGAACAGGTGGCCCGGGACCGTAGTATGCGCGTCGCACGTGTCCGGGGAGTTGAACTGCGTAAGTCCCGTGAGACTGTTCGTGTCGAAGTCGAACGCCGTCGCCGGCGCCCCGTACACGGAGCGGAATAGGTTCGGCACCCCCGCTTCCGACGCGGCCTCCGCGATCGCCGCCTGTACGTCAGTCGCGGCGATGCTCCCGGTTGGCGAGAACGAAATCGCGCTCGCTACGTGAGCGGCACTGGTATCCGCCAGGTGGTCCGCGATCCCGTTGTCGAGCTCCTCGAGGACCGCCTGTACGTCCGTCCCGGTCCCGACGAGGGTCGTCGAGTCCGCCGAGACTGCGCTCGCCGCGTGGGCCGCGCTTGAGTCGTTCACGTGCGCGTCGAGCTCCGTCTGGGTTGCCGGGTCGAACGAGAGCTTCGCGATGGTTATCCCGCCGTCCTTCACCCGGAGCGAGTCGGACGAAATCTCGAGCGTCGATCCGTCGACGTTGACGGAGAGAACGCCGGCCCCGTCGTCCGAGAGTCCCGCTCCGTCCGCGGCCGCAAGCGCGGCGAGGATCGCCGTCGTAGCCTCCGCGCCCGTCACGTAGACCGGATGCGGATCCGACGCGCCCTCGTGCGCCGTGATCGCTGCCGTGACTTCCGAATCGCGAGCGATGGTCGACGCGATCCTGGCGTCCGCGATGGTCCCGGTCGTGATATCGGCGCCGTCGTGAACGTGCGCGAGCGGAGTCTGCGAATCCGCCAGGAGTCCCGAGAGTCCTGCGACGCTGATCTCGTCGGCTCCGCCGTTCTCGTGCCGTGCCGAGTGATCGGCGAACGTCGACGCGGACGCTTTCTCCGTATCGAGCTCCTCGAGCGCGGCCTGGACATCCGTCGCGGCGATTGAGCCGGCGGGGGTAAACGTGACTTCGTCGGCGGATCCGCCTGCGCCGCTCGATGGCGCTCCGGGGACCCACTCGCCAGACCCCACGTCGTACGTGAGCCGGTCGCCGTCCGCGACGCCGGCGGTATCCACGTCGATCAGATCATTGAGCCTGCGCGGGACCTTTGTCGCCATTATGCGGCTACCTCCGCCGGAGCCGGGAACGCCTCGAACCACCAACAGGGATGGATCAGGATATGCAACTGTCCGGAGGGATCGGGGAAATCCCGCGCAGTCTGAGCGTACGACTGGTTCCAGCGACCGCCCGAGTCGGACCAGTAGTGAGCGCGGGGACCGGCTCGCAGTGACTCGTACGTGAGTCCAAAGTCCGCGAGCGATCTCGGACGGAGCGTTAGCTCGCGTCCCCGATTCCGGATTGTGCGATCCGGCGCTCCCATGTTCGGCCGCGCACACTCTATGAACTGCTCGTCGTTGACGAACACGACCTTCCGGTCCTCGTCGTAGCACCAGTCGCGGTCGCCGTGAGCAGCGACTCCTGTAACGGTATGGCCCCAGGAACGCAGGCGGTCGACCGCGCTCCAGAGAACGGCGTCCGGGTCCACGCCGCGATCGAGAGCGACGGAGAGCGCGTTCGCGTGGATTCCGATCTCGTGGCCGAGCTCCGCGATGCGCTCGAGCGACGGACGGAGGTCCGGCGACTCCCAGTACGGCGAGTCGTGCAGGACGAAGTACGTCGCCCGGAACCCGTGCCGGCGCTCCCATTCGGCCAGTTCGACACTGGGCCGGATGAAGTTGTCCATGTCGTGGCGTAGCCCGATGACGTTCGGATGGCGTTCGCCGGCCGCGATCTCCCGCATCGCGACGACCTCCTCCGCGCGTTCCAGGAACTCGCCTAGCTGCCGAAGATCATCGCGACGGAACGGAGCCTCGCCCCTCATAGACCGTCGCGTATCCATCGCGCACGTTGCGTTATCCGGTACTTGAGGTCCCGCTGGAAGTCCTGGTTGCAGAGACGCTCCGGAGCCTGCGCGATCGCATAGTCGATCTCGAACGGAAGACGCATATGCACGAACTGAGGGTAAAGCACTCCGACGACGAAGTCCGCCTCGTAGGCGAAGTCCGTGTCGAGCGGGTACCGCTTCGCATACCGCGATATCGCCTCCCACGGGAGAGCGCGGTCCACGATGGCCCCGCCGCAGACGAGCGGGAGATCCTCGTACCCGTCCGGGTTCTCTCCGTGACCCCAGTTGGCGACGCATGCGCGACGGTTGCGGTCCGCCGCCTCGAGGAGCCCGAGTTGCGTCTCGCGCGGGACGAGAACGTCGTCGTCCTGGAAGTACACGAAGCGCGTCGGCGCCCAGAGAGCCGCCATGTATCGGCCGGCACACTTCCAGTCCTCGTCCTGCGAGTTGTCCCAGACGATCACCTGGCCGAACACGAGCGACTCTTGGATCGCCTCGAGCTTCTCCGGTTGGTCCCCGCGCGTGACGAGGCATGCGGTCACGTCCAGCGGCGAGATCACTCTCCGCGCTCCAGCGCGAGCCAGTACACGTCCGGAGCTCGACGGACGTACTTCGTGCGGACGTTCCAGAGCGCCGGCGGGGCGAACGGGAACACGTCGGTCCCGGCGATCAGGACGCGTCGAGCGAGCGAGAGCCAGAGATCCAGAGTCTCCATCGAGCGATTCATCGCGTCGCCCGTGTAGGGATCGACGCAGACGGCGTCCCAGACGACCTCCTCGCGACGAGCGGCCTCCGCGTACGTCCAGGCGTCACACTCTATGAACGTCCAGTCCTCCGGGTAGATCCGCCGCATCTGCTCGAGCCGGCCGGCGTTCACGTCAACGCACGTCGTGCGGACTCCCGACATCGCGAAGTGGACGGCGTCGTTGATCCCCAGGAACGCCGCCGAGAACATGCATAGACCCGTCTCGCAGTCCTCGAGCAGCTGGAACGGAAACGGACGCGCCTCCGTGGCGAGTCTCGAGAGCGGCGTCGCCTCGGTCATGGCATCCATACGACCGGCGTCTCCACGAATCCGAGTCGTTCCTTGAAGAACCGGAGCCCGTCCGTCCCGGAATCGTGCCGGTTGTACACGACCATCCCCGGGCCGGCGAGTGTCTCCCGCGTCAGTGCGCCAGCGAAAAGCAGATACATGATCTCGTTCTCCAGGTGTCGAGCGTGGCCGAGGATCTGCGAGACGAGCGCGAGGTCGCCGCAGCGGTAGACCACGATGTATCCGACGAGCTCCTGGTCCTCGCTCCATATGCCGGTTACGCGGATCGCGTGGCGCTCGCACGGGTACTCCGGAAGCGGGGAGAACTCCTGCCGCTCCCAGTACGGAGCGTCCATCGTCCGTCCCTGGCGCTCCGGAGTCGACGTGTTGATCTCGTGGATCGCGTCGGGGTAGTTCTCTCGAGCGAGCGGCTGCCAGAGATAGCCTCGGTCGCCGGCTCGCTTCGCGCGACGACGCGCGGTCCGGTGGTCCTGCGCCCAGTCGATCACGGTGTCCGGGATCTCGAGGACCGAGCAGCGGTCGTATCGGCCGCGCTGCAACTGGAGGAGGAGTGGCCCGGATATCGCGTCGCACCGTTGCGAGCATCCGACCTCGAGCGAGATCTGTACGGTCGTGTCGATCACGAGAGCGCGGGGATGATGCGGACTATGTACTCCATCCCGAGCCACTTGTCGATCCCGTTCTCCTGATACGCCTGGAGCCCGGAGAAGTCGACGATGTCGATTGACGCGACGCGGTCGTCGAGCGGGTAGCTCCCCTCGATGGCGACGGGAAGGGAAAGCTCCGAGGCGTCGTCCGCGAGCTCGTCGAGGAGATCCTGGCCGGCGTCCTGGTCCGCCGTGAGAACGCGAGCGCGGACCGTGAGCATGTACGCGCCGAAGTCGGTCCCGTCCGACATGCCGGCGACCTCGAGGTCCCGCGACGGGAAGCGCCCGGGGTATATGTCGATGGTCGGCGGCGTCGGGTCGATGACGTAGCGCGGCTCGATCTGGATCGCTACCTCGCCGTCGTCGTCCGCGAGCCCCTCGTACGACTCTCGGAGAGCGTCCGCGAGTGCGACCTTGATCTCGAGGAGCCCGCTCACGCGATGCCCCAGGACATCTTCAGCGGAGCGAGCTTCTCCGCGTGACGAGCCCAGGTGTCCCTAGCGACGAACGAGCCGGCCCCGTCGACGCCCAGTCCGACGAGTCCCCACGGACTCTCCTCTTGCCTCCAGTGTTCGACCGCGCGATCTATGCAGACCGCCTGCGCGAGTGACACTTCGGCGCCGACGATGGGATCGTCGTCCTCACGCCCGAGCTCGCGGTCGATCTCGAGAGTCGCCGCCGCGAGGACGCGTTCGCCGGCGAGGACCTGGGCCGGCGTCGGATTGCGGATCTTCAGGACCCGGAACAGTTCGTCCGTGTCGGCGTACGTGTCGCCGGAGAACGGGTCCCCGATGGACGACGTAACCTCGAGCTCCTCCGTGGCGGTATGGCCCGGATCGAGCGAGCCGTCGTCGTAGATCAGTGCGTACGAGCCTGCCGTGTCCGGGAACGTGAAGTCCGCGAGGTAGTAGATCCCCGACCCGGTCGGGAACTCCGCGAAGCCGGTCGTCCTGGCGATGGTCGTACCGCCCTCGAGGTCGGTAACGCGGACCCCGAGGTCCGCCGCGATCCCGGTAACTCCCCAGTCGACGAGGAGTTGGTCGACTTGAGACGGTCGACGAAGCATCGCGAGGGATCATAAGGGGAGGGGCGGACCGAGATCCACCCCTCCCCGTATCGCTCTACGTCCCGTCGCCGGACTGGAGTCCGTCCTCCGTCGCCGGCTTTGCCGAGAACGGCATAACCGAGACGGAGCCGCGCTGGTTCTCAGGACCGAAGCGGAGGATCTGGCAGTCGGCCCAATACGCCCTCGCGGACGGGTCGATGAGCCCGTTCGGCTGCCAGTAGACCTCCACGATGTCCCTGTTCGCGTGGAGCGGGTAGAGCAGATCGGCTCCCTCCTCCGTGTAGAACGCTTCGCCCGTGAACTCGACCGCAGTCGAGCCTGCGAGCGTCTCGTCGAACCCGGAAACCGAGAAGCCGCTTGCATCCTCTGAGGAATGCTCACTCGTTAGACCGAAGCGACGAAACAGGTTGCTTGCGTCTGTCCCGTCGATGACGATCTTGTCGTGCTTCGAGACGAGTTTCGTCCAGGACATATCGGACGCCTCCCCTCGCCTAGCTCGCGGTCGTGATCATCGCGAACGCGCCGTCGTCCACGACGACCGCCTCGAACGCGCCGATGATGCCGACCTCGTAGCCGCCGATCGCAGGTTCGACGACCTGGAGCTCGACCGGAGCTCCCGGCGTCTCTGCGACGAGTAGCCCCTGCGAGTCTCCGACCACGATCACGCCGGAATCCATCCCGCGCGAGATCACGACCTTGAGCGGCCCGATTCCCTGCTGGTTCACGTCGATGAACTGCGTAAACGCATCCGACGTGAGTCCCAGAGCGAATCCGAAGCGATCCGGCGCGAGGTAGATCGTGTCCGCGAGCCGGCCACTGTTCGAGTAGACCTCCGCGTACCCGGCGCCGACAGCCGTCATCAGCTGCGCGAACGTCGGAGTCCCGGAGATGGGCGACGAGATGTTGTTCGAGAACGCGGAGTGTTGCATGACCTGCGCCGCGTCCTGTTCGGTCTTGAGTGCGTAGTCGGCCGCCGCGAACCGGAACCAGAGGTCCAGCGCGTTCGGAGTCGACCAGTTGACCGCCTGCCACGACAGATCGCCTCCGCCGAGGTACACGGATGCCGTTGCCGTCTGCATCGAGATGTCCATCCCGGTGTTTCCGGCCTCGGTCTTTTCCGAGCCCTGCACGGCGACGACCGGCGTCGCGTCGACGCGCGGATACGTCAGGACCCCGCGCTCCAGCGCATCGCGCAGCGCGGACTGGACGAGCGGCCGCGAGGCGTCGATCACCTGGAAGATCTGCGCGATGTGCTGAGCCGGCGTCAGTCCGGCGACATCGCTCGAGAGCGTGTTCGCCGGCGTTCGCTTGGCGAGGAGAAGCCGCTCGCGAGCGGCGTCGACCGCCTGGGCGCCGAGCATCCCGGCGATCCTCTTTCCGAGTCCCGAGTTGCCGGCGATGATCTCGTCGCGAGCGTACTCCGCGAACGTCCGGTATGCGACGTTCCCGTCAGCGTCCGCTCCGACGATGGCCGAGTCGGCCGCGAGCAGTGCGCGAATCCTCCGCGCCTCCGTATCGCTCCGACGCGTCGACTCCACCGTCTCCGTCAGAGACGAGATCTCGGAGTCGAGCTCCTGCATGCGCGTCCGGTAGCCGGCGACCTGCTCCGACTGGGACTCCGTGAGCGCGCCGTTTCCGTCCTCGCGACCCTCGGCCGCTGCCAGGACGTTGTCGTGGAGGATCGTCGTCGAACGCCGCTCGTCGATGAGCCGCGCCAGACGGATCTCCTGGACGGATTCCATGATCCGTTACCTCCTCGTCTGAGTTACGAAGCCCGAGGGCGGGTGCCGCGCTAGTCGGGGGTGCCGACCTCCGGAGTCGGGGTGCCCGTGGCGGGGTGCGCCATCTTGAGTCGCGAGGGTACCTCAAGTCCCAGACGTTCTATGCGCTCCGCCAGTTCGGCGTCGAACGGGATCGGCAGATCCTTCTCCTCGAGGAGTACCGGAGTCTCGTCCTCCATCCCCTCGCGAACGCCCAGGACGACCGCTCCCAGGTATGCCGGGTCCCGGCAGAGCGCCAGGTTGCGGAGGTTCGCTTTCACGCGCTGGACGACGCCGTCGACGGTCCGAAGCGACTTGACAAAGTACGCCTCCATCGAGCAGCCGCCGAGAGCGCCCTCGTTCACTAGCTCGAGCGCCGTCTCCCCGGCCGGCGTCGAGAGCATGCGGACCGTTCCATAGAACCCGTCGGCCGCCGAGCGGAGCGCCACGCCACGTCCAACGACGCCGGCGATCCCCTCCTCGTGTTCGACGTTCACAAGGACCCGGTTCGCGGCGTTCAGCTGGTGGTCGAACAGACCCGGCGCGAGCTCCTCCTCGTACGGGACTCCCTTTGGCACGAAGCCGAGCCCGTCGTTGTGGACGATGCGCTCCCCGTACGGGGCGATCCGTAGGTCGACGTTGCGACCGTCTCCCGGCGTCAGGTCGACGGCGAACGTTCGCCGCGCAAGGACCCGCGTCGGGGTTACGTCTGTCTCCGTGATCGTCATCGCTCTACCCTCCTCCGACTGCGGTTAGCGGCGTCGGCTGTTGTGCCGGCGACGCCTTGATCACTTGCGAGAGTTGCGGGTCGTCCTCCTCCGACGAGGAGTCGATGGGCGCGAACGTGTCGGCCGCGTCGAACGTGGTCCACTGTCCGCGCGGGAGCATCTGGGCGGAGAACGCGTTCACGATGCGCGTCGCGGTCGGGCGGAGCTCGAAGCGCCACCACATCTCGCCCAGTGCCGCCGGGTTCTGGTACGTGAGTCCGCCCTGGAGCGCCATGTTGAGCAGGACGCACGGGACCCCGAACGCCGCCGCGAGGGCTCGAGCGTTGAACTCCTGCGTCTCGAGAAGCGCGAGGTCCGAGGGGTCGAACGACATCTCGGTCGGCGTGATCTCCGGAGGGACCACGGGTGGCCGGCCATTCCGGCGCGTCGACGCCTCCGCCCACTGGTCCTGGATCTTCGTCGCCTGGTCCTCGTCGATCCGGCGCTGAGCGGCGAGGTAGAACTTCGGCGTCCCGCCGGTCTGGACCGTCAACGCCTGGTTCCCCGCCGCGAGCATGCCCCACGCGGTCTGAGCGTAGGCCCGGAGCGCCGAGGTCCCCTTGACCCGGTTCCCGGGGTTGCGGTCGATCTGGATGCACCGTCGCGGATCGAGCGGGACCTCCCCGATCTTGTATGAGCGCCGGCCACCCTCCGTCCGCTCGATTGTGAGCGTCGAGGAGTCGAGGACGGTCCACGTCCTGGGCCGCCCGTCCGCGTAGAAGTCCGTTATGTACTGGACCGAGAAGCCCCACCCGTAGACCTGTTCGACGATGGCGAACACGGCGTCCGCGATCCCGTTCGGATACCAGTTCGGGTCGGGCGACGACACCCAGAGCGGCTCGAGGACCGCCGGCGGACCGTGGAACTCGAGCGGCATCGTGGAGATCTGCTGCGCGTTCAACTGGATGCAGCGGTTCGCGATCGACACGCGGTCCGCGAGCGTCGCGTCGCCTGGAATCCACGCCTGGTCCGATAACCCGTTCTCGCCCCAGAACGCCGGGATCTGGGAGTTGAACAGGGACATCCGGGTCCCCTCGAGCGGCTCCGGTGCCTCGCGCTTCGCGGTCGGGACCTCCTCGCCTCCGCGCTTCGCGAGTCCGAGCGTCTCGAGTAGGAATCCCATCTCAGTAGATCGCGAGCTCCTTCGACAGGTCCGGCGCTCCAGACGCCGCCCATAGCGCGAGTGTAATCGCAAACAGGGGAGAAATATTCGCGGACGAATGGCGTCTCGCCCAGGACCACGCGTCCCCGAGCGGCCTCGTGCCGGCTCCCCGGATCGCGTTCGTGATCCTGTCGTCGCCGCGATGGCGGAGCGTCTGATCGCGGACCGCGTCGACGATCAGTCCGCAAGCCTGCGCGTTCTGGGCCCCGCTCGCTAGCTCGAGCTCGTACCCGACATCGAGGAGAGCCTCGGATACCTCGTGAATGAGGCTAGCCCCGGGACCCCGTTCGTCGCAGACGATCACAAGTGGCCCATGCTGCCGAGCGAGTCCGACGAGACGTGCCGGAATCCAGTTCGTCCCCTGGCGGGAGTCCGTTATTTCCACGTGAAAATGGCCCTCGGCGTTCCGGCCGGCCGCCGCGATCGCCCCGTTTCGGTCCGGCGACACGTCGAACGCGAGGCATACCGGGTCGAAAAGCTCCGAGTCGCGGTCCTCGAGGCGAAGCCAGTCGTCCAGGTGGATCATCGCGCCGGACTCGAGGTCGGTCGCCGGCCAGTCGCCCACGCCGAGCCGCTCCACGGCGAACCCGCGCGGACCGAGCGTCGGAAGCTCCACGCTTCGGATGAACTCCTCGGAGATCCGCCCGTACGCCATCGCCGGGTTGACCGAGCGCCACGCCTCGGCGTCCTCGAGAACGTCGACTGGGACCTCCTCCGGGGAGTCGTACGGGAGCGACCACTCGAAGTACGCGAGCGCGTGGTCCTTGCCGGCGATCCCCGCCTCCCGAATACGCGCCTTGACGAGCCCGTGTTCGTGCGTCAACTGGTCGACCGCCGATCCCGAGTACACGACCTGAGCGTTCGGCCGCGCGGAGAGCGTCGGGAGAAGTGCCGAGACGACGAACTCCGGGATGACCATGTCCTCGTCGAGCGACAACTGATCGCAGGAGAAGCCCCGGCCGCCTCCGCGCGTCCGCGTCCGGTAGCGCAGCCGCGTCCCGTTCGCGAAGTCGATCCCCTGTTCGCCGTGCGCCTGCCTCACGCGCTTGATCGCGATCCCGCCCTCCTCGCATCGAGCCTGCATCCGGTAGAACGCCTCGAGCGCCGTCGCGTATTCGTGCGCCGAGTGGATCAGGAGTCGATCCGTCTCCACGAGCGCGACGCCGACGAGCTCGCGAGCCTCGAGTAGCTCGCCCTTCCCGTTCTGCCTCGGCTCCGTGAGCCCGACCTGGAGGTAGGACCACTTCCCGTCGCCCCGCCGCGCGAGCATCGCCCGGAGGACGATCAGCTGCTCAGGATCGAGCGCGAGCTTGCAGCCGGCGAGAAGATCGACCGCCTGGTCGTAAAGCTCGTAGTCGTGGTCGGCCGCCCCTGGCTCGAACCGGACCAGTGGCTCGATCACTTGAGCGCGGAGTAGTAGAACATGATCCGGAGGAGGGTCGCCTCAACGCGCATCCGGCGATACGTCTCCTCCGTGTCCGGCCAGAACTCCGGGACGACGTAGGCGTCGACTACCACTGCCGCGAGGTCGGACTGGGACCGCCGGCGCGTCGCCCCGCCGTCGCCCGGTTGCCGCCTTCGCGACAGTCCCGGCTCCGAGCATGTTCCGGCCCGGAGTACCGCCGGCGGTCGCCGTCGACGTGGCCGAGGTCCCACTCCTGCCCGGGGATGATCGGCTCGCCGCATCGAGCGCACGACGCTCCACCCCCATCGACGACGGGAGCGATCGCCCGACGTATGAGGCGATGCTCGTGTCCGTAGCCGCGCTCCGCCGTGGACCCGCGACTACGCCGAGGTCGACCCACGGGGGGAGATATTGAC
>Ga0310812_10000182_pt1 | contig 27911 bp, 25 predicted proteins | sample NN3metagenome_FD_205747 | JGI IMG/M metagenome (GOLD analysis project Ga0310812, IMG submission 205747) | Soil microbial communities from experimental microcosm in Duke University, North Carolina, United States - NN3 | ecosystem: Engineered > Artificial ecosystem > Soil microcosm > Unclassified...
CCTCGTGAACACGATCCATGGGCTCCGATCCCGGTGAATGCATGCCGGAGGGGATTCCGGTGAGCCCGGGTGATCCGACGAAGCCGGACAGCACACCATCCCCCCTGTTGACGCGTGGCTGGTCGCCCCTGATACTGCGCCCAAGCGCGTGGCGGACAAACGGAGGCAGCCTATGCGTTTGTCCGCGCTGTTTGAGGAATTTGTAGCCTATCTACGGGTCGAAAGGGAGGCGGCCCACCGGACAGTTCAGACGTACCAATGGTGCTTCGGTGACTTCATGCAGTTCTCGCGAAAGAAGGTTGGAGGCACGGTGGTGGTCGCAGACTTCACCGCAGAACTTTGCCGGACGTATCACTACGATCTTGCTGCCCGCGCTCTGCAGACGAACTCCATCAGAGTGCGACTCGCGACACTCGGCAGCTTCGGAAAGTGGGCGGTGCGTCACGGCAGATTGCCCAGCAATCCCCTCGACCAGCTAACCAGACCACGCCGTAAGAAGCGGCTGCCAGTTGTGCCGCGATGGGCGGCGGTCGAGGACCTGCTGAACCGGTGTGCTCGGCTACGCGACCGTGCCATCCTCGCGCTGCTGTCCTATGGAGGATTACGACGCTCAGAGGTCGTAGGGTTGAATGTCGGCGACTACCTGTCAGACTTCGGGCTGCGGCGCGTACTCGGTAAAGGCGGGCATGAAGCATCGGTGCCGCTCCCGGAGGTCGCCAGGGCCATCGTTTCCGAGTACCTGGCTACGGAGCGCGGGGATGCGCCACCCACTGAGCCGCTCTTCGTCGTGCGATTCAAGATCAAAGGTGGAGGGTGGCGTCAGGAACGCATGAGAGACCACCGGGTCTTCAAGATCATCAAGGCCCTAGGCTGTCCAGACTCGCAATGGTGTAGACACCGTGGCCACCCCAGAGTGCGGTAAGAGGTCATCCCCGCGCGGCGCCCCAGAAGAGCGCGGCGGGGGTGCGGCCGCGGACGCGATAGCCTTGATGCGGCCGTTCGTGGTTGTAGGACTGCATGAAGGCCTCGAGGCTGTGCTGCAAGGCCGTCCGGCTGGTGAAGTAACGGCGGCGAAAGGCCACGCGCCAGTGTTCCTGCAGGATCGTGCCTTGGAGGCGTTCGACAAAGCCGTTAGTCCAGGCGTGCCGCGGCTTGGTGCGCGTGTGGCGGAGGCCCAGGGCGTGACAGGCTTCATCGAACGCCCCCTTGAACTCGGGGCCGCCGTCGGTGAGCACGCGGCGCAGCCGCCAGCCGGCGCGCCGATACAGCGGCAGCAGGATCCGCCGCAGGAAGTGGGCGGCCGCTTCGGCGGTGTGAGCGGGCAGGAGCCACGCCACGCCGTAGGAGCACGCGGCATCGCAGGCGGTGATCTGCCAGACCTTGCCCACGCCCTTGAGCTGCCCGATGTAGAAGGTGTCCAGACACACCAGCTCCCCGGGTTCGCGGGCCGCCACATGCCGGGGCTGGCCGTGCTGCGCCTGCCAGAGGCGGCGCGTTCGCTCGGTGAGCAAGCCCGCCGTCTGCAGGGCGCGGTGCTCGAGCACGGTCAGCCGCTGCCGACGGGTCGCCAGCCCCGCCCGCCGCAGGGCCCGCTGCACGGTGCTGGGCGCCACGCGCAGCTGCCAGCGGTGCCGCAGATACGCCGCGATCCGACTCGCGCCCCAGGTCGCGGCACTCACGGCCACGCTCAAGAGCAGTCGCTCTGTCTCCGGCGCAGCTGCACCGGTCGGCCGGGCCGGGCCCGGTACCGACGGGGATGGACGCCGTCCTGGCCATAACGCTCCACCCGCTGCCGCCACCGATAGAACAGCGCCCGGGAGATCCCTGCCTCCCGGCAGGCCCGGCTGACGTTGCCCAGGGCCTCCGCCCGCCGGATGACATGCAGTCGCAGGCCGTGTACCTTCTCGTCGAGGGTCATCGGTCGATCCTCCCAAAGTGGTTCCCCTGCCACGGGGTGGTTCACTCTGGGAACGATAGGCCAGATGGCCCTCACTGTTTCTGGTCACAAGTGTCAACACTATTCCGGCTCAGGACAGTCTAGTGGGACGCTCCCCGCACCACAACTGAAGCGATAGTCACGCTTCAGGAGCCGTGGCGGCGGCGGGCATCTCCACGATGGAGGCGGGCCCGTTCGCACTGCGTTCTACCATGAGTCGACGAGCGTGGAAGAGCTCCAGCGTGGCCCGATGGCCGATGCTGAACACCATCGTCTCCGGGAGTCGCTCGCGCACCAGCCGATACAGGCGCGCTTCCGTCGTCTCGTCCAGCGCCGAGGTCGCCTCGTCGAGAAAGAGCCAGCCGGGCTTCTGGACCAAGGTCCGGGCGAATGCCAAGCGCTGCTGCTCGCCGGGGGAGAGCTGGAGGGCCCAGTTGGCCTCCTCGTCCAGTCGCCCGGCGATCTCCGTGAGGCCCACGGCCTCGAGCGCCTCGCGCAGCGTCTTGTCCTCCACACCGCCGCCGGACATCGGATAGCTCACCACCTCCCGGAGCGCACCGATCGGCAGATACGGCCGCTGCGGGAGAAAGAGGACCCGGGCACCCTCCGGCACGTGGATCTTGCCACGCCCGAACGGCCAGATGCCGGCGATGGCACGGACGAGCGTGCTCTTTCCCGAGCCAGACGCGCCGGCCAGGAGCACGGTCTCGCCGCGCACAAGCGAAAAGTTGATGTTCGCCATGAGGGGCTGGCCATCCGGTAGATCGAGGTCGACCCCCTCCACGCTCAGGTGTGTGGGGCGTCCCTCGGCGAGGCGGACGCCGCCGTCCGTAGTGTGGTGCCGCACGTGCTCGAGTGCGCGCTCGAAGCCCGCGAGCCGCTCGATCACGGCGCTCCACGCCGCGAGCTCCTTGTAGGACTGGATGAAGAAGCTGAGCGCATCCTGAACTTGCTGGAAGGCCTGGGTCGTCTGCATGAGGCCGCCGAGACCAAGCTCGCCCCGGAAGTAGCGGGGCGCGGCGACGATCGACGGGACGATCCACGCCCCCAGCCCGTAACCGGACGTGAAGTAGGCCATCCGCTTCTGTCGGCGCATGATGCCCCACCAGTTGCCCACCACATGCTCGAACCGTTTGCGAAAGCTACGAAACTCGTGCGCCTCGCCGCGGTACAGGGCCACGCCCTCGGTGTTCTCGCGGAAGCGGACGAGGCTGAAGCGGTAATCGGCTTCGTACCGCTGCCGATCGTAGTTCAGCCGGACGAGGGGGCGACCGAGCCAGTCGGTCAGCCAGGTCCCGGCGGTTGCGTACAGAATGGCCACCCAGACCATGGAGCCAGGAATGGTGATGGTGAACACGCCGACCGGGACGGTGAATGTTCCGGACAGCCCCCACAGGATCGCCACGAAGGTCACCAGCGTGACGATCGCGCGCAGACCGCCGGAGAACAGACCCAGGGTGTGAGCTGCGAGGAGGTGCACATCTTCCGCGATGCGCTGGTCGGGGTTGTCCGTCTCACGCGCCACGAGCTGCATCCGGTAGTAGGCGCGATCGGCCAGCCAGGCGCGGAGGTAGCGGTCGTTCAGCCAGCGTCGCCAGCGGATCTCGAGCATCTGGGTGAGGTAGGCCTGGTAGACGGCAAGAACGATGAAGATGCCGATCAGCCACGTGACGCGGAACAGCTGCCGGCGAAAGGCCGCGAGGTCCTTGTCCTGGAGGGCGCTGTAGAAGGTGTTGTTCCACTGATTCAAGAGCACCGTGAGGTAGACCGTACCGAGCGTGAGGAGCACCACGGCGAGCAGGAGCCCCCGGGCCGCCCATCGGTCCTCGGAGAACCAGTACGGGCCAATCATGGCCCATGCGGTGGAAAGCGTTCTGCGCAGGCTGACTTTGGTCGGGCTCACGAAAAAGTGGTATCCACGTCGGTTCGCCGGGGTCGTGAAACGCCGAAGGGCGCTCCGTCTGACGGAATGATCTTACAGGACTCGTCGGGAAATACCCGAGAAGGATGCGGAGGCGGGAGAACGCGGAGCACCCGGCGCGGGCCGGGCGTGCGGGTGAAGCCTAGAGATCGAGCTGGCCGCCGACGACTCGCGCGTAGTAGCCCTGCTCGGCGAGGAGGTCTTCGGGAGCCCCCATCTCGGTCAGGCTGCCGTTGTCCACCACCAGGATCTTGTCGACCCGGCGGATCGTGGTGAGCCGGTGGGCGACCATCAACGTGGTGCGCCCGCGCATCAGCGCGAAGAGGCTGGCCACGACCTGGGCTTCGCTCTCCACGTCGAGCGCGCTCGTCGGCTCGTCCATGAGAAGGATCGGCGCGTCCTTGAGGAACGCCCGGGCCAGATTGATCCGCTGCTTTTCCCCGACGCTCAGGTGCGCGCCCCCGTCCCCGATGACGGTTCGATAGTGCTCGGGCAGCTTCTCGATGAGGTCGGCGGCCCGGGCGGCATGCGCGGCGGCCTCGATCTCCTCCATCGTCGCGTGCGGCTTTCCGTAGGAGATATTCTCGGCCACGGTGGTGGGCAGGATGATGGGCTCCTGCAGGACGAGGGCGATTTGCGCCCGGAGGTCCTCCAGGCGGAGCTCGCGCAGGTCGACGCCCTCCAGCAGGACCGCGCCGCTCACCGGATCGAAGAACCGCGGCAGCAGGTTCAGCAGCGTCGTCTTGCCCGCGCCGCTCGGGCCGATGATGGCCGCCGACGTGCCCGCCATCAGCTTGAAATTGATGTGGCCGAGCACCGGCCGCGCCCTTCCGTACGAGAAGGACACGTCGTCGTAGGTGATGTTGCCGTAGACCGGGAGCGGCGGGCACGGGGATACGGCCGGCGCGCCACCGACGGCGACGAACATGTTGTCCGCGGAGGTGGGTAGTCCGGCCGATCCATGGGGGTCGCCCTGGCAGACCGGGCGTGCGTCCGGACGGTCCTTGACCTCCTCGGGCGTATCCAGGATCTCGAACACCCGCCGCGTGCTCGCGCTCGCGCTCGTCAGGGTGGCGCCGACCTGCGAGAGCTGACGGAGCGGCTCGAAGAGCTGAGCGACGTAGGCGAGAAAAACGAGCAGCTCCCCCACCGTGAGGTTCGCGTCCAGTACCTGACGAGCCCCTACCCAGGTCACGCCGAGCGTGCACGCGCTGAGGATCACCGAGATCGAGCCCCAGTAAAGGACCTCGAGCCCCTGCTGCGCCATCTTTTGCCGTTGCGCCTTCTCGGTGTGCGCCGTGAAACGCTGCTGCTCGTGATACTCGCGCGCATTGCTCTGGATCAGTGGCAGGGCGGTGATCCCCTGGTGGATGAGCGCGTAGACCTTGCCCTCCGCTTGCTGGGCGGCGGTGCCCCGCACCCGCATCGCCCGCCCGAAGACCTTGATCGACAGCAGCAGGATGGGTACCGCGATCAGCGCCACCGCGGCGAGGCGCAGGTTCAGCCGGGCCATCGCCACCCCCATGAACAGGAGCGTGCCGGCGGCGCTGACGAAGGTGAGGAACCCCTGGAGGAACAAGGTCTGAAAGGCGCTCGTGTCCGTCCCGGCCCGGAAGATGATGTCCCCGGCCTCGGTGCCATGGTGATAGCGCAGCGAGAGGCGCTGAAGCCAGCCGAAGACGTCATCGCGAACCCGCCGCAGGCCACGGAGCCCCACGTCGATCGAGAGGTAGGCGTGCCCGCCACACGCGGCGGCGTGTACGAGATGAAGCGCCAGCGAGGCCGCGATGATGGCGGTGAGCTGGACGGGTTGCCCCCACGCGCGTGCCGTGTCGGGCAGCCATCCCGGGTACGGCTTTGTCCCGAGGACGCTATCGACCAGGAGCGCCAGGGGCCAGGGCTTCAGCAGGTTGAGCCCGATGCCGGCGAGCAACAGACTCAAGGCCAGGGCTATCCGCCCAGCGTCGGGCCGGAAGTAGCTCAGCGCCCGGAGCAGCTGACGGAAGCGTCCCAGCGAAGAAGTGAAGCCGTCCCTCAAGCCCGAAGCATCCATACAAGCAACGAGGCGGGAGCAAGGCACATGCCACCCCAGCCGAGATGAAAGCGGGCCGCCAATGAGCCAAATTCTCGAAGTTGGGATGGCCGTGGCGGCGGCGGACATGCCCGCCGTGTAATTCATACATGACCACCGAGTATCGATTGGAGCCTCGGGGGGCCGGCCGATCCTGACCGACGGGCGCGGCAACATCACCGAGGGCAGCGGGATTCTTCAGGGGGATCTCCGGGGCCACGGGTTTGACGTGTCGCCCGAGCTCGGCATTCCCTATCTGAAGGCGTAGATTCTAGTTCCGCCGCCCACGTCTCCAGCGAGCCGTGAGCCCTAGCCCCGCCATTGTGGTGCCCCAGAGGAGGAATGTAGTGGGCTCGGGAACAGGCGCGATGCCGAGGTCCGAACCGAGACTGATCCGGTCGCCCGTGCCCAATCCGCTGCCGTCCGTCGCTATCGCCTCGAGGAATTCGATCCGCAGCGCGCCTTGCAGCGCCCACGGCGGGCCGTTGACCTTCTGGACGGGACCGTCATGATGGTCGAACGGCGCGACATTGTCGCCCCCGGAGAGCGAGATCAGAGGAGCGTTGATATTGGCAATCCGGCCAATCAGCTCCGTGTTGATACGACCCTCGAACTGTCTGACCGATATGCCGCCGATGACTGCGGGATGTACCGGGTTGTCAAAGACGCCCTTGATGCCGTCCTGGGCATCCACGGGCGCGACGGGGTCCGAAAAGGTGTGTCGAAAGTCGATTGCGAACAGGTGGTCGATCGCGCCGGCCTTCCGGTCGATCACCAGATCCAGGAGCGTCAATCGGTGAGTGACGGGCGGCACGAGCGTGCCGGCATCGGCAAAGTCCGCAGTTACGATCCCCTTGATCCGGTAGCCCGGGACCGCAAAGCCTCGCGTGGGGTCACCACTGTCGAACTGGATGATATTCTGTCCGTCATTCAGATCCGGACCGACACCCGTGCCGACACGGTCGCCAATCGCGGTTCCGTCGATCGATATCTGCACCGCGAGAATGTCACCCGGCCACATCAGCACAGAGGAGGCACCAAGCAGCAAAGCCATCGCGACGCAGTGGTGTGAGCTCGACAGGCTCATAGGGTCCTCCATTCGGTTCTAGGGTCTCGCGCAACCTGCCGGCCGCTCAGGCCGCGACCTGCATGCGGCAGAAGCAGGAGGCCTTCACCGGCACCTCCGACCGTGCCAGGGCAAGCTCGAGGCGCTGCTTGATCAGGGCCGCCTCGACGGCCTCGCCGCGCCGCGTGAGGCACTCGTGCAGCCCGTGCAGGCTCCACAGATTGTCGAGATGCTGGCAGGCGCGGCTGAGCTTGCCGTCGAGGCCGAGATCCGATCGGTACACCGCCTCGGCCTCGGCGACTCGACCCTGCTCGAGCAGCAACGCGCCCAGCGCGTGTCGGGTCGGCTGCATCCAGCCCCAGGGCTCGTCGTAGGGCAGGGCATCGTCCAGCTCGACCGAGCGCCGCAGATGGGTGAAGGCGACTTCGTGGTTGCCGCGCCGGTACTCGAGCTCGCCGTCGAGCATCGCCTGGGCGATCTCGAGCAAGTCGCGGACGGTGTTGTTGTGCACTCGCCGGCTCTCGGGCACCCGCGGCTTCGCCTCCATGAAGGCCGCGCGGGTCTTCTCGGCCTCGGCGATGTGGCCGAGCGCCGAGTGCGCGACCGTCTGCGCGTAGAGCATCATGGCGGTCGTCGAGCAGTAGAGCGTCCGATCCGCGGGCAGGTCCTGGGCGATGATCTCGCGCCACTTGCCAAAGCGGATCAGGACGTGCTGCTTCATCGGCAGGTAGCCCTCGACGAAATCGGCCATCGGCGGCGAGGGGATGCGCAGGAGCTCCTCGGGGGTGGTATCGATGAGCTCCTGCGCCGCCGCCATGGCCGGCCCGTACTGACCGAGGAACATCGCCCCGTAGATGGCGAAGTGGTGGTTGTGGGTCCGGTAGAGCGCGTAGACGTTCAGGGCACCCTCGCGGGCCAGGAATTTCCGGTCGGCCACGATGGCCTTGTGGTTGTAGACCAGCACATCGCGGTAGTGGCCGCAGAGCACGTCGATGTGGGTCGGCATGTGGATGAGGTGGCCGGCGTCGGGCACCAGGTCGCGCAGCCGGTCCCCCGCCCGCAGGGCCCGCTGCGGAAACGGCGACATCTCCATCAGGTGAACGTAGAGGTGAAGGAGCCCCGGGTGGTCCCACGCGCGGGGGAAATCGCGGAAGGCGCTATCCAGCACCTCCATCGCCTCCAACGTGCCTGCCCCCTCGGCGACGCCGCCGGTCTTGAGGTCCCACATCTTCCAGGGCGTCAGATTCATGATCGCTTCGACGAAGACCTCGCGCACCTCGAGGTCATCGCGATAGGCGTGGAACACGCTGCGCATGGCGTCCGCATAGGCGGCGTCCCAGGGCGCCTGGTCCTCGACGGCCTCGCGCTGCGGATAGCGCGCGGGCAGGGCGCGGATCAACGCCTGCTCGACCGGGCTCGCTCGCTCGATGCGGGCCAGGGCGCCCTGGAGCGCGTCGTAGGCGGTGGCGAGGGCGGCGGCTTTGCCGGCGGGGTCGTAGAGGTACCAGGGCAGGTTGTAGTTCGGCCCCGCCGCGTACGAGATGCCCCAGTAGGCCATCGCGCAGTCGGGGTCGTGCTCCAGCGCCTTCTTGAAGCAGGCGATGGCCTCGGCGTGATTGAAGCCGTAGAGCCAGTTGAGACCCCGGTCGAACCAGAGCTGGGCCTCCGGCACGGCGGCGGTGATCTTGCGAGTGTACGGGCCGAGGTCGTAATACTCCATGAGATCCTCCCTTGCGGCCATTGCGGCGAAGGTTGCGTTGGCTGTCGCGGCCGAGTATGCCACAGGGGCCCGGGGAACGAGGCGAGCGCCGCGGCCGGATCTCTCGGACTGGTGTATCCAGGGCAAGAGCGGCAACATAGGTGCGCTGCCCAGCCGCCGAATTGACCTGGACACTATGCGGGCGGAGCACGGAGAACACGTATGAGTGAAGTGTTGGGTGGGCTCTTGCTCGGCGTCGTGATCCTCTCGGTCTTGGTCGTGTGGTCGATCCGCCGCCACCGAGACCCCGACCTGCACGTCGAGTGCGACTCGCCCATCGACGAGCTGATGCCCACGCTCTCGGGCTTGACGCTCGGCACGGCGCTGGCCGGCAACAAGGTGGAGGTGCACGAGAACGGTGCCTTCTTCGACGTGTTGATCGGCCGCATCCAGGCGGCACGCGAATCCGTGCACTTCGAGACGTTCCTGTGGAAGGAGGGCGCGCTCGGCCGGCGGGTGGCCGACGCGCTGATCGAGCGAGCGCGAGCGGGCGTGAAGGTGCGCGTGTTGCTGGACGCAGAGGGCTCGAAGCACGCGGGCAAGGCCGTCGTGCAGGAGATGCGCGACGCGGGCTGCCGCGTGGTGTTCTTTCACGAGCGTAGGGTGAAAAACATCGGAGTGTTCAACGACCGCGACCATCGGAAGCTGGTGGTGATCGACGGGCGCGAGGCCTTCGTGGGCGGTCATTGCGTCGTGGACCAGTGGCTGGGCAATGCGGAAGACGGAAAGCACTACGGCGACATCAGCCTGCACCTCCACGGGCCGATCGTGCACAGCGTGCAGGGCGCCTTCAGCGAGAACTGGGCGGGCGAGACCGGTGAGCTGTTCGTGGGCAAGGAAGTGTTCCCGGCGCTGGAGCCGGCGGGCGACGTCCTGATGCACGCCGTGTTCGCAAAGCCCGAGAACTCGGCGCCCGCGGTGAAGATCCTCCACCACACCGCCATCTGCCTGGCGCGCGCGCGCATCTGGATCCAGAACCCCTACTTCATCCCCGAGCCGGATGCCATCGACGCCTTCGCCGCTGCGGTGAAGCGCGGCGTGGACGTGCGGGTGCTGATGCCGTCGACCAGCGGATCGGACAACCCCATGGTGCAGCACGCCGGCCACCGCAACTTCGAGAAGCTGTTGAGGTGCGGCGTTCGCCTGTTCGAATACCCGCACACCCTGCTGCACCAGAAGGTCATGACCGTCGACGGGGTCTGGAGCGCGGTGGGCTCGAGCAACTTCGACGACCGCTCGTTCGAGACGAACGACGAGATCACCATGGCGATCAGGGACGAGGCGCTCGCGCAGCGGCTCGATGCGGTCTTCGAGAAGTACGTCCCGCGCGCGGCGGAGGTGCAGCTCGAGCGCTGGCGCAGGCGCCCGCTGACGCACAAGCTGAAGGACAACTTCTTCTACATGCTGAACGAGCTGCTCTGACAGACAGATCCCGCCCGCCGCCGCTGCAGCGGGCTGGAGCGCTTCGTCAACCTGAACTCGACGGATCTGTTCGGGCGGCCGGCGATCACGGCGCTCCGGTGACCATCCTCCGTCTGGTGGCGATGGATCAACAGATCATGATCGGCCAGGATAGCAACTTCCTCATCTCACGGTGTTGGAAGGCACCCCCGGGCGACTGCTTTCGGGACTGCCTCGATCGGTCACCGGGCTGGTCCGTGGGGTTACTGTCCCCAGTGCCACCGGCAGAGTAGACCGCCGGTCACTATGACGGTGAAGCCTACCGCGGACTCCCAGATGGAGTATGGCGGTTCATAGAAGATTCGTCGAAGATTCGTCGGTTCAGGCCCGGTTGCTCTGCCTCGAAGCGCTCTCTATCCGGTTCCCACGTACCCGTGTCCGCGTCTTGCCCCGATCGATCGGGGCTCTCGGCGCGGGTTCGTCCGGCTGGTGACGAGACGGAGCCAGCCGCTCGAGGGCGGCTCATCTGCTTCCAGCGGATCGCGGGCGCGGCCGATCCGGATCACATGCGTCCCAGATTGCGGGGACCAACGCCGATGCTACGTCGCGTTTGTCGAGGAAGGCGTCGGCGCCGGTTTCGAAGGCCGCGCGCCGGGTGTCTTCATCGATCAGGTGGGTGAGGACCAGCACCTTCGTGCTGGGCCACTCGCGCTTGATCCGGCGGGTGGCTTCGAGGCCGTTCAGGCGGCGCATCCTGATGTCCATGACGACGACATCGGGACGTTCCTGGCGGACGAGCGAGAGAGCCATGTCGCCATCGGTCGCTTCACCGGCCAGTGCCAGGTTAGGGTCTTGCCGCAGGACGAATGCTGTCAACCAACAGCCGTCCAGCTCGTCATCGACGATGAGAACCCTTGGGGTCATGGCCGCTCCCCTGGATCAGAGATAAGGTGACTGGGTTCCTTCAGCACGGACATTCAGCACGGACTGTGCCATGGCTCAAGTGTCCGCCAATGCTGGCATCTGATCACCGTCACCTGCGTTCCCGGAAACAGTGACCGAGCAGGAAGTCCCGTGTCATACCGCCTGTCCCAGGCCGGATAGGGGGCGAAGCGTGGGAATGCTGCTAATTTGGCTCGCGTCCACGGAGTGGTCCTGGAGCCGCGCTGAGCGGCGGGTAGCCGTCCCTCTCAGCGCGAGGTCTGTGCCGCCGCGCGAAGGCGCGCCGTCTCCTCCGGGACGACCTTCCACGTACGCTCGTCGATCGCCACCCCGTACTCGCGCCTCGCGTACGCAGGGCTGATCTTCTCCTCCATCACGTCGCGCAGCACGCGCTCGGGATCCCGCGCGAACGGGTTGCCCCAGCCGCCGGCCCCGGCCAGCTCGTGGCGGTAGACGTCGCCGGACCGCACGGTCAGCGTGCACTTGGCCGGCAGCTCGCGCTCCTCCGCGCCGGGGTTCAGGACGTTGCGCGAGGGCGTGCCCGGGCGCCCGCCCGCCAGGCCGTAAGGCACGTGGTTGCGCCGGTCGGTGCGGAGCTGGAGCACACCTTCCGCCTCGAGGAAGCGATACTGGCGCTCCAGGGCGAGGCCGCCCCGGAACTTGCCGGGGCCGCCGGTGTCGGGCAGGTAGCCGTAGCGCTCGATCATCAGCGGGTACTCGGCCTCGATGATCTCGACGGGATTGTTCGAGAAGTTCACGACCGAGCTGCTGCACGCATCGACCCCGTCCTTGGTCGGCCGCCCGCCCCAGGAGCCGAAGAGGAACTCGAGGAAGACGAAGGGCTTCCGCTCGGCGTCGTAGCCGCCGAAGCTCACGCCGGTGTCGCCGCCCACCTCGCACGCGAAGACGCGATCGGGCGCGATCCGGGCGAGGGCGCCGAAGACCGCGTTGGCCATGCGGAAGCCGGTGAGGCCGCGGGCGGCGACCGCGGCGGGCATGACCGGGTTGACCACGGTCCCGGGCGGCGCGATCACCTCGATGGGGCGGAAGTAGCCCTCGTTGTTGGGCGGGGTGCCGCCGACCAGGTGGCGCACGCACGCGTACACCGCGGACTTGGTGAAGGGCAGGGGCGAGTTGATGGCGCCCTTCACCTGCGGCGCCGAGCCGGTGAAGTCGGCGATCAGGCGGTCGCCCTCGATCGTGATGGCCACCGTGATCGGGATCGGGTCGGGATCGATGCCGTCGTCGTCCATCCAGTCGGTGAACGAGTAGGTTCCGTCGGGCATGGCGGTGATGGCGTTGCGCGCCAGGCGCTCGGCCTGCTCGAGCAGCGCGGTCGTGCAGGCGGCGAAGCGCTCGGGGCCGTACTGCTCGGCCAGCTTCAGGTAGCCGCGCTCGCCGCTGAGGCAGGCGGCCACCTGCGAGCGCACGTCGCCCAGCACCTGGCGCGGCACGCGCACGTTGCGGTCGATCAGCTCGAACAGCGCGTCCACCGGCTTGCCCGCCGCGTAGAGGCGCAGCGGCGGGATGCGCAGGCCCTCCTGGAAGATCTCGGTCGCGTCGCAGCCGTTGCCGCCGGCGGTCTTGCCGCCCACGTCCAGCTGGTGCCCGATGCTCGCGGACCAGCCCACGAGCCGCCCGTCCACGAAGATGGGCTTGAAGATGTAGAAGTCGGGCAGGTGCGTGCCGCCCTCGAACGGGTCGTTCAGGATGAACACGTCGCCCGGCTCGAGGCTCGCGCCGAACTTGCGGCGCACCTGCGCCATCGCGTCGGGGATGGAGCCGAGGTGCAGCGGCAGCGTGAGGCCCTGGGCGATCAGCCGGCCGTCCACGTCGCAGAGGGCGCACGACATGTCCATGGCGTTCTTGAGGTTGTTCGAGTAGGCGGTGCGCACGAGCGCGATGGCCATCTCGTCCACGATCGCGTCGAGGCCGTTCTTGACCAGCTCGAGGAGGATCGGATCGCTGAGATCACGGGCGGTCATGCGGCGCCTCCGGTGGTGATGACGATGTTGCCGTGGGCGTCGAGGCGGGCCGCGCAGCCCGGCGGGACCAGGGTCGTGGCGTCGTACTCGTCGAGGAGCAGCGGCCCCGGCCGGGGCGTGGCGCCGAGCGCCGCGCGCGTGATGACGGGCGTGGCGATCTCCCCGTGGGCGGGGCCGAAGTAGGCGCGGCGGTCGGCGCCACGCCCGGCGCGGTCCTCCTGGAGCCGGATCGCCGCGCGGTCCGCGGGCCGCAGCACGCGCGCGGTGAGCCGCAGGTTCACGATCTGGATGGGATCGCCCTCCGCCTGGTGACCGTAGGTGCGCTCGTGCTCGCGGCCGAAGTCGGCGGCCAGCGTCCGGAACGCCTCGTCGCTGAACGACGGCGGCAGCGGCACCGTCAGCTCGAAGGACTGCCCCTGGTACTTGAGGTCGACCGACCGCTCGATCTCCACGCGAGCCTGGCTCCCTTCGGCGCGCAGCAGGGCCTCGGCCTCGCGCTCCATCTCCGCCACCACCGCGCCGATCTCCGAGGGTTTCGTGCCGAAGAGCGGCCGGAGGACCGTCCGGACCAGGTGATGCTCCACCTCGGCCTCCAGCAGGCCGAGCGCGCTGAACACGCCGGGCGCGGGCGGGACCAGGATCGTGCCGATCTCCAGCGAGCGCGCCATCTCGGCGGCGAAGAGCGGGCCGTTGCCGCCGAAGGCCACGAGCGTGAAGTCGCGCGGGTCGCGGCCGCGCTCGATGGTGACCGCGCGGACCGCGCGCGCCATGCCCGCGCAGCCGAGCAGGTAGACGCCGTGGGCGGCATCGCCCACGGCGATGCCGAGGGGCGCGGCGATCTGCTCGGCGAGCGCGCGGCGGGCCTTCCCGGCATCCAGCCGGAGACCGCTCGGCAGGCGCTCGGGGTGCAGGTAGCCGAGCGTCACGTTGGCGTCGGTCAGCGTGACCTCGGTGCCACCCTGGTCGTAGCAGACGGGGCCGGGCACCGCCCCCGCGCTCCGCGGCCCCACGTGCAGCGCCCGCGCCCCGTCCACGTGCACGATGCTGCCGCCGCCCGCGCCGACCTCGGCGATGTCGATGGCGGGCACGCGCAGCAGGAAACCGCCGCCCTTGTTGAGCCGGCTGCCCTGCGACATGGTGCCGCCGATCTCGAACTCCCCGGTGCGCTTGATCTCGTACCCCTCGATGATGGAGGCCTTCGCGGTCGTTCCCCCCATGTCGATGGAGAGCGCGTTGGGCGCGCCGATGGCCCGGGCCAGCGCGGCGGTGGCGATGACCCCGGCGGCGGGCCCCGACTCGATCACGTGCACCGGGCGCTGGCGCCCGCCCTCGGCGGTCATGACGCCGCCGTTGGACTGCATGATGAGGAGCGGCGCGCGAGCCTCCAGCGCGCGCAGCTCGCCCTCGAGCGAGGCGAGGTAGCGGCCCATCACCGGCATCACGTAGGCGTTGGTGACCGCGGTGCTCGTGCGCTCGAACTCGCGCATCTCGGGCAGGATCTCGGAGGAGAGGGTGAGCGCCACGTGGGGCGCGCGCTCGCGGATCATCGCGCCCACCTGGGCCTCGTGGGCCGGGTTGGCGTAGGCGTGCAGGAAGCAGACCGCGATCGACTCCACCCCCTCGGCGAGCAGCCGGTCGATGGCGGCGGCCGCGCCGTCCCGGTCCAGGGGGGTCACCACCTCGCCGCGGTGGTTCATGCGCTCCCGGATCTCGCGGCGCCACCGGCGGGGCACCAGCGGCGCCGGGCGCTCGAAGTCGAGGTCGTAGAGCCGCGAGAGGCGGAGCCGCCCGATCTCGAGCAGGTCGCGGAAGCCCTCGGTGGTGAGCAGGCCCGCGCGCGCGCCACGGCGCTCCAGGATGGCGTTGGTGGCCACGGTGGTGCCGTGGATGATCTCGCCGATGTCGCGCGCCGCGATGCCGGCCTGGGCCGTCAGCTCCCGGATGCCCGCGATGATGGCCTCGGCATAGTTGGCGGTGGTCGACAGCACCTTGCAGGTGCGCGCGACGCCGTCGGGCGACACCAGGACCAGGTCGGTGAAGGTGCCCCCCACGTCCACTCCCAGCCGGTAGCTCATGCCGATCTCCCGAGGCCCGCCAGCCCGCGCGGAAAGAAGATGACGAAGACCATGATCACGAAGCCCACCGCGACCAGGTTGTACACGACGCCGACGAAGCGCAAGCCCTCGTAGAGGCCGTAGAGAAGCAGCGCGCCGAGCACCGGGCCCCAGAGCGTGCCGAGGCCGCCGAAGACCACCATGCCGATGACGAGCGAGGTCGTCGCCGCCGAGGCGACCACCGGGCTCACGAGCTGGACGTAATAGGCGTAGAGCCCGCCCGCCAGCCCCGCGAAGCCCGAGCTGAGCGCGAACGCCAGCAGCTTGTACCGCGTGGTGTCGATGCCGAGGGTCTGGGCGAGCACCTCGTCCTCGCGGATGGCCCGGAACGCCTGGCCCGCGCTGGTGCGCTCGCAGACCTGGTACATGACGGCGACCGAGCCGACCACGACCGCGACGACCACCAGGTACATCGCCTGGCGGTGGGCGAGCGCGCCGTCGGGCAGCCCCGGGAAGCTCCGGAAGTCGTGGATGCCGAACGCGCCGCCGGTGAGCGCGAGCCAGTTCTGGGCGACGAGCCGGATGATCTCGGCGAGCCCGAGGGTCACGAGCGCGAGATAGTGCCCGCGCAGCCGGAGGGCGGGGAAGCCGGTCAGGAGCCCGACGGCGGCCGCGATCGTCGCGCCCACGAGCAGGCCGAGCCACGGCGAGACGTCGGCGTGCTTGGTCGCGGCGGCGGCGGCGTAGGCCCCGAGCGCGAAGAAGCCGGCGTGGCCGAACGAGATCTGCCCGGTGTAGCCGCTCAGCAGGTCCCAGCTCGCGGCCAGCAGCGCCCAGATCACCGCCTGCGTGGCGATGGTGAGCACGAACGGGTGCGGCAGCAGCACCGGAAGCAGCGCAGCGCCCCCGACGGCGGCGAGCGTGACCCGCGCGCGGGTGGTCATCGCGAGACCGCCCGCCCGAAGAGGCCACGGGGGCGGACCAGGAGCATCACGATCATCACCGCGAAGGCGATGAGGTTCTGCCACTGCGACGGGATCACCATCACCGAGAGCGACTCCGCGATGGAGACCAGGAAGCTCGCCACCAGCGCGCCCGCGGGGTTGCCCATGCCGCCGAGGATGGTGATGGCGAAGGCCTTGATGGTCAGGGGGAAGCCCACCGCCGGGTAGACGTTGAAGAGCGGGGCCATGAGCGCGCCGCCCACGCCCGCCAGCGCCACTCCGAGCGCCAGCGTGAGGGCGAAGATGCGCGGCAGGTTGATGCCCATCGCCTGGGCCGCGTCGGAATTGAGCGCCACCGCGCGCACCGCGAGCCCCTCGGGATGGAAGCGCAGGAACGCGAAGAGCGCGGTGAGCAGGACGGCCGCCGCCGCCAGCACGAGCAGCCGCTGGTGGCTCACCGCGGTCACGCCCAGATCGAGGATGCCGCTCACCTGGGGCGGCACCCGCAGGTAGTCGCCCCCCGCGATCGCCAGCAGGCTCGACTGGAGGAACGTGGACAGGCCGAGCGTCAGCACGAGGTAGAGCGGCCCCTGCGGCCGCCCCCCGAGCCGTCGCTTGAGCGGCGCGATCAGGAGCGGGTAGACGCAGAGGCCGAGCAGGAACGTCCCCACGGCTGCTCCCAGCACGCCCACGGCGCCCGGAAGATGCAGGAGCACGACCGCGGCGAAGGCCAGGTAGCCGCCGATCGCGAAGAACTCCCCGTGCGCCACGTTGATGACGTCGAGCACGCCGAAGATCAGGCTGAGCCCGACCGCGAACAGCGCGTAGAGCCCGCCCAGGACCAGGCCCTGGATCAGGAACTCGAGGAGGGATTCGAGCATCAGGCCTCGTCGTCCTCGCCTAAATAGAGCCGGCGGATCCGATCGGAGCCGCGCAGCTCGGCCGGCGTGCCGTCGAAGGCGTTCCGCCCCAGGTCCAGCACGAACACCCGGTGGGCCACCGCCAGGATCGCCTCCACATTTTGCTCGACGATCAGCATGGCGAGACCGTCCCGGTTCAGCGCCACCAGCGTCGCGTAGATCAGGTCGATGAACCGCGGGGCCAGCGCGGCCGACGGCTCGTCGAGCAGCAGCAGGCGCGGGCGGACGATGAGGGCGCGCGCGATGGCGAGCAGGCGCTGCTCGCCCCCGGACAGTGCGCCGGCGAGCTGCCGGCGGCGGTCGCGGAAGAAGGGGAAGCGCGCGTAGACGTCCTCGATGGCGCGGCGTTTCTCCGCGCGCGAGACGGTGTAGCCGCCCAGCACCAGGTTGTCGTGCACGGTCATCTCCGCGAACAGGCCGCCCGCCTGGGCCAGGTAGCCGACCCCGCGGCGCATGATCTCGTCGGGCCGCCGCCCCGCGATCGGCTGCCCGTCGAGCGCGATGCGGCCCGCCCACGGCGCGAGATAGCCGAAGGCGGTCTTGAGCAGCGTGGACTTGCCGGCGCCGTTGGGCCCGATGATGCCGACGATCGCGCCGTCGGGGACCCGCAGCGAGGCCGACTGGAGGATCTCCAGCTTGCCGTAGCCCCCCCGCACGTCCTCAAGCTCGAGCATCGTCGCTCCCGCCCTCCGCCCGCCCGAGCAGGGCCGCGATCACCCGCGCGTCGGCGCGGACCGCCGCGGGCGGGCCCTCCGCGATCTTCTCGCCGTGGTCCATCACCACGATCTTGTCGCAGAGCCCCATCACGAACGGCATGTGGTGCTCGATGAGCAGGAGCGTGCGCCCCCGCGCGCGCAGGTCGCGGAGCGTGTCCGCGATCTGCCGTCGGATCACCGGGTGCACGCCGGCCAGGGGCTCGTCGAGCAGCAGGAAGTCGGGCTCGATCACCAGGTTCATCGTCAGCTCGAGCAGGCGCTGCTGACCGATGGAGAGGCGGCCCGCGGGCGTGCGGGCGAGGTGCGCGAGGCTCATGCGGGCGAGCCACTCCTGCGCGCGCGGCTCCCAGCCGCGAAGCCGGCGGCCCATGGCCGCGATGGCCAGGTTCTCGCGGACGGGCAGGTCGCGGAAGATCTTCACCGACTGGAACGTGCGGCCGACGCCGCGGCGCGCGATCTCGTGGGTGGCGAGCCCGTCGATGCGCTCGCCGTCGTGGAGGATCGCCCCCTCGTCGGGCCGCAGGAGGCCGGTCACCAGGTTGAAGATCGTGCTCTTGCCGGAGCCGTTCGGGCCGATGAGGCCCACCACGGTGCCGGGCGCGATGTCGAACGAGCAGGCGGAGACGGCGCGGAGGCCGCCGAACCACTTGCTGAGGCCGGCGAGGGCGAGCTTCTGGGGCGCTACTTCTTGTCCCACGCGAACGGGGGCACCGGCACGTACTTGCCGCCCGCGGCCGCCGCGACCGACTCGGGATAGATCGGCACCTTCTTGCCGCCCTGGATCTGCACCACCACGGTCTGGATGGGCATGCGGTGCCCCTCGGCGAGCGGCGTGAACTTGCGGGTGCCCCACGCGGTCACGAAGGTGCTGCCCTCGAGGGCGGCCTGGATCTTCTGCGGATCGACGCTGCCCACCTTCTGGATCGCCTCGAGCAGGACCAGGGTGGCGTCGTGCGCCTGCACCGCGAAGTTGGTGGGGTCGGTGCCGGTCTTCTTCTTGTAGGCCGCCATCATCGGCTCGGACACCTCGGAGTACTTCGCGGGCCACCAGCGGTTGTTGACGATGGCGAGGTCGGTCTGCTTGACGTGCTGATCGATGAAGGTCTGCGCGCTCACGGTGGCGCCCATGTGGGCGATGAGCGACGGCACCTTCAGCTCGAACCACTGGTTGAAGAGCACCGGCCCGCTCGAGCCGTAGACCTCGCCGATGGTGGCCTGCGCGCCGGTCCGCTTGATCTTCGCCCACTGCGGGGTCAGGTCGGTCACGCCGCGATCGACGAACTCGTCGGCGGCGACCTCGACGTCCTTGGCATTGGCCGCGAACCACTCACGGACGAGGCGGGAGAAGTCACGGCCCGCATCCGTGTTCTCGTTGAGCAGCGCGATCTTCTTCGGCTTCACGTGCTGCGCGACCGCGGCCGCCACCGACCGCGCGATGTCGTTGGCGGTGGGGCTGAGCTGGAAGACGTGCTGCATCTTGTTCTGGGCGATCTTGTCCCCGATCTTCAGCGACGCCGAGCAGCACGTGACCACCGGGGTCGAGGCCTTCTGGAACTCGTCCATCACCCGGATGAACACGTCGCTGGAGAGAAAGCCCATGCCCACGTTGATCTTGTCCACGGTGAGGGCGCGCGTGACCACGTTGAGCCCGACGTCGCCCTTGCCCTCGTCGTCGTAGAAGATGACGCGGACCTTCATCGGCTTGCCGCCCACCTGGAGCGTCGCCATGCGCTCGAGCGCGACCTCGGTGCCCGCCTTCATCTGCGCGCCCACGTCGGCGCTGATCCCGGAGATGGGCAGGAACGCGCCGAGCTTGACCTCATCCTGGGCGCCCGCAAGCGGGGGGGTCGCGACGAGCGCGGCCAGGCCGAGCAGGAGGGAGACGACGCCGATCGCCGTGGGTTTGCGCATGGTCAACGCCTCCGCGTGGTGGATCGTGCTGGGACGCACAGTGGCGGGATGATAGCAGATCGCCTCGCCCTTGTGGTCGCCCGGTAGTGCTTGAAGCCGTGCATCGTGGCGAAGTTGTCGGTGAACGACGATCGAGGCCGGACCCTGCCGTGGCGCTGGCGTCATCTCGTGCAGCCCAGGCGCCGGCCATCTCCCACGGCAAGAACAGACGGCGGGTGGTGACGGACAACACCGTGTTCCACGAGCCGGGGGCGAGAGTCGCGGGTGGTCTACCGGTCATCCAGCCAGGGAGCGCTCAGCTACTGCGAGGTCTCAAAGGCGGCTCGCGGAACGCGGCTTTGGCGAATGATAGCGAGAAGGGTGCCGATCGCCAGCTCGGGATGATTGGGCACGGGCACCGTCACAGCGGAAGCCGTGCTGCAGGAGTATCTGACAGGTCTCGCGCCCGGAGAGGACGCGGAGCCTACCCATCCGCGGCCTGGAACTGCGTCACGAAGACGGTTTCCCGCCGGCGTTCCTTCATCTCTCCGGGATCGGCCGTCTCGATGAAGAGCGCGACGGCTTCCTTCAGGTTCTCGAGGGCATTCTCGATCGAGGTGCCCTGGCTGGCAACATCCAGCTCCGGGCACAGCGCCACGTACAGGTTGCCTTCCCGCTCGATGATCGCGGTGAACACTGGCCCGGTCGTGGGATTCATTCCACCGACAGTCTAGCACGCAGCCGCTGCAGCCTTCCCCGTCACCCTCAGGATACAGGCTGACCGGATCACTCCTCCGCCGCGCGATGCGCGGTGGCGTCCTTGTCCACCCAGTCCGCCTCTTCCCACGTCACGCCCTTGCGCCCGGGCACCTTGCGCGTCGGGCCGGGCCGATACAGCGCGCAGGCCTTGGGGCCATAGCAGAACGTCTCGAAGCGGTAGCGCACCTCCGCCGCGGGCTTCCACGGGTCGATGATCATGTCCACCGGCATGCGGCAGCCCCAGAGGCACACGCGGCACCTGGACTCATAGGTCTTCGCGTCGAGGCGCCGATGACCCCGCTCCCGGTAGACTGGCAGCTCGGGTGGGACCCCCACCCAGGGAGGTGGGGGTGACGGCGGCCCCTCTGGTCTGCGCGCTACGAGCTTGAGTCGCACCGTCTTGTAGAAGTCCACAGGCTCGGTGCGGGGGTCGGGAACGGGGTCCGATTCACCCTGGATGACGTCGCCGGCCCGAAAGCGATGCTTGGCCTGGGTGCCCGAGCCGATGCCCACGAGAAATTCGCCGCGCCGGTCGGCGATGGCTCCGTCGAGGCGGAGGGCGTAGCCCAGATACGTGTGGCTCCGCTCGTCGAAGGATCGGGTGAGACGGATCCGGGGTTGGATCCCGAGGAGTGTGCCCTGCCAGGCGAGGCCCATGTCTCGCGGATCTCAAGAACTACGTGAAGCTCTGGCAGATCGCAGGGCCTCGTCGACCACCCCAACCGCAGCCTCAGTCAGATCATCTCGGGCAGTTTCGGGCATGTCTCACGACCTCGGTCGAGCTCGGTCAGTTCCGCTAGAACACCGGCACGTCCACGATCGGGATGTTCTCGATCTCGCCCAAGCTCAGTAGATCGTTGTCGGCCGTCACGATGGTTGGCGACCGTCCCTGTGACGATTCGGGGTCCCGGCCGTGCCCAAGGCTCTGCTAGGATACCGCCGTGCGCACCTTTGTCGCGGTCACGGACAAGGAGTGGTACCCGTTCCTGGCCGGTCGGCAGCACCTCGACGAGATCAACTTCTGGCAGCCAGGCGGTAACCGGGTGTTCGTGGCACGCAGACACGGTGTTCCGGAGCTAGAGAGGAATGAGCGGGGCGGACCTCGACACCCGTGTTCGGACGCAGGCCTTTCAGTTCCTGACCGAGCAGACCCGCCTGCACGGCGAGGTGGTCCCGCGCGATCTTCTGGAGCGGGGATTCGATTTCGAAGGCCGGAGGGTCCCGCTGATTGGCCCCCAGGGCATCTTCAAGCCGGCGTTGCTCGCGGAAATGCCGATCAGCATCACGACGGTACCGGTCAGGGAAGGGGAGGCGCGCCCGTATGACGACGGCGTCGGACCGGACGGCTTCCTGCGCTACCGCTACCGCGGCACGGACCCGGGCCACCGCGACAATCAGGGCTTGCGCCTCGCCATGGGACGCGGGGTGCCACTCATCTATCTGTACGGGGTGACGCCGGGCCGCTACATGCCCGTGTGGCCGGTGTACATCGTGCGAGATCACCCGGCCGAGCTGTCGTTCTCGGTGGCGGTCGATGCGCCCTACATGCCGGTGATGTCCAACTTCAAGCCGGACCCGAACAGCCTCGAGGCCAGGCGTGCGTACATCACCGTCCTGACCCAGCAGCGACTCCATCAACAAGGCTTTCGGGAGCGGGTCCTGCGCGCCTACCGGGAACAGTGCGCGATCTGCCGTCTTCGCCACGATGAGCTACTCGACGCGGCCCACATCCTCCCCGACAGCCATCCGAAGGGTGAGCCGATCGTACCCAACGGGCTGGCCCTGTGCGCGCTGCACCACGCCGCGTTCGATCGGAACATCCTTGGTATCCGGCCAGACTTCATTGTCGAGGTGCGCATGGACATCCTTCGGGAGAAGGACGGCCCGATGCTGCTGCATGGTCTCCAGGGATTCCAGGGAAAGACGATCCTCCGACCGAGCTCGCGGGCGCTCTGGCCCCGCGCAGACTTCCTGGCGGAGCGCTACGAGGAGTTCCGACAGGCGAGCTAAGTTGTCAGCCCTGGTGGGATCCAGGCCGCCCGACGGATCTGGTCTCGGTGGCTACGTATGTCCTCATCTATTCAGCCCTGGAGTTCGTGGCGGGGCTCTCAGGCATCCTCGGAGGTCTTGTCCTGTTCAAGCTACGCGACGTGCTGCCGCTGCCTCCCGGCCTCGCGGACCTGAGCGACTCTTGCATCCCCGACCAGGGCAGCAGGCTGCAGCTCGATCTCTTGCCTGTTTGACTCGCGGACTCTTAATCAGCAGGTCCAAGCCCGAGAGAGCCCATAAGCCGGGGCTGGTAGTCACGCGCCGGCCGGGAGGAGCTAGCTTGGGCCAGCCGATCGGATGGTCAGCGGCTGAATTTTAGGGCGAGCCGATAAGCGGGGCGACGCTCGGCGACGGTCCGGGGTCCCGTGTCCCCCCGCAGGATCGTCTCAATCTGGTTCTGCAGGACTGGTACCCGTTGCTCCACCGTCACCCACACCTCTTCAAGGTCAATCGCGAAGTAGCCGTGGACGAGGATGTTGCGCATGCCAATGACCCTGGGCCAGGGAATCTCGGGTGACGGTCACGCACACCTGGTGAGAGCCGGGCGGCTGCCTCGCCGATCAGAGTGAGGTGATAGACCATCTAGGACTGAACGAGCTCGTCCCGGTCGAAGGCCGGTCGCCCGCGTGAGGCATAGCGCGCGATGGAGCCGCGCGCGGTCGTCCCTCATAGGGGAATTGCTTCCTGGATGACACGATCACGAAGGTGGGGCCGAAGCCCGCGGGCAGCGACCACGTCGACCTTTCGGCCAAGCAAGGCTTCCAGGTCGATCTGAAGCTGCGCGTGGTCGAGCAGGCTCCGGCCGAGCTCGAGGTCCACGAGGATGTCGACGTCACTGTCCGGACCCGCCTCTCCCCGGGCCACGGATCCGAACACGCGGACGTTGCTGGCGCCATGACGCTGGGCGATGGCCAGGATCTCGTCGCGGGCCTTCAGAAGCGCGTCAATATCCACTGGAGCTAGGGCAACAGATCCGCGACCAGGATCTCGGCGTTCGGTACCGAGAGCGGCCGTACGCGATCGCCGGCGCTCAACGTAAGAGCCGATCCGTAGTGCCAGCGATACGGCGAGTCGGGATTGGTCTCCGGGTCTCGGTAAACCTCCAGCACCTGGTCAGGCAGATTGAGGATCCAGTAGTCGGCAATCCCGGCCCGCGCATAGAGACTGCCCTTCTCGCCCCGATCGAATGCCAGGCTCGACTCGGCCACCTCGACGATGAGAACAGGGTGGGACGGGTGAGAGCGGCTATGGTCACGCCGGCTGCCTGGCACCACCGCGATGTCGGGCTCGGGTTCGGAGTCCTCGTCGAGGGCGATGGGGCTCTGGGTCCTGACCGTCCAGCCGGTGCCAAAGACCTGGCGTAGCGCATCCTCGACCAGCCCGACGGCCGTGGCGTGCGGGCCACCCTGAGGCTCGCGGACGAGCAGGGCGCCGCCGACCAGCTCCAGGCGCTCGCCGGGTCGGAAGGCGCCCAGATCGATCAGCCGCTCGTACTCGACTCGGGTCCAGTGCTTGGTGCGCACGGAGGACACCGCCATGCCCACAAGCTAGTCTTGCCGCGGTCACCCCGTCAATGTCCGCCCGGCGATACGCTCCACCACCTGCTTGGGCCCCTCACCCTGCCCTCTCCCCGGAGGGGAGAGGGTTCTGGAGACGGCCGGCCCTTGACCGTGACGCCGGCGGGAGCGCAGGATGGCCCCCGGCCGAAGCGGCCAGGAGGTGCGCGCATGGACATGCTGGTGCGTGGACGGCACGTGATCACGGACCCCGCCGTCGGGGAGCCCGGCGTGCTCGAGGACGGAGCGGTGCTGGTCTCGGGCTCCCGGATCGCCGCGGTCGGGGCCTGGGCCGGGCTCCGCCGGCGGCATCCCCGCGCGCGGGTGGTGGGCAACGGCCGGCAGCTGCTGATGCCGGGGCTGGTCGACGCCCACAGTCACGGGCGGGCGCTGAGCCCGATCCAGAAGGGCGTGCTCAACGACTACCTGGAGAACAACCTACTCGACTGGGCCTTCATGCCGGTCTTCGACCCGGAGCTGATGGCCTCGCTGGCCGCCTGGCGCCACCTGCGGAGCGGCTGCACGACGATGCATCACATGGGGTTCGACACGGAGGGCCCGCAGGCGCGCGGCCGCTGTGAGACGGCGATCCGCACCTACCTGCGCTGCGGTCTCCGGATCGCCTTCGCGCCCGGGGTCCGGAACGTGGACAAGCTGGTGCTGGACTCGGCCGCGTTCCTCGAGACGCTGCCGCCGGATCTCCACGCCTTCGCCCGTCCCCTCGTCAACGTCGACGCCAAGCGGATGGAGGAGGAGTACTTCGCGCTGTTCGACCACCTGCACGGGCGCTACGCGTCCGAGGACACGCGCGTGCTGCTCTCGCCGAGCTGGGCGCAGGCGGTGACCGAGAGCTTTCTCCTCCGCGCCAAGGCGACGGCGGACCGGCTCGGCAAGGTGCCCATCCACATGCACTGCGTGCAGACGCCGATCCAGCGCGCCTTTTCTTTCCGGAAGTACGGCAAGAGCGCCGTCGCCTGGCTCGACGAGCTGGGCCTCGTGGACGAGAACCTCGCCCTGGGCCACGCCATCTGGGTCAGCGAGGACGACATCGACCGGCTCGCGACCCGCCGGGCCTCCATCACGAGCCATCCGAGCTGCAACCTCGGCATGCGCAACGGCCTCGCGCCGATCTACGCGATGCACCGGCGGGGCGTCAACGTGGCGATGGGGCTCGACGACAAGACGATCAACGACGACGAGGACGCGGTGATGGAGCTGCGCATGCTGCACAAGCTCCACCGGGTGCCCGACTACGACCTGCGCACCCCGGCCCTCACCGCCTTCGAGGTGCTGCGGATGGGCACCGTCAACGGCGCGCGCGCCCTGGGGTTCGGCGGGGAGATCGGCGCGCTCGTGCCCGGGATGAAGGCGGACATGATCCTCGTCGACCTCGATCGGGTCCTGCGCGACCCGTGGCTGACCGAGGAGCTGCCCATCGCGGAGGCGTTCATCCACCGGGCGATGGGCGAGGACGTGGCCACCGCGATCGTCGGCGGCCGGGTGGTGATGGAGGACCGCCGGATGACCACGCTCGACGTCGACGCGCTCTATCGCGAGATCCGCAAGGCGGCGCGCCACATCCCCCCCAAGCAGCGTCGCCACGCCGAACCGGCGCGGGTAGGAAGGCGGGAACCGCGCGCCGTGGGCAAGCGCAAGATGCACCTGGCGCAGTTCCTCTGCCACGGCCCGACCTATCACAGCCTGGCCATGTGGCGGCATCCCCGCACCGCGGCGGCCGGGTTCGACTGGGCGCGGCCGGAGCTCTATCAGCACATCGCGCGCGTCTGCGAGCGCGGCAAGTTCGACATGGTCTTCTTCGCGGACCTGAACTACATCTCCGACACGTACCGCGGGACGATGGACCCGGCCATCCGGCACGCGACCCAGGCGCCCGAGCATGACCCGATCCCGCTGCTGTCGTTCATGGCCGCGGTCACCACGCGCATCGGTCTCGGGGCCACGTTCTCGATCAGCCACGCGCACCCCTTCTACGCCGCGCGCCTGTGGGCCACGCTGGACCACCTGACCCGGGGCCGGGCCGCCTGGAACGTGGTGACGTCGCTGAACCACAACCAGTCCGCGAACTACGGAGAGGAGCGCCGGCCGACCGACGAGCGCTACGATCGCGCCCACGAGTTCATCGAGGTCTGCCGCAAGCTCTGGGACAGCTGGGAGCCGGACGCGGTCGTGATGGACCGCGCGGCAGGCGTGTTCGCGGACCCGTCCAGGGTGCACCGCATCGAGCACGAGGGCCGGTTCTTCCGGTCCCGGGGGCCGCTCAACGTGGTGCGCTCCCCGCAGGGCGGCCCGGCGATCCTCCAGGCGGGCACCTCCCCCAAGGGGCGGACGTTCGCGGCGCGCTACGCGGACGCGATCTTCGCGATCCAGCCGAACATCGCGGGGGCGAAGGCCTACTACGACGACATCAAGAAGGGCACCGCGAGCGAGGGGCGCAAGCCCGAGGCGTGCAAGATCCTGTTCGGCATCCAGCCGATCCTCGGGGCGACGGAGGACGAGGCGCGCGAGAAGCAGGCGCGTCACAACGAGCTGGTCCCGCTCGAGGGGGGCCTGGCGATCCTCTCGGGCCACCTCGACTTCGATCTCTCGAAGCTGCCGCTCGACGAGATGATGGCCGGCCGCACGGAGCCGCAGCTCCAGCGCATGCAGACGCGCTACCGGACCCTGACGGGAGAGCTCCTCACGCTGCGCGAGGTCGCCCAGCGCCACGGGCAGAGCGTGGGGCTGCTCCAGATGGTGGGCACCCCGTCGCAGGTGGCCGACCAGATGGAGGACTACTTCGACCAGGTGGGCGGCGACGGGTTCATGCTGTCGCCGATCTACTCCCCGGGGGCCATCGAGGAGTTCGTCGATCTGGTTGTACCGGAGCTGCAGCGGCGCGGCCGGTACCGGCGGGACTACACCGGGACGACGCAGCGCGACCATCTGATGCAGGAGGAGTGACCCCGACTCACTCCGCGCGGCACACTACTGGGCGGTGTACCCCCCGTCCACCGGCAGGCAGGCGCCCGTGACGAACGAGGCGTCGTCCGACGCCAGGAAGAGCGCCGCGCGCGCGATCTCGTCGGGCTGGCCGAGCCGGCCCATCGGGTGCCTGTCTTCGAGAAACTTCCGGCTCTCGGGCTTGTCGGTCAAGGCCTTCGTGAGGTTGGTGTAGACGAACCCCGGGCACAGGGCGTTCACCCGCACGCCTTCCCGGGCGAAGTGTACCGCCATGTCCCGGGTGAGCTGGACCACCCCGCCCTTGCTGTGCGTGTACGGGTCGAGCCCGGTCCCGATCTCGCGCGGTCGGCCCACGAGGCCGTAGATCGAGGACAGGTTCACGATCGAGCCGCCGCCCTGCTTCACCATCTGCTCCGCGGCGGCCCGGGACATGAGAAACGTGCCCTTCATGTTCACGGCCATCACGAAGTCCCAGACCTTCTCCCAGTCCCAGTCGGCCGGCGCGTTCCGGGGCGCCACCCCGGCGCTGTTGACGAGCACGTCCGCTCGACCGAATCGCTTCACCGTCTCCTCCACGAGCCGCTGCGAGTCGGCCCGGCGCGTCACGTCGCCCACCATCACCAGGGCTTCGCCGCCGGCGCTCTTGACCTGGGCTGCCACGGTCTCCAGATCCGCCGGCCGCAGATCGGCGAGCGCCACCTTCGCGCCTTCCTGCGCGAACACCACCGCCGTCGCCGCGCCGATGCCCGATCCCGCGCCCGTGATGAGCGCTACCTTGTCCCGAAGCCGGCCCGCCATCTGGAGACCTCCGTGGGTGTTCCTGGGTGCCTCACCGTATCACGGCGGTGGGGCTGGTCGTGGCGCGCCCGCGTGGGCTATTGTGGCCGCCGGAGGGCCCTATGGAATACCGCACCATCCGCTACGAACAGCTGGGAGCCGTGGCCCGCATCACCGCCAACCGGCCCGAGGTGCTCAACGCCC
>Ga0310812_10000196_pt1 | contig 26032 bp, 27 predicted proteins | sample NN3metagenome_FD_205747 | JGI IMG/M metagenome (GOLD analysis project Ga0310812, IMG submission 205747) | Soil microbial communities from experimental microcosm in Duke University, North Carolina, United States - NN3 | ecosystem: Engineered > Artificial ecosystem > Soil microcosm > Unclassified...
CGCGCGTTTCACGGCGGCGAGCTCGCGTTCGGCATCGGCGGCCGTGCCGACGCGGATCGGCGCCTTCCGCCCCGAGCGGCGCGCCAATTCCGGCAACGCCGCCAGCGCCTTCGCCGCCCCGCCATAGAAGCGCACGAGATGAAAGAACGTGACCGGCCCTACACCCTCGCTGCGCACGAGGCGGAGCCAGTCGATCTTCTCGGCGTCGGTGAGCGGGCGCGGGGCGCGGGGCAAGCGGGTTCAACCGGTGATAGCGTTTCTGTCAGCGCACAACCGGTTCTTAATATGTTCCAAAAGGGCTTGTGGCAAGGGGGCGAAGAGGCCGGGCCGAGACCCTCAGGCCTTGGTGGCTGTCGCCGCCATGGCGTTCGCCGGCGCGGCGCCGGCGTTCCGCGCCACTTCGTAGACGGCGAGCGAATCGGCGAAGCCCTTGAGCGCGCGCGAGCCCGCGGGCGCGAGCGCGATCTCGCGCGACGCTTCGGACGCCGCGTCGGCGTCGATCAGCACCTGCCCGTCGTCCGCCGACGAGCACAGGCGCGACGCGAGATTGGCGACGCGGCCGATCGCGGTGTAGTCCTGGCGTCCTTCGTAGCCGATGCGTCCGACCGTGGCCGCGCCCTTGGCGAGACCGACGCCGAAGCCGAGCGTATGGCCACGCCCGCGCCAGGCGCCGATCAGCGCCTGCACCGCCGCCTGCATGTCGGCGGCCATGCGCACGCCGCGCACCGCGGGATTGTCCGGGCACGGCACGGGCGCGTTCAGCAGCACCATCATTCCGTCGCCGGAGAAATGCGTGAGCGTGGCCTCGTAGCGGATGATGATGGCGCCGAGCGCCTCGTAGTACTCGCCGAGCACGCGCATCACTTCCTCGGGCTCGGCCTTGGCGGAAAACGCGGTGAAGCCGCGCAGATCGCAGAACACCACGACGACCTCCACGCGCTGCGCCGAGAGGAGATCGCTTTGCCCGGCTTTTTCGACGATCTCGGCGACTTGCGGCGACAGGAAGCGCTTCAAGCGCGCGATGCGCTCCGAGCGCTCCTGCGAAAGGGCGAGCTCGCCCGCCATGCGGTTGACGCCGCCGGCGAGGCGCTCGAGCTCGTCGCCGGTGGAGATCTCGATCGTGTGCCCGAACTGCCCGGCGCCGATGCGCGCCACGCCCTGTTCGAGCACGCGGATCGGCCCCGTCATGCGCCGCGCCAGAACGAGCGCGAGCAGCACCGCGAAAACGGCGCCGCCGAGCAGCAGGTATCCGGTGCGCCACAGCGCGGCCCACAGCGGCGCGAACGCTTCGGACAACGGCTGCGAGGCGAAGACCGCCCAATCGACGCCGGGCACCGGCGCCATCGCGACCAGGATCGTCCGCTTTTCGAAATCCTCGGTCGTCACGGCCGCGCCGCGCGCCGCGACGGCGGCCGCCTGCAGTTCCTTGAGCCGCGCCGCCATTTTGGCGTCCGCGCCCTGGAGGACGAGGCTGATATTGGGGTGCGCCACGAGCTTGCCGTCGCGGTCGACGACGAACGCGCCGCCGCTCTCGCCGACCTTGATTGCCGAGATCACGTCCCAGATCAGCTTCAAGTTGATCTGGGCCACCGAGATGCCGACAGCCGCGCGGTTTCCGGCCACGCCCATCGTCATGTAGGGCTCGGAGCCGCGGTTGAGCGTGACCGGCCCGTACCAGACTTTCCGCGCCTTGGCGCCGGCGACGGCGGGATCGGCCGAGCGGTCGATGCCGCTGCCGATCACGTCGCGCCCGAGCCGCGAAATCTTGAGGCGCTCGACGCCCGCGCCGTCGACGAGCGTGATGTCGACGATGGCGGGCACCTGGCGCAGCAGGCGCAGCGCATCGAGGCGCCGCCGCTCGGTGTTGGCCTCGGTCCACGGCAGCTGGACGGTCCAGTCCATCTGCTCCTTGATGCTGCCGAGGAATTCGCGGATGCGGGCGGCGGCCGCATTGGCCTCGACGCGCAGGCGCTCGTCGAGCATCGTGCGGTAGTCGCGATAGCCGAACCACGCCTCGCTCGCGCCGCTGATCAAGAGCGGGATCACGACCGCCACGAACAGCGCGAGAAAATACTTGCGGAACAGCGGCCGGCGCAGCGGCGCCACCTGCGCCGGCGGCGGCGCCGGCACCGCCGCGGTCTCGGGCAGGGCGTTGCGCGGGTTCATTCGATCACCTCGTCGGCGCGGAGCAGCGTCGCCTCGGGCACGGCGAGACCCAGCGCCTTGGACGCCTTGAGGTTGATCGCTAGCACGAATTTCGTGGGCCGTTCGATCGGCAGATCGGCCGGGCGCGCGCCGTTGAGGATCTTGGCCACATAACCGGCAGCTTGCCGCCACGACTCGACCAGGTCGGGGCCGTACGAGATCAGACCTCCGGCGGAGACGAACTGGCGCTCCGGATAGATCACGGGCAGGCGCCGCGCGGCCGCGAACGCCGCGAATTCGGCAGGCCGGCTGCCGAAGGTCGCGTCGCCGGCCATCAACACGCCCTCGATCCCGGCCTCTGCCATCTTCGCAAAAACACCCGGCCAGCTCGCGAAATCCCGCGCCTCGAAGATTTCGATCTCGAGTCGGAGCTGCTTTGCGGTTTCCGCCACCAAGTCCATGCCCGCATTCTCGACGCCCTCGGGATTGAGGAGGAGAGCGACGCGGCGCAGGCGCGGGACGAGCTCCTTCAACAGCTCGAGGCGCTTGCCTTGAAGCTCGCTGATGATGTTGAGGATGCCGGTGACATTGCCGCCGGGCCGGTTGAGATGGGCGATGCCGAGCGGGGCCGGGCTCGACGCGAGCGCGAACACGATCGGGATAGTCTTGGTCGCCGCCATTGCCGCCTGGACAGTCACAAGCCCGTCGACGGTGATCACGCCGACATCGAGGGCGGCGAGTTCGGCGGCGAACGCATTGAGACGCTCCATGTTGCCGCCGGCATGGCGCTGCTCGATGCGGATTGTCCGGCCATCCTCGAGGCCCAGCGATTTCAATCCTTCGCGGAACCCCGCGAATTGTCCGGGTATAGGCTCGGTCCGGCGCAGATAGCCGATGATCGGTGTAGGCGGGCTCGCGGCGCGCGCGGCAAACGGCCAAGCAGCTGCACCCAGACAGTACGCGAGGACGTCGCGCCGCCGCGGCCGGCCACAAGTGACGCCTCGATCTTGGGCGATCATTCGATCACCTCGTCGGCGCGCACCAGCAGCTCGTCCGGAACGCTGAGGCCGAGCGCTCGGGCGGTCTTCAGGTTGACGATCAGCTCGTACTTGGCCGGCTGCTGAACCGGAAGGTCGCCCGGCTTGGCCCCTTTCAAGATGCGATCCACATAGGAGGCCGACCGCCGCCAGAGATCCAAATTGTCGATGCCGTAAGAGAGGAGCCCGCCGCTCTTTGCGTAGAAGTGGTAGGGATAGATTGCAGGCAGCCGGTACCGCTCGGCGAGCGCCACGATCAGCGCACGGTGAACCGTGGCGGCCGGACTCGTCAGGACGATGAGGCCGCTATCGGGCGAGCGCGACAACGCTTCGAGTCCCTGTTCGATGATCGGGGCGCCGCGAACGTCGAGCGCCTTGAGTTCGACCCCAAATGACGGCGCCAAGGCCTGAACCGCGCCGAGCTGGCCTGCTCCGCCCGGGAGGCTCGGGTCGCGCAGGACGCCCACCCGAACGACGCGCGGCGCGATCTTTTTGAGGAGCTCGAGCCACTTCGCGCCCGCGCCATAGTCCGAACTGGCAAAACCCGTGATATTGCCGCCCGGCCGCGCCAGGCTATCGACAAAGCCGCTGCTGACCGGATCCACCACCTGAACGAAGACGATGGGTATCGTCCGCGTCTTCTCCCGTAGCGCGGCGACGACGGCCGATGTGTTGGCCACGATCACGTCCGGCGCCAATCCGACCAGCTCGGCCGCGTAATTGCGCCCCTTTTCGGCGGCGCCGGCGCTCGATCGCACGTCGAGCTGCAGGTTGTGATCTTCGGTCCAGCCGAGCTCCTGCATTCCCTTGCGAAAAGCGGCGACGCGGGCTTCTCCTTCGGTGTCATCGGTAACGCCGAGCAGCACGCCAATCCGCACGCGACGATCCGCCTTTTCCGCCCACGCACCCGCAGGCGATACGGCGGCGGCGACGCAGAGCATCGCCACGAACTCTCGCCGCCGCATTCGCGCAAGGGTGATCATTCGATCACCTCGTCGGCGCGCGCGAGAATCGCCTCGGAAATGGTCAGCCCCAGCGATTTCGCCATCTTCAAGTTGATCACGAACTCGAAGTGCGTGGACTGCACCACCGGCAGGTTCGCGGGCTTCTCGCCGTCGAGCACGCGGCCGGTATAGACGCCGGCTTGGCGATACGTGTTCTTGAGCGACGTGCCATAGCTCATGAGTCCGCCCGCCTCGGCGAACTCGCGCTGCTCGAAGATCGCGGGCACGGCGAGGCGCGCGGCAAGCGCCACGATGCGCTCGCGCCGGTCGTAGAAGAAGGGATCGCCGCAGACCAGCAACGCAGCGGGCCGGCGCTTCGCGAGCGCGGCGAACGCCCCCTCGACCGCATCCGCCGTCGCGGCGCGCAGGATCTCGACACGCTGGCGGAGGCTCCCGGCGGTATCCTGGACGTCCTTGAGCTGGCTTGCGGCATTGAGGTTATTGGGATTGAGCAGCACCGCGACCAGCGCGCCGTCAGGCACCACCTCGCGCAAGAGCTGGAGACGCTTTCCGTCGAGCATGGAGGTGAACAGTTTGACGCCCGTGACGTTGCCGCCGGGCCGCGCGAGGCTCGCGACGAAACCGAGGCTCGCCGGATCGCCGCCCGAGGTGAAGATGATGGGGATCGTGGCGGTCGCGGTTTTGGCGGCGAGCGCCGGGTTGGCACCGCCGGCCGCGACGATCGCGGCGACGTTGAGGCGCACAAGCTCGGCCGCCAATCCCGGCAGCCGCTCGAATCGGCCCATCGCCCAGCGGAACTCGACTGCGACATTCTCCCCGACAACGTGCCCGGTCGAGGCGAGACCTTCCTGAAACGACTTCACGAGATGCGCGAAGGGCGCCGGCGAGCCGCTGTGCAGGAAGCCGATAACCACCGGCGCCCGTTGCGCATGGGCGGCAAGCGGCCAGGCAGCCGCGCCTGCACCGAGCGCAATCAAGTCGCGCCGCCTCATTCGATCGCGGGTCATCATTCCATGACCTCGTCGGCGCGGACGAGAATCGCATCCGGAACGCTAATTTTCAGCGCCTTCGCCGTCTTCAGGTTCACCACCAGTTCGAATTTGACCGGTTGAATGACCGGCAGATCGGCCGGTTTGGCACCCTTGAGAATTCGCCCTGCATACACGCCAACCTGGCGATACGCGTCCGGAAGACTGGGGCCGTAGCTTATCAGTCCGCCGGCCGCAGCGTATTCGCGAAATTGGTACATCGTCGGGATCGCGCGCTCCGCAGCGAGGTGCACGATCTTTGCACGTCGGCTGTTGAGGAACGGATCGCTGAGCTGCAGCAGCGCCGGGATGTGCTGGCGCGCTATGGTTTCGAAGGCCGCCTCGATCTCGCGATCGGTGTTCGCGGGAAAATCTTGGGTCTGAACATCCATTGCACGAGCGGCCTCGCGCACGTCAGCCAATTGGGAACGGGTCGGAGGAAAATCAGGATTGAAGAGAACCCCGACGCTGCGCACCGGCCCCACGAGTTCGTGCAGCATCGTGAGCCGCTTTCCTTCGAGCGACGGCCCGAGGATGCTGACCCCCGTGGCGTTCCCGCCCGGCCGACTTAGGCTCGCCACGAGTCCGAGCTTGACCGGATCGCCGCCGAGATCGAATACGATCGGGATGGACGCGGTGGCGGCCTTGGCTGCCAGCGCCGACGGGTCGCCGCCGAGCGCCACTAGAACTGCCGGCCTCCGACGGACGAGCTCCGTGGCGAGCGCCAGCAGGCGATCGTAGTGGCCTTCGGCCCAGCGCAAGACGATTGCGATATTCTTGCCTTCGAGGAATCCGGTTTCCTTGAGGCCGTCGCGGAACGCCGCCATGTGCGTGACGAACGCAGCGGGCGTGGCACTGTGCAGCACGCCGATAAGGGGCATCGGCTCGTCCGCGACGGCCGCGAGCGGCCAGGCAACCGCGCCCGCACCGAGCGCGATCAGGTCGCGCCGCCTCATTCGGCCACCGGCGCTCATTCGATCACCTCGTCGGCGCGGGCGAGGATGGGATCGGTCACGCTGAGGCCGAGCGCGTTGGCCGTCTTGAGGTTGATGACGAACTCGAATTTCGTCGGCTGCAGGACGGGGAGGTCGGCCGGCTTTTCCCCCTTGAGAATACGTCCGGTGTAGATGCCGGCCTGTCGATAGGCGTCGAGAATGCTGGGCCCGTAGCTCATGAGCCCGCCGCCGACCACGAATTCGCGCCATTGATACATCGCCGGCACGCCGTAGCGGGCCGCGAGCGCCACGATCTGCTCGCGCCGGCTGGTGAAGTAGGGATCGGCGAGGACCGCCAGCGCGCCGGCGCCGCGCTGGCGCAGCTCCGCGAAAGCGGCATCGATCTCGCGCTCGTTTCCGGCGCGGAGGAGCACGAGCTCGCGCTCGAGGGCCGCGGCCGCCGCTTGCACGTCGGCCGTCTGCTTCGCCGCGTCCGACCGATTCGGATTGGCCAGCGCGGCGATGACCTTGGTGGCCGGCACCAGCGCGCACAGCAGTTCCAGCCGCTTGGGATCGAGCTCGGAGGTGAGGATCGTGATGCCGGTAAGATTGCCGCCGGGCCGGTTGAGGCTCGCGACCAGGCCGCCCTCGCGCGGGTCGGCGATGGCCGTGAACACGATCGGGGTCGTCGCGGTCGCGGCCCTGGCCGCGAGGGCCGGCGGTGCGCCGCCGCTCGCGAGGATCACGTCCACCTTCAGGGCGACCAGCTCGGCCGCGAGTGCCGGGAGACGGTCGTAGCGGCCCTCGGCCCAGCGAAATTCGATACCGACGTTCTTGCCCTCGGTGAAACCGGTCTCGCCAAGCCCGCCGCGAAACTCGCCGACGAAGCGATCGTACGTCGCGCGCGAGGCGGAGCTCAGGAAGCCGATCACCGGCCGCGCACCTTCGGCGCGCGCGGCCAGCGGCCAAGCGGCCGCTCCGCCGAGCAACCCCACGAAACTGCGTCGCGCGATTGAGGCGTTGCGCATCCGATCGCCCCCAACCCTGGACGGCGCAAGATTAAACGCGATGCGACGGGCTTACCAGTGAGCGGGATTACACTTGGCCTTCATCAATCGAGCTGGCCGGCCAGCGCCGCCGCCGTGTCCTTGCCCGCGACGACCGGCACGACTTCGAATTCGACGAGGTCGCTCTTGTCCACGATCCAGCGCTGAAACAGCGTGACGTCGTCGGCTTCCATGAGCTGGAAGCAGCGTCCGAGATCGGCCGAAACCCAGCTGCCGACGAATTTCAACCCGTCCGGAAAGCCGCGGCCTTCGTCGCGCAGGCGGCGATAGACGGCCTTGGCGTTCTGGTTCCGGAATTTCTCGACCACCATGAACAGCATACGCATCTCCTGCGTCGGCACCGTCGTGCGTCACGCACCTTCGGTTTTCTTTTGCCCGATCTTCGGCTCGGTGCCGCTCAGCAAGCGGCGGATGTTTCCGGCGTGGCGGAGCCAGACCAGGATCGCGACCACGAGCGCGAACTTCGCCACCTGCGCGTAGACGACGGCGCTGCCCCAGAGCGGCCACAGCAGGCGGTCGGCGGCCCAGGCATACAGCGGCGCCAGCGCGATCGCGGCGAGCGCCGCGAGCGACGAGAAGCGGAAGAGCGCGGCCACGGCGAGCCAGGTGAGGCAGGCGAGGGCCCCGATCGGCCATGCCGCGGCGAGTAGCAGGCCGAGCGCGGTCGCGACTCCTTTACCGCCCTTGAAGCCCAGCCAAACCGGAAAAACGTGGCCGAGCATCGCGCCGATGCCGGCGGCCAGCGCCATGTCCTCGGTATAGAATCGGTTGACCAGCAGCAGCGCCACGGCGCCCTTGGCGCCATCCAACAACAGCGTCGCGAGTGCCAGGCCCTTCCGCCCTGTGCGCAACACGTTCGTGGCGCCGATATTGCCCGAGCCGACGTTGCGGATATCGCCAAGACCGGCCAAGCGCGTCAGCACGAAACCGAACGGGATCGAGCCGAAGAGATAGCCGAACGCAAAAGCGCCCGCGAGATAGGGAAGGATCTGCGACCAGAAGAAGGGGTCGGGCATGGAGCGCCGTCAGCGCGGGCGGCGCGGCAGCTTGGGCAGCCCGAAGCCGATGTCGATGAAGCGGTGCTCGGCCCAGGAGAGCAGCTTCATCTCCACCGGCTCGATCACGCCCGGCTCGAGCCGCGGCGTGCGGGGCTCCACGGAGTTGGCGAGGAAGCGGATCGATCCGTCGTCGGCGCGCAACGGAAACACCATCGCCTCGGTCGGCATCTGGTTGCCGGCCGCGGAGAGGAGAATGATGATGCCCCAGGCGCCGCAGGGCGTGTCGAGCATCGCGTTGTAGGCAGCGATGCCCTTCTCGCGCTGTTCGTCGTCGCGCACCGCGAGCGCGTCGGTGCCGGTGAGCTCGATGCCCGAGATCTCGCGGATCGCCGAGCCGGCGAGCCGCCAGGTGAACCTCCTGGGATCGTGGCGCTCGACCATGACGAAGCTGGCGACGAAATTGCGCATCGCGCCCGGATCGAGCGCGCGTTTCATCGGCACGCCGTCGATCATGGGCAGCGAGAGCCAATAGGCGGCGTATTCGGCCGCCATCGGGCCGATCGTTTCCGGCAGATTCCCAAGTCCCGCGAACTTCGCCGCCGACATCTCGTTCCCGATCCTATTCCTTGCGGCGCGGGAAGACCGGCAGGCCCGCGCCGATGTCGATGAAGCGGTGCTCGACGAAGTTCACCATGCGCGCGCCAGCGGCGGCCATGGCGTCGAAGAACCCCCGGTCCTGCACCCGCTCCATCGCGTTGGCGAACAAATTGATCTTTCCCTCGGCATCGCGCAACGGAAGCGCCACGACCTCGACGAGGAAATCGTAGCCTTGCGGCGAATGCAGCGTCATCAGTCCCCATGAGGCGCAGGGTTGGGCGGCCATCGCGAGCCCGGCGGCGACGGCCTTGGGACGCGCGGCTTCGTCGTGCATTTCGAGAACGTCGCGGCCGGTAAGCTCGCGGCCGAACCACTCGCGGATGCCCGAGCCGACGAGGCGCCACTTGGCGTCGTAGCCGCGATTGAGCTCCCACAGCATGAACAGTGGCAGGATTTCGCGGATCGCCAGCGGATCGAGAGCGGCGCGCGCCGGGACCAGGCCGTTTTTCGGCAGCGTTAGCCAATAGTCGATGAGCCGCGTCGCGACCGGACCCAGCCGCTCCGGCAGATTGCCGAGCCGGTCGTTGGCGGCCATGACGCGGCTCAGGCGGCTTGGGCGTCGTAGAGAGTGCGGCCGGCCACGACCGTCCTTAGAACCTTGCCCATGACCGGCATTTCGTCGAACGGAGAGTTCTTGGATTTGCTCCGGAAGCGCTTGGCGTCGACGATCCACGGCCGGTCGGGATCGAACAGCACGAGATCGGCGGGCGCACCCTTGGCGATGCGGCCGAACGGCAGGCGCAGGATCGCGGCCGGCGCGCTGGTGAGCTTCTTCAGCACCTCGACGAGCGAGAGCTTGCCCTTGTGGTGCAGCGCCAGCGCCAAGGGCAGCAGCGTCTCGAGGCCGACGACGCCATTCTCCGCCTGCGCGAACGGCACGCGCTTCGTTTCCTGGTCCTGCGGCGCGTGATCGCTGGTGATGGCGTCGATCGTGCCGTCGGCGAGGCCCGCGACGACGGCGTCGCGGTCGCGCTCGGTGCGCAGCGGCGGCGAGATCTTGCAGAAGGTGCGGTATTCGCCGATGTCGATCTCGGTCAGCGTGAAATAGGGCGGGGCGGTGTCGCAGGTGACGGGGAGGCCTCTCTTCTTGGCGCGGCGGATCGCGTCGATGCCGTCGGCGGTCGAGACGTGCATGATGTGAAACCGCGCGCCGGTGAGCTCCACGAGGCGAAGATCGCGCTCGATCATCATCACCTCGGCCATGGCCGGGATGCCGGGCAGGCCGAGCCGCATCGAGGTCTCGCCCTCGTTCATGGCGCCGCCCTTGGCCAAGGTCGGCTCCTCGGGGTGCTGGAGAATCAGCGCATCGAACGCGCGCGAATAGGAAAGCACGCGGCGCATCACCTGCGCCTCGCCGACGGCGCGCGGGCCGTCGGTGAAGCCGAGCGCGCCCATCTCGGCGAGGAGGCCCATCTCGGCCAGCTCCTTGCCCTCGAGGCCCTGCGTCGCGGCGGCGTAGCAGAACACCTTGGTGCCGCGCACCTCGCGCGCGCGCCGCGCGATGAACTCGACGCCCGAGACGTCGTCGATGACCGGATCGGTGTTGGGCATGCACACCATCGCGGTGACGCCGCCGGCCGAGGCGGCATCGGCCGCGGTCGCGATCGTCTCCTTATGCTCCTCGCCGGGCTCGCGGAGCTGGACACGCATGTCGACGAGGCCGGGTGCGAGGACTTTCCCTTCGCAATCGACGATCTCGCAATCGAAGGGCGGCGCGTCCTTGAAGAGGGCCGGTCCGAAATCGCGGATGATCCCGCCTTCGGTGACGAGCGCGCCCTTCAAATCCGTGGCGGAGGCGGGATCGACAATACGGGCGTTGATGTAGACGACGGTGCTGCCGCGGCCATTGGTGCCGGGCATCAGTTGGTCACCTCGATCGCCGGCGCGTTGGAGCGGAGCGCGCGCGTCAGGATGTCGAGGCACGCCATGCGCACGGCGACGCCCATCTCGACCTGCTCCTGGATCACGCTGCGGCCGAAATCGTCGGCCACTTCGCTGTCGATTTCGACGCCGCGGTTCATCGGCCCGGGATGCATGATGAGCGCGTCGGGCTTGGCCGCGCCGAGCTTGTCGTAGTCGAGGCCGAAGAAGCGGAAATATTCGCGCGTCGAGGGCACGTAGCGGCCCTGCATGCGCTCGTTCTGCAGGCGCAGCATCATTACGATATCGGCGCCGGCGAGGCCCTTCCTCATGTCGCTGTGCGCCTCGACGCCCATGCGCTCGATGGCGCCCGGCAAGAGCGTCGGCGGCGCCACCACGCGCACGCGCGCGCCCATCGTGTTCAAGAGATGGATGTTGGAGCGCGCGACGCGGCTGTGCAGCACGTCGCCGCAGATCGTGACGACAAGGCCCTGGAGGCGGCCCTTCCGCCGCCGGATCGTGAGCGCGTCGAGGAGCGCCTGTGTGGGATGCTCGTGCTGGCCGTCGCCGCCGTTCATGACGACGCAATTCACCTTGTCCGAGAGCAGCTTCACCGCGCCGCTCTCGGGATGGCGCACGACGAGCACGTCGACGTGCATCGCATTGAGCGTGATCGCGGTGTCGAGCAGGGTCTCGCCCTTCTTCACCGAGCTGCCGTCGGACGACATGTTGATCACGTCGGCGCCCAAGCGCTTGCCGGCCAGCTCGAACGAGGTGCGCGTGCGCGTCGAGCTCTCGAAGAAGAGGTTCACCATCGTGCGCCCGCGCAACAGCGCGCTCTTGGCGCCACCACGGCGGTTCAGCTCGACGTACTGTTCGGCGATATCGAGGATTTCGGTGATTTCCGCCGCCGCGAGGCCTTCAATGCCGAGAAGGTGGCGATGCCGGAACGGCACCGCGGGCGCGGGGGGAACGGGAAATCCGGGTCGAACAATCGGCGACATTAAAGCAGCACTATAGGTAGGGTCCCCTACCGTCGGCAAGGCCTGCGGCGATCAAGCGCGCACTTGTCCCCGGATTTTCGCGATGCGTCGCTCGCGGTGCCAGACATAGAGGCCGGCCGTGACGATCAGGCCCGCGCCGACGAAGGTGAAGACATCGGGCACCTCGTCGAAGATCGCCCAGCCCAGGATCGTGGCCCAGAGAATGGCGGTATAGAAGTAAGGCGCCAGCAGCGACGCCTCGGAGCGGGCAAACGCCATGATGAGGAGAAGATGCCCGGTGCCGCCGACGATACCCGGGACGCATATGAGGATCGCGTCGAGCAGGGTCGGCGTCTGCCAGAAGAACGGCGCCACCGCGGCCATCGCCACCGCGCCGACCGAGGCGGTGTAGAAAAAAGTCGTCATCGTGTGCTCGGACCGGCTCAGCGAGCGGGTCATGATTTGATAAATGGCGTAGATCAGCGCGGAGGCGAGACCGAACAGGCTGGCCCATTGGAAGCCGAATCCGGGCTTCAGGATGATGATCAGGCCGGCGAAGCCGACGAGGACGCCGAACCAGCGCCGCGGCCCCACCTTCTCGCCGAGCAGGAGGACCGAGAGCGCAACCACGATCAGCGGCGCGGCCTGGGTCAGGATCGTGAGATCGGCGAGCTTCAGGAAGCGGAGGCCGAAAAAGAACGTCGTCGTGGTGCAAAGCAGCAGCGCCGAGCGCACGAGCTGGCGCACGGGTGCCTTGGTCCGCATGTACGGGCGGTAACGCGGCACGGCGAGCATGATGCCGGCCGCGACCATCATGTGGACGAGGAAACGCATCCAGATGAGGACGGGCGCCGAATTGCGCTGGACGAGACCCTTGACCAGCGTGTCCATCGAGACGAACAGCAGCAAGGTCACGAGAATGAGCGCGATGCCGCCATGGCCCGAGCGCGCGTGCGCGGCGGCCAAGGGCGGCGCTGCGGCGGTGGTCTCGGCGGGCGCGGACACGGATTTTGGCGGGAGGCGCGCGGACAAAAGGATTGCTTAAACGTGGGGCGTGTCATAACACGGCCCGCGCGTGCCGCAAGAAAACAGCCCCGCCGCCGTCCCGGGGCGCCCATGCGCCTTCGCCGCCCTGCTGGCTTCGTCGCAAGGAGCGGCGGTGTATAATCAACGCCAAAGGGGAGCGACGCCGCTCGAGACGGCATACGGGGACTCGGGATCCGCTGAGGCTTCGGTTCAGGATCGGAGAGAATGGCCGTCTACAAGATCGGGCGCAGTCCGAAGTCGGACATCGTGATGACGGACGGTTCGGTCTCGCGCGAGCACGCCGAACTGACCGACACGAACGATGGGCGCTACTCGATCGTCGATCTCAACTCGACCTACGGCACCTTCATCATGCGCGAGGGCGAGTGGCGCAAGATCAAGCAGGCCGTGATCGGGCCCGACGAGCAGGTCATGCTCGGCAAGCACAAGACCTCGCCGGCGCAAATGCTGAAGTTGAAAGGCCGCGCGCAGGCCGACCCCAGCTCGCGCGAGCCGGCGATCCGGCGCCTCGCCGCGATCCTCGCCGCCGACGTCGTCGGCTACAGCCGCATGATGGGCGAAGACGAGGGGGGCACGCTCGGCGCGCTCAAGGCCTGCCGGCGCGAGCTGTTCGATCCCATGGTGCAGCGCTTCAGGGGGCGCATCTTCAAGGTGATCGGCGACGGCATCTTGGCCGAGTTCCCGAGCGTCGTCGACGCGGTGCGCTGCGCCGTCGACATCCAGGGCGCGATGCTGAACCGCGCGTTCGGCCCCGCGGCGAAGAACATCGTCTTCCGCATGGGCATCAACATCGGCGACGTGATCGCCGACGGCGAGGATCTCTACGGCGACGGCGTCAACATCGCGGCCAGGCTCGAGACGCTCTCGCAGCCGGGCGGGCTCTGCATCTCGGGGCCGGTGTTCGACCAGATCAAGAACAAGCTCCAGCTCGACTACGAGGATCTCGGCGAGCAGACCGTCAAGAACATCGCCGAGCCGCTGCGCGTCTACCGCATCCAGTCGAGCGAGTCGGGGCGGAAGATTCCGAGCTGAGGATCAGGTGCCGCGCCGGCCCGCCCCGCCGAATTCGCGTCGCTGCCGGAACCAGGCCGCCAGGAACTCTACGAGCAGCTGCGTCTTGCGCGTGAGGTAGATCGATCGCGGTCGCACCGCGAGGATCGGCCGTACTGGAAGGTTGAATAGCGGTAGGAGCCGGACGAGCGCGCCGTCCGCCAGGTCGTGCCGAACGCAATATTCCGGCAGCAGCGCGATCCCCAGGCTCGCGAGGGCCGCCTTGCGGAGCGCGAGCGCACTATTCGAATAGAACGGCCCGCCGATGTCGATGGCCATCGTCCCGTTCGAGCCTTGGAACGTCCAAACGCGATCGTTCGGCGCGAGATTTAGATGGGCAAGACATGGCCGCGTTGCGAGTTCGGCCGGATTCTCAGGAACCCCGTGGCGCTTCAGATAAGCGGGCGACGCGCAGAGCACTGACTCGACCGCGCCGATCTTGCGCGCGATCAGCGACGAGTCGCGGATCGGCGAGATGCGGATGCCGATGTCGAGCCCGTGCTCGACGAAGTCGTAGGGCCGGAACGTGAAGTCGCCGAGCATGAGCGAGGTGCGGATCCCGGGGTGCGCTTTCGCGAACTCGATGAGGGCGTCCGCGAGAACGAGAGTCCCGAAGGATTTCGGTGCATGCAGCCTGATCGCTCCCTTCGCGAGCGCGCGGTCGGCCGTGATCAATCCTTCCAGCGCCTCGATTTCCTCAAGCACCCGCTCGCAGCGCGCGAGATAGGCCGACCCCTCCTCGGTTATGCTCACGCAACGCGTCGAGCGATTGAGCAGGCGCACCTTCAGCCGGGACTCGAGCGCCGCCACACGGCGTGAAACCAGCGCACGCGACAGTCCCAATTGCCTTCCCGCCGCGGTGAAGCTGGTCGCGCGCGCCACGCGCACGAAGGTTCGCATGGTCTCGAGCTGATCCATGTCGCCTCCCATTGTCATGAACGACGCAACAAAGTGGTGCTGATTAGGACGTAAATCGCAGATGGGTCAAGCGCTATGCTGCGCGCGAGCGACCCCGCGCCGGCGTGCACTCAATCCCGGGAGTCCCCATGGACCTACGCTCGCTTCGCGTCGACCAGATCGGCAGCCTCGTGCGGCCCCTGCGCCTGCTTGCCGCGTTCGAGCGGCATGCGGAGGGCAGGGCGAGCGATGCGGAGCTTGCATCGGAGCAGGACGAAGCGATCCGCGCGGTGCTGCAGAAGCAGGAGGCGATCGGACTTCCGGTGCTCACGGACGGTGAGTTCCGGCGCCGGAACTTTCAGGAAAGCTTCAGCAGCGCGGTCTCCGGCTTCGACGTCCCGGCGCGCGCCGCCGCCTTGACGGATTGGCGCGAGCCGAACCGGCCGCTGCACCGGACCGAACAGAATTTCGATGCGCCCGGACCAGCGATCACGACCCGGCGCCGCGTGAACACGCGCCTGCGCCTCGAACGCAATATCGTTTTGGACGAATACCGGTATTCGTCTCGGATCACGCGCCGGCCGGTGAAAGTGAGCCTGATCGGGCCGGACCGCATCTCGCAGCGCTTTGCGTGGGAGAGGTCCAAAGAGGTCTACCGGGACATCGACGAATTCACCGCCGACGTGGTGGCGATCGAGCGGCAGATGATCCAGGGACTGGTCGAGGCCGGCTGCCGCTATGTCCATATCGATGCGCCGGGTTTCACGGCCTATGTCGACAAGGTCTCTCTCGACCGCATGCGTGCGCGCGGCGAGGACCCCGACCGCAATCTCGCGCGCAGCATCGCCGCCGAGAACGCGGTCATTGCCGGTTTCGAGGGCGTGACGTTCGGGCTTCACATCTGCCGCGGCAATCCACGCGGCACCGATCCCGTCACCGGCAAGATCATGCCGCAGTGGCACCGCGAGGGACCTTACGACGCGATCGCCGAGCGGCTGTTCGGCGGTTTGCACCACCACCGGCTCCTGCTCGAGTACGACAGCGAGCGTGCCGGCGATTTCACGCCGCTGCGCTTCGTGCCGAAGGGAAAGATCGCGGTGCTGGGCCTCGTCACCACGAAGAGCGCCGATGTCGAAGCGAAGGATGCGCTGAAGCGCCGGATCGACGATGCCGCGCGCTACCTCCCGCTCGGGCAACTCGCGCTCAGTCCGCAGTGCGGCTTCAACAGCGGGGGCGACCAAGGCCTGCAGTTGAGCGAAGACGAACAGTGGCGCAAGTTCGAGCGCATTCTGGAGACGGCGCGCGAGGTATGGGGCCAGATCGGCTGACGAACGCGCCTATTCCGTTGCGGAAAAGAAAAAAGGGAGGAAATGGACATGCTGCGCAAGCTTTCGTGTACCGCGATTGGCCTGCTGCTCGTGACATCGGCGGCGCGCGCCGACTCGATCCATCTGTCGCACTTCGGCGAAGTCATGCAGACGGTGCCTTGGGCGATTGCGCTCGAGACGAAAATATTCCAGAAACACGGCGTCGACGTCACCGACGTGATCTCGTCGCAGGGCGGCGGCACGACGATCCGCAACATGCTTGCGGGCGGACTCGGCTTCGGCGCCTCGGCGGCCGGCGCCGCGGTCGCCGCCATCAAGGCCGGCCTGCCCGTCAAGATCGTCGGGGTCGACAACGACAGTCTCGCCGACATCTTGTGGGTGGTGCCCCATGCATCGCCTCTCAAGACGATCAAGGACATCAAGGGCAAAAAGTTCGGCACCACCACCCGCGGGGCGTTGACCTATGTGCTCGGCGAGCTGCTGCTCCGGCACAACGGACTCAGTTACGACGACGTGACGCCGGTGCCGGTGGGCACCGGCGCCGGACTCAAGGCGCTCGACAGCGGCGCGGTCGACGCGACCTACGAGTACGAGCCGCTGTTCAGCCGGGACCAGGGAAAATACCGCGTGCTCGCGCGCGTCGCCGACGTGATGCCACGCGTTGCGATCATTCTGCTCGTCGCCACGCAGGACATGATCGACAAGCAACCGGAAAAATTGCGCGCCATCATGCTCGCGCACAAAGAGGCCGTCGACCAAATCTATGCGAATCCGAAGCAGGCGGCGGAGGTTGCGGCCAAGCGGATGATCGGCGTCGACAAGGCCGTCGTGGAACGAGCGGTGGCGCAGCTCGCCTCGGCCCGGTATTGGTCGGACGGCGGTTTTGATCCCGCGGCGATGAACGCCCTGCAACAGGTGCTCGAGGCAACCGGCGTGATCAAGGGCCCGCTCGATTTCAAGGCGATCACGGATCAGCGCTTCCTGCCGCCCGGAACCCGCCATCTGGACTAGCGCGGCGTGGGCACGCCGGGGAAAGGGCGGTGGCGGGCGCGCGCGCGCCCGCTCGTCGCCGCTCTGGTCTGCGTCGCCGCCCTCGAGTTCGCATGTCGCGCGGGCTGGGTTCACCCGACGACTCTGGTCCCGCCGACTCGCATGATCCGCGCCATGCTCGGCGCGCTCTCGGACGGCGAGACTCTGGCCGATTTCGGCCTGACGCTGTGGGTTGTCGCGGCGGCGACGGCGCTGGCCGCAGCGCTCGGCATTGCGGCGGGACTCGTACTGCACGCGCTACCGCGCGTCCGCCGCGCGTTGGAGCCCTTCATCGCCAGCTACTACGCCTTGCCGCTCTTTGCGCTTTATCCGGTGTTCGTGGTGCTGCTTGGCGTGGGCGCGAGGCCGATCGTCGCCACCGGCGTCATCTATGCCGCGATGAGCGTCGTCGTCGTGACGCTGGCCGGCCTCGATCGCATCCCCAACGTCCTGCGCAAGGTCGCCAAGGTCCAGCGGCTCGGCACGATCGAGACCATCGTCCGCGTTCTCGTCCCGGCCTGCGCGCCGCAAATACTCGGCGGATTGACGCTCAGCGTCGGATACGCGTTTGTCGCCGTCATCGCCAGCGAGTTCCTCCTCGCCTCGCGCGGCATCGGCCACGCTATCGCCGACGCCTACAACACGTTCCAGACGGAGCGCATGTATGGGCTGGTCCTCGCGCTGGCGATCCTGGTCGTGCTGATCGATGCGGGAATGCGGCGCGTGCGCGCCGGGATCCGCGGGGCGGCGGCATGAAATCGGGGGCGCCGTACGCTCTCGCCTCATTCGCGCTGGTCGTCCTTGCCGCCGCTGCGGCCTGGCAGGCTCTATCGGCGATCATCGGCGCGCACACGCTGCCCGGGCCGCTCGAGACCGCGCGGCGGCTCGGCGCGGCCCTGATCCAGCCGAGCTTTCTCGCCGACCTTGCCGCCACGGCGCAGGCCTATGTCGTGGCGTTGATCGTCGCGATGGCCGCCGGCACGTTCCTCGGCCTCCTTTGCGGCGCCTGGCGCGCGGCGGGCCAGACGCTGGAGCCGGTCCTCAACGTGGTGGTGGCAATCCCCAAGGTCACCCTATACCCGGTGATCCTCTTGTTGTTCGGCCTGGGCGACGCTGCCAAGGTCGCGTTCGGTATCCTGCACGGTCTGCCGACCGTGGCCATCATCACCGCCGGCGCGCTGCGCTCGTTGAAGCCGATCTACCGCAAGGCAGCGATGAGCCTCCGGCTCAGCCGCCGCCACTATGCGCTCTACGTTCTCCTGCCTGCGGTCACGCCCGAGATCGTCGCGAGCTTCCGCATTTGCTTCGCGCTGACGCTGCTGGGCGTACTCGTCGGCGAGATGTTCGCTTCGACGCACGGTCTCGGCCATCTGCTGATGGCGTCGATCGGCGTCGACGACATGCCGACCGTGATGGCCATCATCCTGCTGATGTTCGTTTTTGCCGGCGCCGGCAGTTCGGCATTGCTGGCGCTCGTCGGCCGCATGAAAGGCTGACGGCGCGGGGCCGGCTCGCGCCGCTACGTCCGCGCCATATACGCGTCGCGCATCACGTCTTTTTCGAGCTCGAGTTCCTCGAGGCGCCATTTCACCACGTCGCCGATGCTGACGATCCCGGCGAGGCGCTGGCCGTCGAGGACGGGCACGTGGCGCACGCGGTGGCGCGTCATCTTGGCCATGACGTGGCGCACCGGCTCGTCGGGCGCGCAGGTGACGACCTCTTCGCGCATCAGGTCGCCGACGCTCTTGCCCGCGATCTCGACGCCGTAGCGCACATAGGCGCGGACGATGTCGCGCTCGTCGATGATGCCTTCGAGCGCGCGGCCGTCGCGCGAAACCACCAGCGCGCCAAGATGCTCCATCTGCATGCGCGCTGCCGCGGTCGCGACCGGAGTGGCACGGCCCACGGTCGTAACGCCGTGTCCCTTGGCGTCGAGGATGGCTTTGACTTGCATGGTTCGGTCTCCTGCTGCGAGGCGATCGAACCGGTCGGTTCCCCGGGCCCGCCGTTTCGGCCCGCCGATCAATAGACGCGGATCATAGCGCGCCGAAGCGCGCGGCCAAGTCAAAATCGCTCGGCATATTTCCCGAGCGACGAAACGCGCGGCTCAGGCGATGCCGCCGGTGCCCGGTCCGGCGATCGTGCCGTTGCCGAGCGCGTTGCAGATCTCGATCACGCGGCTCCGGAACGTCGTCACGTACGCGCCGCCGCCGCTGATCATCTGGCCCATGAACGCGATCGATCCGCGGCTCGTCCCGTTCAAGAGCGCGGCGGTGTCGCCGAGGCGGAGATAATTGCCGGCGGCGAGATTGTGCGCCTTGATCGCCTGGCAGGCGATCACGAGGTCGCTGTCGCGGAACAGGCGATCCCAGTCCTCGGTGGCGCTTTCGGTCGCCACCGCATCCACCGGCTTGCCGCGCCATCGGTCGCGAAACTCGGCGACGACGGCCTGGTTGCCGGCATAGGTCTGGATGAAGGTGATGAGGCTCGCATAGTTGCTGCGCCACGTCGTCTGGATGAGGCCGCGGCCGCGGAATTTGAAGAAGTCGGCTTCGAGGATGTAGCCCATCTCGGCCGGGTCGCCCGAGGTCGGGTGCTTGTCCTTTGGATAGGCGTCTCCGGCCCAAGCGGGATTGTCGGGATCGGTGAGCTTGTCGGCATAGGGGCGATGGCCGTGCGCGGCCTTGAACGCGGGGTCCTTGAACAGGCGCCCGGCGGTGAAGTTCGATCCGCCGTTGTTGTAGGAGCGCTTCCGGAAGCGCTGGCCGTTGGTGAGGATCGTGTCGATGCGGTCGTAGAGATAGCAGATGCCCGGATGGCCGTATTTCCCGAAGCCGCCGAAGAGCTCCGAGGTCGGCACGAGCGTGCCGCCGGTCTCGTTCATCATGATGCTCATCAGCGCGACGAACTGCATCGCGCTGAATTGCGGGCCGAGCTCGACAATCACCTGATCCCAGGAGTTCTGGAAACGCGCCGCCATCGCCGCATCTTCGGCGATATGGAAATTCTTCCAGTGATCGCGCCCGGCCAGCGTCTGGTTGAACCAGGGAATGAACGGCTTCTGGAATCGAGTCTGGAAATAACCGTTGATGTCGCCGCCCGAGGCGAAGCGGACCGCGCCGACCGATTGAACGAAGGGCTCGGTGAGGTCTGTCGCCGCCATGGCGCGCTCCCTGGCCAGAACCGTGCGTGGGGGCAACACGTAAAACGAGAGGGCGGCCGGGACGCAAGCGTATAGAGTGTAACGAAGATCACACAGTTGGCCGGGCACGCTGCGGCGCGGCATCCGCTACGGCTATCGGGCTAGATGGCGCCCTTCTCGCGCAGCTTGGCCACCTCGGCCTTCTCCATGCCGAGCAGTTCGCGCACCACCTCTTCGGTGTGCTCGCCGACCATGGGCGCGCCGCGGCGGTATTCGACCGGCGTCGCCGACATCTTGATCGGACTCGCGATGTAGCGCTCGGGCTTGCCGGTGGCGGTGTGGGGGATTTCGACCACCATCTTGCGCGCCTGCACCTGCGGGTCGGCGAACACCTTGTCGATCGTGTTGACCGGCCCGCACGGCACCGCCCGCTTCGCGAGCCCGTCGATCCAATGGCTGGTCGGATGCTTCTTGGTCAGCGCCGCCACGCGCTCGTCGCAGGCGGCACGGTTGGCGACGCGGAGCGAGTTGGTGGTGAAGCGCGGATCGGCGGCGAGCGCCGGCTCGCCCGCGAACGCGCAGAACGCGCGGAACTGGCGGTCGTTCCCGACGCCGAGAATGAAATGCCCGTCGGCGGTCGGGTAAGCCTGATACGGCACGATCGTGGCGTGCGCCGTTCCCCAGGCCTTGGGCACCTTGCCGGTGTGGAGATAGTTCATGCCCTCGTTGATGAGCCAGGCGACCTGGCAATCGAGCAATGCCATGTCGAGGTGCTGGCCCTGGCCGGTGAGATCGCGATGGCGCAGCGCGGCGAGAATCGCGATGTTGGAGTACATGCCGGTCATCACGTCGGCGATCCCGACGCCGACCTTGGCCGGCGCGCCGCCGGCGGGGCCGGTGATGCTCATGAGCCCGCCCATCGCCTGCACCACCAAGTCGAAGCCGGCGCGTTCGGCATAGGGGCCGGTCTGGCCGAAGCCGGTCAGCGAGCAATAGACGAGGCGCGGGAACCGCTCTTTGATCTGCGCATACGCGAGCCCGTATTTGGCGAGATCGCCGACCTTGTAGTTCTCGAACAGCACATCGCATTTGGCGATGAGCTTCAGCGCGAGCGCCTGGCCTTCGGGCGAAGCGAGGTTCAGCGTGATCGAACGCTTGTTGCGGTTGGCGGCGTTGAAATAGACGCTTTCGTGCGGCTGATCGCGCCCGTCCTTATCCTTCAAATAGGGCGGGCCCCAGGCGCGGACGTCGTCGCCCGTGCCCGGCCGCTCGACCTTGATCACGTCGGCGCCGAGATCCGCCAGGATCTGCGTCGCGGTCGGCCCGGCCAGGATGCGGGTCATGTCGAAGATGCGAATGCCGGCCAGCGGCCCGGGCATGAGGTTGCTCCCTAAGTCGAAGGCGCGCTTATAGGGAGGGGCGGCCGGCAACCGCAAGCCGCGTGGCGCGGCGTCCGCCACCGGTTAACGCTGCCGCGGGCGATGGAAACCGTCCGTTGCCCCGTATCAGATCGGGGGAGGCGAAGGAGAGGAGGCCGCCATGAGTCGGCTTCGCCGTATCATTGTCGTGGCCGCCGCGCTCGGGAGCATGGGCGCGCCTGCGGCCGATGCTTCGGCCGAGGTGCTGACGCGCACCATCACCATCGGCCAGACGCAGCGCAGCTACATCCTGTTTTTGCCCGATAGCCCGACCGCGCTCGGCACCGGCTTTCCGCTCGTGGTGGTGCTCCATGGCGGCGGCGGCACGGCCGAGCAGATGATGCGATTCAGCCGCTTCAACGAGATCGGCAAGCGCGAGCGCGCGGTCATCGCGTATCCGCAGGGCATCGCGCGAAGCTGGAACGACGGCCGCAGCTTTCGCGGCCGCGATACCGGCGTCGACGACGTCGGGTTCATCCGCGCGATGGCCGCCGACATCGGCGCGAACGTCACGCCGCTCGACCGCCGCCGCATCTACGCCGCTGGAATCTCGAATGGCGGCTTCATGAGCTACCGCCTTGCCTGCGAGGCCGCCGATCTGTTCGCCGCGGTGGCGCCGGTCGCCGCCACCATGCCGGCCGAGCTCGGCCCGCGCTGCCATCCAAGCGCGCCGATCGCCGTCCTCGCCATCAACGGCACCGCCGATCCGCTCGTGCCCTATGGCGGCGGCGAAGTGCGGGTGATGTTCCGCACGCGCGGGGAAATCTGGTCGACCGAGCGCACGATTTCGTTCTGGGTGCAGCACAATCGCTGCGCGGTGCCGCCCGGCACGCGCGCACTCGCCGACCGCGACACGACCGACGGCTCGCGCGTGGTCGAGATCGCCTATGCGCGCTGCGCCGGCGCCCCGGTCCGCCTTTTGCGCGTCGATGGCGGCGGCCACACCTGGCCCGGCGGCGCGCAATATTTGCCGGTCGCCTGGATCGGCCACACCAACCGCGACATCGACGCCACCGAAACGATCTGGCGGTTCTTCAAGGACGCACGCCGCTAACGGCCGCGCTTCCTCGCGAGCGCGTCGAGAGCGCCTTGCAGGATGTAGGCGGCGGCGGCGCGGTCGACGACTTCGGCGCGGCGCTTGCGGCTCATATCAGCCTCGTCGGTCAGCATGCGCTCGACGGCGGCGGTGGAGAGCCGCTCGTCCCAGAACGCATAGGGCAGGGGGCAGCGCCGGGCGAACTCGCGCGCGAACTCGCGCGTGGATTGGCAGCGCGGGCCTTCGGTGCCGTCCATGTTGACCGGGAGGCCGTAGACGAGTCCGCCGGCCTGCCGCTCCTTGACCAGCGATGCGAGGCGCTCGGCGTCGCGCGTGAACTTCGTGCGGCGGATGGTTTCGTGCGGCGTCGCGATCGCGAGCGACGTGTCGGAGACCGCGACGCCGATGGTTTCGGTGCCGAGATCGATGCCGAGCAGCCGCTGGCCGCGCGGCATCAGCGCGGCAAGCTCATCGAGCTTTTGTTCCATGCCGCCCCAGTTGGCCGACACTCGGCCTCCAACTCAAGAGCGTCGCGGCGCACCGCCCGGCACACCGGACTCCGCGCCGAGCGCCGTCCTCATTCGGCCGATGCGGCTATTGCAATTGCGTCGCATTAACTATAGTAATGAGAATCAGTTGCATTTGCAAAGTGGACGCCCATGCGCACCGCACTCTCTTTTCTTGCCGTCTTCCTCATGCTCGCCGGCCTCGCGCCGGCGCAGGCCCAGGAGCCGGCGTTCGTGCTGCGCATCGTCAATCACCGCTTCGTGCCGACGGAGCTCGAGGTGCCTGCCGGCACGAAAATCAAGCTCGTGGTCAAGAACGAAGACGCGACGGCCGAGGAATTCGAGAGCATTCCGCTTCGCCGCGAGAAGATCATTCCCGGCAAGAGCGAGGGCGTCGTTTACGTCGGTCCGTTGTCGCCCGGCCGGTACGAGTTCTTCGGCGACTTCAATCAGCAGACCGCGCGCGGATTCCTCGTCGTCAAGTAGCGAGCGGAGAAGGTCCGTGCTTTCAGCCGCGCTCGTGGTCTTTCGCGAAACCCTCGAGGCCGCACTCATCGTCGGCATCGTCATGGCCGCGTGCCGCGGCTTGGCTGGCCGCAACGCTTGGGTCGGCGGCGGCGTACTTGCCGGCCTTGCGGGCGCGGTCCTGATCGCGGTCTTCGCGGGCGCAATCGGCGGCGCGCTATCCGGCGTCGGTCAGGAAATCATCAATGCGGCGGTGCTGGGCCTCGCCGTCGTGATGCTGGCTTGGCACGTCGTATGGATGTCGCGCCACGCGCGCCGGCTCGCAAGCGAGGTCGGCCGCGCCGGCCAGGATGTCGCGGCCGGCGTGAAGCCGCCGCTCGCGCTGGCCGTCATCGTCGCCGTCGCGGTGCTGCGCGAGGGCGGCGAAACCGTCCTCTTTCTCTACGGGATCATGACGGCGGGCCAGGAGCCGCTCATCGCGCTGGCCGGCGGCGGCGCCGTTGGGCTCATGGGCGGGGTCGCCGTCGGCACGCTCATCTATGCCGGCCTCGTCCGCCTGAGCATCGGGCGCCTGTTCGCGGTCACCAACGTCCTCGTCGTCCTGCTCGCCGCCGGCATGGCCGCCGACGCCGCCGGCTTCCTCGTTCAGGCCGATCTATTGCCGGCGCTGGTGCCGACGATCTGGGACACATCGAACTTCCTGTCAGAAGAGGGGATCATGGGGAAAGTACTGCATACGCTAACGGGCTACATCGCGCGTCCGTCCGGAATCCAGGTCGCGTTCTATGGCGCGACCATCGCGATGATCACCGCGCTCGCGCATCTGGCGCGGCCTGCGCGGCTGCCGCGCGCGAGCCGCACCGCGGCATCGCTCGGCGCGGCTCTTTTGATCGCCGCGGGCCTCGTTGCGGTCCGTCCGGCGCCGGCACGCGCCGAATTCGAGGTGCGCTCGCCGATCATCGATTATCGGGAGCTCGAGATCGAACACAAAGGCTCCACCACATTCGACAGCCGGCCCGAAAAACGCGGCGACCGGAAAATGGTGCTCGAGGTGGGTTACGGCGTCACCGAATTCTGGAAGCCGTCGATCGAGATTTCGTGGGCGCGCGAGCCGGGCGGCAAGCTGATCTACGACGCAACGGCGTTCGAGAACATCTTCCAGCTGACGCCGCAGGGGAAATATTGGGCGGATCTCGGCTTCTTTTTCGAATATGAGCGGACCACCAAGCGCGAGCCCGACGAAATCTCGTTCGGTCCCATCGTCCAGAAAGAGTGGGGCCCGACGCTCCACACGCTCAACGTCGTCTTCGAGCGCCAAGTCGGACCGGAAGCGTCGCGCGCCTATGCGCTCAAATATGCCTGGCAGTCGCGCTGGCGCCTGCACCCGCTGTTCGAGCCCGGCTTCGAGTTCCACGGCGCGATCGAAGACGTCGCCCATGCCGGGCGGTTTTCCGATCAGGAGCACCGCGTCGGGCCATCCATCAGCGGGCTGCTGCTGCTCGGCCGCTACGGCAAGATCAAATACCAGACGGCCTATCTCTTCGGCCATTCGGAGGCCGCGAGCCGCGGCGCGTTCCGCTGGCAGCTCGAATACGAGCTCCGCTTCTGAACGCCACCGCGGATCGTCGGAACGCTCGCGGCTGAGCGCCGCGCCGATCTCGATCTCGGTGTCTTTGCCTTGCGGCAGGGGCGGGCGCGCGATAATTTCCGCGCCTCCCCGATCGCAGCGAAGGACCAATGGCGCTCGATACCGCCGCCGTCAAACGCATTGCCCGCCTGGCCCGCATCGCGGTGCCCGAGGAGGAGCTGGCGCCGCTCGCCAGCGAGCTTTCCGGCATCCTCACCTGGGTCGAGCAGCTCGACGCCGTCGATACGCGCGGCGTCGAGCCGATGACGAGCGTCGTTGCCGTGACGCTGCCGATGCGCGAGGACAAGGTCACCGACGGCGGCATCCCGGAAAAGATCCTCGCCAATGCGCCGGAGCCGCAGCGCGGCTTCTTCACGGTGCCGAAGGTCGTGGAATAGCGCGCAATGGCGGCGCTCACGCACCTCACGATCGCCGGCGCGCGTGCGGGCCTTGCGGCGCGGAAATTCTCGGCGCGCGAGCTGGCCGAGGCGCACGTGAAAGCCGTCGAAGAGGCGCGGCCGCTCAACGCGTTCATCACCGAGACGCCCGAGCAGGCGCTGGCGATGGCGAAGGCCTCGGATGCGCGCTTGGCCAAGGGCGAGGCCGGCCTCCTCGAAGGCATCCCGCTCGCGATCAAAGACCTCTTCTGCACCGAGGGCGTGCGCACGACCGCGGCGTCGAAGATTCTCGGTAATTTCGTTCCGCCCTACGAGTCGACCGTCACGGCCAATCTCTGGCGCGCCGGGGCCGTGATGCTGGGCAAGACCAATCTCGACGAGTTCGCGATGGGCTCGTCGAACATGACGAGCGCG
>Ga0310812_10000209_pt1 | contig 25007 bp, 22 predicted proteins | sample NN3metagenome_FD_205747 | JGI IMG/M metagenome (GOLD analysis project Ga0310812, IMG submission 205747) | Soil microbial communities from experimental microcosm in Duke University, North Carolina, United States - NN3 | ecosystem: Engineered > Artificial ecosystem > Soil microcosm > Unclassified...
TCCGTCGGCGTCGCGCAGAGCGCGCGGAGCGACGCGACCGCGTCCGGGATCCGCTTCTGCCGCGCCGCGAGCTGGACGTCCCGCGCGAGCACGAAGGGGCCGCCAAGATGCTTCTTCGCCAGCGCCAGCACCCCCGCCGCTGCGTCGAGCTCGCCGTCCTCGACGTGGAGGTCGAAGAGCGTCAGCACCCCGAAGCTGTAGTCCGGCTCCAGCTCGATCGCCCGCCGGAAGTCCGCCTTCGCGCCCACGCGGTCGCCGTTCTTCAGCCTGGCGTCCCCCAGGTAGCCCAGCGCCACCTCGTTCTCCGGCGAGAGCCGCACGAGGTGGGTCGCGGCGTCCATGTACTCCGCCTTCGCGCCCTCCTCCGCGTACCAGTCCGCGAGCTGCATCCAACCCCAGTAGTAGCTGGGATCCGCCGCCACCGTGCGGACCATCCGGGCGATGGCCGCCGGCCGGTTCCCGCGCTTCGCCTCGATCCAGGCGGCGCGGCCCCGCAGGATCAGCGGCGCGTCCTCGCCGCCGCAGGCCTGGAGGGCCTCCGTGAAGCGGCCCGCCCCCGCCAGGAGCGTCGCCCGCAGGTCGCGCGCGTCCGAGAGCCGCGGGTTCAGCTGCACCGCCGTCTCGAGCGCGCGCAGGCGCTCCTCGAGCCGGTCCGGGCCCTCGAGAGTCTGCGCCAGCACCATCCACGAGCGCGCCTCGCCGCCCCGGCGCTCCGTCAGGTCCCGCGCCAGCCGCTCGGGCACGTCGCGCTGTCCCAGCTCGCGGCCCCACTCGCTCAGGCGCCCCCAGGCCCATTCGTAGCCCGGCTCCAGGCGCACCGCATGCGAGAGCCGTTCCAGCGCCGGCTTCTTCTCGCCCATCTTCCACAGCATCTGGGCGAGGCCGCCGTGGTTGTAGGGGTCGAGCGGCGCCCGCTGGATCGCCTGCTCCATCACGGCCTTCGCGGCCGCGAAGTCGCCCGCCCGCTCGTGCGCCGCGGCCAGCTCCCGCGCCGCCGTCCCCCAGCCCGGATTGATCCTCACCGCCTGCTCCAGCGCCGCGCGCTCGCCGGCCGCGTCTCCCCGGAGCTGCTGGACGTGGGCCAGGTCGACCCAGAGCCGCGGCACCAGCGGGAAGCGCTCGGTCGCCTGCGTGGCCCGGCCCAGCGCCTCCTCCGCCCGGCCCATCTCGGCGAGGTGCCGCAGCAGCGCGCTCCACGCGTGCCAGAGGTCCGGCCGTGCCTCCAGGGCTTCCTGGAGCAGCGCCAGCAGCTCCGGCGGATCGAGGGTGTCGCGCGCCACCTGGCGGAAGGTCAGCAGGCCGTCGCCGAAGATGACCTGCCGGATCAGCTCCCGCCGCACGAATTCCAGCGCCTCTCGCCGCTCCGCCATCGACTCGCAGCCGCCGATGAGGTCGTAGATCGCGGCGTCGGTGTCCACGGAGAGCCGGATCGCCTCGCGGCAGGCCTCCTTGGCCTCGGCCGCTCGCCCTGCCGCGCCCAGCACGCGCGAGCGGATGTAGTGACTGCCCGGCGACGGCTCCAGCCGGCAGGCCAGCTCCGCCTGCTCCAGCGCCTCGGGCACGCGCCGCGTCGAGGTCAGCCGCAGCGCCAGCTCCCGCCGCGCCCAAGCATCCTCGGGGTTGATCCCGATGAGCCCCCGGATCGCCGCCTCGTAGTCCGCCGGGTCGCCGTCGCGCAGCCACTCGATCCAGAGCTGGTGCAGGCCCGCGTGGTGCGGGAAGCGGCCGACGGCCTGCCGGAGGTGCTGCAGCGCCGCCGTGCGCCCCTCGGTCTCCGCGCAGAGCTGCGTCAGCGCCGAGTGGGCGTCCATCGCGAGCGGCTCCGCCGCGACGACCTCGCGCCAGAGCTCCAGCGCCCGCTTCGCGTTCCCCCGCGACCCCGCCTGGTGCGCCGCCGCGCGCAGCCACGCGGTCCGGTGGCTCCGTCCCTCCGCGGCCTTCAGCGCCGTCGCGGCCTTCTCGGGCGGACCGTAACGGTCATAGACGTCCGACGCGAAGAGCAGCAGGTCGCCGTCGTCCGGCCGCAGCTGCAGCGCCTCCTCCAGGACCTCCAGGGCCTCGCGGGTGCGGTCGAGCTGCTCGTAGGCCCAGAAGAGCGTCCGCGCGGGCCAGCCCGACTTCTTCCCGAAGCGGCGGAAGCGGTTGCGCAGGAAGAGCAGCGCGGCCGCGGTCTGCCGCAGGTGCCGCGCCGCGACGAAGTACGACTGCGCGTAGCGCTCGTTCCGGTCCTCGACGCAGGCTGCGAAGCGGTAGAGCTCCAGGGCCTCCTCGAGGCGGCGCCGGTTCCAGAGGATGCCCGCCAGCGAGTGGTAGCTCTCGGCGTCGCGCCCCATCGCGCGGATCGCGCGCCGCAGCAGCTGCATCGCCGCGCCGTGCTCCCGCGCGTCGTAGGCCAGCTCGCGCGCGTACTGCTGCCAGAAGAGCGGCGGGCTGTCGTCCTTGGCGCACTGCCGCCGCAAGAGCTCGAGGCGCTCCTCGCGGCGCCCCATCTCGCGCAGGTGGCTCAGCTTCTCGAGGAGCAGGTTGGCGTCCTCGGGATAGAGCTTGAGGAGCTCCTCGACGCAGGCCAGCTGGGTGACCCGGTCCGCGTCGTAGGAGGCGAGGGTCCGCCGCGCGTTCAGCGTGAGGCGGTGGCCCGGCGCCTTCCCGGCCAGGACGTCGTGCGCCTTCAGGGCCTCGGCGCGGTCGTGCCGTTCGAGCGCCTGCTGCAGCGCGTAGAGGAAGTCGTAGAGCGGCGCCTCGGGCAGCGCGAGCCCCTCGAGGGTCGATTCCTTGGAGCGCGGCACCAGCATCATGCCGCGCGGGCCCGTCGACTTGTAGCGATCCAGCATCTCCGGATTCAGGAACTCCCCGTAGTTGCGCTGGTAGGGATCGCGCACGATGTAGCTCGAGCGGCGCCCGTCGTACCCGATCAGCGCCTGCAGGTGCGCGCTCGCCGGCTCGACGGTCGTCAGCGTGAACGGGATGCCGCGGTCGATCAGGGCCCGCGCGCTCTCCCACGTCACGGTGAACTCGCGCGCGGTCCACCCGTTCTGCTCGGCCCAGCGCCGCTCGCTGTGGGCGGGCGTCCCGTCGTAGCAGATCTCCTCCGCCACCGTCAGGTGCTCCGCGGACATGTCCCAATAGCGGCTGATCGCCGACAGCGTGGCGGGCGCGCAGGTCATGTGGTGCTGGCGGACGAAGCCGACCGGCAGCAGCACGCGGCGCCCGTCCACCGTCCCCTGCGCGAGCCGCTCCGCGAAGCGCTTGTAGAACGGCGTGTTGATCTGGAGCGCCCAGGTCCGCGCGGCCTCGAGATCGCCGCAGGCGTAGGCGGTGTCGCAGCGCCGCGCCGAAAGCCAGGTGCGCAGGTCGTCCTCCAGGAGCGGGTGGTGCGCCTCGATGCGGTCGCAGGTGAGGCGGGCCTCCGCGTGGTGGCCCAGCTCCACCTCGAGGGCGGCGAGCTGGACGATGACGGCGCCGCTCTCGAGGTACCGCGATGCTTCGCGAAGGAACGTCAGCGCCTCGGGGTCGCGGTCGAGCAGCTGGAGCAGGTGGCCCATGGCCTGGACGGCCGGACGGTACCAGGGGCGGAGCTCCAGGGCCTTGCGGACGACCGCCAGGGCCTCTTCGTAGCGGTCCTCGTGCTCGAGGATGCGGGCGCGGGCCACGCAGGTCCAGGCGCGGTCGGCGGTGAGCTTCTCGGCGCGGGCCAGCCAATGCTCGGCCGTGTCGAAGTCCCTCAGGATGGCGGCGATCTCCGCCCGGAGCGCATAGAGGTCGGAGCGGAGCGCGTCGGGCGCCGCGGCGAAGTCGCCCCCGGGCCGCAGAGCGTTCCAGGCGTCGAGGGGCCCGCGGCGGTCCAGCAGCGCGTACCCGTAGGAGTAGAGGGCCTCGAGGTTGTCGCGGTCGTCACGCCAGGCGCGGAAGTGCAGCACGCGGCCGAGCCGCGACGCGCCCAGGTTGCCCGCCAGGCGGCCGGCCAGCACCCGCGCGGGCGTGCCGCGCCACTCGCGCAGCGGGCCGAGCGCCTCCGCCGCCTTCCACGCCTGGAGGTAGAGCCCCCGGTCGTAGAGGTCGCGGACGCGCTGAAGATCCGGCGCAGCGATTTCCATCGAGGGATTCGATTCTACCCCGCCGGGGGAAAAAGTCGCCTCGGAACCCCCACCCGGCGGGCTACGTCTTAGGATATATGAGCATGATGGCCGCCGCTCTCCTTTCGCTCCTCGCGCTCCCCGCCCAGGACGACGCCCCCTCGCTCCTGCGGAAGGCGGTGGCGCAGCTCGTCGCCATCCAGGAAGAGGGCGGCGCCTGGCCCTACGAGGGCGTCTACCGCGTGAACCGCGAGATCCCCGCGGCCTACCGGGTCGGAGGGACCGCCATCGTCGCGGGCGCGCTGCTCCACGCCGCCCCCGACGACGAGGCGGCGCGCCGCGCGGTCGACCGCGCCCTGGAGTACGTGCTGGGCCGCCTCGACGACCCGCTGCTCGCGGCCTCGACGGAGGACGCCTACGACGTCCGGGTCTGGGGTCACGCGACGGCTCTGGAGTTTCTCTGTCAGATGCGCGGGGCGGCGCGCGCGGGGGGCCGCCTGAAGGACGTCGACGCGTGGATCCCGCGCCTCGTGCGGACGCTGCAGGCGGAGGAGCTGGAGGGGGGCGGATGGAACTACGCGGGCCGGGCGCGGGCGGCGTCGTTCGTGACCGCGCCGGTCGCGCAGGCGCTGCTTTTCGCGCGCGGCCAAAAGGCCGAGGTGCCCGACGCGCTGCTGGAGCGCGCCCGCCGGGTGCTCGAACGCGCGCGCGCCGACAACGGCGCCTTTCTCTACGCGGGCGTCTTCAAGGACGGCGAGTCGCGCACCACGAGCGATCAGCTCGAGGGCTCCTGCGCGCGCGCGACGGCCTGCGAGGCGACGCTCCGGCTTCTGGGCAGCGGCTCGGCGGAGGGCGCGAGAGGCGCCCTGGAGGCCTTCCACGCCCACTGGGGCGAGCTCGAGAAGCGGCGCAAGAAGACCGGGACCCATGAGGGACCCTACAAGATCGCGCCCTACTACGTGTATTACGGGCACCGCTACGCCGCCCAGGCAATCCAGATGCTGCCCGAGGCCGACCGCGCAAAGGAGCGCGAGCGGCTGCTCCAGGTGATCCTGAAGACCCGCGACGCGGACGGGACCTGGAACGACCGCGTGTTCGACCGGTCGCGCGCCTACGGGACGGCGATGATCGTGCTGGCGCTGCTGGGCGATCGCGCGCCGCTGCCCCCCTCCTTCGCCCGCTGAGCGCCCGCCGGATTTTCCCAAACGCCCCGCACCCCCCTCCTAATGGACTGTCGATGGGGATCCGTTAGGAGGGTTTGCGATGGCGAAACTCATCATGCCGGCGTTCCTGGTGATGATCCTGAGCGGCGTCCCGCTCCTCGCGCAGGAAGCGCAGCGACCGGTCGACCACGGCTCGGTGGAGCAGGTCCCCCACAGCCCCGAAGAGGACTACGCCCGTCGAGAGCAGGACGCGGGCCACCTGGAAGCGTTCCGGGGCGGCGCCGCCGGCGGCAGCGGACTGGAGATTCTTGTTCTTCCCATTGTCGTCATGGCCGGGCTCATGAAGCTCCTGGTTTCGGCGATCGGGGGGCGATGATGAGCACGATGGTCGCGCTGTCCTTGTCCTTGCTGCTGCACCTCCCGCAGCAGCAACCTCCGCCCCTGCGGGACGCCGGGGAACACGCCTCGCGTCCGGTTGAGATGGATTACGCGGCTCGGGAACAGAACTCCCCTCCGTTGGAAGATTTTCGTGGGGGCGGCGGGGAGGCGCTCCTCTACGCTCCCATGCTCGCGGTCGGCGTGGTGTACCTGATCGGCTACGGCTTCGTCGAGCTCGCAAAAGTCCTCTTCTGACCCGTTCTTTTCTTGTTCTTTTTCGTGCACCCTTTGGAGTGCCCCGTGCAATTCTAGGGCATGGAGCGCAAGGAGCTGGAGACCCTGGTGGGCGTCCACCAGGCGGAGATCTACCGCTACCTGAGGTACCTGGGCGCCCCACGCCCTGCCGCGGAGGACCTGATCCAGGAAACCTTCCTCGCCGCCTACGCCGCCTCGGCTCCGGCCGCGAGCGCCGGCACTCCGGCTTGCGGGGCCTGGCTCCGCGGCATCGCCCGCAACAAGTTCCTCATGTTCTGCCGCCACGAACGCAGCGAGCGATCCCACGTCCAGTCCGCCGGCCTCGAACGCGCGGAGGCCGTGTGGGCCTCGGAATTCCTGAGAGAGGGAGACGGCTTCGATTACCTCGAGGCTCTGCGCGGCTGCTTCTCGAGGCTGGGCAATCGCCACCAGACGATCCTGCGCGAGTTCTACGAGGGGCGCAAGTCGCGCGAGCAGCTCGCGGCGGACTTCGAGTTGAGCGACGACGGCGTCAAGTCCATGCTGCGACGGCTCCGGGAGGCCCTCGGGTCTTGCGTCCGCAAGAGCCTGGGGCTGGAGGGCGCATGACCCCCAACGGCGACGAGATGGACCGCCTGGTCGACTCGATGCTCCACGAGACGCTCGGCAACGAGACCGCTCCCGATCTTCGGGAGAAAATCCTCTCCAGGATCCCCGAGCGCAAGGCCCCGAGCCTGCGCCGCCTCCGAATCCCCAGGAAGTCGGAGAATCCCTGGATGATCGCAGCGGCGGCCGCGGCCGTCTTCATCGCCGTGATCCTGGCGGCCAGCGTCCTGAACGGGCCCGAGAAGCAGTCTCCCGCGAGCGCCCGCAAGCCCGTCGAGAAGGCTCCGGCGCCGCAGGAGGCGTTGGCCCCCCGGGCCCCCGAGACGCCCCCGGCCCCCCTCCTCCAGCCGGAGCAGCGCCGCGACGTGGCACCCAAGCCGCCATCCCCGGCGCCGGAACGGACGCCCGAGGCCCCGAAGAAGGAAGAGCCGAAGAAGCCGGAGCCCGAGCCGCCTACCCCGACGCCCCCCGCCCCGCCGAAGCCGGACCGGGAGACGCGCGCCACGGGCATCGCCCGCGTGGAACAGGTCGAAGGCGACGTGCAGCTCATGGACGGAGACACCCGGACCCCGACGAGCGCCGGGCAGGAGATCTCGTTCAAGCAGGGCCTGATGACCTCCGGCGCGAAGAGCCGCGCGCTGATCAAGTATCCCGACGGGACGCTGCTCGAACTCGGGCCGGACACCCTGCTCCGCGATTTCGCCGAAGGGTCGGGCCGCGGCAAGTCGTTCTTCGTCGCCCGCGGCAGCGTGTCGGCCGACGTCAAGAAGCAGCCCAAGGACCGCCCCCTGCTCGCGAGCAGCCCCCAGGCCGAGGCGAAGGTTCTGGGCACGATGCTCCGCCTGAAGGTGGACCCGGCGGAAAAGGGCGCCACGCGGCTCGACGTCACGGAAGGCAAGGTGGCCCTGACCCGCCTCTCGGACATGAAGACGGTCGACGTCGTCGGCGGCCACTACGCGGTCGCGGCCGCCGGGCTCGACCTGGTCTCGAGGCCGTTGCCCCCGGCGCGCGTTGGCGCGCCGGAGCGGCCCCTGGTGATCCGGATCCAGGTGCTGAGCGCGGACACGGGCCTCCCGATCCTCCAGCTGGACCCGCTCGAAGATCGGATGTCGATCGTGCTGGCGGAACTCCCGACGCGCAACCTGAACATTCGCGCGGTGACCTCTCCGGAGAACGTCGGCTGCGTGACCTTCACTCTGGACGCCGAGCACAAGCTCGAGGTCAACGCCCCGTACCTGCTGATGGGAAACAACGCCGTCGGGAAGCCGCTCCCCTGGACGCCGTCCGCGGGAGACCACGTGCTGACCGTGACGGCCTACAGCGGCGGACCGGCCGCGAACCGGAAGGAGGGCACCGGCAACGCCGGGCCCGCGCAGATCGTGCGCTTCCGGATCAAGTAGTCCCCGGGCGAGCAAGCAACCCCGATTTCTATCCCTCTTGGAGTCTGCCCATAGGAGGAAGGACCATGCGTCAATCCATGCTCACGGTGGCCGCCGTCCTGGCGATCGCGACCGCCGCCCAGTCGCAGGAGTACACGACCTACAAGACCTGGAGCGAGGTCGTCGCGGGAACCAACGCCAAGTACGCGACGCTCCGACGCGTTTCCGATCCCGGGACGAGCACCAACCCCGCCTATACGGGGTTCTGGTTCTTCGGCGTCGATCAGTTCGACCCGACCGGCCGCTACTCCCTCGGAATGAAGGTCTACTTTCAGAACCGGGACGTGAAATCCACCGACAAGGGAGACATCGGATACTTCGATCTGCAGAACAACAACGCGTGGACGAAGATCGGCGAAACGACCGCCTGGAACTGGCAGCAGGGATGCCGCCTGATGTGGCGTCCCCAGTCGGACGAGATCCTCTGGAACGACCGCGCGAGCGACAACTCCCACTTCGTCTGCCAGGCCTACAACTTCAAGACCGGCGCGCGCCGGACTCTCCCCCGCCCCATCTACGACGTCTCCCCGGACGGCCATTGGGCCCTGACCCACGACTTTCAGCGGATGACGCACGGCGGGACGAACTACGTCGGCATCGCCGACCCGAACCACGGCGTGCTGGCCCCCGCCGGCAGCGGCGTGTGGAAGATGGACATGAACACCGGCACGTCGACGCTGATCCTCAGCCTCCAGCGGATGGCGTCGATCGCCTTCCCCGGCGGCTACACCGGGACGACGGAGCTCTACTTCTTCCGCGAAGGGTGGAACAAGTCGGGCAGCCGCTTCATCGCGTTCCTCAAGAACTCGTCGGGCTACACGAAGGGCTGGTCCGTGTCGGCCGACGGGGCGGACGTTCGCTTCTTCTATGATCAGCCGAGCCACCACGCCTGGCAGGACGACTCGGTGATTCTGGAAGGCAATCAGCTCCGGCTCTTCCCGGACAACGGAACCGGCACGTCCAGCGGCCGTCTCGGCGACTGCCCGGAGAACATCGACCCGACGATCCTGCCCGGCCAGGGCGGCGATTGGGTCAGCGGCGACACGTATCCCCTGTCGAACGGGTACCAGTACCTGTTCCTGTACCACCGGCCCAGCAAGGTCTTCATCCCCCTCGCGCGGCTGAAGAACACCGCGCCGGCGGGCATCTACCGGGTGGACTTCCACAACCGCTCCAGCCGGAACGGCCGGATGGTCTGCTTCGACTCCAGCTACGAGGGCAAGGGCCGCCAGATGTACGTCATCGACATCGGCTACATCCTGGATCACCCGCCCGGCAGCGTCGTCAACGCGGAGCCGACCGTGAGCTTCACGTCGCCCGCGAACGGGGCGACCGTCGCGACCGGCAGCAACCTGCACGTCCAGGTGGCGGCGAGCGACTCCGACGGCACGATCGCCAACGTGAAGCTGTACCTCAACAACCAGTTCGTCCGGCAGGAAGGCGCAGTGCCCTACGAGTGGGGCGCGGCCACGCAGAATGATCCGCTGCTCCAGAACATGGCCGCGGGCACCTATACCCTGAAGGCGGTCGCCGAGGACAACAATGGAGCGACAAAAGAAGCCACGATCAGCATCACGGTCGGGGGAGGCAGCGGCGGTGGCGGCGGGACCAACCAGCCGCCGGCCGTGCAGTTCGCGCAGCCGCTGAACGGGGCCTCGGTGCCCGTCGGGACCGACCTGTACGTCCAGGTCCAGGCGAGCGACCCCAACGGCAGCGTGTCGAACGTGAAGCTCTACCTCAACACCCAGTTGGTCCGGCAGGAGAGCCTCGCGCCCTACGAGTGGGGCGCCGCCGGCCAGAACGACCCCCTGCTCCAGAACCTCGCGGCGGGGACCTACACCCTGAAGGCGGTCGCGACCGATAACGCCGGGGCCACGGGTCAGGCGAGCATCACCCTGACCGTCGCGGCCGGCTCGACCCTCGCGGTCACCAAGTTCTCCCTGATGAATGCGGGCACGGGACAGCCCGTGCCGGGCTTCGATCCGCTGCTGGACGGCGCCGCGTTGAACCTCGGCACGCTCCCCACGCGGAACCTGAACATCAAGGCGACGACGCAGCCCGCGACGGTCGGCAGCGTCCGCTTCGGGTACGATTCGAACCCCAGCTTCCAGATGGAGAACAGCGCGCCCTATGCGCTGGCGGGAGCGAGCACGACGGTCTGGAACCCCTGGACCCCGACGGTCGGCAACCACACGGTGACCGCCACGCCCTACAGCCTGAGCAACGGAAGCGGCAGCTCCGGCACGGCGCTGACGATCCGCTTCAGCTGCGTCGACGATCCCAGCACGAAGAGCAGCAACGGCCTGCTTCTCGAAGCGACGGCCGTCGCCGAAGACGGCGAGTCCGCCGACCTCTCGAGCGAGCCCGGGAACCCCGGCGGCTCCTGCGGGCTGCTCGGCCTGGAGGCGGCCCTGGTCGTCGCCTATTTCGCGCTGAGGCCGAGGAGTTCCAGGGCCTCGGCGTAGCCGGGCGTGGGCTCCCCGTACATGCTGGCGGCGTAGCGGGCCATGGCGACCAGCTGGCGCCAGCGGAACGGGGCGCGGGCGGCCTCGAACTCCTCCGTCACCGTGCGGAAGTACTTCTCCCCGTGGAGCGAGCCGCTCTCGCTGACGACGTAGCGGCGGAAGAGCGCGAAGATGGGGGCGGAGGGAGCGCCCAGGCGGCCCAGCTTCTCGACCGCGGCCGAGGCAAGCCCCTGATCCTTGTTGCGAATCGCGGCATCCAGCTCGGCCAGGAGCTCTTCCGGCGTGGTCGACTTGATCCGCTCCACGGCGTCCTGTCTGGGGTACTCCGTCCATCCGAGGAAGTTGGCCTTCTTGTTGGCGTCGCGGTCGCGGGCCAGGGTGTAGGCCGAGATGATCGCGGCGGCGATCGCGTTCTTTGCCCCACTGACGCTGCCGATGTGGCGCCAGGCGTTCACGGCGTCGCAGGCGTGGACGCCGATCGTTGCGCCATGGGCCTGCTTGGCCTCGTCGCGCAGCACGAGCTGGTTGGCCCCGAGCGAGATCGCCTCGTGCAGGCCTTCGGGACTCCAGCCTTCCGAGAGCGCCGCGGCCGCGATTTCCGCGGCGCGCTCCGGCGGCGCCTTGAAGAGCTCCTCGCTCGTGGTCTCCACCCACGCGGCGTCGGGCTTCCTGGAGCCCGGCCCCTTGTCGAAGAGGTGGTAATGGTCGACCAGCTTCGGGAGCAGCTCGCGGATGACGCTGGCGGCGAACGAGTTGTTCTTGTTCTTTTCCGCGGCCACGAAGTAGTGGAGCGACTCGCGCAGCAGCGTGTGGGCGTGGTCGAGACCCACGATCTCGAGCAGGCCCCAGGCGCGGTAGACCATGTTGACGCGGTGGACCTCGGTGCCGTCGTGAAGCGCCTCCTGCACCTGGTTGAACGCCTCGGCGGGCGACGACTTGCAGGCGGTCGCCAGCCGGGCCTCCGCGGTCTTCACATCCCCGCCGCGGACCGCCTCGCGGATCGCGTCGCCACCGCTCTTCCCCTCGGGGAGCTCGGCGGGGGCCACCGGCCGCAGGACCTCCTTCGCGCGCCCGCCGAACTCGTGGATCCGGTTCGTGTTCCGGTAGAGCATCTTGAGGATGGGGAGCAGCTGCCGCTCCTGGGGGAGTTCCTTGGAGAGCAAGTACGTGGGCACGAGCGAGAACATCGTGTGGAAGCCGATGTAGTCCTCCCCGCCGAAGGTCCGCGCGTTCGCGAGCGCGGCGGCCCCGATCAGGTCCCTGGGGGTGACCTGGCCTTCCTTGACCTTGTTGACCAGCATCGGCTGGAGCTTCGCGATGGGGGTCTCCTGCAGGAGGGAGACGAGCGGCTCCATGGCCCCGAAGGTCAGGCGCGGCTCGTCCTGCAGCGCGAAGGCCCGGGAAAGCCCCAGGGTTCCGGTGAGGGTGGTTCCCAGGCTGGCGCAGATCGCTCCGGTTCCGACGTGTTTGAGGAAGTCGCGGCGGCTGCTGTTCATGGTCCGTCCTCCCTTAGAGTTCTCCCTCTCTAACGGGCCGTTGTTTCGATGTTACACGAAAAGTCAGCGGTCCACCGGCAGACTCACCTCGTAGACGCCGACGACGTCGCCCTCCTTCCAATCGCGCTTCGGGCTTTCCTTCATCGCGTTGTGGCAGTCGACGCAGCGCTTCTCCATCCGGCTCGACGTCGCGTAGCGCAACGAGCGGCCGTCCTCGACATAGTAGGGCTGTCCCGGCTTGGAGCGCAGCTCGCGGAGCGCGTCCCGCTCGAACTGGTCCTTCGGCCCGCCGCTCTCGAGCCGCCAGGGAAACGGCAGGTCGCTGTAGAGCCGGATCTTCAGGCTCGGGTTCTTGTGCGAGATGCGGTCCGCCAGCTCGACGCTCATCGTCGCCGGAAGGGGGATGGCGTTCTTCTTCCCGGCGTAGTCGTGCGTCACCTGGATGCTGCGATCGGTCAGTCGCCCGACGACCTCGGTGGTGTAGTACTCGTTGAATTCCTTGAGCGCCTCGAGGGTCAGGCGCGCGTTCTGCACCAGCGCCTGCTTGGTCTGGCGCTGCTCCGCGGCGATGCGGACGTAGGCCGCCGAGGACAGCGTGGCCAGGAGCGCAAGCGCCGTGAAGCTGACCGCGATGAGAGCCGCGGCCGCGGGGCGGCGCCGGGTCCAGCTCATCAGCCGTTCGACGCCCGACTGCGGCCGGGCCTTGATGGGCTCGCCCGCGAGGAAGCGCCGCAGGTCCTCGGCGAGCTCGGCCGCCGAGCCGTAGCGGCGGCCGGGAATCTTGGCCATCGCCTTCAGGCAGATCGTCTCCAGGTCGCGCGGGATCTTCTCGTTCAACTGCCGCGGCGCCCGGGGCTCGTCTTCCAGGACCTGGAGGATCAGCATGCGGCGGTTCCCCTGGAAGGGCCGCTCGCGGGTGAGCAGCTCGTAGAGGACCACGCCGAGGCTGTACACGTCGCTGCGCGCGTCCACGTGGAGCGCCTGGCCCCCGGCCTGCTCGGGAGACATGTAGGCGGGCGTCCCCAGAATGTCGCCCGAATGCGTCATCGGCTTCTCGTCGCCCTCGACCTTGGCCAGCCCGAAGTCGGTGAGGTGCGGCCGCCCTTCCCCGTCGAGCAGGATATTGGCGGGCTTGATATCGCGGTGGATGACGCCCTGCTGGTGCGCGGCCTGCAGGGCATCGCAGACCCGGGCCAGAAGCTCCGCCGACTCGCGGAACCCGAGGGCAGCATCCGTCATCCGCGCCGCGAGGTTCGACCCCGGAACGAACTCCTCCACCAGGTAGTACTGCCCGCCGTCCTGACCGATCTCGTAGAGGGTCACGATGCCGGGATGCTTCAGCTGCGCGAAACTACGGGCCTCGCGGAGGAAGCGGTCGAGCTCCTCCTGCCCCCCCAGGCGGCCGGCCCGCAGGATCTTGATCGCCACGCTGCGGTTCAACTGCGAATCGCGGGCTTTGAAGACGGTCCCGTAGGAGCCCGAGCCGATCGCCTCCAGGGATTCGAAGCGTCCGATCTTGTCGGGCGTCGCGACGCCCGTCCGCGCCGCGCGGGCCAGCTCGATCAGATGCATCGGGACGGTGTCGGAGGCGCGCCCCTGCGCAACGGTCGAGGCGAGCGTGGCGAGCAGCGGGTCGGGCGCCTGGTCGAGCGCCGCGAGCGACGCCTCGCAGCGCGAGCAGCCGCGCACGTGGTCGGCGACCCACGCGGTCCGGGTCCGCGGCAGCTTCCCGGCGAGGAAGTCCGTCAGCTCGGCCGGAGAGGGACAATCCATGGCGCCTCCTTCAGGAACGCGGAATCTATTATAGAGTTACCTGAACTCCGTCCGTTGGGGGAACGCTAGGAAGCAGGAAATGTTAGATGGATTTCACGCCGAGCGGCACGTCGTCCTCGCTGATTGACCGCGTCAAGGCGGACGAGGCCGGCGCTTGGGATCGCCTCGTTTCCTTGTACGCGCCGCTGGTGCACCACTGGTGCCGGCGCTGGAAGCTGCAGGAGGAGGACCTGGCCGACGTCTTCCAGGAAGTGTTCAAGACGCTGATCCTCCACATCGGCGAGTTCCGTCGCGAGCGGAAGGGCGATACCTTCCGCGGCTGGCTTCGGACCATCACCCGGAACAAGGTGCTGGACCACTTCCGCAAGAACGCGCGCGAGGTCGAGGGCGGCAGCGAGGCGAACTGGCGCTTCTCGCAGCTCGCCGCGCCCGAGGATCCGGGCAGCGATCCCGAAGAGGCCGCCGAGATGCAGAGGCTCTTCCACCGCGGGCTGGAGCTGATCCGCCCCGAGTTCGAGGACCGCACCTGGAAGGCGTTCTGGCGCACGGCCGTCGACGGACGCGCGCCGCAGGACGTCGCCGCTGAACTGTCCACGACGCCCGGCGCGGTGCGCGTCGCGAAGTCGCGGGTCCTTCAGCGGCTCCGCGAAGAGCTCGGCGACAGCGAGTAGCTTAGAGCCGGTCGCCGGAGATGATGTAGATCATCCCGCCGTGGCAATAGGTCACCTGCAGATTCCGGACGTGCGGCTGCAGGGCGCGGATCGTCTCCTTCCGGAGGTCCGGCCAGCCGCGGCGCCGGAGGTGCTTCAGCATGAAGCCCGGGCCGATAAACCACCCGGGAGGAAGCGCGTCGTCGACGATGACGATCCGTCCCCCGGGGCGCACGGCCTCGACGATCGGATCGAGGACCCCTTCCCCGAGCAGCGTGCTGATCAGATAGGTCGAGAGCGCGGCGTCGAACGAGGCCGGCTTGAAGAGCGTCTGCGACGCGCGCGCCTGGATGCGGCTCGCCCGCTCCGCGGGAGCCTGCCGCAGCATCGCGTGGGAGAGGTCCGTGCCTACCACGAGGCCCGCGGGGCCCACCCCTTCCGAGAGGAGGCGGAAGTTCAGGCCGGTGCCGCAGCCGACATCCAGCACGCGCTGTCCCGGCCGCAGCCGCAGCGCCGCGACCGCCCGCCGGCGGTACTCGCGGTCGCCGCCGAACGAGAGCAGGCGCACGATCGCGTCGTACCACGGCGCGCGCGCGTCGTAGGTCGATCGGATCAGGTCGGTCGCCACGACTTCAGCATACCTACTTCGCGGCCAGGCCGAGCGCCTTTCGCAGATGCGGCTCCAGGCCTTTCGCGCAGAAATAGAAGCCGATCGAGTTGGCGTGGACGCCGTCCACCAGGCCCTCGGCATGCTCGCGCGACAGCATCTCGAGGCCGTCCACGAACGAGATTTTCGCGTCGCCCGCCTTGCGGCGCGCCTCCACGAACTCGCGCGCGATCGTGCGCTTCTCGTCCTGCTTCGCCTTCATGTCGGGCGACGTCGACTCGGCCGTGAAGTAGTACGGGGACGTGATCAGGATCGGTGTCTCCGGATGCTTCTTGCGAATCGTGTCCACGAAGCCGGGCATCGTCTCGCGGTAGACCTCGGGGCTGGGGTTGCCCCAGTAGTCCAGCACGTAGGCCGAGGCGTCGATCTCGGCGACCGCCTGCGCCACGGCGGGCTCGCCCATCCCGTTGCCGCTGAAGCCGAGGTTGACGAAGTCCACGTTCAGCCAGCGCGACACGATCGCCTGTGCGCTCAAGCCGGGATTCTCCGCGCAGCCGCCCTGCGTGATGCTCGACCCGTAGTGCACGACCGGCTTCGGCAGCGCGAAGGGCTTCGCCGCCTCGATCTTCGCATCCTTGTCCAGGACGATCTCCTTGATGCTGACGCCCTTGTAGAGCGGGAGGTAGAGCGTCATCTCGCGAAGCTCCCCCGCCTTGCCGACGCTCCACTCCTTCGCGATCTTCGCGTCCTTGTCGGGCCAGGCGCTGTTGAGGTACTCGCCGTTCACGTAGAGGTCGAAGCCGCTCTGCCCGATCGACGTCATGTGGTGCATCGTCCCGGTGCCGGGATTCGAGGCCACGATGCCGACGCGCGACGAGTCCGTTCGGAAGCGGACGCGGCCGCCCGAGGGCTGCTGCGCGAGGTCCCATACGGGCTTGCGGAAGGTCTCCTTCAGACGCGCCGGCAGGCGGCGGAGGACCGGCTTGTCCTCGGCGAACCACGCGAGCCCGTGCACCGCCAGGCGTTCGTCGGGGAACGCGACGTGCTGCGAGTCCGGCGAGTCGAGAAACGTCGACTGCTGGGCGAATGCCATGGCGAACAGGAGGGGGGCTGCAGATATCATGTCGATGCTCCTTCTTCATTCCATACGCGTGGAGGAGTCAGGATGCTTCGACTGCTCCAGGCCAAGGGGTCACTCCGGGTGGCCTTGATCGACGGGGCCGGCACGCCCATCGGGGGCTACGACCTGGCGGATTGCCGCCCGTTGAGCGGGGACTCCGTTTCCGAGGAAGTCCGCTGGAGCGCGGGGCCCGACCTGGGTGCGCTTCAGGGGAAGCCGCTGAGGCTCCGGCTGGAGCTGGGGGACGCGCGGCTCTTCGCCCTGCAGTTCTCCGGCCAGGACTAGGGTTTTCCCCGAATCGATCTTCCGTCGTCCGTTGCTTGACAGGGCCCGCCCGCCGTCATTCAATCTGTAATAAGGAGTTGGGCCCCGGACAGGGGATGGGTGACGGGCAACGGAACAACAGGGGGAACGCTGCATGAGTCCGGCCTCGCTGAGCGACGGTGAACTCCTTCTCATCCTCCTGGAACAGCTCCCGGATGCGATCTACTTCAAGGACACCGAGAGCCGCTACATCCGCATCAACCGCACGCTGGCCACGTGGTATGGACTCAAGACGCCCGAAGATGCCGTGGGCAAGACCGACGCGAGCTTCTTCAGCCCCGAGTTCGCGCGGACCAGCGACGAGGCCGAGCAGGAGATCCTGAATACCGGCATCCCCCGCGTGGATGTCGAGGAGAAGCTGGTGTGGCCGGACGGCCGGCTCATCTACACCTCGACCACCCGGCTCCCGCTGCGCGACTCGTCGGGCGCCGTGATCGGCACCTTCGGCATTTTCCGCGACATCGGCCCCAACCTGCAGGCCAAGAGGGAGATCCGCCGTGCGGAGGCGCTGTACCGCTCGCTCGTCGACAGCCTCCCCCAGAACTTCTTCCGCAAAGACCTCGAGGGGCGGCTCACCTTCGCAAACCGCCAGTACTGTACCACGATCGGCAAGTCCCTCAAGGAGCTCCTCGGGAAAACGGACCTGGACCTCTTCCCCGAGCATCTGGCCCGCAAGTACCGCGAGGACGACGCGCGCGTCCTGCAGACCGGGCAGGCGCTGGACGTGGTCGAGGCCCACAAGCCGCCCGGCAAGGACCCGATCTTCGTCCGGGTGGTGAAGACGCCGGTCTACGATTCGGAGCAGCGGGCCGTCGGCGTGCAGGGGATCTTCTGGGAGGTCCCCGGAAAGAGCCCGGCCGCTCCCGCGACGAAGAAGGCCTCCAAGGCCGCGAAGCCGAAGCCCGCCAAGAAGGCGGCGAAGAAGAAGAAAAAGTAGCCCCCACCCGTCGGGAGGATCCATGAGCCACACGGCGACGGTCCAGACCATCTACCAGCTCTTCGGCAAGGGGGATGTCCCGGCCATCCTCGAGCTGATGTCGGACAAGGTGAACTGGGAACACGACGCGATGGACCACGGGATCCCCTGGCTCACGCCGGGCCGGGGCAAGCTGCACGTCCACCAGTTCTTCAAGACCGTCAGCCGCGAGTTCGAGATCAGCCGCTTCGACGTGAAGAACCCGATCGAGATCGGCAACCAGGTGATCGTCATGATCGACCTGGAGGCGACGATCCGCTCCACCAAGAAGCGCATCCACGACCTCGAGTTCCACATCTGGACCTTCGACGATGAGGGGAAGGTGCGGACCTTCCGCCACGTCGTGGACACGCACCAGCACTTCCTGGCCGCGAAACGCTGACCCGATCGTCCGCGAAGCGCCAATAGAGGTCGTCGAATCCTACAAGGGAGATTCCCATGCGTGAGCTCTTCATTCCGGCGCTGCTGTCCCTGCTCGCGGCGCTCCCCGTCCCGCAGCAGGCGACGCCGCCCAAGCCGACCTTCCAGGGCGACTTCTTCGGCGAGATGCCGCGGGCCTTCGGCGTGGTCCAGTCCGTCAACGAGAAGGACCGCAGCCTCACGGCGAAGCTGGACCGCGACGGCCGGATCGTCACGGTGCCGGTGAAGGACGACACCGAGCTCCACGTCCGGCATTCCTGGGGCGAGCTGTCGGACTACTTCCCGGGCCAGCACGTCATGATCTTCATGTACGTCGACGACGAGAAGGCCTGGACCTACCCGCGGGCCATCCAGGACGACATCCACATGTGGGCCCTGCACAACCACTACGCCCGCGTCGTGAAGATCGACCGCGAGGCGCGGACCTACGCGACGCAGCGCGACGAGAAGGACGGCAAGGGCAACGTCACCAAGACCGTGGACGCGTCCTACACCTATGCGGCCGACGTCAAGGTGTGGAAGGGCAAGGAGCCCGCGGGCATCGACGCCCTGAAGGAGGGCGACGAGGTCATCACGCAGCTGGTCGAGCGGGACGGCAAGCTGCTCGCGACGGAGATCCTGGACCGGACGGGCGACGAGGCCGTGAAGGTGGCGCAGGACGAGCGCCATCGGAAGGACCAGGACCGCCTGGGCCTGCCGGCCTACGTGAGCGACGTGGAGGTGCTCGCCGGCTCGCTGCTCGCGACGGTCGCGTGGAGCGCTTCGGAGCGGGCGCGGAAGGACCTGAAGCCCGGGATGACGCTGGCGGTCGTGCCGTCGGCGGGCAAGCCGTTCGCGGCGGCGGTCTGCTCCGTCCAGGGGATCGACACGCGGCAGCGGGTGCAGCTCGCCATCAACGCGCGGGTCGCGGCGCGCCTGGCGCCGGGCGAGTCGCTGCGGATCTTCCTCCCGGATACCGGCCCCGAGATTCCCCAGGGTCGCGCTGGTTTACCGGTGCCGAAGAAGTAGTTATCGAGGGACGTCCGCCGTTTTGGCCGCGACCTCGAACTTTCCGCTGAGGCCCTTCCACGACCAGGTGCCCAGGTCGGGAATCACGACCGTCATGTCGGCGCGCGGCTCGAAGTTCGGGCCGTCGGTGCGCACGAACGCGACCCAGAGCTCGCCCGACTTCTTGTCGCAGGCGACCGTGTTGTCGGCCACGTTGCCCGAATTGATCTTCGTCGCGTCGATGTTCCACATCTCTCGGCCGACGATCCGCTGGACCTTCCCCCAGGGCTGGTCCTTGTTGTAGACGGTCATGTTGATCGTGGGCGTCGACTTCATCGGTTTGCCGTCGTCGTCGAGGATGATCAGGCGCATCAGGTAGACGTCGCCGGTGTACTTCCCGTTGGCCAGGTAGCTCCCCTGGACGTACATCAGCCCGCGAACGCCCACCGCGTAGTCCTTGATCCGGGTCTTCGCGTTGAGCTCGGGGTCGTTGTTCTTGTCCTTGACCGGCGGCGGCGGCAGCTTGATCTGGCTCGTTCCGACCGTACGGGTGCCGGTCTTCTTCACCGACGGGGCCCGGGCCGCAGTCGCAGGCTCGGCCTTGGCGACTTCCTTGAATTCGACTCCCCAGCCGCCGCCTCCGTCGAAGGACGGACAACTTGGCACGTAGAACTCAAACGGGCGCTGCTCGCCGGGAGCCATCGTGCCCGGGAGCGTGAAGGGCACGTCCGTCTTGCCCACCTGAAAGGTCGTCACGACCTCACCCACCGCGATCGCCATCCCATTCTTGAAACTGCCCGTCAGGCGCCCGCTGCCGTCCGCCATCCGGACCATGCGCAGGCTGCGGACGACGAGTTCCTTCACGCCGGGCGGGGGGTCGGCCGGCCGCGGGCCTTCCGCGAACACGAAGGTCACCCTCGCTTCATAGGAACTGTAGGCCTCCAGATCGTGGATCGTGACCTCGAAGGTATCCTCGGTGCCGGGAGCGATCGCGCGATCGAGCACGACCCGGACGAGCTGCTCCTGCCCGCGGACCTTGAAGCCCAGGATCGCCGTCGGCTCGTCGGCGGGACTGCCGCCGTCGTTCTTCACGACGACCGTGAGGACGACGTCGCCGGGGAACGATTTAGGCAGCGCGTCCTTCGAGGAGACGAGGGCGAGGTTCGCACCCGCCGCCTTCCGCAGCGCCGGCATCGGGGCTTTCTCGTCGCCGCCGTAAAGGCGAGTGATTCCGCCATACTCCACGTAGAGCTCGTAGCGCGTGAAGTTGGGGACCTGCTCCGCCTCCAGGGTGAAGTCGGCCTTTGCGCCGGAGCCCACCTTGGCGATGCGGGCCGTCTTGCTCCGGCGCAGTTCGCGGTTGCCGTCGTAATAGATCGACGTGAGCTTCACGTCCGTGAGCTCGGCCCCCGTCGTGTTGGCCAGAACCCCCTCGACGAGGACCTTGTGGGCGATGCGCTCGCGGATGAACTCGAACTTCGTGAACTGCGGCGCATTCCCATCCTGAAGCCAGATCCCGCTCAGAAGTAACAGCAAACCCATCATGTTCGCTTCCCGCTCCAAAGGACCGCGTTATGGACGACCGTCAAGGTCTCCTCTTGATGAAACACCGGATACGTCTCATGACCGGGCCGGAAATAGAAAACTCTTCCCTGTCCCAGCGCCCAGCAGCAGCCGGAGCGGAACTTCTCCCCCTTGTCCCAGGTCTCGAAGAAGACGACCTGGTCGGGCTCGGGCACCGTAAAGGCCTCGTTGTACATCTCCGTCTGCTTCACGTCGAATTTCGCCGGGACGCCCTTGGCGATCGGATGCTGGGGCAGCTTCGTTTCGATGTGGCCGGGCGCGCCGTCCGCGCGGACCCCGCCCAGGCCGCAGTTGGGGACGACATACTTGATCCGGATCTTCCCGTCGCCGGCTTCGACCCGCGTGAGGGCGGGCGCCGCTTCCTTCCATTTTTCGAAGATGACGTTCGGGCGATCCGCCTCGGGGATGCGGGAGAGGACGTCCTGCCGGAAGCGGGCGTCCATGGCCGCCTTGAAGGGCTTGGACCAGTGGGCGGAGTGGAGGGCGACGAGACCGCACTTCCCCGCCTGGATGCGCTCGATGATCTTGGCGACGGGCGCGTCGTTGACCGCGGCGTGCTTCTGGTGGCCCCACCACACGACGACCTCGGCCCAGTCGACATTCTCGTCGGAGAGGCCCTGGTCGGCGTCCTTGATGCTGACGGAGCGGACCTCAATCCCTTCCTGCTTCTTGAGGTGCTCGGCGAGATGGTTGCCGAGGTAGTTGGGATAGACCTGCTTCTGGGCTTCCTGCTGTTCGTCCCAGATCAGGACGCGAAGGGCGGCGAGGCTCATGGATTCTCCTCTAATCTTTCCTATCTATACGCCTTTGCGGCGAAGGAAGCGCACGGGCAGCAGCGGGTAACCGTCCTTCGCCTCGACGAGCGCGTAGGCTTCCGCGTGGGCGACGCCGCATTCGTCGCCGCGCGTCCGTTGGGCACGTTCGGTTTTTCTCCAGGGCTCTCCCGGCACGGGGCTGGAGATCGCCTGAAGCGACCCTTCGTGGCAGTCCAGTGCCTCCTTCTTGAGGGAGTGCACGCGTTCGATGTCGAGGTAGAGCTCGGGGCGAAAGCCGACCGACTGTTGGCTCCCCAGCAACTCGAACCAGTAGAGGTTCCAGCCGCCGCGTTGCGCGTAGCTCTGCCAGACGATCGACGCGGCGGCGTGGTGGTTCGGATGCGTGTCCATTGGCCAGTGGGTCACGACGATGTCGGGCTTTACCTCGCGGAGCCAGGACGAGACGGCCTTGAGGACCTCGCCGGAGGCGACGAAGTCCTCGTGGGAGTAGTCGAAGAACTTGGGGGTGGCTCCGACGACCTTGCAGCTGGCGACGGCTTCCCGGCGGCGAACGACTGCTTCCGCTTCCTGTCCGACCTTGCGGTCGGCGCGGAAGCAGGTCCCGTACGCCGAGATCACTTCGTGCCCGTCCCGGCTCAGGAGCGCCATCAGGCCCGCGGCGCCCCACATGGGATCGTCGGGATGGGCGGTGACGAAGACGATGCGGAGTTTCCGCTCCGGCGCCGGCGCGGAGGTCGACGGCCCCGCGGCGCAGGAGGAGAGCAGCGCACCGAGGAGGAGGACGCCGAGCCTCATCGACGGCCCCAGACCGCCCGGACCTGCTCCCAGTTGATCAGAAGCATCGAAACGACCATGAGGAACACGCCCGCGACCCGAGTCAGGTCGATGGGGCGTGCCGAGATGCCGACCCAGCCGAAGCGGTCGATGAGAAGCGCGGCGACCATGTTGCCCGCGAGCGTCGCGACGATCATGCCGGTGACGCCGATCTTCGGCGCGGCGATAAGGGTGGCGGTCACGAAGACGGCGCCGATCAGGCCGCCCAGGAGCTGCCACCAGGCCACCTGCCGCACGTTGCCCAGGCTGCCCTTCCCGGCGAGGAAGACCACCACGAGCAGCGCGATGGTCCCCACGCTGAAGGAGATCAGGGACGCCTCCCACATGCCGACGTGGTTCCGGAGCGCGGCGTTGATCGGCGCCTGGAACGACATCATCGCGCCGCCGCCAATCATCATCAGGACGACCAGCCATGAACTCATGCGAGAGGCTCCTCACTCGAATGGGGAACGCGCATTCCGGCAGGGACGCCGGGCCTGATGAGTGCCGGTGACGCCGCGGGGGCCGCTACTCCTTCTTCTCGCCGGCGCCCTTGAGCATCTTGATGAAGTCGTCGCGCCAGGGGCCGACCGTCTCGGCGGGGCCGACGAGCTTGAAGTACCAGGGGCCGTCGGCGTTCTCGACGACGGCCGCCAGCAGCCGCTGATTCTCCTGGGCGCCCTGCTGCTGGTCGCCCGTGTAGGTCCCCTTCAGGTCCACGAGGTGGATCTTGCACTTGCCCTGGAGCACCTCGGTCTTCGGGTCGACCGCACCCATCTGCTGGGCCCAGCGCTTGAGGTTGTCGTCGAGCATGTCGTTGCGATTGCCGAAGTAGAACAGCGCCATCTGCGCGTCGGCGCCCTTCTTCTCCTTGTCGGGCACCTTGTACTGCGCCTTGCGCATGTTCGACGAGGGCTCTTCCTTGACCCAGTCCTTGGGTGCCTCGAACTTGATGACGTCGACCGCCGGACGCTCCGGCGCGCTTGCCATCGCGGCGGACCCCGGCGACTCGGGCGCCACGGTCGGGCGCGGCGGAGTCGCGTCGTCCGAGCAGGAGACCAGGGCCAGGATCGCGATCAGCAGTTTATTCATAGGCAGGATTATGCCATCCGCTGCCCCGGGGTTCCAGAAAGCTTGATGCGTGCCGCCGAATGCTTGATACTCCCGGGATGAAAGCGATTCGCGCGCACGAGTTCGGCGGCCCGCAGGTGCTGAAGCTCGAGGACATCCCCGAGCCCAAGGCCGGCCCCGGCCAGGTCGTCGTCCGCGTCAAGGCCGTGGGGGTCAATCCGGTCGACACCTCGATCCGCACGGGGGCCTACAGCAAGATCGTCACGCCCCCCTACACGCCCGGCTCCGACGCCGCCGGGCTCGTGGACGCCGTCGGCGACGGCGTCCGCCACGTGCGGCCCGGCGACCGCGTCTTCATCACGGGCACGACGTCGCCCAGCTTCACGGGGGCCTGCGCCGAGTTCGCGCTCTGCCGCGCCGCGCAGGTCCACCCGCTGCCCGCGGCGCTCTCGTTCCCTCAGGGCGCGGCGATCTACATCCCGTACGGGACCGCGTACCGATCGCTGATCCAGCGAGCCCACGGGCAGGCCGGAGAGACCGTGCTCATCCACGGCGCGTCGGGCGGCGTCGGCGTGGCGGCGACCCAGATCGCGCGCTCCCGCGGCTTCCGGGTGATCGGGACCGCCGGCACCGAGCGGGGCCGCGAACTCGTCCGCCGTCAGGGCGCCCAGCACGTCCTCGACCACAAGTCGGCGGGCTACCTGGACCAGGTCTTGTCGATCACCGAAGGCCGAGGCGTCGACATCATCCTCGAGATGGCCTCGCACGTGAACCTGGGCAAGGATCTCCCGCTTCTCGCCAAGTTCGGCCGCGTCGTCGTGATCGGCTGCCGCGGTCCGGTCGAGATCCACCCGCGCGAGCTCATGATGCGGGACGCGTCGGTGATGGGGATGCATCTGGGCAACCCGAGCGAGGTCGAGCTCGCCTCGATCTGGGCGGGGCTCGGCGCGGGTTTCGCGGACGGCACCCTCCAACCGGTCATCGGCCAGGAGCTGCCGCTGCAGGAAGCGGCCCGGGCGCAGCAGCTGGTGATGGAGCAGAGCGCCTACGGGAAGGTCGTCCTCACCCTTTGAGGACGGCGTCCGCGAGCGCGGCGAGCCGTTCGAAGTAGGCCTTCCCGTCGGCGTCGAGCGTCAGCTCGCCAAGCGCCTTGAGGATCATCCCGCGCTGGCGTTCGAGCTCCCGGCGCTTCGCGTCATCCGGGCGGCGGACGACGCCGTCCGTGCGCAGCGAGGCGGTCAGGATCGCGCCCGCGCCGGCATCGAGCTTGACCAGCTTGACCCCGTCGACGGAGAGCGGGAGACAAGACGCCGGGAAGGTGGCGTTCTGCTGCGTCTTCCAGAGCTCCGCAAGATTCGTCACGGCTCCAGTATAGATCTTTTTGCCGATTCGAGCGGTTTGCGTTGCCCCGGAGTCGTGGATATACTGGGCAGTCTGGGCGGGATTTCCGAGGGAGGACCCCATGAGAATCCTTGCGGCCGCACTCCTCGCCGTCGTCGCCGCTCCCTTCTCCGCCGGCGCACAGGACAAGCCCGACGACACCGCGATGGAGATGAAGTGGACCCTCGCGGACGGCGACTCCTTCGACATGAAGTGGGGATTCTCCGAGAGCCGCAAGCGCGAGCCGGGCCGCGGCGACACCACCGAAAGCCACGACAAGCGCGACGTCGAGGCGGTGCTCGCGTGGAAGGCCGACGGCGTCCTGACCCTCACGCTCAAGAAGGTCGCCTGGTCCTACGGCAGCCAGGACTACGAGGTCTCGCTGCAGTACGTCGAGGGCAAGAAGCTCGAACCGAAGCTGCAGATGAAGGCCGACGCGAAGGCCCCCGGCTACGCCGTGTCGAAGACCGAGGCGGAGCGGATGGTCGAGTACATGAAGAAGCTGACCGAGGGCGAGTTCACGGTCGACACCATCACCGAGAAGGGAAAGACGAACTTCCTGTGGAACGGCGGCAACGTCCGCACGGGCGGCCTGTCCCTCTTCGACAAGATCTACACGCACCCGCTGCTCCCCAGCGGCCCGGTGCGCGTGGGCCAGCTCTTCAAGGACCC
>Ga0310812_10000210_pt1 | contig 24993 bp, 19 predicted proteins | sample NN3metagenome_FD_205747 | JGI IMG/M metagenome (GOLD analysis project Ga0310812, IMG submission 205747) | Soil microbial communities from experimental microcosm in Duke University, North Carolina, United States - NN3 | ecosystem: Engineered > Artificial ecosystem > Soil microcosm > Unclassified...
GAAGGCCTTCGAAGAGAAAATCAACCTCGCCAAGGGGGTGATGACGTCCTTCGAACGGGCCCTCCGGACCGCCCGTCTCTATAAAGCCGACCACCCCATCCGCCGGGAATCCATCGAGGAGATCCAGACCCGCTTCCGCACCTTCTTCGACAAGTACTCCTACCTGCGCCTCGAGGTCACGCAGACCGAGATGAAGCTCGAGGGCCGCATCCTGATGAAGTGCGAGCCGCGGGACCCCGAGGCGCCGTTCCGGCTCTACAAGGACGGCATCCGCGAGATCCGCTTCCACCGGGGCCTGGAGCACGACGAGCTTTTCTCGTTCATGTCGCTGCTCGAGATGGACGCCCGCGACATGGCCGAAATCGACCTCGATCTGGTCTCGCTCCTGTGGTCGAAGGACTACAAGACCATCGACTACGTGACCATCGACGAGTTCGAGATGGCCGAGGGCGAAAGCAGCGTCCCGGTCGGGACGGACCTTCTCGACCTGGGGAAGGGCATCCGCGTCGACATGGCGACGATGATGCGCTCGCTGGCGGCGCAGGAGACGGACCTGGTTCCGGAGAAGCCGCCCGAGCCCGGCCCCGCGCCGTCCGGGCCGCCGTCCCGGACACCCGTTGCCGCCCCCAAGGCCCCCGACGCCGCGCCCGACGTCAAGCCCGCCCCGGCTCCGGCGGGGGCGGCGCCCGCGCTCGCGGCGGCGGCAGGCTCGGCCCCGGCCTCCGCCGCTGCCCCCGACCCGACGGCGCAGGGGCTGGCGGTCACGGAGCCGCACGTCCCCTGGAAAGTCGCGCCGGGCGTGCCGCGGCCGGCCCCGGCGGCCCTGCTGAGCCCCGAGGAAGTCGAGGCCCTCTTCAAGGAGGCCGTCGACGCGCCCCTGAAGGTCATCCGCTCCTCGCTCGAAGAGGAGACGATGGGCGGCGCCATCTTCCGCGCGATCGCGCTGCTGAGCGCGAGTTTCAGTCCCACCGAGAAGATCCCGTCCACGGAGATCGGGCCGTTGCTCCGCGGCCTGCTGGAGCTTCACGCGCGGAAGGGGGACTTCGCCCGCGTCGGCCGCCTCATGCGGCAGCTGGGCGAGCACGACCTCCTGGACCGCGTGGAGGGCGGCTCCGAGCTCTGGCGGGAACTGGCCGAGATGATCCAGGGCCCCGAGGTCCGGAAGCTCCTGCCGACCTTCCTGAACAGCGATTTCGCCGACGACATCGAGGGCCTCGAGTTCTACCTCGAGTTCGCCGGCCCCGGGCTGGTCCAGGAAGTGTGCGGCATCTACGGCCGGATCAAGTCCGCGAAGATCCGCGAGGTGATCCGCGACTACATCAAGGCGCACGGCCGCAGCGTGCCCATCGCGTTCAAGGGCCTGCTCGAGGCGCCGGAAGCGATCCTGACCGAAGTCTTCGACATCATCCGCCACCTCAAGCCGACCTCGGCCGCCGTCGAGCTGGACGCCGCCTTCGACCGCCTGCCGCGGGCGCAGAAGTTCGACGCCATCACGATCGCGGCCGGCATGGAAGGGGTTGCGCGGATCCGCGTCTTCAAACGCGCCCTCTCGGACCCCGACATCAACCTCCGCGCGCACGCGTTCAAGAAGGCGTCCGAGGCGCCGGCGGCCGACCTGCAGGCCATGGTCCTCGAGTGGGTCGAGCAGGACGACTTCACGGCGCGCAACTACGACGAGAAGCTCCTGGCCTACCGGACCTACGTGAGGATCGCCGGGCCGGCCTCGCTGACCTATTTCAAGGAGCTGGCGCTGCGCAAGCCGTCGCTCTTCGGCGGGCAGAAGGTGGGCGAGTCGCGCCGCGCGGCGGTCGTGGCCCTCGGGAGCCTGCAGACGCCCGCGGCCCACGTGCAGCTCGAGGAGTGGGTCAAGGACGGGGACCGCGCCCTGAAGGATTACGCGACCGAAGCCCTGAAGATGAAGGCCTGAGCATGGATGCGTCTTCGGGAGACGTCCTGAGCGGCCCGTCGAACCAGTTCCTCATCGCCCTGGCCGGCGCGATCAACCAGGCGCAGCTCTACGAGGCCGAGAACAAGATCCTGCTGGCCCCCATGGCGCGGCTGGGGACCCTGCTGCAGGAGCTGCTGTCGCACGGCCCCCTCTTCAGCTTCCAGGTGCGGGACCAGAACATCTTCGTCAACGACTCCCGGCTCCGCTGCGACGGGCCGACGTTCCTCAAGCACCAGGAGTTCGTCAAGCAGCTGGACCTGCGGAAGATGTCCGGCATGGCCTTTACGGACAAGCTCAACATCGACCAGTGGAAGATCCTGCTCTACACGCTCGCCCGCCCCAACCGCAAGAGCCCGCAGATCTTCGAGGAGATGCAGAAGACCCTGGTGGAAAAAGGCTTCACCAAGCTGGTGACGCTGTTCCCCCTGGCGGCGGCCGTCGCGCCCGACGGGGTCGTGACGGAATCGCCCCTGCCGATGCCGCCGCCGGGTCCCGCGGCGGCGATCCCGGGGGCGCCGGGCGCCGCGCCGGGGCCGGGCGGCAGCGCGGTAATCCCGTTCCCCCGGGCGGCCGGCGCGGGGACCATGGTGCGGCGGGTCAAGCGCAACCCCCGGCTCTTCGCGGGCCGGACCTTCGTCAAGTCGATGCTCCTGCTCCGCGAGTACTATCGCAACCTGGACGACCGCGAGCGCCTCGGCTACTGTCAGATCCGCCTCCAGCGCGCGGTGTTCGACCTGGTCTCCGTCTGCGAGCAGGGAGGCTGGCGCTATTTCGGCCTCGTCAACAACAAGAAGCTCGCCGACTACCTCTACAACCATTCGGTCAACGTCACGGTGCTCTCGCTCATCCTGGGCCTGAAGATGTCGCTCAGCCGCCCGCGCCTGGCCGAGCTGGCGATGGCGGCCATGCTGCACGACCTGGGCAAGTCGAAGCTGCCCCGCGAGATGATGGAAAAGAGGGGCGCTTTCTCGGAGGAGGAGCGGAAGCAGCTGGCGCGGCACCCGGAGCTGGGCATCCGGGGACTGCTGAAGGTCAAGCCGTACAACGAGTCGCTGCTCAAGCGGCTCCTGGTGATGGCCGAGCACCACCGTCCGCTCAAGGAGAAGGCCGACGCGCACCCGTACAGCCGGATCATCGCGATCGCGGAGACCTTCGACGCCCTGACCAGCGACCGCCCGTACCGCCCGGCCTTCGCGCCGGACGTCGCGGTGCAGATGCTGGTCAAGCTCGCCGGCGAGAAGCTGGACCCGCTGCTGACGACGGCGTTCATCCAGGCGATCGGCTTCTACCCGAGCGGCACGCTGGTCGAGCTCTCCGACCACGCGCTCGCGATCGTCTCGCATCCCCATCCCGAGGCGTCGGCCTGGCGGACGCCGACGGTCCGCCTTCTGGGCCTCAAGGGAGTGGACAAGTCTCGGACGCGGTTGATCGACCTGTCGAAGCCGCCGCCGAGCGATCCCGCCCGGACGATCCTGCGGGTGGTGGACCCGCGGCCCTTCGGCATCAGCGTGACCGGCTTCCTCCTCGAGGAGCCGGTGAACGATCGCGCCGCCTTCTAGCCCTCAGCGCGCTTCGCGCAAGGCTTCGAAGAATTCCAGCGCCCGGCGGGACGGCTGCTCTTCGCGCCAGTTGAAGCGGAAGAAGTCCCGCTCGCCGACGAAGAGCCGGACCTCGAAGCTGAGGATGACCTTGGTCAGTTGCGTTCCCTTGATCGACGAATACGCCATCCGGTACGGTTCCTTGCCCTTCGGCTGGAACTCGACTCCCTTGTCGTCGACCTTCCACGACTTGATCTCGTCCTGCATGAACGAGATGGTCGGCTCGCCGCAGCCGAGGAAGGCCGCCTTGGGGAGCAGGTCCTGGAGCCCTTCGACGGCGATCTCGGCCGGGATCGTCTGAGCGGCCTTCGTGTCGACCGTGATCGCCTGGCGGCAGCCGGCCACGGCGAGCAGGCCGAGGAGCAGGACGGAAGTCCGCGCCGTCACTTGGACGCCCTCCGGACGTCGTCGCCGTCCTGCAGGTCGCCCTCGAGGACGGCGCAGACCGCGGCGCCCTGCGGGTAGCGGCGCTGGGCAGCGGTGAGGCGCTTGACCGAGAGCTTGCCGACCACCTTGCCGTTCCGCAGGACCAGCAGGATGTCGCCGACGACCGGATTCTCCTTCCCGTTCAGACGGACGAACTTTCCGAAGTCCGGATGCCCTCCGTACATCTCGCCGACGGAGGCGCCCGCCGCGGGAGCCTTCTCCTCCACCGGCTTCGGAGGCGGAGGGGGCGGCGGAGGAGGAGCGGGCACGGGCTCCGGTTTTGGCGCCGGAGCGGGAGCGGGCTTCTCTTCCACCGGGGCCGGCTTCGGCGGAGGGGGAGCCGGCTTCTCCTCCACGGGCGCGGGTTTCGGCGGTGATGGCGGAGCGGGCTTCTCTTCGGTCGGTGTCGGCTTCGGAGGAGGAGCGGGTTTCTCTTCCACGGGCGCGGGCTTCGGTGGGGCGGGCTTCTCTTCGGGCGCTGCCGGCTTGGGCGGCGGGGGAGCCGGTTTCTCTTCCACGGGCGCGGGTTTCGGCGGCGGAGCGGGCTTCTCCTCCGCCGGATCCGGCTTCGGCGGGGCCGGCTTCTCCTCGGGCGGCTTCGGCGCTTCCGCCGGGGGCTCGATCTTCGGCGGAGGAGGGGGCTCGGGCTTGCCCGGCGGCGGGACGTCCGCGGGTTGGGACGGGGGCGTCCGAACTACCGGGACGGATTCGAGGGGCGGCGGCGCCTTCCGGATCACGAGGTAGATGAGCAGCAGGACGACGACGACGCTCGCTCCCAGGATCGACCAGGTCTGCCAGGGATGTCGGACGTCCGATGGGGGAGAAGCGGCGGGCGCAGCCTTGGGCGCGGTCGGGGGACGGGCCCCTCCGTCGATCCAGTGGGCCAGCTCGGAGGCAATCTGTTCCATGCTGGGAGGCTGGCGGGAGCCGTTGGAATCCATCGCCAGGAGGATGACGGCCTCCAGCTCGCTGTTGACGAGCGGATTGATCGACGACGGCGGGACCGGGGCGGACTTCGAAGGCTCCCGTCCCGTGGCCGCCGCGTAAAGGATCGATCCGAAGGCGCCGACGTTGTCCCGGACGCTGCCACCCTCGGCGATTCCGAAGCCGTTGATCGTCGCCCGCCAGCCGGTGTCGCCGATGGAGCGGCCGGCGTCCCGCGAAATCCGGATGTTCTCGGCGCGGAGGTCGGGATGGACGACGCCTCGCCCGTGGGCGTAGTCCAGCGCCAGCGCGACGTCGCGCATCAGGCCGACTCCTTCCCGGAACGTCACGTCGGCTTCCGTGACCGCAATGCCCGGCGCAGCGGCCTCGACGACGAAGACCTGGTTCCGGTGAGTGCCGGCATCAAGAGGTGCGGCGATCGCCGGGTGGGAAAGCGGCGCGGCGCGCTTCACGGCCTGGCGGATGCTCGAAAGGTCCAGGTCGAGATGCGTGGGAAAGAGTCGGACGGTGACCTCCGCGCGGCCGGACGATTCCCGGCCGCGGAACACCCGCGCCGAGCGTTCCGGGGCGAGCTCCGACAGGAGCCCGAACTTCCCGACGTGCAGCGGGGCGTCGCAGCGATTGCAGTCCGGGGGCGGCTCCGGCGAGGGATCACTCGTCGCGCCGCAGTGGGAACAAAGCCAGCGTTCCGATGCCATGGTTGAGCGTGGGCCGCGCGGCGGTCCGTCCGTCGTGGGGCCCTAGTAGAAAAATACGGCCTAGGGCGTGTTTGGCAAGGGGATTCCTGGATCCCGGCCGCGGAAATCGGCTCGCGCTAGGAGCTCGCCGCCTTCGGGGGCGTGGCGGCCTCGTGAACCGGCCTCTCAACCTTGCGAGGCGCGGCCTCCCGGGCCGCCTTGAGATCGGGCCGGAGGAGGTTCGCCGCCCGCGAGCGGAGGCTCTCGATCGACGAGGCCATGCCGGCCAGCGCGCGGTGCAGATCATTGGAGAAGTGCCGGGCCTGGCGGAGCTTCATCTGCATGGTGCGGACGCGCTGCTGCCGCGTGCGCTCCTCGACGAGGGAGGCGTTCGCGCGCTCCAGCTCCTTCTCGATCTCGCCGACCTTCTTCTCCTGATCGGCGACGGCCTTGAGGGCGTCGTTGATGGCGGTCTGCAGGCGGTCCTCGACCTTGGGGATGGCCGGCGCCTGCTCCTTGGAACGCGCCCGGATGCCGGTGTCCGTCTTGGTGCTGCTCTCGTAGCTCTTCACCATGCTGTCCAGCGCGGCCATCTTGCGCTCCAGGTCCTCGGAGAGCTGCTTTGTCTCGCCGATGCGGACCTGCATCTCGCGCACGTGCTGCTCCTCCGCGCGCTTCTTGATGAGCTCGCGCTGCGCCTCGTGGAGCTTGCGGTCGAGTTCCGTGGCCTTCTGCTCGCGCTCCCGGATCTCGAGGGTGATCGAGCGGAGCGTCTCGTCGAGGCGGTCCTCGAGGTCGCCGCCCCTGGCGGCCGACTTCGGCTCCGGCGCCGCCTGGTCGCCCTCGCCCTCCTTGCCCTCACGCTTGACGACCCATTCCTTGATCTTGCTGATGCCGTCGCCGACGGCCTTGATGCGCGCGGTGATCTTCTCGGTGCCTTTTTCCATCGGGGACGTGCCGGAGTGGGGCCGCGGCCGCGACCCGTTCTCCTGCGCCCGCACGGCCAGCTCCATGTCGAGGATCTCTTCCTCGGCGTCGGCGAGCTTCTGCGAGACCATCGCGAGCTCGCGGTCGAGGCGGGAGCGCAGCCTCAGGATTTCCTCATCGGTGGCGGGGCCGGCATTCCCGTCGGCGTGGACGTCGGGCGACTTCTGGGACTCGGGGGCGTTCGTGGCCATGGCAAATCCTCCGTGGCTGGTCCCGCTCAGGTCCCTCTCCCCGGTCAATTTAGAACTCACTATATAGTAGCCCGTCTCCGGCCGAGTTTCCGGTTTAGCCGTCAATTCGACAGATCGCGTAGGGGTGCAGGTCGATCTCCAGGGGCTGGCCCGTCGCGACGTCGCCGGTGTCGGTCCGGAACGCGTCGGGCATTTCCATGGCCGCGATCGCGTTGGTCTCGTCGAGACGCTTCACGCGGACCTCGCCCTTGAAGAGCGGGCAGGCGAGGCGGACCTTCTGGGGCTGGCCCGTGAGGTTCGCCAGGAGCACGCGGGTGCGGTTGCCCTTCAGGAGGCCGATGCCCTCGATGACCAGGTCGTTGCCGGAGGTCCAGGGGAGGACATGGGCGCCCGCGAAGTCGCCCGCGTCGGCGAGGACATGGTAGAGGGGGAAGACCCAGCCCGGCATCGACGGGAACTTGCTGTGGAGGGGCGGGTCCTTCTCGCGCTCCATCACGCCCAGGCGCCCGGTGGTCTCGTAGAACGTGATGCTGTGCACGCCCGGCCGGGCCAGCGACTTCAGGGCCCCGAGGGTCCAGGCGGCGCCGAAGAGCGACATCTGCCGGGGGTCGACCCGCCAGGGCAGGTCGCCCGCGGCCGACTCGACCTCCGGGCCGGTGGCGTCGGGGTTGAAGCGCGGCCGGAAGGTGACCGGTCCGATCGCGATCGGGTGGTCCTCGCCGATGAGGCGCGCGCTCTCGACCGTCGCCTCCATCCCCTCCAGGTTCTCGATGATCGTGAGGTTGTCCGACGCGTGCACCTGCGGATTGATGGAGTAGCTGAGGATCTCGATGTCCTTGGGCGGGTGGCCGCGGTTGATCTCGACGAAGTAGGCGTTCGTGCCCGCGCCGACCCGCACCTCGGGGTGGAACGGGATGAGCTTCTCCTTCGCCAGCGCGACCCACTTCTTGGACGTCGACTTCTCGTTCTTGTGGAAGATCAGCCAGGTGGTGATGGGCGCGTCGCTGCGGACGAGCTTGGGGATGAGGTCCTTGAGCTCCTGCTCCGCCGCGTCCGTGAGGTGGAGCGCGATCTCGAGCGGCACGCCGAGCGCGCGCGCATCGTTGGTCGCCCGCTGCAGGTCCGTGTCGCAGGTCGGCGATGACGGCGTCAGGTCGAGCCGGAGGTGGGCCAGCTTGAGGTCCTTGAGCTCGCGGACCTCGAAGGGCGAGAGCGGCCGGCCGTGGCTGGCGCAGCAGAGTCCGATCCGGGGGAGCTCGCACATCGGCGCGGCGCCGATCGAGATCGGGATGGTCGACGGGATGATCCGCGACGCGACCGTCGCCCCTTCCACGGTCAGGGTGACCGACTGCGAGATCTTGCTGCCCTTGGGCACCTCGACGGGGAAGGGCAGGCGCAGCGGCGTGCTGTAGGTCTTGTACGAAGCGTCGGCCCAGTTGCGCTGGTCCTCCATCTCGAAGGTGTCGCCCTGGAAGGCGACGCGCGCGCGAACGCCCGGGGCGACCTCGTGGGAGATGGCCTTCAGGTCCTGGAAGGGCTGCTGGGCCCAGATGTAGCGGGGGAAGCTGCCGCGGTTGATGGAGCCGCTGATCCGCTCGACGACGCAAGGGCGGCCGGCGCACTCCTTGATGGGGTGGAGCACGCAGATGCCGATGCGGTTGCGGAGGAACGTCGATTTCGCCTCGCCGTCCATCGAGAAGGTCATCGTGCCCTTCGCGTCGCCCTTGATCGACCCCTTCCATCCGAAGTGGATGTCGCCGCGCTTGCACTCGGCGCTGAACGTGATGTCGAAGGATTCCTGGGTGGCCTCGACGCGGAGGTCGCTGAAGGTCGTCGGCACGCTGCCCCAGTTGCGGTCGCGGACCGCGACGTAGATGCGGCGGAGGATCTCGCGCGCGCCCCAGCGGACATAGCGGAGGCTGCCGTCCTCGTAGAGCGCCGAGAGGGGGCCGGCCCGGAGCTCCCGGGTCTCCCGGAGCGGCTCCTCGGTGCCGGTATAGAGGACGCGAAGCGGCAGTTGCTTCACTCGAGTTCACCCACGGTCGACGGAATGATACTGCGTGGAATGCCCGTTTGTCACGCGCCGGCGCGGGTTCGGGAAAAGCCTGAGGCTACTTGGGGGAGACGAGGAACTTCTTGCCCCACTCCAGGTGCTGGACGATCCGCTGGGCCGCCTGCTCGCCGCGCCCCTGCAGGACCGCCTCCGCGATGCTCTCGTGCTCGCGCCAGCCGTCGACCATGCGCTCGGGGGTCTTGTTCTGGATGCCGAGGATGATGCGGTGGAGCTTGCCGCGCAGCCGCTCCATCGCGACGAGGATCTCGCGGTTGTCGAGGAACTCGCAGAGCATGAGGTGGAACTCGGTGTCGAGGCGGGTGGCGGTCTCGTTGTCGCGCTCTTTGACGGAGCGGCCCTGCTGCTCGAGGTTCTCGCGCAGGCGGGCGGCCTGCTCGGGGCTGAGGTTTCCGGCGAGGCGCCGCACCACGAAGGTCTCCAGCGCCATGCGGATGTCGAAGAGGTCGACGATCTCGTGGATCGAGGGCTCGCGGACGACGATGCCCTGCTGGGGCGAGACGGTGACGAAGCCGTCCATCTCGAGCCGGGTGAGGGCGGTGCGGACGGGCGTCTTGCTCATGCGGAGCCGCCGGGCCAGCTCGCCCTCGGTCAGGAAGTCGCCGGGCGAATAGGTGCCGTCCTGGAAGAGGGCCTTGAGGTCCTCATAGGCGCGGGTTGCGAGGGTGGGACGCACGGCGGGCCGGGCGCTGGAGCGGGGCATGGCAGATATCTAACTGAAATTTCAGTCGGAATACAATCCAGGGATGGCCGGTCTCAGTGCCCCATCCGAATCAGAAGCCAGAGCAGGACGAGCAGTCCCACCGCGATCCCCAGCATCACCCAGATGTTGGTCACGAAGTAGGGATAAATGAACAGCACCACGCCGCAGGCCAGCTGAGGCCATCGCGATTGCTTCTTGCCGTAGATGAAGAGGCCCGTGCCGATGGCCCCGATCAGGAGGGAGACGAACAACCACGCCGCATTCAGTTCCATGAGAGCCGAGGTAAGTATACGGCGTGCCGCCGACGTGCTGGCAGGGAGGCGGACATTCGCCGGAATCTCCAGATTTGCCGAACGATCCGAGGACTCCTTTCGCCTTTCCGATAGAGGAAACGACGTCGGGAGGATGCGGACATGAAAACCGGAGTGACGTTCGACTATGGGAAGGCACCTCAGGGCAAGGCCGTCAAGGTCCGCGCCCTGGTCAAGATCGAGGCCGAACGCCCTCGCAACGAGGCCCGACGGCCCCTGAAGCTCGGGGTCGTCCTCGACCGGTCGGGCTCCATGAACGGGGCCAAGATCCACAACGTCCGGGAGGCCACCAAGGCCCTCGCGCGAAAACTCGGCGGCGACGACGTGTTTTCGCTGACGATCTTCGACGAGGTCATCGACACGATCATTCCACCGATGAGGATGGAGGGCGGCCTTGGGAAACTGGAAGGGATTGTGGATGCCATCGCCGCACGAGGCAATACCAACCTCTGCGACGGTTACAAGAAAGGGTGCGAGAACGTCTTGAAGTCGGCGCAGCCTGAAAAGGCGAGCGGCGCGCTCCAGCGGGTGATCCTCCTCACCGACGGCCTGGCGAACGTCGGCGTGACGGACCCCCAGGAGATCGCTCGCATCGCGCGGGAGATGGCCGAGAAGGGCATTGTCACCTCGACGCTGGGAGTCGGAGTGGATTACAGCGAGGATCTCCTGGGCCGGATGGCGGAGGCGGGCGGAGGGAACACCTATTTCCTTCCGGGCCCGGCGGAACTGGAGGCGGTGCTTTCGGAGGAACTCGGCTGCCTCTTCACCCTGGCGGTCCAGCGCCTCAAGGTCCGCTTCGAGCCCTCGGCCAAGGGTGTCACGGCGGCGCAGCTGAACGCCTATCGGTCGGAGACCGAAGGCGTCTGGATTCTGGGAGACGTCTACGGAGGCAACTGCAAGAGCGTCGTCCTTGAAGTCGAGGTTCCCCCCTTGCCTCCCGGGAGGAAGGTCCGGATCGGAGAGCTGCACCTTTCCGGTGAGAGGACCCGCAACGGAGAGTGGAAGGAATTCAGCGAGGTTCTTCCTCTTGTTCTCGACATCGTGCCGGAAGAGGAGTTTGCCGCGCAGAAGGTCAATCTGGAGGTGGCGCTCCAGGCGATCGGCCTGATCGTGGCCGCCGCCAGGGCCAAAGCCGGGGAGTTGGCTCAGCGTCAGGATTTCGAAGGAGCGGCACGGGCTCTCAAGGATTGTGCGAACGGCCTCGAGCAGATGGGAATCTCGGCCCCCGAGATCGCGGCGCACCTCGAGCTCCTTCGGATGGAGGCGAGCCAGATGGAGCATGGGAGGGAGGCGTACTACACGTCCACGATGCACAAGGACTGGTACACCGAGTACTACCTCGCGGGCAGGGGCAAGTTCTCCCATCTGGAGAACATGCGGGCCCGCCGCTCTTCCCGCGGGACGAGCGGCGGAGTGCACGCCTTCCGCCTCGATCAGGTCGAAGGAAGGTTCCTCGCTCAGATCGGCGTCGACCGCTTCCTGGTCGATACGGGGTGCCCGACCAGCATCGGGGATCGCTCGCCGCTGGTCCTGGGTTCACGTTCGTTCGACGTGAAGTCGGGCTCGATTTCCGAGCTGCGGCCTCAGGCCACGGGCATCCTCGGCGCGGACATTCTTAATCAGTACGAGGTGGTCTTGGACATCAGGACGAGAGCCTTGGTCCTCGCGGAGTCCCCGATTCCGATCTCTGGAAAAGTCATCCCCGCCGACTTCAAGAGCGGTCTTCCCATCCTGTCGGCCCAGGCGGGCGGGACGACGCTGGGGGTCCTCCTCAGGACCGGCTCCAGGATCTCCTTCCTGAAGGCCGGGCTCGCGGACGGAGGGAAGATCGTGGGCCGGGAGAAGGGGGTCATCCCCGGGTTCGGGGATTACGACACCGAGCTGCGAGAGGTCGAGCTGCTTCTGGGAGGGATCCCGTACCGCCTGGTGATGGGGACGCTTCCGCCGGCTCTCGAGGACCGTCTGTCGTCGATCGGCGCGGCCGGCATTCTCGGGGCCGACGTGTTCGCCTCGAGAAAGCTCTGGATGTCGGCACGTCAGGGGGTCGTGACGATCTCCCCGTAACGGCCCGAGCTTACTTCTTGGCCTCCATGAGCTTCAGGTCCTTCGCCCACTCGATGAAGCGGGTGGGCCAGGTGCCGAAGGGCATGCCGCCGCGCGGGCTGATGCTGCCGCCGTGGCCGCCGCGGCCGTAGAGGTGCATCTCGACGGGGATCTTGGCGTTGAAGAGCGCCGTGTAGAACTCCACGGACTGGCGGGCGTGGAACGCGTCGTCGATCCCGGCGCAGGTGATCCACGTCGGCGGCGCGTCCTTCGGCACGGGGTCGTAATCCATCCGCTTCCAGCCCGGGTAGATCAGCACCGAGAAGTCCGGACGGCAGCTCTGGCGCTCGACGGGGTCCTCGGCCTTGGGGTTGCCGGCATCGTACTTGAGCGTCACCCACGCCGCCTGCTCCCCGCCGGCGCTGAAGCCCATGATGCCCACCCGCTTGGGGTCCACGCCCCACTCGGCCGCGTGCGCGCGCACCATGCGGATGGAGCGCTGCGTGTCGGCCACGGCGTCCACGGTCGAATCGTACGGCTGGAGCCGGTAGCGCTCGACGAACGCGTGGATGCCGAGCCCGTTGAGCCAGGCGGCCACGTCGACGCCCTCGGGCCCGACCCAGAGCGTCTTGTTGCCGCCGCCCGCGGCGACGATCACGGCCATGCCGTTGGCCTTGTCGGCCGGAGCGAGGTGCAGCTCGATGGAAGGATTGTGGATGTTGTCGATGTGCAGGATCTTGGGCGCGTCGCCCTTGGACGAGTAGACCACCTCGGGCTTGTCGGAGCCGGGCAGGTCCTTCAGCATCGGCGAGCCTTTGGGCCAGAGCGTGACGACTTTGGCGCCCGGCGCGATGGGCGCCGGCTCGGGCGGGTCGCCGGCGGCGAGCGCTAGGGAAGCCATGAGGGCCGGCAGGACCCCGCCGATGAGGACAAGTCGTCGCATGCGTCGCTCCTTCAACCGGGCATCGCGCCCGGGTACAAGCAATACAGCGCGAGGCGACCGGATGTGTCAACGGGTAGAATTCCCTTATGAGAAGAATGCTGGGCGCCGCCATGACCCTCCTGCTCCTCTCCGGGTGCAACGCCGGGGAGAAACAGACCTACACTCTTCTCCCCTACGGCAGCGAGGACGAGGTCTGGGAGATTGTCGGGAAGACCATCGTCAACGTCCCGGTGTGGACCCTGGAAGGGGCGCTGGGCATCACCGTGCTGGCGATGTACCTCGGCGCGCTGGCCGGCTACCGGCGATAACCCGTCGCCTGGCGCAGAACGCCTCATGTCCCGTGGGGAACGACAGTCCCCATGGGTCGGCAACGGCGCAAATCTCGCGGCAAATGCAGAGAACTCTTCGGCACGGCGTTTGCTCTCCCGTGAACCTCGGACGACGGAATTGTTTTTGGAGGATGATATGAGTCGCCGAACGGTTCAGGTTCTGTCCACGCTCGTGATGCTCGGCTCTCTCGCGGTCGCCGCGGGCGCCACCGATGGCGCAGGAATTGAACAGAAAAGCTTGTGGGATCTCTTCAAGGCGACCGGAGTCGTCGGCATCCTGCTGGTCCTGACCTCCATGGTGGGGACGGCGCTGCTCATCCAGTACGTCGTGAACATGAACGCGGCGAAGATCGGGAATCCCGCCTTCCTGAGCGAGGTGGACGCGCTGCTGGGCGAGAACGACGTGGACGGCGCCTACTCGCTGGCGGCGTCGGACCAGAGCTACGCCGGCAAGGTGATCGCCGGCGCGATCGCCCGAAGCGTGGGTGGTTTCGAGCAGACCATGAAGGGCTTTGACGAATCGGCGGCGCTGCAGAGCTTCAAGCTGACGGCGAAGCTGAGCTATCTGTCCCTGGTCGGAAACATCGGGCCGCTGCTCGGTCTTCTGGGCACCGTGACGGGCATGATCTCGTCATTCCAGATCATCGAAACGAAAACGTCTCCGACGCCCGCGGATCTGGCCAAGGGCGTCTACGAGTCGCTGGTGAACACGACGATCGGCCTCTTCATCTCGATCGTGTTCCTTTCGGCGTTCTTCTTCATGAAGAACAAAGTGTCGGACATCCTGTTGGAGATCAACAACTCGATCGGGGAGATCCTGGCGCGCCACCTGTCGCCGGAGGCCGAGAGGAACTAGCGGCGCAGCAGCCAGTGGATCCGGCGCTCGCCGCCGGGGGCCCGGGTGATGAACGCCAGGACCTGGAACGGTCGGGTCTCCTTGCCGAAGACGAATTCGCCCTGGCATTCCGCGCGGGGGTCCGGGACCTCGAGCTCGCGGCGGAGCCGCTCGGACCAGCGCGGATCCGGGGCGACCTTCGTTTCGATCTCGAAGTAGTCGTGGTTTACCGGTTCCATCGCCTTCAGGATGGCGAAGACCTCGTCCGACAGGGTCGCGTTCTGGATCGCGGCGTAGCCCGTGGGGCCGACCTGGATCTCGAGCTCGCCCGCCGGCGACGAGATGGTGTCGTCACCAAAGCGGAGATCCAGCCGAGAGACGTAGACGCGGATCGGGAGGACGCCGCTGTGCTCCTTCTCCCGCGCCTGGAACGCACCCTCGATGACGAGGGCGACGTCCTTGGTGTTGATCGTGCCCTGGATGCTCAGGCGCGCGGAATACCTCCGACCCGTCTCGAGCGGCGGCAGGCGGAAGCGGGGTCCCTTCTTGTCGGGGTCCGCGGCCGTGCGCTCGCCGTTCCGGTCGCCGCCGCCGCGGCAGTTCGTCTCCGTGCAGTCGTTGATGCAGGACGAGGTGCAGTCGCCGATGCAGTCCCCGACGCAGTCGCCGGCGTCGTCGAGCGCCTGTTCGCCGATTTCATTGGCCGTGTTGTAGCGTTCCTTGGCCGAGCAGCCGACGCCGCCCGTCACGGTGGCGACGGCGAGCAGGATCGTCGCGAGCTGCGGAAGGACGGGCCAGCCCGCGTCCGCCGGCGCGGGAAGCGGCTCGGAGCTCCGTCGGGCCCGGAGCAGCGCGATCGATCCCGCCAGCAGCGCCAGGCTGATGCCCTGCGAGAACGTGAGGCTCGACCCCCAGTAGGGCGCGTGGTCGCCGCGCCAGTACTCCGCGACAAAACGCCAGGGCGCGTAGAGCAGGCCGCAGGTCGCCAGCGCCCGGCCGCGCCGGCGCCACACGACCGACGCGACGACGAAAATTGCCAGAAGGGCCGCCGCCTCCAGGAGCGGGGCCGGAACGGTCGGCAGCGAGCGCGGCGAGTCCGGCGCGAGCAGCCCGGACGCCACGTGATGCTTCCAGGCGTGGCTGCGGGCCGGGTAGGAGACGCCGCCGTCCCATGCGGCCCCGTAGCAGCAGCCGGCGAAGAAGCAGCCGACGCGGCCGAAGGCGGCGGCCAGCAGCGCGCAGGGCACGCCCAGGTCCGCGACCGCGAGCGGCGGCAGTTTCCAGCGGTGGCAGGCGGCCAGCGCGGCGGCCGTCCCGCCGATCATGCCGCCGTAGAACACCCAGCCGCCGGGAAAGGACCAGATCCCGTACTGCAGCACGTAGGCGAGCTTCGCGCCCGCGAAGAGGCCCGCGATCGCGACCGCGAAGACCTTGATCAGGGGCCGGCGCGGCAGCGACGCTTCCGTTCCGCGCCGCAGCGCGATCAGGAGCGCCGCCAGGGCCCCGCAGAAGACGGCGAAGCCGTACCCGTTGAGGTGGACGACGAGGCTTCCCCATTCGAGGCTGAGGAGGCGGGGAAGCATGGAGGTCCAGTAGAGCGGCTGTCGCGCGGCGGGACAAGAGAATTTGAACGCGCGTCCCGCGGGCCGCCGTTGCATAATGGGGGACCTTCGAGGAGACGCGAATGGGCGCACTCATCCTGGCGCTGCTGGCGTGCCTGGCGCAGCCCGGCGACATCAAGCACCGCTTTCTCGCCACCGACGGCGAGACGTCGAAGCTGATCTACGTCGACCAGGTCCACCCGGAGAAGGACTGGACCGTCGACGCGCCCAAGGGCCCGCGGGACCTCCGGCTCGTCGACGAAAAGACGGTGCTCGTCAGCCACCGCGGCGGCGCGGCCGAGTTCGACCTCGAGACCGGGAAGCAGACCTGGATCGTGAACGGGTACAAAGAAGTTCAGGCCGCGATCCGGCTCTCGAACGGCCACACCCTGCTGGCGGGCGCGACCGAGAAGGGCATCACGCTGCACGAGGTGGACCGCGACGGGAAGGAAAGCAGCCGCGTCGTGATCGAGGGCCGTCGCGGCGTCCGGAACATCCAGCGGCTGGAGAACGGCCATTTCCTGATGACGACCTACGAGCCGCCGAAGCGGAGCGCGATCGAGACGGACCCGTCGGGGAAGATCGTCTGGGAGGCGCCGCTGCCCGGACCCGCGGACGACATCGACCGCCTCGGCGACGGCCTCACGGTGGTGCCCAGCGGCTCGGTCGGCACGGCCCTCTACCTCGACAAGGAGGGGAAGGTCGTCGCGACCCGCGGGGGGAAGGACGCGCATCCCGACCTGAAGATCAACTGGTTCGCGTCGACGCAGACGCTGAAGAACGGAAACCTCGTCGTGACGAACTGGCTGGGCCACAAGGCCGGGAAGACCGGGCCCCACGCCCTCGAATTCGATGCGGCGAACAAGGCCGTCTGGAAATGGGAGAGCGAGGGCCGCGTCCAGACTCTCCACAACATCCTCGTTCTCGAGTAAGATCCTCCCGTGAACGCCGCCGTCATTCCCGCGGTCCAGCAGCCGCTCCGGATCGAGGAGCTCCGGCTCCCCGAGCCCCAGACGGGCGAGGCGCGGATCCGGATCGCCGCCTGCGGCGTCTGCCATTCCGACCTGCACATCGCCAAGGGCGACCTCAAGTTCCCGCTGCCCTGCGTCCCGGGCCACGAGATCTCGGGCACGATCGACGCGCTGGGACCCGGCGTGACCGGGCTGACGAAGGGCGATCGGGTGGTCTCGAGCTTCATCATGCCCTGCGGGACCTGCGCGGCCTGCCGGCGCGGCGACGACAACCTTTGCGAGACCTACTTCGCCTACAACCGGGTGAAGGGCGTGCTCTACGACGGCACGTCGCGGCTCTACCGGCCGGACGGCACGCCGCTGGCGATGCAGATGATGGGCGGCATGGCCGAGTACGCCGTCGTTCCCGTGACCGACGTCTTTCCGCTGCCCGCGGCGCTGCCCCTGGAGGAGTCGTGCATCCTCGGCTGCGCTCTCATGACCGCGTTCGGCGCGGTCAAGAACGCGGCGCAGATCCGTCCCGGCCAGTCGGTGGCGGTGATCGGCACGGGCGGCGTCGGTTCGAACGTGATCTCGCTCGCGCGGGTCTTCGGGGCGGAGCGGGTGATCGCGGTGGACGTCCGCGAGGACAAGCTCGCCGCCGCGCGCGCGCTCGGAGCGACGGACGCGATCGACGCGCGGGGCGCCGACCCCGTCGTCCAGCTCCAGAAGCTCACGTCGGGCCGCGGCGTCGACGTCGCCATCGAGGCGATCGGCCGCCCGGAGACCGTGGCCCAGGCCTTCAACATGGTGGCCGACGGCGGCCGCGCAGTGGTGATCGGCGTGGCGCCGGCGGACGCGACGGCGTCGTTCACGATCAATAAGCTCGTCCGCCGCGGCATCCAGATCGTCGGCTCGTTCGGCTGCCGGGTCCGGACCGACATGCCCGAGCTCCTCGCGCTGGCGGCCGCGGGGAAGATCGACGTGCGCGCGTCGATCACGCGGCGCTACCCGCTCGGGAAGGTCCAGGAGGCCTTCGAGGCGATGGAGCGGGGGGAGATCATCGGGCGAGCCATCGTGGTCATGGGGTAATGGGCGGAAGCAAGAAGCACGAAGCCGGAAGCAAGGAGGAAGGGTCCCCCACCCGCTCCCTCCCCGTGGGGGAGGGGAGGACGAGGGTTCACGGCCTCGACGCCTGCCGCGCGGCCGCGATGATGCTGGGGCTGTTCTTCCACGGGTCGATCTCGTTCATGGAGATGGCCGGACCCTGGGCCATCCAGGACCGCTCAACCCACCGCGCCGTGGACGCCTTCGTCTGGGTCTGCCACACGTTCCGGATGCCGGTGTTCTTCCTGCTCGCGGGTTTCTTCGGGCGCCTGCTCTACGAGAAGCTCGGCGCCGCCGGGTTCCTCCGCCATCGCGCGAGGAGACTCCTCCTGCCCTTCGTCGTGACCCTGGTCCCGCTGATGCCGGCGCTCTTCCTGCTCTGGCGCTGGGGCTGGGCGAAGTCGGGATCGCGGCCGAAGGTCGTGCCCGGGATGGAGACGCCGTCGCTCGACTTCGAGACGATCACGCCCTCGCCGGGGCATCTCTGGTTTCTCTATTACCTGATGATCATCCTCGTCCTGATGGTCGTGCTGGTGGCGCTGGGGAGGCGGCTGCGGCTCGACCCCGTCAAGAGGGGCGCCGACGCCGCGCTCCGGGCGCTCGTGAAGACGCGCCTGCTGGCGTTGGCGATGGCGATCCCGACCGCGGCGACGCTGCTGCTGATGGAGTTTCCATCGGCCGACACGCCGGTCAGCTTCGTCCCGCAGCTGCGGATCGTGGCGTACTACGCTGTCTTCGTCGGCTTCGGGTGGCTGCTGCATCGGCAGGCGGAGCTGGTGGAGGAGTTCGGGCGGCACCTCTGGGTCCCGCTGCTCCTGGTCGCCGGGGTGCTGTGGCCGCTGGGTCGCCTCCTGGAGCGCCTGGTCCAGGGCAGCGCGCCGCTGGCTCCCGTCGAGCGACTGACGATGCTCTATCTGGCCGCGCTCTTCGGCTGGTCGCTCGTGCTGCTGTTCCTCGGCGCCTTCGTGAAGTGGGGCGCGAAGTCCCGGGCCTGGGTGTCCTATCTCTCCGACGCGTCGTACTGGTGCTACCTGATCCACCTGCCGGTGGTGATCGCGCTTCAGATCCTGGTGTCGGACCTGGGATGGCCGGGGCCGCTCAAGTACGCGCTGGTGATGGCGGCGACCCTCGGGATCTGCCTGGGGACGTATCAGGCGTTCGTCCGCTACACGTTCCTCGGCGCGGCGCTCAACGGACCGCGCGAGAAGCCGACGGCCGCCCGTGCGACCGAGATGGGGATATAGTGGAAGTGTGAGGACGCGGTATTTGCTTTCGCTGCTGTTACTCGGCAACTTGGCCTTCCGTCCGCAGGAAGCATCCCCGGACTCCAAGAAAGTAGCCATCGGCTGGAAGTTCCAGGCTGGCCAATCCAGGGAACTTGCGTGGAACGTTGATTTCGATCTCGCGACGACTCCGCCTGTCGAAGGTTGGCCCTCCTTTGCCATGTCCATGCAATTGCAGGGCACTTTGTCCATTGACGAAGTGATGGACGATGGAACGGGTGTCGGAAAGCTTCTCCTCCATCGGCAGATCGTCAAAGGGACGTACTCCGGCAGGCCGATGTGGATCGAAGTCGATGATTCCAAGCTCAAGAAGCCCGAAAGGATTCCGGACGACGAAAAAGCGAAGCAACTTCTGGCATCCGTCCTGGCACCTGTCAAGGTGCGAATCGCCCGTCGTGGTACCCTCGAGGTGACGCAGCCGCATCCATTCTTTTCGCAGATGACGGGCCCTTTATCCCTGATGACGGGTCCCGTGCTCCCGTGGAAGAAGCAAGTGGCGGTGGGAGATTCCTGGATCGGCAAGCTGGAGTCTGCCGAGGGGAAGAAGGAAGGTCAAGCGCCCTTCGACGTCGAATATAGCTTCTCCGAGATGACGGAACTCAACGGGAGATCGTGCGCCCGAATCGTCGCGAACTCGAAGCAGATGCGCCGGATCTACGGGACAGAGATGACGTACAGCCTCAAGAGCAACGCCGTATTCGATCCGGAGCGGGGGGAATGCGTGACGGAGCTTCTCACGACCGAGCTCTACGGCACGACGCCGTACCAAGGGACGGAACACATCACCAAGGGCAAGGGCCGAATGGAATTCTCGGTCCTCCCGGCGAAGAAGTAGACGCGCGTCACTCCTTGATCGCGGCGACCGCGATCGACTGGAGCGACTTCCGGAGGTCCGACGCGTCGCCGTTGGGGAAGCCCGAGCGCTGGACCATCAGGATGAAGATCATCTCCTTCTTGGGGTCGATCCAGCCCTGCGTCCCGAAGGCGCCGCCGTGGCCGAAGGTCCCGGGCGAGAGCATCTCGGTGATGCCCGTCGGCGTCCCGACCACCTGCCAGCCGAGGCCCATCACGATGCCGTCCGTGAAGCCCGCGCGCAGATCGCCGGTGTGGTTGCGCGTCATCTTCTCGAGCGCGGCCTCGGACAGGTAGCGCTTGCCGTCGGCGACCCCCTTGTTGAGCACCATCTGGTAGAGCTTGACCATGTCCGGGGCGGTGGAGAACATGCCGCCGGCCGGGAGCGGGAACTTGCCGCCGACGGCGTCGCCGAGGAAGTTCTCCGAGCGGGCCAGCCCGTCCTTGTCCTTCTTGTAGAGCGTGGCGACGCGCTTCTTCTGTTCGGGGTCCGGGTAGAAGAACGTGTCCTTCATGCCCAGCGGCCGGAAGAGGCGCTCCTCGAGGAACGCCTCGTAGGACTTCCCGGAGCACACCTCGATGATGCGGCCGAGGGTGTCGATGCCCGTGTTGCAGTAGGCCCACTTCGTGCCCGGCTCAAACTCCAGCGGCCACTGCGAGATCGCGATCGTCGCCTCCGCGAGCGTCCGGTTGCGCTTCGCGTAGAGGTCGCCGAAGCCCGGCGGCGTCCCGCCGCGCAGCCCCGACGTGTGCGTCAGCAGGTCCTTGATGGTGATCAGGCGCGACGGCTTCCCGAGCGTGACCGTCGACCCCTCCCGCTTCTGGATGATCTGCTGGCCGCGGAACTCGGGGAGGTGCTTCTCGACGGGGTCCTCGATCGACAGCTTCCCTTCTTCCTCGAGCATCGCGATCCCCATCGCGGTGACCGGCTTCGTCATCGACGCGATCTGGAAGATGCTGTCCGTCTTCATGGGGACCTTGGCTTCCCGGTCCTGCCAGCCCACGGCCTCGAGGCTGATCACCTTGCCCTTGCGCGCGACGAGCGTCACGGTGCCGGCGGTCTGCTGCCGGTCGACGTAGCCCTGAAACTCGCCCCGGAGCGTCGCGAGCTTCGCGTCATCTTGTTGCGCGGAGGCGCAGGAGACGATGCAAAGCAGAATCGCGAGGCGGAACGGCGTCGGAATTTTCATCGAAAGGTCCCTCTTCGTCTTTGACAGGTGCGGGTCGCGCTCAGTAGACTTCGGATTCACTCCTCTTACGACCGGGGCCGTGGGTCGGATTCTATCTCCAGCAAAACTCGAGATGCGAGGGAAACATGGCCACGCTCAAGATCCTCGGCGTCCACGGCATCGGCGACCACCACTCCAACCTGGCCTGGGAGGAGGAGTGGAAGAACGCGATCGAAAGCGGCCTGCGCCGCTGGTCGCCCGGCATCGAGTGCGAGTTCTCGTTCCTGCTTCACGACGCGATCTTCGACAAGTACCCGATCAGCGCGCTGGACGTCGCCGAAGCGGTGGCGAAGCTGGGCGCCAGCGGCGTCTATCACAGCATCGGCGACGCCCTCACGGGCCTCTTCTCGCGCCGACGCGGCTTCTTCGAGGACGTCTCCTCCACCGTGCGCTGGACCGCCGGGATGGTCGTGCAGTGGGCCGAGAACGACCGACTGCGGGCCGAGACGCGCAGGGCGGTGCTGAAGCGCGTCGAGGAGTTCCAGCCGGACGTGATCTGCGCCCACAGCCTCGGGACGCTGCTCTGCTACGACAGCTTCGTGCGCGGAGCGGGCCGGGCCGCGATCGCCGGTCGCCGCCTGCTGACCTTCGGATCCCAGATCGGGAACCCGTTCGTGCGCTCCACGCTGGGAGGCCGCATCGTGCCGCTCAAGAAGGCGCGCGAGTGGTACCACCTCTACAACTCCGAGGATGCGGCCTTCACGTCGCCGATCGAGATCGACGCGCCGAACTTCGTCCAGGTTTCCACGGAGTTCGACGAGCCGGGGATGCTGGACCACAACCCGGTCCTCTATCTGACCCACCCGAACACCGTGAGCGACGTCTGGCGCGAGATCGCGTCGGCCCGCGCGCTGCCCGCCGTGCGGGCCCTCTCGGCGCCCGCGAAGCCGCGCGTCCCGCGGCGCGCGCTGCTCGTCGGCATTAACGACTACCCCGATCCGGCGAATCGGCTCGAGGGCTGCGTGAACGACGTCTTCCGGATCAGCGCCACGCTGCAGGAGAGCGGCTTCCGGCCGGAGGATATCCGGGTGGTCCTCAACGAGCGCGCCACGGCGGCGACGATCCTCGACCGCCTGCACTGGCTTCTCGACGGCGTGAAGGACGGGGATGAGCGGGTCTTCTTCTACAGCGGCCACGGCGCCCAGATCCCGGCCTACGGCAAGGGCGACTCGGTCGACCACCAGGACGAGTGCCTCGTGCCCTTCGACTTCGACTGGGCGCGGGAGCGGGCCGTCACCGACGACCAGTTCTACGACCTCTACAGCCAGCTGCCCTACGGGAGCCGCTTCGTCGCCATCCTGGACTGCTGCCATTCGGGGGGCATGACCCGGGCGGGCGGCATGAAGGTGCGGGGCATCGAGCCCCCCGACGACATCCGGCACCGGATGCTGCAGTGGAACCGGCGCCTGCAGATGTGGGAGCAGCGCAAGCTCGACGAGCTCCTGCCGGGCCTGAAAGCTGGGGAGGAGCGCACGGAGTACACCGGGGAGGACGGCTCCAAACGCCGCCTCGGCCGAGCCGTGCCTCTGAGGGCGAAAAACGATCGCGCCTACGACCGGGAGCGCCGGGAAGCCGGCCACCTCGGCCCCTACATGCCGCTGCTCCTCGAGGCCTGCCGCGAGGAGCAGTTCTCTTACGAGTACCGTGACGGCGTGACCTCCTACGGCGCCTTCACCTACACGCTCACGGAGCGGCTGCGCCAGGCCCGCGCGCAGCACAAAGCCCCCACGTTCGAGGGGCTGGTCCGGAGCGTGAGCGACGCGCTCCAGGACCTGGGCTATGACCAGACGCCCTGCCTGGTGGGCCCGAAGTCCCTGAAGCGCGCGCCGATTCCGTGGATGGCCTGATGCCGGACGTTCGGCCGCCGCTTCGGCGTTAAAGAAACGTCATGGCCGACGTGCGGAAACGACTCGAGGGCAACGCGCCGGGCGAATTCTACGTGGATTCGTCCTGCATCGATTGCGACCTTTGCCGGCAGATCGCGCCCGGCGTCTTCCACGACGCCGGCGAGGCGTCGGTCGTCCGGCGGCAGCCGGAGGGCGCCGCCGAGACGCTGCGGGCGGAGATGGCGCTTGTCACCTGCCCCACGGCATCGATCGGGACGCTGGCCAAGCGCGACCTGAAGGCCGCGCTGGCGGCGCTTCCGGAGCGGGTCGACGGCGAGGTCTACTTCTGCGGCTTCGCGTCGGAGGCATCCTACGGCGCCTCGAGCTACCTGATCCGGAGGCCGGGCGGGAACGTGCTCGTCGACTCGCCGCGCTTCAGCGAGCCGCTGGCCCGGCGCCTGGAGGCCCTGGGCGGGCTGCGCTGGATGTTCCTCTCGCACCAGGACGACGTCGCGGACCACCGGAAGTTCCACGACCGCTTCGGCTGCGAGCGGATCCTGCACGAGGCCGACGCGGACTTTTCCGTGGAGCGACGGATCGCGGGCCGCGACCCGGTCCGGCTCGACGACGACCTCCTGATCGTCCCCACGCCCGGCCACACGGCGGGACACCAAACGCTTCTGCACCTCGACAAGTATCTCTTCACAGGCGATCATCTATGGGGGGACCCGTCGACGGGTCGCCTCCATGCGTCGCGCCGCTACTGCTGGCACTCCTGGACCGAGCAGCGGCGATCCATGGAGCGGCTGCGAGAGTTTTCGTTCGAATGGGTGCTGCCCGGCCATGGCGCGCGGCACCATGCCCCGGCCCCCCGGATGAGGCAGGATCTCGATGACCTCATCGCGCGGATGACCTGAGGCGGCCGGGACCCGGAGGAGGAGTGGTGACCATCCGTTCCGAAAAGACGGAGCTCCGCCCTCTGCCGGAGTCTTCGACCCCTCTCCCGGCTCGCACCCCCTTCCGCTTGCCCAGGTGGTTGAGCCCCCGGGCCGCCGACGTGCTTCTGAATGCGGCGCTTGCGGGGGTGTACTTCCTCGGAGGATCGCTGGGGCTGCAGCTGGCCTCCCTCCACCCCAGCGCGACGCTCGTCTGGCCCCCATCCGGGATCGCGCTCTCCTGCCTGATCCTGGCGGGGACGCGGCTCTGGCCCGGCGTGTTCGTGGGGGCGCTGGCCGTCAATCTGGCGACCAGCGGCGACATTCTCTCTTCCGTCGGCATCGCGATCGGAAACACGCTGGAAGCGATCGTGGGGAGCATTCTCGTCCTGCGCTTCGCCGGGGGCGCGCGATTCCTGAGCCGCTCGGCGGACATCTTCCGCTTCGTCCTTTTCGGAGCCCTGCTGGCATCGACGATCAGCGCCCTCGTGGGGGTGACAAGCCTGAAGCTGAGAGGCATGGCGTCCTGGAGTGCGATGCCCAGGATCGGCGTCACCTGGTGGCTGGGCGACGCGGTCAGCGATCTCATCCTGGCTCCTCTGCTCCTTGGCTGGACGACCCTCCGTCCGGGGCCCCGCCCGCGCTGGCAGTGGCTGGAGGCGGTCCTGCTGATCCTCTTCGTGGTCCTGATCGGCGGTCTGATCTTCGGGGACTGGCTGGGGCTGATGGAGGGGTCCTACCCGGTTTCCTACCTGGTGCTCCCCTGCATCGTCTGGGCCGCTCTGCGTCTGCCCCAGTACCTCTCGGCGATTGTCGTCTTCCTCATCTCGGCCCTGACCCTCTCGGCGGCGCTGCACGGTCGGGGGCCCTTCATCCGCCCCAACCAGGCGGAGGCCCTCTTCCTCCTGCAGGCCTTTATTGGCGTCACCTCGATCACATCGATGGTGATGGCCAGCGTCGTCGCCGAGCGGCGCCGCGCGCGGGACGAACTGCGGGCGCTCTTCGAGAACGCGCAGGAGGCCATTCTGATCGCCGACGGCAGCTCGAGGTACATCGACGCGAATCCCGCCGCCTGTGCCCTGACGGGCTACTCGCGGGAGGAGCTGACGAGGATCATGGTGAAGGACCTGACGCCGAGCATCCAGCAGGACTCCGGCGTGCGGATGTGGAAGGATTTCCTGCAGCGGGGGCGGATGGAGGGCG
>Ga0310812_10000213_pt1 | contig 24923 bp, 49 predicted proteins | sample NN3metagenome_FD_205747 | JGI IMG/M metagenome (GOLD analysis project Ga0310812, IMG submission 205747) | Soil microbial communities from experimental microcosm in Duke University, North Carolina, United States - NN3 | ecosystem: Engineered > Artificial ecosystem > Soil microcosm > Unclassified...
TCTTCCCGTGTAGACAATATTTATACGTTGCCATTTTCCTACAATGTTGAACGTGGTGTGGGAGGGGGTACCTTTGGTGCCTATTTTATTCCCGATCAGCCTTACGTAATGAAGATGAAGGCGAAAATATTTCTTGTGGACGTGACATTGACCACTGATTTACAAGACGTAACACAGAGCTTTACAAATCCATACAATATTCCTAACTACACGACCTATACATTTATCAATAACGGAATACAGGGATATGACACTTCCTACATAGAATACTTGCGCTACAAACTTGCACAATATATGTGCAGTGAGTACGGAATTTTGTTTAATCCAGAATCAGAAAAAATACTTACATCATATCAAAGAAAACTCATGTATATGGGGCCACCTGATTTAAGTGGCAAGAAGCTATCTATTTTGTACGCGAACTCAAACCCAGGATACAACTGGGGAGATGTAAACATAGGCCATGGGTGGCGTCCATGATAACCAGAGGGCAGAACTTTAGGCAATTTCCATTGAACATCGTTGGGAGTTCTATATTCGGTCGCTATCCAAAAATCAATATTGAAAAAACCTACAACATGTTCATGAGTGACAAGTTCATGGTTCCATATGCTGGCTACCAAATAGCCATGGACGCCTCAAATTTCAACAATGCAAAAGAGGGAAGGGGGGCATTCACCAGCACTAAGTTTGACAGAATAGTAACTGTAATGGGAAACCAGGCATATCTCGTAAACATAGAATTTAATATCCAGATGAACCGAGTTGTCTTTTCTCAAGCCATTCCGATAGGAACGCTACAAACTTCAACAGGCCCCGTATTTATCCAAGAGAACAACAAGCCTCAGATTGGAATTTCAGACGGAACAGCATTCTATATTTATGACCCATCACTTGCGCCTAATCCGACATTTGTCACCGTTCCTTTGACTTTCACCCCAGGATACCTAACGTTCCATGATACCTATTTTATTCTTGCCGCCAAGAACGACAATTCAGCGTCTCTCGCGGTAACGCCTGCTAACAACACATGGCATATATCTTTAAGCAACGAAGGTTATTTGGATTCAACCCCTTTTACGAGTGCGGCCAATGTTGTTACTCCCACAAACCCACTAACAATTTCTGCAGGAAGCCAGATTGTATTTGTTGGAACCACCACCCTGATACCTGGAACAATTTATTATGCTGGAAACTTTTCTGGAAACACTTTCCAGGTTTTTGGTACTTTTAGTGATGCAATAAACAACGTGAACCCCTTGGCCACAGACGCTTCAGGAACTGTGGGTGTAAGCGCGTGGCCTGACAATGCAGCAGGCATTGGACTTCTACAGACAAAGCCTGATAACACACAAGCCGTTGTTCGTTTCCCTTCTAAGGGAAATATGATCTTTGTCATGGGAAGCATAGTCACAGAAGCATGGTTCGATACAGGCGCTCAAGGGTTTCCATATCAAAGAACTAATCAGTTCAACATAGACTACGGGTGCCTAAGTCCTGCTACTGTGGCTTATATGGATGAGATTGTGGTATGGCTTGCTCAAAATGAGAAGTCAGGGCCCATAATCGTTTATAGCGATGGGGGGATGCCTAAGAAGATAACCACTGATGGCATAGATTTTTTGTTCTCAACATTGCAAAACCCACAAGATTCTCAAGGGTTCCTGTACAGGCAAGATGGCCATCTTTTCTACCACATAAACTTTTACAGTGACAACCTGTCATTGTTCTACGATTTTAACGCTGACAAGTTCTATCATGCATGCGACCAAAACCTAAATTACTTTATTGCCGCAGAAATAGCGTTCTTCAATAACCAATATTACTTCGTGTCCAAGAACACAGGCTGTCTATACGCCTTTGATACGACCTTTTACACCTACCAAGACGTGAATAGCCAAGGTGTAAAAGAGATACATGAAGTACCCAGAATTCGCACTTGCGCGAACGTTCGCACCCCTGATCAGTGTTACGAAATCATCAATGACTTAGGATTTACGATTGAGAGTGGCGAGACAGACTACCAGCAACAAGACCTAGGAGAAATCATCCTTATTACACAGGATAGAAACATCCTAATCACACAAGGAAAATCAGATAGGCTTGTAACACAAGATGATATGCCGCTCATTGCACAAGATGGAACGTTCTTCGTGACCCAACAAACAAACGCGGCGCAATCTGCATGGCTTATTGCTCAACAAAACGCCAACACGGGAACGACAAACCTTTCATTGCCGCATGTAGACCTATCTATATCAACAGATGGAGGGGCTACCTTTGGAAACGAATGGGCGTATTACCTGCCCCCCATAGGTCATCGTAAGAACCGCCTTATGTGGTGGCAAATAGGAATAGCAAATGATTTTGTGCCTCAATTTAAGTTTTGGGGTCTTGGGCGTTTTGTGGCCACTGATGGCCTTGTAAGTGCGAGGACATAAAGATGGCACTTACACAAAACCCAAAAGCCATATTCCCAGACCTACCAAGGGAAACCCCTACAATAGACAAGGATGGGCACTTAAGCCCTCTTTGGTCTCTTGGGTTTGCAAGCCTTTTTCAGGCGCTGCAGAAGAACTTTCGCAACACTGGTATTTTGTTTCCGTCGATTACTACAGATGAGGCAAATGAGGTTGTGGCGATTTATAGCCCTTATATTGGATCTCCTCTACCACCAGGGCTTGACAATGTAAGTGGCCAGACTGCTTTTAATACGACGCTTTCATTGCCACAGATTTTTATTATTGCTTTTGACACAAGAACGCCTCCTAACATTACAGGCGTGAAGTGGTGGACGTTTACGATTACTTAAGGACAAGAACATGGCACTTACGGACACTGGAAGATTAGGTCTAGGACTTGGGGCTGGTGGAATACTTGGCGGCCTTGGAGGCTATTTTTTTGGGGGCAACAAGAACCCAGCAGATGCTGCCAACGATTATATAAACAAAATACCAGGGGCTACTTCTCCATATTATACGCCATGGTTCAATGCTGGCAAAGACACATTGCCGAAGCTTCAAGGACAGTATGACACATTAACAAACGATCCAGGCGGAAAATATAACGACATTGGTAAAAGCTTTCACGAGTCTCCGGGGTTTAGGTTTGCCGTACAACAGGCTTTGCAAGGTTCTGGGCATCAGGCAGCAGCAGGAGGAATGGCAGGAAGCCCTGAACACCAACAGCACAATATGGAGTTGGCCACGAACCTTGCCAACCAGGATTATTACAATTACATGACTGGAGCAACTGGGTTATACGGTGAAGGTCTTCACGGCATGCAAGATCTTTCTCATCAAGGGGCGGATGCTGGAAAATCTATGGCAGACATGATTGCACAAGCGCTTGCCCAACAAGGAAATTATTCCTATGAAGGAACCGCCGGAAAGAACAATGCGAATAATTCATTATGGTCAAGCATTGGTTCTGGTCTTGGTCTTTTTGGTGCGTTTTTATAATGTAAGGACTAAATCATGACATTTACATTTTCACAAGCTCGTCCTTTAAAGCCACAAGAGGTAAACCCTTTTGCGAACCTTGTTTCTAATGCATTGCATGGTTATTCGCAAGGAATGAAAGCTGCTTATCTTCCACAAGAAATTGAGGCAGATATTTTTTCTAAAAAGTTAGGCCCATTAGCAACTCTTGCAACGACGCCTATGTTTTTACAAAACCCACAGTTCCAGGAAGCACTTGGCAATATGATAATGCAAGCGCTGCCTTATGGTGGAAAGGAATTTACAGGAATCCATCCAAATAAACTACCAACCTATGCCAACCAAGTTAACAAAGACGTACAAGAGGCCAAGGGATATGCAGCCAATTTATCAAAGGCAGGCAAGGGGAAAGTAGCTATTTCAGGGGCTGCAGGAACAACCGAAAACTATCTCGGAGATATGGGCAAGCATTTAATAAATGCATTCAATGGCATGTTTGGCACACATATAAGTTCAGGATTGGCAAAGGAGCAAAATGCCTTCGCGGACAAAATAAACAACTTTAAGAACATCGCAATACAAACACATAAGCTTACGCGTCGTGACGCGGAAGAAACTTTTTCTTTGAAGAAAAATGAAACCCCAGAACAAGGCTTGAAACGCATGATGAAACAAAACCCTTGGCTTTTCGAACAAGGTGGGGAGACAGAAAGCAATGCTCCCATGGACAAAGAAGATGAGAACAACAGAGACAATATTGACCTCACGCAGGCTGCTAAGTTTTCAAAACAAATACAAAAAAAATATGGCATAGATGTTCCCGAGACTTTGATTTTTAACTATATGCAACAAAGGCCAGGCGACATTGATTTAATGGATTTGTTAAAGACCGCTGGAATTAGTGACGCACAACTTAAGAAGGCGGGGCTTAAATGACACAGAGAAAAATAATCTGGCCTGGTGAAAAGACCGATAGCACAAGAAAAATAAACTTCCCTTCAAAAGAACATCAATCGGAAGGCATGGCGCTTTTACATAAGATAGGGGAGGCCCTTGGTGGAGGAGGGGCTGGTATTGCCCATGGGCTTAATGACATTGGTGCAAACGTAGCACAGTTTCTTTTTGATGCATATTCTTGGGCAACAGGAAACCCTGCTTTTCAGGTTCCTAGGGCAAACTTAAAACAATATGCACCAAACACAGATATAGGACAAACATCCGAAAAGGTTGGGGAGTTTATTGCGCCATTTATCGGATCTCCTGCATTGGCGGCTGAGTCAGGCGCAGGACGTGCATTATTTGGAGGGAAGGTACTGCCTAGGGTTGCCCTTGATTCTCTTCTTGGTGCTGCTGAATCAGAAAATAGAAAGAGTGGTGCGGCCTTTGGTGCTTTGGCTCCTGCTGCAGGAAAAGCAATTAAGTTCGTAAAAGAAACTCCGATGACCCAAAGATTGGCTGCTAAGAAATTGGAAAAAGCGAGAAAGTTAGCAGGCGGGGAAAATATTGGTATCCCCATGAGCGGAAACTTTATTAGGGACATGGAATATCAAATGCTATCTAAGCACTTGCAACCCAGCAAATTACAGCTTGGCAACCTCATGTCTCAAGCATCCCAAGGATCTTATCCTGCATACCACGATTTGCAATCAGCTCTCGGGGATATTAGCAGAGAGCTGCAACACCCAACAGCAGAAAACCATAAAGGAATCATAGGTGCAATTGCAAGCTTATTTAGCAGGCCTAAAACCACCGCTTCCGAACGTTTGACAGCCCGAGAACTGGACAAGATAAGAGAAGAATACATAAAAAATGCAATGGAACATCTTAAAAAAACTGGGAAAAAGAAAATAGCAGACTTAGAAACACAGGGAAGGAAAGAGTACAGCAATTACAAAAGGTTCTTGCCGTACAGAAATACTTTGATTGGAAGTATGTTAGGAGCGGTTCCAGGTGCGGCTTACATAAAGCACATCATGAACCATGACTAAAGATATCTTCTATCTAGTTCTTTGCTTTCTTCATCATCATCAAGCCAGTAGCCAAGGAAAAACCTAGCGATGGCATAGAAGATTATGAATATTAATATGCAACTTAACATAGTGTCTCGTAATTAGTTATAGTGTTTAAACGGTAATTATAGTAGTCAAGGATTGATTATGTCAACATTTTCAGGGAACGTAAATTTACTTGTAGCAGCACCAATGCTACAAGATTTTCTGGTGGATAAAGATGGTACTGCCATGTCCGCGGGCAAGATTACATGCTACCACGATAATAGCCGTACAACGCTTAAAAACTGGTACTATCAAACAGGAACGCCTGGTGCATATACCTATACAGCCCTTCCTAACCCTTTGACCCTATCCGCCGCAGGCACTATTTGTGATGTAAATGGTGTAGATACCATACCCTTTTTCTATCCCGTAAGCGAAACGGATTCAACAAAGCCAGATCCTTATTACATCACCATTGTAAACCATGCGCAAACTAACCAGATAACACGCGCCAATTTTCCCTTTGTTTCTGGAAGTGGCGGCAATGTTACGACTACGGACAGTTTTAACAACCTTATTGTTAATGGTGGGTTTTACAGAAACCTACAACCTAACAACCTTGCCCCTGGGTCATCTAATACAAGTGTAAACTTGAGCAGTTCAACGCAGATTGTGGTAGCACCCAGTCAACACGATGGGTTTCAATATCCCGACATACAGTTCTTTAAAACAAACACAAGTGGTACGGACGCTGTTACCTTTATACCTTTCCCTCTGGGAAGTAATGTTCCTGTAACAAATTTTGTTTCCACTGAATATTATCTTTCTCATGATTGTTCCGGTGCGAACACGGGGAATACTCAGAAATGCTATCAATTTCCGATATCACTCCATATTAACTCTCTTGCAAACCAGCAATATACGGTGTCTATACAGGCTCAAAATGGAGGTGCTTCTCCTGCGACAATTTCTCTTTATATGTTTCAAGATACCGGTTCTGGAACATCTGCTCCTTCCCCTGTGATTATAGGGCAAATTGCCTTAAGCACTACATGGACGACATATACATTTACAAGTGTTTTCCCTGCAACCACAGGACTCACATTAAGCAAGGGCTCGGATGATGCCTTATATCTACAGGTGCAAATGCCTTTGAATGCTGTTGCCACTGTAAACTTTACAAAGCCATCTATTTACCTAACAAACAACATTATCCCGAACAATGATTATCAAACCTATGACCAAGTTGATTCAATCATCAATAGCCCACGCACCGGGGACATTAGGGTAAGCGTAAATCCTTTTTATAACTCTAATCAAAAATGGATCTACGGATGGGTCCCAATGAATGACGGAACAATTGGCAACCCATCATCTAGTTCCACAACTCGTGCAAACTCTGATACGTGGCAGCTTTTTAGCATGCTTTGGAATTTGGCGAAGCCCTATGATTCAGGTTCTAACTCAAACCCAATATGCCAACTTTATACAAGCGCGGGGTCTGCAACTAATTATGGTGGTAGCGCTATAGCAGACTTCAATGCAAATAGGCGTCTTGCCATTACTCGCATGATAGGTAAGGTAATGCTTGGGAGCGTTCCTTTAAGTGCGTTGCTTGCTGCAACACCAACCATATTAGGGCAGTCATCGGTCGTAACTGATTCTAGTTCCAGTGGTCTTCTGTTTACTACCTCAGCATCAAATTTACTAAACCTGTTTCTTGGAAATACCGTTACGTTCCAAAATACAGGAGGTGCTTTAAATTCAAACATTATTGCAAACTTCGTGTATTACGTGGTGCCTATTAGCACCACTACATTCAAGGTGGCCGTATCTTTTGCAGCAGCTATGGCGGGTACAGTTGTAGGCTTCGGAACCCCAGGAACAGGAACAACAACAGCTTATTTGCAGTATACAGGTTCATCAGAAGGAGAATATGCGCATACGCAATTAATGGGTGAGCTTGCAGCGCACAATCATACACCATTGACCATTGCAGGTACATTTATGGTATCTGGTGCTGGCACTGCAGACGTGGTACCAGGAGGGGTTATAGGAACAAATGCATTTACAAGTACTACAGGATCGAGTACCCCATTTAACGTTACACAACCTGGAACATTTTACAACATGTTTATAAAACTGTGATTTTTAAACACGACACGAGAACGTGTCGAAATTAAGGGAATTTTTAAACATACGGAGATAAATAGATGTCAATTATTAGACAATTAATATTCGGTCGTGACATGCAAGGATACAACGCCTATGCACCACTTGACGCATCAATAAAGTATAGTGCCACCCTCACAAACGGCAATGCCACAAGCATTACAGTCCCTTCAAGCCATGCAACTTGGATTGCTGCATTTAGCACGCAACCTGGGGGCAATGTATACGTGGACTTCTCAGGTGCCACGGCGGCCATTCCAGCGGGAGCAACACTTGCTGCTACTACATCAAGCCTAAACCCAGGCCAAAGAACAGTGTTTGCTGGTGGGACAATAAGCGTTATTACAGATGATACGACATGTGATGTTGGCATCGAACTATGGCCTACGGGTAACAACTAATGAGAATGGAAAGAGACAGCTATTGCCATGGATTTCGTATGGATAAACCCATACGAATTGCAACAGACAACGTTATGGGACAGGTACATAACCCTGAGTTTAGCCCAGTACCTCCAATCGTTGAAGGCTATTTCTTGTTGCTTGATGGTACGAACTTTCTTTTGCTGGATGGCGAGAATTTAACTTTATTATGAGGTGGACTTAGATGTCTAAGAACATAAACCAGGTCTATATGACCAACCCAATTACATCGAATGCCGCAACTGACCTTATGTATTTCGGACAATCTCCCTATGCTGCAAATGACGATGCTGCAATGACATATTCAAACTTTTCAGCACAGTTTGTTTTATCAACGCTTCCAACCCATAACGCTGTTCTTACGACGAACGCAACAGGCGTTATAACACCAATTGTCGTAACAAATGGCCAGGTGGTCATAGGAAACACAGCAGGTGCGCCTTTAGCTGCCACGCTTACCGCAAGCACAGGCATAAGCATTACAAATGGCGCAAACAGCATAACAATCGCATCTAATGGTGCAAATCCCTGGGTTGACCAGACAACAAACTCGGTAACTCTCGCAATTAATACAGGCTATACGAGTGACGCAGGAGCTTCTCTTGTGACTTTCACCTTACCTGCTTCATCTAGCATTGGAGATTGGGTGGAAATAAACGGAAAAGGGGCGGGTGGATGGACGATTGCTCAAGCCGCCGGACAATCAATACATTACGGAAACCTAACAACTACGGTAGGTGTTACAGGCGCGCTTTCCTCTTCTAACCAATGGGACTGTGTGCGTCTTCGATGTGTAACAGCTAATACCACATGGACGGTCGTAAGCAGTGTTGGAAACTTAACAGTGGCATAAACTAAGGATAGTTAAAAATGACAACTAATAATGCAATTAATAACGCCTCACCCAATATCGCAGCACATAGCATCGTTTTGAGCCAGGCTGCATCTAACCAAACAGGGCTTCTATTGGGCGCGGGACAATTGGCAATAGGCACGACCTCGAGCGACCCGTCTGCCGCAGCTCTTACAGCGGGCACAGGTATAAGTATTAGTTCCGTTTCTGGTTCTGTCACCATATCAAGCACGGGCATTGGTTCTCTGGTTTGGAACGATGTTTCAGGCACAACACAAACAGCGGTAGTCAACAATGGCTACATCATATCTAATGCATCACAGACCACCGTCACCATTCCTGCAACTGCCGCAGAAGGTTCAGTATTCGCAGTGCAGGGCAAAGGCGCTGGTGGCTGGATATTGGCAATGAATACGGGGCAAACGTGCCACTTTGGAAATTCCGCCACATCAAGTGCCGGAAGCCTTACAAGTACTAACCAATGGGATTCTGTAGCAATAGTATGCGTTACAGCCAACACGACGTTTGCAGTAACGACCGTACAAGGGAATTTAACCGTAGCATAAGGAATTGTCATGGCCGTAGAAGAAATGTTTACGGAGCTGCCTACAACGTCGGCAGCCCAAATGAGCGACATAATTTGTGCAGTACAAGGATATGTATCGCCTTCTAATCTAGGATTATCTGTTCAGGAGACTTTGCAGCAAGTTTACACGCTGTTCCAATCAAATGTCATATTGTCAAATGCAGGCAATCCAAATGGCTCTGTTGCGGGTTCTACTTATCAGATGTGCTGGGACACTACAGATAATATCATGTGGGTTTGTACGACCTCAGGTACATCAAGCACAGCCGTTTGGCAAACAGTTATAGGAAGCCCTACAAATGGCCAGTTGCGAATTGGATCAACAGGCACCTTTCCAGCACTGACCACACTTACAGCAGGGTCAAATATCAGCATAACCAATGGTGCAGGCACTATAACGATTACAGCAACAGGCCTTGCAGGTTTTGGGTGGACAACTGTAACTGGTACATCTCAAACAATGGCAGGGAACAATGGGTATATAGCTAATAATGCGGGGCTTGTGACTCTAACATTGCCCGCATCAAGCACAGTGGGCGACGAGATAGACGTTATTGGAAAGGGTGCCGGTGGGTGGTCAATTGCACAGGGCGCAGGACAGCAAGTTGTCATAGGAAATACATCATCAACACTGGGGGCTGGTGGTTCTGTTTCTTCAACAAACGCCAAGGACTCATTACAGCTTATATGCACGGCCGCCAACACAGAATGGACTGTACTTGGCGCACCCCAATCATTAGGATTAACTATAGTATAAGGATATATCATTATGGCCACAAATAATGCGGTAAATACAACTCTCTCAGGCCAGTCTGGTACTGGGTCTTTTGCGGGAACTACAAGCCCGAGCTTTACGACACCTGTCCTTGGAACGCCAACATCTGGAAACCTGGCTAACTGTACTGGTGTTATACACACCGTCACTAAGCAGTCGTTTACTGGTAATGGTACTTATACGCCTACATCTGGAATGCAGTATTGCGTCATTGAGTGCTGGGGCGCTGGTGGTGGTGGTGGCGGTTCTGCTAATAGCGGTGCCGGTGGCTTAGCGGTTGGAAGTGGCGGAGGAGCTGGGGGATATTCAAGAACTGTAGCCACTGCCGCTACAGTGGGTGCTTCTCAGACTGTAACCATTGGGACCTTGGGTACAGGTGGTTCTGCGGGAGCCAACCCAGGAAATGCAGGTACTGCGACTTCTGTAGGTTCAATATGTGTAGCTAATGGCGGTGGTGGTGGTCCTACTTCTGCTGCTGGTGCTGCTGGAGGTACAGGGGCGACTGCCGGAACTGGAGATATTGCCGCTACAGGAGCAACAGGATCTCCAGGAACTACAACTGTACTTGCAAATGCAAGCGGATCTGCAGGAAATGGAGCAAATAGTCCATTAGGTGGAGGGGGAAACGGTAGGGGAACCCAGGGAACAGGGAACGCTGCTACAGGGTTTGGTGCTGGTGGTGGTGGTGGTGCCTCAGCAAATGCTGGAGGTACCGCAGCTGGAGGCAATGGAACCGCAGGATTTGTTTTTATTACCGAATACACCTAATCAATGGCACAAGGCACGACATTAAAATCGGGGGATGCTACTGAATCCTCTATACAAAAGGCACTAATGGAATGGGTTAGGCTTCGTCCTTCAATTGCGCCTTTTGTATTGCATATCCCTAATGAGGGAAAGCGCACCTACAACTATGGAAGGCTTTTAAAATCCATGGGCATGCGTCCTGGTGTTGCAGACTTGTTCATAGCCATACCGCGCCACGGTTTTGGTGGCGCATGGATTGAGCTTAAAAGCGCAAAAGGTCGATTGTCCTTTGAACAAGAGGATTTCCTAGATGATATGAGCCAGCAGAACTTTTTTACTAAAGTCTGCTGGTCTTTAGATGAGGCGATTGAAACTGTTTCATGGTATTGCTTTTGGGACGGGAAAATATCAGGTGACCTCTAGAATGGCACGTCCTCATTTTCAAATTGTTTCATGCTTGCAGTAGTAGAAAAACCTTCTCCCGATTTTATATAGTCTTTTACTTTGTTGTTTGATGGATATCGTTCGCCGTTTTCCTTGAGTTTCCCTTCCTGTATTTCAATCTTAACAGCCCCTTCTTTTCCTAAACAATCTTCTGCTGTCAATTCTCCTCTTTCGTATCTTGAAATAAGCCCTGTATTAGAGCAGAAATGCCTAAGCTTATATGCTAATGCCTCAAGAAGGTAGTCATAAATATGATGAGAGCTTCCATCTTTTCCCCATACATTAAGCGTAAGCTTTATCATATCATTGCCGCTTTTTGACTTTTCATTGGATGCATCTATAACCTGGAATTGATACGTACCAGGCTCTAAAAGATTCATTGATTGTACTTCTTCTTCAGTCTTTGGGTTAAATCTCATGCTGCCTCTCCTTCTATACGCTTTTTAAGATAATCGATACATTTTTGTATTGCTGATTCCGGCATGTCTGACCACTTATCAGAATTAGATTTGTCTAGCCATTTTTGATAGGTTTCTTCAGGTACTTTCAATAACTCTATGAGCCTATGTATTTCTTTAATCTGCTCACGAGTTGCTAGCTCTTGAGCAATGGCATCTCTTTCCAGGACTTCTTTTCCGTATCTACGCGCTATTTCATCGTAGCAAAACGGTATTGTGTCTCCATCTGGAAACTCTTCTATCCTGGATTTTTTCACGATTCCTACCCGACTAGACCCACGCTTTTGTATCTCGAAAACCAAATCAAAAAGGTAGTCCAGTTTCTTATAACAATCGAACGTCTGCCCTAAAACCGCCAAATTTGCCCCATATTCGTTTTTTGAGTGTGATGTAATGATCACATTCATGTCTAATCTGAAAAGCAAATTTAAGAGCTGTTTCATTCGTTTATTTGCCTCTCCATAATGCCTCCCAAACTCGGTACCTACTTTTCTCTCTGCCTTTTCTAGCAAATCGTTATACAAGAGAGTCAATGAATCTATTACCAAGGTCTTGTATTCGTGTTTTGTTGTGAGAAGCTCTCTCACCTCGTTTACCATCTCATCAAAGTCAACAGTCATAAGAACCGCACCGTCCACATTATCAATAGCTTTGACATATTGAGGCTTATTTGTAGACCCTTCGGTATCAATGATATAAGGACGCGGGAACTGTATGCTTGCCATCGTTTTACCGACTCCGGCATTGCCATAAAAAAGTGCTTTAAGCCGCGACTCTATCATCGCGGGCTTTTTTGCTTTAAGAGCCATTTCTACCCTCCCTCTTTATAAAGTCCTCTCTGGTTAGCGATAAAACCCTACCCATTGATGGCATATATATGGGTTCATAACCACGGGGTGAAACTCTGTGAGCCTCAGTAAACATGCCTGTCTCGTTATCACACAGAAAAGTAAGTTCATATGACACGCGCGTATTCATCTCTTCGCTCATGATGCAAATTTTCTCTTTTAGTTCTAGGTTCATTTTATGTCTCCACTTTTCTTATCTACTGTCTCTAAAGCAATCTATATGGCAATACCAATTGCCTTCTACTGTTGTTCGGGAACATTCTTCAAAATCAAAGTCTGTCCAACCATCTTCTTTGTTTATTTGTTCGGCTGTTCTCCCGCACCCGAAACACTCATATCCTTTGTATTCTTCTACATCTGGAACATCGCACATTGTTATTTTCTCTGGTGTCACAAACTCCCTTTTTAGCACCTTTTCATAAAAATCTTTGTTCAGCATTTATATCTCCAATTTTTCTATTAGTTCATCAATTGCCTCTTGTTCAGTAGAGCCTTCACCATAAGGGCTACCACCATCTGCACCATCGTAACTATCATGTATGGCTATCCAGGGACAGCATCCCCAGAAAGCCCTTTCATGATCATAAAAAGTGTGTATTTCTTCTCCATTTATCATGTGGGAGTTTTCATTGCCTCTTGTCATTAAATTTTCCCCCAATAAATGTCACCGGTGTCTCTGTCTTGTCTGGCATACATACCAGCCTCTTCCATGGAATTATTTAGATATACGTCACAAGCACCATCTATAAGCCTTTGAAACTCACGTTCGTAGTATTTGAGAATGTTCGTTCTTGTGGTTTCTGCAAACTTCTCACGTGATTCTTTCGAATCATTCTTAAGCATAGAAAGAAGGGTGCAGGTAAATTCGCTATTGATTGATACATCATCGCCATAGATACACTCAGATAAGTCCCTATCTGAATACTCTATGTATAGGTGGGCTATTTCGTTCTTGTGATGTTCTGCCAAACTATCGAAAGACAGTTCAAATCGTCCATCAATGTATTTTGCCCTGTTCGCTACAAGTTCATCTATGTAGTTTTCAAGGCTCTTCTCATGGTTCAATGCAAATCCTTTGCGTCTATCTTCAATGCCAAACGGATCGCTCACAATCTCGTCGTACTTCGTTCTGGCATTGGTTGTTTCATAATCATTATGAGTTTTCAGAATATCATGTTTTTTTACGTCTTTCATTTTTATTGCCTCTCTTTGTTGTTGATGAGGCTATTATGTAACATGTGTTATATAATGTCAACTGTTATTATAACAAAAGTTACATATTTTTAATTAGTGCTTTTATGTTCGGTTATGTTATAGTGTCGACACTAACAATCATTATAATAAGACATATGACTATAGATGAGGCCTTGCGCCACTTTAAAAGCGGATACGAGATGTGCAAAAAGCTTGATATTGCATATACAAACCTTGTCCGCTGGAAAAAGCAGGGCTTTATTCCTGTAAAGCAGCAATTGCGAATTAATGAAATAACAGGGGTCAATATGCCAATAGACTTAGACAAGGATTCCATTAAGTTTAGGCTTGGTATTTATGATTAATTGTTATATGCTCAAGTTAACAATCCATTAAAGGACTACTATGATTGCTTTGAGAGCAGCGAACGAACGACACCCTCTAATTTCTGTAGACAAAGAAAAACTATTTTCTTTGGTAAAATCTAATATGGCATGTCATTTCAACAAGCCACTTTCATCTGAGCTTATACAGTCCGTGTCACAACAGATTGTAGACTCTATATCTTTCGTAATTAAAAAAGATTGCGCCTAACGCTTCTTAAATGGCCACCAGGAAACGTTTCCTATAACCTTAGGCATACCCACTTCCTTAAATTCAAGTAGCCTTGTATGGCTGTTTATGGCCTCTATGAGCTGTATCTCTTTCTTGTTGTATGCCTCTATCTGGGACTTCAAGAATTCTATCTCGCGGTCTTTCATCTGTGACATTTCTTTTACCATACTGTTTTCTTGCTTCATTCTCTCCATTTCTTGCCGTTGGTTCTGTGGGTTTCTTTCTTGTTCTTTGGCGTGCGCTTGTGGGAATACCCTGAAAAACTCGGACTTTTCTATGTAGAATTTCCCGTCTTCACGAGTAGCACAAAGCTTTCCACGATTAATGTAGTTAGTGATGGCCCTAGATGTGCATCCAAGCAATTCTGCTGCTTTCGCAGGTGTAAGCCAAGAATTTGATTCTTTCATTTTCCAATCCTTTCTTTTGTTTTAGTTGAAAAAGTACATCTACGACCAAACGAGAAAACCGAGAAAAACTTTCGTGGTACATAAAAAATACAGCAATTTATAACAGAGAAAAAATTTCTTTACATCTATTGTTTAAGTTACTCAAATACAATATATTTATTTTTGGTGATTATATGTATTACTAATTATTATTATTACAATTTACATTAAAAGACAAGGAAACGATGATGAGGATTGAGGAGCTTAAGGCGCATTATGGGTCTTGGACAAAGATGATGCGTGAATTAGATTTGGGTGTTACCACATATGCCGTATGGCTACGTGCCGGACACATTCCATTTAAGATGCAATGCTTTATTGAGCACAAAACAAACAGGCGTTTTAAAGCCGATATGAATCACGCAAAATAAATATTTACAGGTTTTTTTTGCTTTCGGAACGTTTCTTTAACAAGTTTCTTTCGGTTTCTAGGATGTTCTTGTGGGATTTCGTTCTTGCTAGTTCGTTTGATGTGCTCTTGATAAGCACATAGTTATGGGCGTATATTATCGCTTAGGGATATAAGTTTTTTGGGTTCGTTAAGGCTTGTATCTTGTGTTAGCAGGAGAGATGCGAGGCGTCCTGCCTCTACAAATGGATTTTCGTACCCCTTGAACACGCACCGCCAAGTGACTTCAAGTGGGATTAAAACATACGGACACCATTATTTGGTGAACGACGTAAATGTGTGTCCATTGTCCGAACGTTTACTAGTCCTTAGTAGGGACATAATCTAGACTCACCAGGGAATTATAACCATGACTTACAGCAATGACAACACCGAAAGCAAAAAATCATCAAAAACACAAAAAGCCAAAAAAGTAGTCGACATAAACATTCATAAATACAATTTCAAAGAATTCGAAAAAGAACATCTTCCTTTCACAATGATATGCAACAAAGTAATTCAGGATTGCTCCAACCCTTTTGCTGGCTTTATATGGATTTATCTTCAAAGCAAACCTGAGGCATGGAAGCCATGCAAGTGGGAGATAATGAAAAGGTTTGATATAAGCGAAGCAACCTATAAACGTCATATGCGTTACTTAAGTGCATGCAATTTAATTGAGTATCACCCAGCGCGAGGAGAAGATGGAAAGTTAACTGAATTTAGGCTTGTTGTATTAAATGGTTCTAAATTTGACTCAAACGCAGACAATTACCGCGGTATCGTTTTTGATACTGAAGATACATGTTCGCGTGGGTCTGTGGATAACTTTTTGGTGGCGGATCCAAAAAACCACGGTATCAAAAATGATACTGTGGATGAACCCGCATTAACACTGGCCTCACACCACGGTATCAAAAATGATACTGTGGATGAGGACCACGGTATCAAAAAACCATACAATGGTGAAATGACCCCCCATATAAATACAAGATCAACTTCTTTAGAAAAAAAAGAAAAAGAAACCCCTATATCCCCTAAAGGGGACCCTAAGAAGAAAACAGCTTTTTTTTCTTTTGAGGAAATGCTAGAAGACAATCCTTTCAACATACATCCTCAATTGCTTCGCGATTGGATGGCAATAAGAAAGTCTAAACGTGCGCCGATAACACCCACTGCCTGGAAAAATTCATTGTCAGTAATGAAGGGGCTTCAAGACGCAGGTCTTTGCCCACAGGACTGTTTTGAGCAAATGGTAGCAAATGGATGGCAAGGAATGCAGATTAGGTATTGGGAAAAGGAAATACAGGAAAAGAAGAAGCCTGCATTAAAATACCCTACACCTGAAGAGCGTGCTGCCAATGAGCAAAAGATTCGTGAACGTGAAATAAAGGCACAGGAAGAGAAGAGAAAAGAAATAGAAAGCGCAAAGAGCATTGGAGATCTCCTTTCATTAAGACCAATAACCATAGACCTAAAAAAGATTAAAATGGAACAAGATAACGAAAGGACAAAGCTTGGAATGTCACCCAAAGAATATCACAAGCACTTGCTTTCTATATCTGAAAACAAAATAAGTAACAAAATTACTCAATGACCAAGAAAGAATGCCAAACAATGATATTTAATGCAGGCATAAAGTTAGGAGTCTCTCCAAGGCTCATAGCAACCCGATTACTGAGTCCTGAAGACAAGGAAGACATGACGAAGGGGTTGATATCGATCGTTGAACTAGAGGCCGCTATCGCGGTTTGGCGCGACAATGGGATGCTAGATTATGTTGGCAATAACAACAGGTAGCTTTTAATGAATGAAAATGAGTCATTTATAGAAATTAATGTATGTGAAACAAAAGAAAAAAGTTTTTTTGTTTCCTTGGAAGTTGGCATTGGTTGTGAAGTATACAACGATATTAGCGTCTATATGTCCAAGGAACGTTTAATGTGTTTTCGCGACTCTATTAGAAATTTGCTTATTGATCTTAGCGATTTGATTTGTAAAAAAGAACTATTGGATCGTGATGCAAAAACAACTTCATGATATGATTTCATGGCTACTAACTGAGGACAAAATGTATGGTTTGCACAAAATGCTATGGGACGGGGAAATACTTAGGCCAGGGAATGATGTCGACCGATTGCAATTGCGGGGATGACGAAGTATCCTGCCAGGAAAAAACCAGTGTTCCGGTGCCTGTGGATAAAAGAAGCAGCTCTTACCGGACTGCGATAAAAGAGATTATGGACTTGAACCCAGGCATTACGCGTGCATCTGCGGTCAAGATGTTTGATGAAGCTTACGATAGGGTTTGATATGGCACATCCTGGTGGAAGGCCCACAATTTATAACGAGGAAATGGCAGACCTGATTTGTGAGAGGATAGCCATTAACCCTATTGGTCTTCAGCATATATGCGAGAAGTATGATGATCTCCCAGGCTTTGGAACAGTTAAAACATGGCTTTACAAGAAGCCAGAGTTCAGATCCAAGTATTTGGAAGCAAAAAAAACACAAATGTTATTAAAAGTGGAAGAATTGGATGATATTTTGCTTAAAAACATTGTTCATTTCACTGACAAAGAGGGAAACGAAAGAATAGACCCTCCTTCAGTAAGCTTAGCAATAGCTAGGGGCAACAACTTCAAATGGGAAATTTCACGTCTAGGCCCACGTGAAGTAAAAGACAAGAAAGATGATGACCCAGAAGACCAAATTAAGCCCATTCACGATGAAATGATGGAGCGCACCAAAGTATTGCCGAAGGAGTTTTGATGTTCGACGAAAAACCCTGCAAAGAATGGTTGTCTGAAAGAGATGAAATAGAGAATAAATTGCGTGAATCAAAAAGAAAGGCGTCAAGGCTTGCAATGTATGAGCTAATTGCAGAGCTAATTGGAAAGATATCTGTATATATTTTTATCACTATTGTTATATACTGTATTGTGCACTTTATTATTAAGTTTTGGTAAGGTAGAAAATGAGCTGCATTACAAAGTTGTTAGAATTAAAAGGCGATAAAGAATTCCTTCCTGTAAGCCAACAGATAGTCATAGAGGGTGGCGGCAAATATAAAGACCACGAATACCTGATTACATTTACAAGCAGGGGACATAGGTGCGGATATGTAGCCTTAAGTACTGAAGAGGCTGAAAAGAACAAAGAGGATGAGATAGGCCTAGGATGCCATGGCGGAATTACATTTTTCGGAAATGACCATGATGCGAAATCGTTGCTTGATATTCCATGTGATGACGTTTGGGTTGGGTTTGATGCTATGCACCATATGGATTCTCCATGCAAGAAAACAGCAATGAAATATTTTGAATCGATATCAAGAGCAAAGATGTTATACATGGATGAAACAGAAGAAATAATGGAAAAATATGGCGAACATCGTACTTACGAATACATGGAACAAGAATGCAAAAAAATAATAGACCAACTAAACTCTCTAAGCTGAAAAAAAGAATAAAATGTTTGCTTACTGGCCACAATATCATAGTTTCTTACCCTTGGCATGAGCAGTGGTATAAAAATAAAACACACTATTATTCTATCACGGAGCTTCGATACTGCAACCAGTGCGATAGGGCGTTTAAATGAAGATAAAAGACAAATATTACTACATAGGATGCATTCCTGTGGAAGCATGTCCTTCACATCCGCCTGATCAGATAGATTGCATCATAGAGAAATGCCCTGAATGCAAAGATGACATGTGGGTGAGTAAGAAGAAGCGCCTTAAGCGTGAAAGTATGCCAAAATTGGTAAAAGTTTATTGTTTAAAGTGTCTAGTCCTATCGGCAAAAAAACAGGGATTTGATGTTGAGATTTTTGATTTTGCGGTTGAGCATTAGGGGAAAAAGTTGGAACAATGTCAAAGGTGTTTAGAATATGATGAAGATAGAAGAACCTTAAGGATGGAATGCTTTTATGACATGGGAGAACTCAGAATACCCCTTGATAAACAATCAATGAAATATATTGACCATGATGATGAAGTTGCTTTCTATACCATTCGTGTCTGCAAAAGATGCCGTGCAGACTGGATGCTTGCCATACAAAAATGGTTTCAAGAAAAGCCTTTTGATGAAAGTTGCGGTAGTGGAATATATGTTCGTGTTTTTGGCGACAACAGAGAAATAACTGATGAACAATGGAACGAGATGAACCCTGGCATTGAGCCATGCAGGTTCAAGGAGTAATGATGTTTGGCGAAATAAACCATGCATTGGCTGTAATAACAGTGCTAAAAGATTACGTTATTTATGGGATTTTCATTTACTCAATTTTACATTTTTTGTATAAATTTTGGTAAGTAATGTGAATGAATTGAAGGAAGCATAATGAAAATAAACGTAGATGGTCTTGAAATAGAGACGGAAAGGCATATAAACAAAGAAATGCCCAATTCATTGGATTTATACCAACTACTAGAGTTGTTGCCTGCCTATATAGACACGCAAAAAGACCACCCATTTAACGGCTACTGGTTGCAGATAATGAAGAGAAGCACAGAGAACATTAAGTACATAGTTAAGTATGTATGTGATACTTATTCATCTGAAGAACTTTGTGCTGTGGGCTTTGAAAGGGTGTTGAAGCATAAAGCCGCACCAAGTCTTGAAGACGCATTGTCTAAGATGGCATCCTGGTTAATTGATAACGGATATATGAACAATGATTGAAGTTTCCAGGTGTGCCAATTGTGGCTGTATGGGGATAATAAATAATAAGCCATGCATGTTTTGTGATAATACAAAGAAAACTCATGGCTTTATAAATTGGATTACTCGGGAAATTAAGAAAGACTGGCTCAATTACAAGGTTGCATGTTATTTTGCGGCATCAATATTAAGCGGTATATTTATGAAGCATTTTCATTACAGCGATTTAGAAATTATTACTCAGTTATTATGCTTAGCCATTATATTGCCAGGATTGTTTAAGGATGTCTGAATTAGAAATTCTAATTGACCGCTGCAACAAAATGTCTATCTTACTAGGAATGGCAGCAGCAACCATACAGGCCTTAATGTTAGATGGAAGCATATCTATTGTGACTCAAGTATGCTTGAAAAATGTATGGGAAAGATTAGAAAATGGAATTGATGATCTTTACTATAAAAAAATCTATAAAGTAAAGAAAGAATTAATACAACAAACAAATGGGACAACACTTGAATGCGAACATCAATATGACGGAAAGTGTATTAAATGCGGAGAGTTTTATTAATAATGACCCCAGAAGACCTTGACGAAATAATAGCAATTCAGTTTGGAAAAGATATTTACTTTGGACAGACGGCTATTGATAAGTGTCTTGAACTTCAAGATTTTACATGCATCCATAGAAGGGCGGTATTTAAGCTTATGGCATGTCTTGATGTGGGTGAGCATTGGGAGGGGTTTGCTAATGCACCGACTTTGTTTAAGATGTCTGAATTAAAAGAATTTTGTGCGCGAGGCTTAAGTAATGTTTAATCCATGGGAGTGTCCTAGGTGCCATACGATTTATTCACCTTATGTGCCACAATGTCATTGTAAGCCACAAACGACAAGCACAGGTACAGGCACAGGCAATGAATTAGCTTATGGTATTGGAATTACATTTCCTCAAGCTAGTAGAAAATGTCTAGAATGCGGGGGATTTCATGGTGGTGGTCTTCAATGTAAAAATCTTTAATGTTAATTCCTATATAAATCATATCTAAATTGATTCCTGCAGACATCATGATTTGTTAAATCATAAAATTTCAAATGTTAACTAACGAAAACTAAGCAATTCATTATTTATCTACATTGTAGTAACATATTTGTTAATTGTTTAAAAGAGCGATGTTAAATGTCTTGGATTAAGTTTGATGAAAAATACCCAGAAAAATTTCCTGTAAAGGGTAGAAATTATGACTTACATGTAGAGGACATAATTACAGGAATTGATGAGAACAACAAAGCATTTGATTATGCTTGTTTCTGCAAATCTTTACCTGATGGTATGTCAATGCCTTTTACTCACTGGATGGAACTGGATGCGATATAAAGGGAGATTGTTAAATGGATGAAGATTGGTCAAAAGAAATTCTTGAAGAGAATCTTATTTATGCGATACAGCAATTTAATAAATACGCTAAGATTTATCCAATTGAAAGAAATAGGTTTGTTGTAACTACATTGTCAAAACTGATAAATGAAGCAAATAAAATGCAACTAGAGGAAACTTGTCTGGATGCGCCATAAGACGCACCCGTTACTACTTCTACATCATGGTAGACGAGCTATATCGATTATATCCTTTCTTTGCAATTATCGCATATAAGCATGTCACCGGAAAAAATAACGTGCGTTTTGTGCTCACAATAGTTATCAACCATTTTCTTTAACTTCTCATGTATCCTATACGCTATATCCGGCTGCTGATATTCTTCCAAGTCACAACCAATGTCTTCGTATAGCCATATGATTTCTTCTTTCGTGAAATCATTCATTCCCTATCTCTCATGCTACCAAGATAATTGACCCAGTGGTCTATGCATTCGTTTTTGGATTTGAAGAAAGCACCTTTATCTCCGCTGTACTCAGATCCTTTTTTATTTAGAACTTCTAAGGATATATTGCCTCTTGATTTTGATGCATATATTTTTTGAACTATTCCTGAAATAATTTCCGGTTCATAATAATTTGAACAACAAAACCAAACTTCACTGCCTATATCAATATTTGACGTGACTTTCTTCTTTTTAAGTCCGAACATGTTTGTCCTAAAATGTATAAGTGTACCATTTCGTTAATTACCGCGAAATGGTATGAATTAAGGAGATAAAATGAATTGTCTATTATGCGACAAAGAATCAATAACAACTAAATATATGGCAATTCCTGGGTACCTTATCGTTCCAAACGCTTATAATTTATGCAAAGACCACGAAGGAATATTTCTTAAATATGAGGACGTTTATAAAGAAGACGGAACGAGGAAGTTTACTTTCTTTGATAAAATTAACCTTAAGAGTAAATAGCCATTAATCTATGTAACTAAGGTATACTTCTTCACAAAAGGGTCTTCTATGCCCTTAAGAACACTTATTAATCAAGTCACACCATAATTATTGACAATGTGTAAAAAGGTGGTATGATGCTTTGGTGCATTAGCGGTGTGGACGTGACACACAATGGACGGTCGCAGAGGGTTGCCCGGTTCCTTTATGCATAAATCAGCTCCGTTATTCGGGATAGAAGGTTTAATTCCTTCCTAATGCACTTATTAATTCGTGAGGCACTAAAATGGCATTTACTAAATCAGAAGAAAACCATATTGAGCATGAGGTTAAACTTAGGCTTCATGATGCATTGTTCAAACACATTGATTACAAGTTTGAAAAGCTTGAGCACAAGGTCGATACAATAAACAGCAAATTTAACTGGATAATTGGCCTTGTTGTTTCAGGGATTATTATCCCTATACTTTTGCATAAATATAATTTTATTTAGAGGTCATTAAATGAAAACAGCGGATGACTTCAAAAAAGCAGCGAAAGAAATAAAGCCCATAAAATGGAACATTCATAGATGCAGCATGTGTGATTATCCCTGTGGATTTGTTTTTGGTGAGCAATATGAGCTTGTTGGCTATGATAATGGATGTGATTGTACAAGGAGGTATATTGTAAATAGATCTTCCTATGAAGACATTGCTAATCATTACAATTCTCAAGAAAACCCAGATCATATAAAAGAAATGGATGAATTTTGGGGGTTTGATAAAGAATGACACATCAAGTAGTGGGATACATTCGCATATCATCGAACAGCCAAAACACAGCAAGGCAATTGCAGGGAATAAAACTAGACAAGGAGTTTGTCGACATCATGAGCGGGAATACAACAGACAGGAAGGGGCTTGCCGATTGCATAGAATACGTGCGCCAAGGCGATCAACTCGTAGTTGACAGTATTGACAGGTTGGCACGAAATTTGCGTGACCTTCAAGAATTGGTAGAAAAGATTATATCCAAAGGCGTATCGGTAAAGTTTATCAAGGAAAACCTTACATTCAATTCAAACAAAGACCCTATGGCAAACCTAACGCTTCAAATGATGGGTGCCTTTGCTGAGTTTGAGCGCTCTATGATAAAGGCACGCCAACGGGAGGGAATAGAGGCCGCGCGTGCCGCTGGTCGTCCCATGGGTAGGCCATGTAAGACAACGCCTGAGCTAGTACAGAAGGCCAGGAAATATATAGAAAAAGGTGAGAGCATAAAGCGTACTGCATACCTTCTCAATGTTTCACGAAAGACAATATACAATATTCTTGGATTGCATGCTAAAAAACCAAAGTGGGAATTTAGCTGATATACTTAAATTATGCAGGAGGCACCAAGTGTTTATGTGGTTGAAATGTAAGTTATTGGGACATAATCTTGGGGATAAATTAATTTATGTTTATGAAAACAAAGACGATGGTTCAAGAGTAACAAAAGGCGCAATGAGAGAATGCTCTATGTGTAAAAAATTTGTGAAAGTAGTTAGTGTATGAATCATGACAATCGCATCGTGGACAGTGACACGACAGACGAGGATATAACAAGGGCGCTAGATCAGAGTTGCGTAAAGTTATCTTAGGCAGGTCATTGATCGTCATACTTGTGGTAACCATTCCAACTTCACATTAGCGCACGAATTAACGTGTGGAAGATAGTGGGTGATGCGTTTGGTTTGAAATATATAGCAGGTGCAATTCCTGCCGATTGTCACTTATTAATTTGGAGATGTAATTGAAGAAGAAGCATGAAGAAAACATTAAACATTACCCCGTGCACCTGGAAACAAAAGTGGCTTTGCTTGAGCAATCAATAGAGCACATTAACCAGTCTTTGATTGAAATAAAGCAAGACTTAAAAGATTTTAGCCGTGATGTTAAATCAGATTTTAGATGGGTAATTGGTATGATTGTTGGGTTGTCTGCTTTTATGGTTAGTGGGTTTGCGGGGATGCTTGCTGTTATTGCCCATGGGTTTCACTGGTTTTAGGAAGCAATAATGACTGAAAAATTAGCAGAAAAAACTTATAGAAAAATGCATTATATATTGCATCATGAAGATAGGCATGGATATTGTATTTCCATAATAAACTCTATAGGAATAATGATTGACGTATTGTATTTCAAAAACTTAGAAACCGCACAGGAATGGTTTGATGGGGTTGGATCTAAAGATGAATGAAATAGATGCTTGAGGTATATGACAAAGGGAGGCGTTACGCCTTATTCTTGTCTTACAATGGCTTTGAAAAATAGGACGCAACAAATGATTGACTTCTATCACAGAAAGCCAATAAATGTCTGGCATTGTGAAAAATGTGGGCATGTGCAATGAATGAATTTACTAAAGAAGAACTTATTTTTATGAGAGATTCTTTTTTACAAAGAATCAGTAGCAGTAGTCTTTTTAAGTATGAAGATTACGAAAACTTACACTCAAAAATACAATCAATGATTGATAACTATTGTGATCATGATGGCGAAATTGGCATAGATTATCCT
>Ga0310812_10000214_pt1 | contig 24891 bp, 17 predicted proteins | sample NN3metagenome_FD_205747 | JGI IMG/M metagenome (GOLD analysis project Ga0310812, IMG submission 205747) | Soil microbial communities from experimental microcosm in Duke University, North Carolina, United States - NN3 | ecosystem: Engineered > Artificial ecosystem > Soil microcosm > Unclassified...
GGTGCCCAGGGAGGCGCCGACCGCCCCGCTCAGCAGGAGGTTGACCGTTTCCGTCGGCTCCGGGGTGCCGTCGTTGGCGATCGTGATCGTGAAGGTCTTCGGGGTGGCGTCGCCCGCCGCCCAGTTCAGCGTGCCGGGCGTCGCCGCGTAGTCGACGCCGCCGCCCGTCGCGGTTCCGCCCGCCGGGATCGACCAGTTCACGGACGCCGCGCCGGTGCTGCCACCGGTGCGCGTCACCGTGATGACGGCCGTGGTCGTCGCCTCGCTGACCGAGTAGGTCGCGGAATCGAACTGCACGACGCCCGCCGCGGGGGCGTCGTCGTCGGTGATGTTCAGGATCGCCGCGAAGAGGCCCAGCCCGGCGCCGCCCGTGGGCAGCGAGAGCGTCAGGCCCACCGTCTCGTCACCCTCGACGGCCCCGTCGTTGGTGATCGTCACGGTGAAGGTCTTGTCCGCGGCATCACCGTCGGCCCACGAGAGCGTGCCGTTGGCCGCCGTGAAGTCGGTGCCCGAGGTGGCCGTCCCGCTGGATGTGGCGTAGTTCACGCTCACGGCCCCCATGGTTCCGCCGCTGCGGCGCACCGTAATGGTCGCGGTGCCGCCGTTCTCCGCGGCCGTGAAGACCGCCTGCAGGAACCCGATCGTCCCCGGATTGGGGAAGACGGGGGGATGAGGTGTCTTTCCGCATGCGGGCGCCACTGCCGCCAGGAGTGACAGGGCCATGATCCGTCGGAACGAAGAGCCGGAGAGGAGCAGCAGGCGCTTCATGCGGACCTCAACAGATAAAAATGATGAAGAGAAATGTCGGAGAAATGGCGAAGGCGCGGATGGCGCGCCGTTGAAGACGAAGTGTCACCCACCCTCAGTTCCCTATCTAGTCCCTGTTCGGAGGACCGGCAGGCCGGACCAAAAACTCCCGAACCTGCGGAAGTGTATCCCACGATTGCCGAAAATCAAAATCGAACTCGCTGAATAGGAATTTTCCAGAGATCTCCCGCGGCGGGCCTATTTCGTCCGCACATCCCCGGGCTTCGCCGGAGGCACGGGCTGTCCGGTCGCTCGAAGGGCGAAGGCCCGGAGCTCGGGGTCCGGGTCCACCTGGGCGCGAAGCCGCAGCGTCTGGTCGATCGTGGCCGCTTCCGCGGGCGTCGCCGCCCTTCCCTGCCGCCGGGCCAGTTCGGACAGCGCCTGGTGTCTCACGCCGGAATCGGCGTCCTGCTGGGCCGCCGAGATCAGCGCGAAGAGGCTGTCCGGCGTCGTGCGGGGCCCGATGAGCGTCGCCGCGGCCTTCCGGGCTTCGCGCTGCCCCGACGACTGCAGGATTCCCACCAGCACCGGCTCCCCCCCGCTGCCGACCGCGTCCGGCAGCGCCGCGACGATCTTCCGGCCCAGCCTCGGGTCTTCGCTGCTCAGGACCTCGAGGACGTCCGTCCAGCGCGAGGGATCCTTGGCCAATCTCTTCTTGAGCTCGTCCGAGAGTTGCCGCTCTTCCGAGCGGAGGAGTTCCTCTTCCGCGGGCGTTTTCGGCTCGCGGCGGAGCAACTGGACCCAGCTCAGGGCGAGGGATCCGGCCGGCGCGCTCAGGTTCAACGGGGCGGCGCCGCTGAAGGGACGCGGGGTCTGGCTCCCCGGCGACGTCGACGACGTGGAACTGCTCCCGCCCCGCAGGGCGCGGAACCCCACGACGCCGATCAGCAGAAGCGCGAGGGCCCCGATCCCGGCCTGGGCGGCCCTCGTGCTACGCATCGTGCCGGCCGTAACCCTTTCGGATCAGCGGCTGAAGCTCACCTGCCCCACGCTGCCTTCCGCCCCGTGGTCCCGCAGGGTCCCGTCGGAGTGGAAGTAGCCCAGCTTCCAGATGTAGTTCTGGCCCGCCGTGAGGGCCGCGTTGGCCGGGTGGACGAACGACGTCTGGTTCGGCGGGACGATCCAGGCGCCGACCGTGGCCGTATTCCCGCCGCCCAGGTCCTGCTCCACCGTGACGAAGACGGCCGTCGCGGTCGCCGGGGCCGCCGCCGACCAGCTGTAGGTCGGCGTCAGGCCCGCGGTCGGAGCGTTCAGCGTCAGGGCGTTGATGTCCGCGTCCGGGAAGAAGTACACGTTCGTGTCGATCTGGATCTGGTGGGCCGGGACGCCGTCGCCGACGGTCACGCGGAGCGTGTGGGTGTCGGCGGTCACGAAGCCGGCCTCGTTGCCCGTGGACTTGTACTCGTACTGGCTGCCGCCGCTGCCCGAATTCAGCGCGAGGGGCTGGGAGAAGGTATTCCCGGCGCCCGTGACGTCGGCCGCCACGACGGAGTACGGCGCCGTGGTGACGGTGCCGCCCGGACCGCCCTGGGCCACGCCGGCCGGGTTGGCGAGCGTCAGCAGGGCCGGGAAGGCGCTGTTATCCACGGCCACCACCAGGAAGGTGCCGTTGTTGGCCACCTGCGGACTCCCCGACACGGTCAGGTTCAGGCCGAGAACCCAGGGAGGCAGTCCGCCGCCGACGTGATAGACCGTATTGCCGCCGGCCGCCGCATCCACCGACTCGATGCTGCTGAAGACGCCGCTGTAGATGCTCGCCTGCAGTTCAACTTTGCGGTCGGCCGCGGGGCTGCCGTTGCCTTCGGTGCTGCCCCTCGTCTCGTTGAGGGACGGCATCGGACGCTCCCGCGTCGTGCTGTTGGGAACCGTGGTGAACGTGTAGACCACCGGGCTGAAAGCCGTTCCGGTGGAGCTGGCGATCGTGCCCTTGAAGGTGATCTGGTAGCTCGCGTTCTGCTGCAAGGGGCTCATGGAGGTGCCCCGGCGGTGGATGCCCAGGCCGCGGCCCGGCTCATCGCTGGAGGATTCCACGAGGAAGCCCTTGACGGGGATTCCGGTCAGGAGTTCCGTGACGGAAATCGCCGCGTTGTTCAGGGTGGAGTCGTTCAGATACACCCGCTTGCCGGTCCCGCTGTCCTTGAAGAGAAGTTCCCCCTCGGCGCCGGACCAGACGGGGCAGTCGTTCAGCCCATCCTTCAGGCTCGAGAACGGAGCGTCGATCACGATGGAGCTCGTGGCCTCGCCGTCGGTCCCGGTCGTGAAGGAGAACGAGAAGGGAGCCGCGAAGGGGACCAGCGACGCGTTCGTCACCGTTATCGGGATCGTCACGGTGATGGTCGTGCTGGCCGGCCAGGCCGTCTTCGGGGTGACCTGGACGCCAAGGGGGCCGTCCCCCTCGCCCGGGTCGTAGCGTACGACGAACGGCGTGCCGGGGGGGCTGATCGACAGCTGGGTCACGACGTTCGGCGAGAGAAGCTCGGACGTGCCGATGAACAGGCCGGTGTCCCGAGTCACGCCCGTGGCGCCGTTCGCAGGATAGTTTGCCGTCACCGCCGGCGCCCCCAGCTTGTTCCCCTGCGTCACGATGCCGTAACGCAGCTCGTCCTCCAGGAAGACGCCGTTCGCGTCGGTCAGGTTCCGGATCTCGAGCCGATAACCGGCGTTGGAGTTCAGGGCCGGATTGAACCCGATGGTCAGCGTGGTGCTGTTCGTCCAGACGACCGAGAGCGGCGCGGGCGGATTCGTGCCCGCCTGCGCGCTCCGGTTGTCGCCGTTGCCCTTGAGCTGGACCTGCGTCTTTCCGCTGCTCGTCCCGGTGTCCATGGGCTCGTTGAAGACGACGACGAACTGGGTCACGTTGTTGAGAACCGCGAGGGAGGGATTCGGAGTGATCGAGACGACGCTCGGCGGGGTGGTATCCAGCTGCGTCTTGAACTGGCCGCTCTGGACCGGCATGGCCAGCGCGGTGGCGCTCTGGGCACCTGCGGCGATCGTCCAGGTGTAGACCGTGTCATCCGACAGCATGTCGTTGCCCGTGATCGTCCCGGCGGGCGTGACGGTGTCGAAGACCACCGTCACGATCGTGCCGTTCGGATTCGCCGGCAGGGTGTCCCAGAAGAACTGGTAACCCAGGATCGCGGGCGCCAGAGAGAACCTGGTCTCGACGTCCGTCTTCACCATCGCCATGTTGAACGTCAGGGTGAGGTTCGTGTCGTTGATGACGCGATTGACGATCTGGTTGTCCGGGTCGGAGGTCTCCACCTTCGGACCGTCGTCGTTCAGGATCGTTCCGGTGGCCTGATTGTCGGAGATGCTCGCGTTGACCGGGTTCGTTAGGTTGACGACGAACGTCTCGTCGCCCTCGTTCGACGTGTCGCCGTTGACGTTCACGAAGATGTCCTGCTGGGTCGATCCGGGCGGGAAAATCAGCGTCCCGCTGTTGGCCTGGTAGTCGCCGCTGCCGGTGGTCGCCGTTCCGTTGGCGGTGGCGTAGTCGACGCTGACCGTGATGTAGCTGGGATTCGACAGGCTCACCGTGAAGTTGAACGGCGTCGTGCCGCTGTTGCCTTCGTTCAGCGAGCGGTCGGCGATCGAAATCGAGGGCGCCGCGTCGTCGTTGTTGATCGTGCCGGTGCCCTGCGGGGTCGCGACGACGGCGCCGGACGCGCCGCTCAGGTTGACGAAGAAGGTCTCGTTCGGCTCGAACTTGTCATCGTGGTTCACCGTGATGCTGATGAGCTTGGGCGTGCCGTCGCCGGAGTTCCAGTTCAGCGTGCCGTTGGCGCCCACGTAGTCCCCGTCCACCGTCGTCGCCACGCCGTCCTGGGTGGCCCAGTTGACCGAGACCGCCGTGCTCGGCACGGCGGACAGGCTCACCGTGAAGGTGAAGATCGTCGTCCCGCCGCCGTTCCCTTCGGGCTGGGTGACGTTGTTGATCGAGATGCTGGGGCCGTCGTCGTCGATGATCGTGCCGACGCCCTGGTTGTCCGAGATCGTGCCGGCGTCGGTGCCCGTCAGATTCACGAAGAACGTCTCGTTCTGCTCGGGGGTGTTGTCGCCGTTGACCTGAACGGTGATGAAGGCGCTGAGCTGGCCCGCCAGGATCGTCACCGTGCCGCTGGTGGACGCGTAATCGGGACTGCCGCCACCGCTCGTGGCCGTACCGTCCGACGTGTTGAAATCGACGTGGATGTCGCTGACATACGTATTGGTCAGCGAAACGGTGAACTGCAGGCCGCTGGAGCCGGCGTTGCCTTCCACGATGCTGACGTCGTTGATGCTGATGCTCGGAGCGTCGTCGTTCAGGATGGTGCCCACGCCCTGGTTATCCGCGATCGTCGCATTCACCGGGTTCGACAGGTTGACGAAGAACGTCTCGTTGGACTCGCTCGCGGTGTCGCCGTTGACCACCACCGTGATCTGGCCCGACGGGGTGTTGGCCGGAATCACGAGGGTCCCGTTGGTCGCCGCGTAGTCCGAGCCGGCCGTCGCGCTCCCGTTCGCCGTGGTGAAGTCCACGCTGATGGGCTGGGGGCTCATCGCCGACAGGGTCACCGTGAAGACGAAGTTCGTGGTCCCGGCGTCCCCTTCCACCTGGCTGACGTCGTTGATGGAGATCGTGGGACCGTCGTCGTCGATGATCGTCGCCTGGCCCTGGTTGTCCGTGATGGTGCCGTTAGTGGAGCCGGTCAGGTTGACGAAGAAGGTCTCGTTGGCCTCGTCGATGGAATCCTTGAACACCTGCACGGTGATGACGGCGGACGTCGATCCCGGCGGAATGTTCACGGTGCCGCTCGCGGCACTGTAATCGAAACCCGCGAGGGCTGTGCCGTCGGCCGTAGACCAGTTCACGCTGACGTTCTGGGGGCTGATGGTCGACAGGTTGACCGTGAACTGGAAGGACGTCGTACCGCCGCCGCTCCCTTCCTGGATCGCGATGTCATTGATCGTGATGTCGGGCCCGTCGTCGTCCGTAATGGTGCCGACGCCCTGGGCGTCCGCGATCGTCGCGTTGCTCGGATTGGACAGATTGACGAAGAAGTTCTCGTTCGCTTCGTCGATGGCGTCCTGCACGATCAGCACCGTGACCTGCTTGTTCGTCTGGCCGGGCGTGTAGGTCAGGGTCGTCAGCGGATGCGCCGTGTAGTCGGCGGGCGCCGTCGCCGTCCCGTTGGCCGTCTGGTACTGGACGCTGACGGTCTTCAGGCTGCTGGCCGACAGGTTGATGTCGAAGACCGCGCTGGTGGTGCCGGCGCCCGTGCCTTCGGTCACCGTCACGTCCGTAATCGAGATCGTCGGGAAGTCGTCGTCGATGATCGTCGCCTGGCCTTGGAGGTCCATGAGGGTGGCGTTCACCGGACCGGACAGGTTGACGAAGAAGGTCTCATTGAGCTCGTCCGTCGAATCCTTCACCACCTGGACGGTGATGTTGCCGGTCGTGCTCCCGGCCGGGATCACCAGGGTGCCGGACGCCGCCGCGTAGTCGGCGGGGGCCGCCGCGGTTCCGTCCGCCGTGGCCCAATTGACGCTCACGTTCTGGGGGCTGGAGGCCGTGAGGGTGACCGTGAAGGTGAACGCCGTCGTGCCGGCGCCCGTGCCCTCCGCCACCGAGATGTCGTTGATCGAGATGCCGGGGCCGTCGTCGTCCGTGATCGTGCCCACACCGATCCCGTCCAGGATCGTCGCGTTCGTCGCGTTGGACAGATTGATCGTGAAGGTTTCGTTTGCCTCGTCGATCGCGTCCCGGACGATCGACACGTTGATCTGCTTGTTCGTTTGACCCGGGGTGAAGGTCAGCGTCGTCAGCGCGTGGGCGACGTAGTCGGCAGGTGCCGTGGCGGTGCCGTCCGCCGTCTGGTACTGGACCGTAACGGTCTTCGCGCTCACGCCGGACAAGTTGACGTCGAATGTCGCCGTCGTCGTCCCGATAGCCGTCCCTTCCGTCACGGTCACGTCCGTGATCGAAATCGTCTGGAAGTCGTCGTCCGTGATGGTCGCCTGACCCTGGTTGTCCGTGATGGTGCCGTTGACCGCGTTCGACAGGTTCACAAAGAAGGTCTCGTCGACCTCGTCCACGGAATCCTGGACGACCTGGACGGTGATGCTGCCGGTCGTGCTCCCCGCCGGGATGGTCAGGGTGTTCGACGCCGACGTGTAATCGCCGGGGGCCGACGCAGTACCGTCCGCCGTGGTCCAGTCCACGCTGACGGGCTGCACGCTCGCGGCGGACAGCGTCACCGTGAAGGTGAACGCCTTCGTTCCGGCGCCCGTGCCTTCCGTCACCGTGATGTCGTTGATCGTGATGTTGGGGCCGTCGTCGTCCAGGATGGTCGCCTGACCCTGGTTGTCCGTGATGACGCCGTTCACCGGGTTCGACAGGTTGATGAAGAAGGTCCGATTGACCTCGTCCACGGCGTTCTTGTTGACCTGGATCGTGATGGTTCCGGTCGTGCTGCCGGAGGGGATCAGCAGGTTCCCGTTCGCCGCCGTGTAGTCCACCCCGGCCACGCCTGTACCGTTGGCCGTGGTCCAGTCGACGCTGACGTTCTGCGGGCTCGAGGCCGAGAGGCTGACGGTGAACTGGAACGCCGTCGTGCCGGCGCCGGTCCCTTCCGCGATCGAGATGTCGTTGATGGTGATGTTGGGGCCGTCGTCATCCGTGATGGTGCCGATGCCCTGGGCGTCCGCGATCGTCGCGTTGACCGCGCCCGACAGGTTGACGAAGAAGGTCTCGTCGGCCTCGTCGATGGCGTCCCGGGTGATAACGATCGTGATGGTGCCGGTCAGCTGACCGGCAGGGATGTTCAGGGTGCTGTTGGCCGCGGTGAAGTCGACGCCCGAGGCCGCCGTGTTGCCCGCCGTCGCAAAGTTGACGCTGACGGGATCGATGCTCGCATGGTTCAGCGTCACCGTGAAGACCGCGTTCGTCGTGCCCGCCCCGGTCCCTTCGACCACCGTGACGTCGTTGATGGTGATCGTCGGGTCGTCGTCGTTCAGGATGGTGCCCACGCCGGTGCCGTCCAGGATCGTGGCGTTCGTCGGCGACGAGAGGTTCACGGTGAACGTCTCGTTGGCCTCATCCGCGACGTCGCCGTTGATGGTGATCGAGATGGTCCCCGTCAGGTTGCCGGCGGGGATCGAGAGGACCTGGCTGGTTTGCGCCACGTAGTCGCTGCCGGCCGTGGCCGTGCCGTCCGCCGTCGAGTAGACCACCGTCACGGGCTGGAGGCTGGCGTGGTTCAATGTCACCGTAAAGTCGAGGGTCTTGGTGCCCGCGTTGCCTTCCGTGGTGGACACGTCGTTGATGGTGATCGTCGGGTCGTCGTTGTTCACGATCGTGCCCTGCCCCTGGCCGTCCAGGATCGTGGAATTCGTCGGGTTCGAGAGGTTGACGAAGAACGTCTCGTCGAGTTCGTCCTTCGTGTCGCCGACGATCGGAACATTGATCGTCTTCGAGATCTGCCCCGCCGTGAACGTGAGCGTCCCGACCGTGTTCTGGTAGTCGTTGTCCGCGAGCGTGGCCGACCCGTTGGCGGTGGCGTAGTCGACCGTCACGGTCGCAAAGGGCGCCTGGGAGAGCGTCACCGTAAAGGTCGCATTCGCGGTGCCCGCATCGGGCTCCGTAATGCTGACGTCGTTGATGCTGATCGTCGGGAAGTCGTCGTCCGTGATCGTGATGGTGCTGGTGTTCGGGCTGCCCAGCGTGGCGCCCGTCGGGCTCGAGAGGACCAGGTTGATGGTCTCGACCCCCTCGACGATGCCGTCATTGATGATCGTGAAGGTGATCGCCCGAGGCGTGCTGTCGCCGATGGCCCAGTTGAGGACGCCCGCCGCCGGGGCGACGGTGTAGTCCGCACCGGCCGCCGCGGTACTCGAGCCCGCGATGGACCAGGTCACCGAGGAGGCACCGGTCGTCAGGCCCGTCCGGGTGACATTGATCGTCACGGTATTCGGCGCGGCGCCCTCCGCGATCGCGGCGGCCGCAGTGCTGAACTGGAGATTGGTGTCGTCGTCCACGATGGTCACCACCGCCGGGTTGGTGCCGACGATGACGGCGGTCCCGCCGGCCGTCGACAGGGTGGGATTGCTCAGCGTGACGTTGAAGGTTTCGTTCCCCTCGGCCAGCGAGTCCGAGGTGATCGGGATCGTGAAGGTGATGTCCGTCGTGTTCCCGCTGGGCCAGGTCAGCGTGACGGGGCCCGCGCCGGTGTAGTCGCTGCCCGCCGTCGCGCTGCCGTCCGAGGTGCTGTACGCGACCGTCGCGATGCCGACGCTGGCGCCCAGGCGCCGCGCCGTCACCGACACGGTGCCGGCGGCCTCGGCGACGTTGATCGCCGAGCTCACGAACTGGAAGGTCACGTCGTCGTCCACGATCGTCGCGACCGCGGTCGTCTGCGCGCCGAACTGCGCCCCGACACCGCTTACGTTGGAGAGGGCCAGGTTGATGGTCTCGTTGCCCTCGGGCAGGGTGTCCTGCACGACCGGGATCGAGATGGTCTTGTTCGCCGAGTCGCCGATCGCCCAGGTCAAGGTCCCGGCCGTCAGCGTGTAGTCGGTGCCGGCGCCCGTCGCCGTGCCGCCGCCGGCGTCCGCGAAGTCGACGCTGACCGCGCTCAGCGTCGAGCCCACGCGGCTCACCGTGATCGTCTGGGTGCCGCCGGCTTCGGTCAGATTGTAGGTCGCGTTCGTAAACTGGATCGTGCAGTCGTCGTCCAGGATGGTCAGGACCGCGGCTGCCAGGCCGAGGGCGGCGCCGCCGGTCGGCGCGGAGAGCGTCAGGTTGACGGTTTCGTTGGGCTCGACGACGGTGTCGTTCGTGACGGACACCGTGAAGGTCTTGTCGGCCGAATCGCCGGCGGCCCAGGACAGGGTCCCGTTCGCAGCCGTGTAGTCGGACCCGGCGACCGTGGCGGTCCCGTCGCTCGTGGCGAAGGTGACGCCGACCGCGCCCCCGGCGCCTCCCGTCCGCGACACCGTGATGACGGCGGCCACGCCGCTTTCCGTCACCGTGTAGGCCGCCGAGCTGAACGCGATCGTGCCCGGCGTGTCGTTATCCACGATGGTGACGACCGTCGCGGCGGTCGATCCCAGGACGGCGCCCGTCGCGCCCGAAAGCGCCAGCGTAATGGTCTCGCCGCCGGCCTCCGCGACGGCGTCGTCGTTGATCGCGATCGTGAAGGTCTTCGGCGAGGAGTCGCCGGCGGCCCAGTTGAGCGTGCCTGGCGTGGCGGTGAAGTCGACGCCGCCGCCCGTCGCGCTGCCGCCCGAGACGGTCCAGTTGACGGACGCCGCGCCGGTCCCGCCGCCCGTGCGCGTCACCGTGATCGTTACGGTCCCGGCGCTTTCGTTGACGGAGTAGGTCGCCGCGTTGAACTGCACGACGCCCGCCGCGGGGGCGTCGTCGTCGGTGATGTTCAGGATCGCCGCGAAGAGGCCCAGCCCGGCGCCGCCCGTGGGCAGCGAGAGCGTCAGGCCCACCGTCTCGTCACCCTCGACGGCCCCGTCATTGGTGATCGTCACGGTGAAGGTCTTGTCCGCCGAGTCTCCGTCGGCCCATGTGAGCGTGCCGTTGGCCGCCGTGAAGTCGGTGCCCGAGGTGGCCGTCCCGCTGGACGTGGCGTAATTCACGCTCACGGCCCCGAGCGACCCGCCGCCGCGGCGCACCGTGATGGTCGCGGTGCCGCCGTTCTCCGCGGCCGTGAAGACCGCCTGCAGGAATCCGATCGTCCCCGGATTGGGGAGGACCGGGTTGCCGCCGCCTCCGCCGCCGCACGCGGGTGCCACTGCCGCCAGGAGCGACAGGGCCACGATCCGTCGGAACGGAGAGCCGGAGAGGAGCAGCAGGCGCTTCATGCGGACCTCAACAGATGGGAGGAACGGGAAAATGAAGACAAAGAAATTCTTGAACGGTCGCTGCAGCATGACGTCGGAGAGATGGAAACACCCACCCCGAGTTCCCTATCTAGTCCCTGCGTCGGGAGACCGGCAGGCCGGACTAAAAACTCCCGAACCCAGCGAAAGTCTATCCCACGATCTCCGGAAAACAAAAGCCGCCCGGATTTTTCTCCGCGCTCCGCCGCGCGGAATCCCGTCCGGCAAGCTATAGTGAGGGAGAGAGAGTGGAGGGGCCGCGCCGGTCCCTGAAATTTAGAGTGACAATTGTGTTTGACCCTTCATCCGTAACGTCCCTATAATCGAATCCAACGTATGCCCCTTCCTGGACGCGGGAGACCTCTCAAGAGATCGCTCGGACGGGATTCCGAGACCCGGAAGCCGTTGCACACGCCCCCCCCGATGCCGGCCGTGGGGGCGTCCGCGCAGTCGTCGGTCTCCCTCCTGCGCCTCAAAGCCCAGAAACGGCTGCAGCTCCGCCAGCGCATGGGCCTCCTGAAGCACAAGAACGCCGACGAGGACCTGTCGGACGTCGAGCGCAAGATGCTCGACCACGAGCTGGCGATCGCGGAGGAGCTGCAGGCCAACCTGCTGCCCCGGAAGGTGCCCCAGATCCCCGGCTACGACGTCTCCGCCTACTACCGCCCCTCGCGCGAAGTCGGCGGCGACTACTACGACTTCATCGAGATCGACTCGGACCACTTGGGCATCCTGGTGGCCGACGTCTCGGGCAAGGGCATCCCCGGATCGATCGTCATGACGGAGACCCGGGCGCTCGTGAAGAGCGAGGCGGTCCGCACTCTGTCCCCCGCCGAAACCCTCACGCGCGTCAACCGCGTGCTCTACAACGACATCAAGCGCGGCATGTTCGTGACGGTGTACTACGCGATCCTGCAGCTGCAGAAGGCCATCCTCACCTGCGTCTCCGCGGGCCACAACCCGATGGTGCTCTGGCGCAAGGCGTCGAACACCTGCCACCTCGTGAACCCGAACGGCCTCGCGCTCGGCATCGACAAGGGGCCGCTCTTCGAGAAGACCCTCAAGGAGCAGAAGATCCAGCTCTTCAAGGGCGACCGCTTCGCGCTCTACACCGACGGCGTCATCGAGTCGATGAACCGCCAGAACGAGCAGTTCGGGCAGAACCGCTTCTACCTGCGCGTGAAGCAGCTGGCCGACAAGAGCTCCAGCGAGTTCCTCTCGCTGCTCGTGACCGAGCTGGAAGCCCACCAGGGCGACGCGCCCCAGCACGACGACATCACCATCGTCACGGGCCGCACGGTCGTCGAGGACGACGGCGGCGCCCGCCCCGAGGCGTAGGGCCCGCGAAAAATCCGATCCTCCCCTTTGTGTCTCGCTCTCCTTTTTGGTGAAATACCGGGCGGTCATGACCAACGCCGACGAGTCCGGGCAGATCACCATCAGCGCCGAGCGCGACGAGAACCCGTCCGCGGTGCTCGGGAGCCTGGTCGTCCTCACGGTCGACGTGGCGGTCTACGCGGGCATCGCGCTGCACACGCTGCTCTGCCGCCGGAAGTACGGGAAGTTCATCGACGAGAACGACCTCGTGGACCTCTCGCTGCCGGTGCAGTTCTTCATGATGACGCCCGGGCCGATCTACGCCGCGGGCTACCTGCTCGTGGTGGTCGGGCTGATCCTTAAGGAGTGCGCGATCGAGCGGAAGGAGGTGTCGCTGAAGATCAACCTCTTCGCGCTGGCCGTGGCGGTCTGCCTTTTCGTGACCTTTCTCTATACGGTCCAGTTCCACTTCGACGCGATGCTGGGATGAAGAATGGAAAGTGGTGGGTCCTGGGCCTCTTCGCGATCGGCTCCGCGGCCGGCGTCTTCGCCGTCACCTACTGGAAGAACCCCGAGAACAGCGTGCGCTGGTCCTTCACCCAGATCCAGACCTCGCTGGTGCGCGAGAAGAAGGAGTCCGCGGCCCGCTTCCTCGCCCCGCGGGTGCGCTGGAAAGGGAAGGACCTCTCGGCCGCCGAATTCATCGCCGCCTACACGCAGCCGCCCGACCCGGACGTCATCCAGACCGCCCCCTGCCCCGCCCAGCCCACCCACTGGGTGGTGACCATGAAGGCGGACGTCTTCTGCTTCATCCAGGACAAGAACCTCTGGCGCCTCCATTCGGTGGGCACGGGGGCCTGCGACTGCGCGACCCAAGCCCGGTAGGAAGTGTTCCCGTCCCTGGGCTGGGCTTCAGATCTTCCGGCAAATCACCTGGTCTTCCACGCGGATGTCCCGGATATTTCCTTCGGTCAGCGTCAGTTTCGCCATCGAGTCCCGGCCCAGGTACTTCTCAAAGCTCGCCTTGCCGAGATCCAGGGTGTCGTTCCCCACCTTGCGGACGACACGGAACTCCATTTCCGCCGCGACCCCATCCTTCTTGCCCAGGTTGATGACGAAGAATCCGTTCTTGGCGTCCACGTAGACGACGACCCCCTTCATCGCCTTCTCCGCATCCTGCGGGAGCGCCATCCGGACACCGGATCCGATGGAGAGCCCGGCAGACGCCAGACTCAGCGCGAGCGCGAACCGCAGCATGGTTCCTCCCCTCATCGAGCATCGAACGAACCATGAGACAGGACGGACGCGCTGGGCACGAAATGGGAGAAAATCAGCGGGCGGGAGTGCCGGGTACTACGGACTACCGGACGTCGGCGGACCCTTGATCAGGTGCAGCACGCCCAGGCCCGCCAGGATGCTCAGGACGATCAGCACGGCGGCCCAGAAGAGCGCCTTCATCGCCGTGGTCTTCTGTCGCGCGGGAGCGGGCGCCGGCGCCGCCGCGACGGGTGCCGCCGCGGGCGCGGGAGCGGGCGCCGCAGCCTGCTTGGCCGCGAGCTTCTCGAGCGCCTGGACGAACTCCACCGCCGTCGGGAAGCGCTGCGTCTTGTCCTTCGCGAGCGCCTTCATGACGAACTGCTCCACGTCCTTCGGAATCTCGGGCCGCAGCGACGTGGGCGGCTTCACCGGCTCCTCGAGGACCTGCCGGATCGTTTCCATCAGGTGGGTCGACTTGAACGGGGGGCGCCCGGTCAGCAGCTCGTAGAGGATCGCCCCCAGCGAGTAGACGTCGCTGGAGCGGTCCACGAGCTGCACCTTCCCGGTTGCCTGCTCGGGGGGCATGTAGCTCGGCGTCCCCATCACGGTCCCGGGCGCCGTCATGCCGGCTCCCGCGTAGAGGTCCTTCGCGAGCCCGAAATCCATGACGTAGACGTGCCCCGAGCCGTCCACCATGATGTTCCCGGGCTTGAGGTCACGGTGAACGATTTCGCTCTTGTGGGCGCAGGCGACGCCCTTCGCCGCCTGCAGCGCCATCGAGCAGGCCTGGTCCACCGTCAGGGACATGCCCGACAGCGTGCAGCCTTCGACGAATTTCATGACGAGGTACGGACGCCCGGCGCTTTCGCCGACGTCGTAGATCGACACGATGTTCGGGTGCTGGATCGCCGCCGCCGTCTCGGCCTCGCGCCGGAACCGCAGCACGAGCTGCGGATCGCTCGTCGCCAGCATCACCTTGATCGCAACCCAGCGCCGCAGGCCGCGGTCCCATCCTTTGTAGACGGCCCCCATCGCGCCCTTCCCGATCTGGGTTACGAGCACGTACTTTCCGAGGACTTTCGTCGGATTCGCCGCCGCCTTCGTCACTTCCTCCGGCTCCGATGACTCGACGGCCGGCGTCCGGCTGGAGGAGGCCGACAGCGGACTGGCGCACTTCTGACAGACGTAGGACTTCCCTTCCTTCAGGCCCTCGGCGACGTAGCGGGTCCCGCAGGTCGGGCATGCGACGCGGGTCAGCTGCGACTGCCGCTGCAGCGCCTCCTGGAGCTTGGCGAAGGTGATGACGCCCTTCTCGATGAGAATCTCGCCCAGCCGCGGGACCGCGACTTTCTTGGTGGCACAGTCCGCCTGGATCGCGAGCGCCTCCTGAATCTGGTCGGTCGTGGCCGAGCCCGAGTCGACGAGCAACTGGCCGATCCAGGTGTCGTCTTCCCGCACCTCGGCGTAGGTGCTGGTCTTCGTCACCTGCTCCGCCTCGTCCTGCACGAACTGCGCCTGCTCCGCCGTGAGCACCTTCCGGGCGACCAGGACGACCGCCAGGGTCGGTGTAACCCCGGAGGGGTCCGCATTTCGCGATCGCACCGCGTCGGCGATGGCCTGGCGGCTCGCCCACCCGTGCTCGAGGCAGATGCGGGCGTAGACGCGCTCGAACGAGCTCATCGCTTCCCGCTTGGTCTCGGCAGCACCCATGTTAAGGCTATTTTACCCCGTAGGGGCAAGACTGGGGGGCCAGGATTCGAGAGTTTGATGCAGGTATATACATAGTAGAAGGATCAGGCATTTTCTGAGGACCAATTTCCTCTGAACGGCGGGCGACCGCTACTGAGGGGTGTAGTTGAGGTCGACCCCCATGGCCCGGAAGATCCGAAGCAGCGGCATGTAGATCTTGGCCAGCGTCTCCTCGGCGCTCGACCCGGGGCTCGCGTAGCGATAGTGGATCCCCGGCTGGGTGGACTCCACCTTGCCGCGCTGCACAAGGACACCAAAACTGGCCATGTAGAGGATCAGGACGATCAGCAGCGTGACGCCGGTCTTCTTGACCACCGCGGCCTTGCCGGAGCCGACCCCCTGCTTGCGCGCCTCGGACTTCGCCTTGAGCTCCTGGTACTCCTGCTTCCGCGTCGCCACGATCGAGACGGCGCTGCGGCCCGAGAAGAACTCCCGGACCGGCTTGGTCATCTCGACCTTGCCGACGAACTGCAGGCCCGCCCGGTGGACCTCCAGGCCGCCCTGCGGCTGCGTGTCGACCCAGATGATCTTGGCATTCGAACGGATGTTGCCCCCGAGAGCGTCGAAGCGCACTTCGACGTTCATCTGGACGCCCACGCGAAGGCGGCCGGTAGTTTCGCAGCACATCCCCGCGGGGCTGAGATTGATGAGGCGCTTGCAGAAGTTGACGGTGCTGAGGATTTCCTCGAACTGGCCGTTCACCAGCCAGGCGCGGACCTTCTCCGGAAGAACGCGTTCGTTCCTCCGCCGTTCCTGCGTCGGACGATTCGATGGGGCCATCTATCGGTGGAAAGAATACCCCATGATCGAGAGGACGGGAGGAAATCGCCGCGGAGAATTTTACGGCTGCCGCGAGGACAGGATCCCCAGCGTGAGGGCGTTCATCGCGGTCGCGTAGACGCGGCCGCCTTCGCGGCCCCAGCGATCGACCGGGTCCCAGCTGCCGCAGCCGCAGCCGTCGGAGTACTTGCGCTGATGCGAGACGAGGATGCGGCGCGCGTTGCCGCTCCAGGCCTCCCAGAGCTCGGCGTCGCCGTAGAGCGCCAGCGCGCGCGTCCCGGCGAACCAGGCCGCGAAGTCCACGCTCGAGCCGCTGGGGTTCCAGCACGGGAGGCTCCAGCCCAACCGCCGCGCCGCCCCGCGGACCTCCGGCGAGCTCCGGTCGGCGCCCAGCCGCAGGCGCAGCCAGACCGCCATCGCGGTAAGCCCCTCGTTCTTCTCGAAGCCCTCGTCGGCGTCCGCCGCGCCCGCGCGGCGGTAGGACGTCTCGTAGGTCCAGTCGCTGGTCGACTGCGCGAGCGAGCGGCGGATGCCGTCGAGGATTCGCGGCTCCAGCGTCGTCCCGACCTCGGGCTCCGCGCAGGCCAGGAGCGCGGCGCCGGCCCAGGCGGTCACACTCGTGTCATTCTCGCCGTCGCGGACCCCGTAGCGCCACGCGTAGCCGGTGTTCCGCGCCTGCTTCAGGAAGCGCGCGCCGCGGGTCGCCCGCGGCCGGTACTCCTCGTCGCCCAGGACCGCGCAGGCCCGCGCGAACGCGAGCGTCGCGATCGCGTGGCCGTACATGAACTTGCCCGAGCTCGGGCCGAAGCAGCCGTCGAGCCCCTGCTGCTCGCCCAGCCACGCGAGGCCTTTCCGGGCCGAGTCCTCGAAGCGCGAGCGGAGGGGGCCCGATTCCAGGACGGCCAGCACCGCCAGCGCGGTCGCGCCGACGTCGTGCTCGTCCGCGCCGCCGCCCGCGCAGGCGTCGCCCTCGCAGAGCTGCCCGAAGGAGCGGGCGCTCCACATTCCTTCCGCGTGCTGGTGGCGCTTGAGCCACTGGAGGGCGAAGCGCAGCGAGTTCTCGAGCGCGCTGCCTTCGTGGGGAACCTCGAGGTGGTAGTCGACGAACGCGGTCGGGGACGAGGGGGCGTCCGGACGGCCGTCGCCGAGGCTCAGGCCGCCGAAGGCAAGCGCCGCCGTGACCACGGCGCTCCAGAGAAAGGCCTTCTTGTCCGCCAACCGACTCACCCGTTCTCCTCGTTCGTCCCTATTCCGTGAGACGCCCGGCCGGGACCGACCGTGCATCGTTCACATTATTATATATGGGGGCGCCGCTCAGCGAGGAACTTCGAGCAACGGCCGGGCGTCGCTCCCGAAGCCCGTCAGCTCGAGGGTCGAGGCACCCGAGCGGCGGCGCACGAGCCCGCCGGCGTCGGTGCCCGCGTAGATCGGCGGCACATCCTTGTGCCACCAGGTCGTCTCTTCCGTCAGCCGGCCCTCCAGGTCCTCGAAGCGGACCTTCACCCGCTGGGCCTTGAGCTCGCGACCGCCGACCTGCACGGTCTCTTCCCCCGTCTCGCGGCCGGTCTCCCCCAGGCGCACGGGCGCCGCGGAGCCGTCCTGCTCGAGGGTCTGGGGCTCCACCGACGACTTCTGCCCGTCCTTGGACACCTCGCCGTAGTAGGCCTTGTGGATCACCCCGTCCGGGCTCACGAGCCGCGCGCTGACCTGCCGCGGCTCGCCTTCCTCGATCACCTCGATCCAGACCCGGTCGCCCGCCACGCCCACCGCAGCCAGCGTGAACGTGCGCTCGCCTTCCCGGTAGCTGGCCCACTGGCCGGTCCGGAGCCGGGTGACGTCGCCGTAAGGGTGGCGGTCGGGAAGCTTCGGCGCCACGGGCCGGGTGTGCTTCATCTCCTCGGGGACCTTCGTGGCCTCGCTCGACTTCCCGCTGCCGAAAATGCAGCCCGCCAGGGCCGGGAGCATCAGGAGCAGCGAAAAGCGCGCCACGCCTTCATGGTAGAGCCAACCCTTGCGCCGGGCAACCCTTTCGTGGTAAACGGGACTATGGCCTCGGACCCCCGCACGCTGGCAGAAGTCTTCCTCCTGGGGATCGACAAGCACCCCCGGCCCGACCGCTTCGTGCAGAAGTCCGGCGGGACCTGGCACCCGATGTCCAGCGCGGAGTTCGGCCGCCGCGTCCGCGCCTGCGCCGGGGCGCTGGCGTCGATCGGCATCCGCCGCGGCGACCGAGTGGCGATCCTCTCCTACAACCGCGTCGAGTGGGCGATCGCCGACTACGCCTGCCAGCTGCTGGGGGCGGCCGACGTCCCCATCTACTCCACCCTGCCGCCCGATCAGGTCGCCTTCATCCTCCAGGATTCGGGCGCGAAGGCGATCTTCGCCGAAAATGCCGACCAGATCGCCAAAGTACGCGGCGCCCTCCCCCACGTCGTCTCGTTCGACCGCGCCGAGGGCGCCGAGTCCTTCGAGGACTTCCTCAAGAAGGGCAAGCCCCTGGAGCAGGCAGAGCCGGTCGAGCCCGACGACGTCGCGACGATCATCTACACCTCGGGCACCACGGGCGTGCCCAAGGGCGTGATGCTCACCCAGCGGAACCTCGTCTCGAACATGATCGCCAGCGCGTCGGCGTTCAACGTCACGCCCGCCGACACGATCCTCTCGTTCCTCCCGCTCTCCCACAGCTTCGAGCGGATCTTCGACTACCTCTTCTTCTGGTGGGGGACGTCGATTGCGTACGCGGAGCACGTGGACAAAGTCGCGGAGAACCTCGTCGAGATCCGGCCGACCATCATGGCGGCGGTTCCGCGCTTCTACGAGAAGGTCTACTCGAAGATCAAGAAGTCGATCGGCGAGCAGAAGCCGTGGAAGCGGGACCTCTTCGAATGGGCCCGCGGAGTCGGCGCCGTCTGGGCCGAGTACCACCGCCGCGGCGCGCGGCCGCCCCTGGGGACGCGCCTCCGCCTGGCCTTCGCGCGCCTGCTCGTGCTGAACAAGCTCCAGGGCAAGGTCGGGGGCCGCATCCGCTTCTTCGTCTCCGGCGGCGGCGCCCTCTCGCGGGACGTCGCCGAGTTCTTCTACTCGCTCGGCCTGCCCATCCTCGAGGGCTACGGCCTCACCGAGACCTCGCCGGTGCTCTGCGTGAACCGCTTCGGGGGCACGCGGCTGGGCACCGTCGGCCCGCCCATCCCCGGCGTGGAGATCAAGATCGCCTCCGACGGCGAGATCCTCGCCCGCGGCCCCAACATCATGAAGGGCTACTACAACAAGGCGGAGGAGACCGCGCAGGTCCTGCAGGACGGCTGGTTCTCCACGGGCGACATCGGCGAGATCGACGCCGAGGGCTACCTGCGCATCACCGACCGCAAGAAGGACCTCTTCAAGACCTCGGGGGGCAAGTACATCGCGCCGTCGCCGATCGAGGGCCGCCTGAAGCTCTCGCCCCGCATCCTCAACGCGGTGGTGATCGGCAACGCGCGCAAGTTCCCCTCGGCCCTCATCGTGCCCGCCAAGGGCGTGGGACGCGACGACATCGCGAAGGAGATCGAGGCGCTCAACGCGTCGCTCGCCCACCACGAGCAGATCAAGAAGTTCGAGCTCGTCGAGAAGGATTTCACGATCGACGGCGGCGAGCTCACGCCCACGATGAAGGTCCGCCGCAAGGTCGTCGAGCAGAAGTACAAGGCGCAGATCGACTCGATGTACGCGGAGTAGCTAGCGCCGCGACGAGCTCCAGCCTTCCTCGGGACGCGACGCCTTCGCGGCGAGCTTCTCGTCGGCCGCCCGCTTCGACGCCCACTCCGCCGGCTTGATCCAGACACCGCCCGCCAGGAAGATGGCGTTGTTCCCCGACGTGACGAAGTTGCAGAGCGTCGCGGCGCTCGCGGGCGCTGCCATCTCGACGACGGGATAGCCCTTCGGGTCCAGGACCCACGAGAGGTCCCAGCCGGCCTTCCCCGCCAGGTCCTCGCCCCCGACGAGCGCCGCGAGCACCGAGAGGTCGCCGAGGTTGCAGAGGTCCGCCCAGGAGACGAGGTGGCGGATCAGCGCGTCGAAGTTCTCGTTGCAGCTCGCGACGAAGCGCCGGCCCGCCGGGGAGAGGTCCTGCACCGTGCTCTCCGGGTGGCCCAGCAGGCCGCCGTTCACCTTGAGCGAGGGCCCGCGCAGCTCGAAGGCCTTCCCGTCGGGCGACGCCGCGAGCGCGTCGTAGTTCGACTCGAGCGAGAAGCGGAACTCCTTCTCGGGACGGTCGATCAGGCTCCGGTAGCTCTCGACCTTGGCGACCGGCGACGGCAGCAGCCCCAGCCCGAGCTGCTTGAGGCGGTAGTCGGCCTCGACGCAGACGAACGCGAAGCGCGTCGTGGGGTCAAGCCCGCAATACTTCACCGGCTGCGGGCCGCCCGCTTCCGCGATCTGGTCGCAGGTCTTCCGGAAACCGCTGATCTTCGCCGCGGGGCCCAGCGCCTGGATCTTGGCGTTGACGCGCTCCCGGATCTCGGCCGTGATCTCGATGTCGCAGCCCAGCCTGTCCGGATTCCGCCCGGGCCCGAAGGCGCGCAGCGCGGTGACCAGGTCGTCGAGCTGCAGCAGCGGCCGCCCGCTGATCTTGCCCAGCGGCCGGAACGACTCGCGCGCATCCACGGGTTCCGACGGACCGGCGATCACCAGGTCCTTCGAGTCGGGATAGACGAAGACGTACTGGAGCCGCGTCAGGCCGCCGAGCGTGCGGAGCTCGAGGGGGAGCGGCTTGCCGGCCTCGAGGGTCCGGCGCGCCTCCGCGAAAAGGCGCGGCAGCGAGACGTAAACGATTTTCGCGTCCTTCTGGAGCGACTTCGCATTCTTCCAGAGCTCGGCGAGGCGCGGGTCGGGGTCGACGCTGCGGCTGCGAAGGACGCCTTTCGCGTCGACGTGCACGCCCTGCGGGTCGTAGGCAGCCGCGGCTTGACCGAAGAGCGGCGACGCGGCAGCCAGAAGGACGAGCGGCGCGACCAGTCTCATCATCGTCGATACATTCAATGACGCGAAGCGTCGGCGCATTTCTGCGCCGCATTCAGATTGAGATAGTGTAATATAATTCCGAACGCGCGGGAGAGCGCGGTGAGCCGGGGTGCGCGAACGATGGCGGGCGTCGTCTCGATGTTCAAAGCGCTGTCCAATCCCAACCGGATGATCGTCTATCAGATCATCTGCCGCAAGGGCGCCAAGGGTCCAGGCATCACCATCGAACAGATCTGCGCCGCCGCAAAGATGAAGCAGCCGGCGGTGTCCCACCACGTGGCGCGGCTCGCCGCGGCGGGCCTGGTGGAGCGGAAGAAATCGCAGTGGTGGGTCCACTGCAGCCCGTCGCCCGACGCCCTTGACCTCCTGCGCCGCTTCTCCAAGGATCCCGCCGAGTTCCCCGACGGCGAATCGCGGGCTTAGTAGCGCACCTCGAAGGTCCTGAACTCGTCGTTCACCTCCTCGAACGTCGCCTCGACCTTCTCCACCTTCGCGGCGGGCGGACCGCGGCGGCACCAGGCGACGAGCTCCTCGACCTTGTCCTTCGAACCCTGGGCCAGTGCTTCGACGCGGCCGTCCTCCAGGTTCCGGACCCAGCCGACGATATCCCGCTTCCGGGCCTGCTCCTGCGTGGAGGCGCGGTACGAGACCCCCTGCACGGTCCCCGAGATGAAGAGCCGGACCCGGACCGTGCATCCGGCCAGCGCCGCCAGCAGCCCCGACGCCAGGAACTCGCGACGGTTCATGAACGCTTCCATCGTATCCGGAAGAGGGATATGATTCCTCCTCCTTCATGAAGAAACGCCCGCCGCTGCTCGACTTCGAGAACGTCCACATGCTCCGCGGCGGAAAGCCCGTCCTCGACGGGCTGAGCTTCCGCATCGAGGTCGGCGAGAACGTCGCCGTGCTCGGCCCCAACGGGTCCGGCAAGTCGTCGCTGCTCAAGCTGCTGACCCGCGAGCTCTACCCCGTCTCGAACGACACCCCGCACCGGATGCGGATCCTGGGGAAGGACCGCTGGGAGCTCTTCGACCTGCGGCGCCACCTGGGCATCGTCTCGATGGACCTGCAGCACGAGTTCGCGCGCGAATGCTCCGGCTGGGAGGCGGTGGTCTCGGGCTTCTTCAGCTCCGTCGGGCTCTGGTCCAACCACCGGGTGACGCCCGAGATGGAGCGGAAGGCCTGGCGCGTGCTGGAGCGGCTGGACGTCGCGCCGCTCGCCGACCGCCTCATGACCGAGATGTCCTCCGGGGAGGCGCGCCGCATGCTCCTCGGCCGCGCCCTCATCCACGACCCGGACGCGCTGGTCCTCGACGAGCCGACGACGAGCCTCGACCTCCGCCTCGTGCGCGAATTCCGCGACTCCATGCGGAAACTGGCGCGCGGCGGCACCTCGATCATCCTGGTCACGCACGCGATCGAGGAGGTCATCCCCGAAATCCACCGCGTGATCCTCCTTCGCCAGGGCCGAGTCTTCCGGGACGGCCCGAAGGAGGAAGTGCTGAACTCCGCCAATCTCTCGGAGCTCTACCGCCTGCCGCTGCGCGTGGAACGCGACGACGGCTATTACCACGTCCGCTGAGCCGAGCCCCCGGCCACTTGCGCCTCGACGGCCCGGCGCTTCGCCCAGCCTCTCGGCGCGACCCCCAGCGCCGCCTCCAGGTTGCGCCGAACCCCCGCCGCGTCGCCGCGCCGGCGCCAGACCTCGGCCCGGCCGAGGTAGGCCTCGGCGTCCTTGGGGTCGAGCTCGAGAACGCGCGTGTAGTCGCGGTATGCCTCGTCGTCGCGTCGCAGCGACAGGAGCGCCGCCGCCCGCTTCGAGAGGAGCGGCGCCGTCGGCGACTCCCGCGACAGCGCGGCCGACCAGTCCGCGACCGCCCCCTCGAGGTCCCCGAGGTCCCGGCAGATGTTGCCGCGGCTCTGGTACGCGTGGGCGCCTTCGGGCCGGACGCGGACCGCGTCCGTGTAGGCCGCCCAGGCGCCGCGCAGGTCGCCCCGGCGCTCGAGGCAGACGCCCCGGTTGTGGGCGGCGTCGAAATGGTTCCGGTCCTGCATCAGGACGCGGTCGTAGTCGGCCAGCGCCTCGTCGAGGCGCCCGGTCTCCAGGAGCATCAGCCCCCGGTAGTTGAGCACCTGCGCGTTCGACGGGCTCCGCTGCAGCGCCTCGTCCAGGTCCCGCAGCGCCCCGCTCCAGTCGCGGCCCAGGCGCCGCGCGACGGCGCGGCAGTAGTAGTTGCGGAAATCCCCGGGCGCCAGCCGGGCGGCCCGCTTGAAGTCCAGGATCGCGCGCCGGAGCTGGCCCCGATCCCGGCGGATGTGGGCGCGCACGTGCAGCGCCTCCGCGTGACGGCGCTCGAGCCGCAGCGCCGCCTCGACGTCGCGCCAGGCGCCGTCGAGGTCGCCGGACTCCTGGCGCTGCCGGGCCCGCGAGGCGTAGGCGGAGGCGTCCATGACCTCCTCAGAAGCGGCGGGGGGCGGAGGTTACGCCCGGATGCCGATTTTTCCGCGGCGACATAACCCCCGGCCGTCCCGTGGCTCTCTTGCTTAGCGGATTTTGTCCGGAGTCGAACCTATAGAGGTGATGTGATGAAGCTGATCGCGGCCGCGTCCATTCTGAGCCTGAGCGTCATGCTGCTCCCCTTCCTCAAGATCGAGCGATCGACCTCGCCCGACAAGGATATCGTGGCCGTGAAGCCGTCGGCCATCAAGTGGGAGAAGCCGGAAGGCGCGCCCGAAGGCATCATGATCAGTCACCTCACCGGCGAGGCCAACGCGTCGCCCTTCGTCGACATGATGAAGTTTGCCGCCGGGACCAAGGTGCCGCTCCACTACCACAGCGCGAATCACATCGTGAGCGTCGTCTCCGGCACGCTGATCATCGGCAAGGAAGGCCAGCCGGACGAATCCACCGGCATGGAAGTCGGCGCGGGCGGCTACTTCCGCCTCACCGCGAAGGCGCCCCACTGGACCATGGCCAAGGAGGACACGGTCATCGTCATCTCGGGCGACAAGAAGAACGACACGCAGTTCCTCGACAAGGAAGGTCAACCCAAGAAGAAGTAGCAGTGTAGTCGCGGTTCAGAGGGGGCTTCCCCCGGCGGAAGCCCCCTCGACCCGCTCCGCCAGCGGCAGCTCGATCCAGAAGCGGCTCCCCTTCTCCGGCGCCGATTCCACCCCGGACGCCCCGCCCATCCGCTCCATCGCGCGCCGCACGATGGCCAGCCCGACGCCCGTCCCGGGATACTCCTCCGACAGGTTCAGGCGCTGGAAGAGGCCGAAGATCTTCTCCTGGTAGTCGGGGTGGATCCCGATGCCGTTGTCCTCGACCCAGATCCGGAGCGCGCGACCCCGGAGTTCCCCCCGGATCCGGACCTCGGGCACGACTCCCGGCGCGACGAACTTGATCGCATTGGAGATCAGGTTGACCAGGACCTGCACGAGCATCCCGGCGTGCGCCCGGATCGGAGGGAACGGAGGGTCGACGCTCACCCGGGCGCCTTTCTCGCGGATCTCCTTGGACAGCGGTTCGAGCGCCTGCCGGACGAGGAGCTCCGGCTCTTCCGCCTGGACGGGAACGTCGTCGCGGCTGAGCCGGCTGTAGGCCAGGATGTCCGTGATCAGCGCGTCCATGCGCTTGCCGGCCTCGGCGATCCGTTGGGCGAAGTCGCGCCCTTCCGCGTCGAGGCTGTCCCCTTTGTCCTGCAGCAGCGCCTCGCTGAAGCCGGTCATGGCGCGCAAGGGGCCCCGGAGGTCGTGGGCCACGCTGTACGAGAACGTGTTCAGTTCGCGCAGCGCTTCCTCGAGCTTCGCGGTCCGCTCCTCCACCCGCCGCTCCAGTCCCTCGTTCAGCTTGCGGACCTCCTGCTCCGCCCGCTTGCGCTCCGTGACGTCGCGCATCACGGACAGGTGCATGCCCGGGAGGATGTTGGCCACGGAGCGGAACTCGACGTCCACGAAGGTCCCGTCCTTGCGGCGGATGCGGAACTCGCCCTCCATCCGCCCCCGCTGCAGGAAATCCTTCCACATCCGCACGCCGGAGTCCTGCTGGATGCTCGGCGTCAGGTCCTTCACCATGATCCTCGTCAGCTCCTCCCGCGAGTAGCCCGTCAGGGC
>Ga0310812_10000216_pt1 | contig 24877 bp, 22 predicted proteins | sample NN3metagenome_FD_205747 | JGI IMG/M metagenome (GOLD analysis project Ga0310812, IMG submission 205747) | Soil microbial communities from experimental microcosm in Duke University, North Carolina, United States - NN3 | ecosystem: Engineered > Artificial ecosystem > Soil microcosm > Unclassified...
GTAGGCGGCGTTGCAATCGATGTGGAAGGTATGGTCGGGGAAGGTCGCGCGCACCGCGTCCACCATCTTGACGTCCCAGCCCGGCCGGAACTTCAGCTTGATGCGGGGGAAGCCGGCGTCGATGGCGCCCTGGATCTTCGCCATCAGCTCGTCCAGCGTGTCCTGCACGCCGAAGTCCGCGCCCACCTTCACGCGGTCGCCCTTGCCGCCGAGGGCCTCGTGGAGCGGCACGCCGAGGCGCGTGGCCTCGAGCACCCACCACGCGATCTCGAGCGCGGCCCGGGCGAATTGATTGCCCTTCACGAAGGCGAGCCGCTCGAGCAGCGCCTCCGCGGAGTCGACACGCTGGCCGATGACCTTGGGCGCCATGAGCTCGCGCACGGTGAGGAACGCGGCGGCGGTGTACTCGGAGGAATACCCGGGGAACCACGGCGGGCAGGACTCGCCCCAGCCGTGGACGCCGCCCGACTCCATGCGCACGAGGATGGTGTCGGTGGCGAGGTGGTCCCCGTAGGACGTACGGAAGTTGATCGCGGTGGGGATGCGCACGCGGTAGAGGTCGAGACGCTCGATCAGCATGGCGATCCTTTCGGAATCAGATGACCCCCTCGCGGCGGAGCGTATCCAGCTCCGCGCGGTCCAGGCCGAGGTGCTTGCCGTAGATCTCGGCGTTGTGCTCGCCGAGCAGCGGCGCCCGGGTCACGTCGGTGGGCGACTCGGACATGCGCACCGGATTGCCGGGCATGGGATACGGGCCACGGCGCGGGTGCTCGAGGTCGGTGATGAAGCCGCGGGCGCGGAGATGCTTGTCGGCGAGCACCTCGTTGGAATCGAGCACCGCACCGCAGGGGATACCCTGGCCGGCCAGGATCTCCAGCACCTCGTGCTTGTCGCGCTCCCGCGTCCACGCCTCGATCATCGGGTCGATCTCGTCGATGAACGCCACGCGATCGCGCCGGTCGGCGTAGCGCGGGTCGGGCCCGAGCTCCGGCCGGCCCACGATGCGGCACAAGGTCTTCCACATCTCGACGGTCGCCACGTGGATGAACACGTAGTCGTCCGGTCCGCCGCCCTTGCAGCGGTAGAGGTTCGACGGCGAGGCGGTGGCCGAACGGTTCCCCTGGCGGCGCGCGGGCTTGCCGCTGGCGTAAGACTCGCGCAGATGGATGCGCAGGAGATTCACCACCGCGTCCTGCTGGGCGACCTCGATCTGCTGGCCCACGCCGGTGGCCTGACGCTGGATGATCGCGGCGAGAATGCCGATGGCGGCGTGCAGGCCCGCGCCGGTATCGGCGAGGCCGCCGATGGCCTTGGTAGGCGGGCCGTCGGGCGAGCCGGTCATGCTCATCGCGCCGGCCATCGCCTGGGCGATCCACTCGAAGCTCTTGTAGCTCTCGTAGGGCCCGCCCGCGCCGAAGCCCTTGACCGACACGCTGATGAGGCGCGGGTTCAGCTTCCGGAGCGCCTCGTAGCCGAGGCCGAGGCGCTCCATGGAGCCGGGGCCGAGGTTCTCCACCACCACGTCGGCCGACTTGGCCAGCTCCTCGAACATGGCGCGGCCGCGCGGCGACTTGAGGTTCAGCGTCACGGCCTTCTTGCACGAGTTCAGCAGCAGGAAGAACCAGGCGTCTTCCCCACGTTTATCCGACAGTGCCGTCCGTCCCGGCTCGCCGTCGGGCGGCTCGATCTTGACGACTTCTGCGCCCAGCCAGGCGAGCATCTGGGTGCACGAGGGGCCCGCCTCGTACTGGGTGAGGTCGAGCACGCGGATCCCGTCGAGGGCTCTGGACATGGCCGGCCTCCGCGCCCTACGTCGTGTAGGCCGAGAAGCGCACGGTCTGGGCGCGCGCCTTCGAGTCCGTGATCACGTTGACCACCGCGGGCTTGCCGGAGGCAAAGGCGCGCTCGAGCGCGGGGCGGATGTCGTGGGGCTTCTCGACGAACTCGCCGTGGGCGCCCAGCTCCTGCGCCACGCGGTCGTAGCGCGTGTGGCCGAGGTTGCGCCCGGGCTTGGGGAGGGGGCGGGTCCACGGCGCATCCGCGGTCCAGCCACCGTTGTTGCTGATCACCACCACCACCGGGATCTTGTGGCGCACCGCGGTGTCGATCTCCATGGCGTTGATGCCGTAGGAGCCGTCGCCGTGCAGCACCAGCACCTGGGTGTCGGGCCGGGCCACCTTCGCGCCCACCCCGAAGGGCAGCCCGACGCCCATCGTGCCGAACGCGCCCGAGTTCAGGCGATGCCCGGCGGTGTAGGTGGGGATGGCCTGACGGCCGTAGTTCAAGATCTCCTGGCCGTCCACCACCAGGAGGCCGTCGCGCCGCATGAAGTCGCGCACCTCCTTACAGAGGCGCAGCGGGTGAATCGGCGTCTGCTCCACCGACATCGCCTTGTCCTGCTCGGCGCCCTTCTCGGCGTCGAGCGTGCGGAGCTTGCCCGTCCAGGCGGCGTAGCGCTTGGGTGAGAGCTTACCCTCGGCTTCCGCGCGGAGCTGCTCGAGCACCGCCTGGGCGTCGCCCGCGATCGGCACGTCCACGGCGCGGTTGTGGCCGAGCTGTGTGGGATTGATGTCGACGTGAATGACCTTCAGGTCGTTGGCGAAGCGCGGGGGCCGGCCGAACTGGATCATCCAGTTGAAGCGCGTGCCCACCACCAGCGCCACGTCGGCCTCGGTGAAGGCCTTGCTCCGCGCATTCAGGAATGCGAGGGCGTGATCCTCGGGGATGAGGCCTCGCGAGATCGGCGTGGTGTAGAAGGGGATGCCGGCCGCCTCCACGAAGGCCTGGAGCGCGGCGGCGCCATCCGACCACCACACCCCGCTGCCCGCGATGACGACGGGCCGCTCGGCCTTGGCGAGGAGCGCCACCGCCTCGCGGATGGCGCCGGGATCGCCGAGCGTGCGCGGCGCGGGCTTCCACGGACCGGGATAGTGCATCTGCTCCTCCTCGACCTTCTCGCCGAGGATGTCGCCGGGCATGTCGATGTACACGGGGCCCATCCGGCCCGTCGTGGCCTGGCGGAACGCGGTGTCGACGATCTCGGGAATGCGCCTGGCGTCGTAGATGCGCTCCGTCCACTTCGTGATGGGCTTCATGAGCGCGACCTGATCCACCTCCTGGAAGGCCTCCATGCCGAGGAACACGCGGGGGCTCGAGCCGCCGATGGCGACCAGCGGGGCGCAGTCGGTCCAGGCATTGGCCACGCCAGTCGCGAGGTTGATGGCGCCAGGGCCCGAGCACGCCATGGCCACGCCAGGCCGGCGGGTGACGCGCGTCCACGCGTGCGCGGCGAGGGCCGCCGCCTGCTCGTGGCGCGTGTCGATGGCGCGGATGCCGAGCTTGATGCAGGCGGCCTCTGTCTCCAGCATGGGCCCGCCCATCAGGTAGAACATCGTGTCGACACCCTGCGACCGCAGGGACTGCGCCAGCACCTCGGATCCCGTGATCGTGGCCATGACCGGTCCTTTCGGAGGTTGGACGGGCACCGCTCGGACGAAGGCGATTCTACGGGGGCGCGCGGTGGGGGTCAATGCGCGGGCGGTCCGCTTTCGCGTACACTCGGTGCGGGAGGACGGCATGGAACAGCGCACCCACGAGAAGATTGCCGCGCATTTATGCGGAACGCCGCTCGCGATTTCGGAGGGCGGGGCCCGCGTGGCCCTGGAGGTGAGCGCCGAGATGGCAGCCGACGGCCGCGGCCTCGCCCACGGCGGCTTCACCTTCGGCCTCGCGGACTACGCGGCGATGCTGGCGGTGAACGAACCCACCGTGGTGCTGGCCGGCGCCACGCTGAAGTTCCTCGGCCCCGTGGTGGTCGGCGACCGCGTGGAAGCAGAGGCCGTCGTCGATCGGCAAGAAGGGAAGAAGCGCTGGGTGAAGGTGACGGTGCGGCGGGCGGGTCAGCCGGTGCTGGAGGGCGAGCTCTTCGCGGTGGTGCCGGACCGGCACATCCTCGACGGGAAGGGCTAAGCCTGTGCGCCTGACGACTCGAGGGTTCGTCGCGTCCTTCCTGGCCACTCTGATGGCAGCCTCACCGGCAATCGCTCAGACGGTGAAGATCGGCTTCATCACCACGCTGTCGGGGCCGCAAGGCATCATCGGCGAGCACATGAAGAACTCCGTCGAGCTGGCCCTCGACCACCTGGGCCGCAAGATGGGCGGGCTGAACGTCGAGGTGATCTACGGCGACGACCAGGTCAATCCCGAGGTCGGAAAGCGGCTCGCCGGCGAGATGCTCAAGAAGGACCGTGTCCACTTCGTGAGCGGGGTCATCTGGTCGAACGTGCTGCTGGCCGTCGCCCCCACCGTCACCCAGGCCGGGACCTTCATGATCGGCACCAACGCGGGACCCTCCGAGCTCGCCGGTAAGATGTGCAACGAGCTGTTCTTCTCGACGTCCTGGCAGAACGATCAGACACCGGAGGCCATGGGCAAGTACATGTACGACCGGGGCATCACCGGGGTGTATGCGATGGCGCCCGACTACAGCGCGGGCAAGGACGCGGTCGAGGGGTTCAAGCGCTACTTCAAGCGGAAGGTGGTGGCCGAGGTGTACACGAAGCTCGGCCAGCAGGATTACAAGGCCGAGATCAGCCAGCTCCGCGCGGCGAAACCCAAGGCCGTCTTCATCTTCTATCCCGGGAACATGGGGATACAGTTCCTCCGACAGTACGAGGAGGCCGGGCTCCGGGAACGGATTCCCGTCTTCTCCGTGTACACGGTGGACGAGATCTCGCTCATCGACCTGAAGGAAGCGGCGGACGGCCAGTGGGAGACTCGCAACTGGAGCCCGGATCTCAAGAACGAGGCCAACCAGCGCTACGTTGCGGATTTCCGGAAAAAGTACGACAAGGCGCCAGTCTTCTACGGCGCCCAGAGCTACGACGGCATCATGCTCATCGACTCGGCCGTCCGCGCGGTGAACGGCGACCTGTCGAACAAGAGGGGCATGATCGCCGCGATGCGAAAGGCCGACTACCGCTCCGTTCGCGGCAAGTACACGTACAACGTGAACCACTTCCCGATTCAGAGCTTCTATCTGCTCAAGGCGGTCCCCGGCTCGAGCGGAGCGTTCGAGATGCAGATCCAGAGAACCGTCTTCGAGAACCACAAGGACTCCTACTACGAGGAATGCGGGATGAAGTGGTAGGAACCGCGGGCGGCGCCGGCTAGAAGCCGGCGAACTTCATCGTGAGCTCGGCGACCTCGCCGTCACGCAAGATGGTGACGCGCAGGTCGTCCCCCACCTTCACGCCCTCGAGCTCCTTGAGGACCCTGGCGCGGTCGGCCGCGCTGGCCATGGTGATGCCCTGGACCTTCAGCAGGATGTCGCCCCCCACGACGATGCGCTGACCGTCCACGATGGCGACGCGGTTTCCTCCCCTGAGCCCGAGCCGGTCGGCCACCGAATCCTTGGCCACTTGCTTTACCAGGAACCCGCCTGACTGAGGCACCTTGAGAGCCTGGGCCATGTCCCCCGCCACCAGCATGGCGTCGAACCCCCAGAACCGGCGGTTTCGCTCCACGAGCAGGCTTTTCACGGTATTCGCGGTCACGGCGAACCCGAGTCCTTCGCTCCCGCCCGACTTCGAGATGTTGTGGCTGACGATCCCGATCACGTCACCGGCCCGGTTGAACATCGGCCCGCCCGAGTTGCCGGTATTGATCACCGCGTCGGTCTGAAAGAACTCGGCCAGCGGGAACTCCTTGGTGACGGTGTCGGGAGCCCATCGTGCGCTGATGACCCCCTGGCTCAGCGAATAGCTGAGACCGTAGGGGGCGCCGACGAGGAACACGGGGTCGCCGGTGAGAACGGGCTCGGAGTCGACGAGCTTCGCCACCGTGGCGCCGCGAGGCACCACCGCGAGCTGGAGGATCGAGACGTCGGCCCATTGCTCGGACGCGTAGACGCGCGCGGCCACGGGCTCCTCGCCGAGGAACTCGACGGTGATCTCCTCCATCTGCTGCACCACATGCGCGGCGGTCGCCACCTTGCCGTCGGCCGAGATCAGCACACCCGAGCCGACCTCCTTGAAGCCGACGATGCCGTCCTCGGTCACTTCCTGGCCTCGGGCACGGATCACCACCACCGACGTGCTCACGCGCCGATAGGTGTCCCCCAGGGACTCGCCCTGCGCTTGAGCCAGCGCGGGCGCCGCGAACAGGAGCGCGAGCGCCAGTGCCCCCGCGGATCGTGACACGGTGCTGAACATGCCCACTACTTCACCGGCCCGGCTTCGAGGGTGATCCTGTTGATCTTGCCGCTGAACCGCGTCTCCAGGCCGATGCCGACGTCGGCGGCGAAGATGTTGGACTGGGTCTTCTCGACGCGCCGCTCGGCCACGGGCTTTCCGTTCACGGAGAGCGCTGCCTGCAGGCCGGCTTGCCATCCTTCATGTAGAGCGGCCAGCCGCCGAAGCGCCCGCCCTGCGACAGGATCGTGCCGCTGCCGCCGCCGGCGGGGATGTCGCGCTGGGCGGTGATCTTGCTCGACCGGTTCTTGATGTTCATGAAGGTGTTCTCGATCATACTCTGCATCCCCTCGTAGAGGAGGAGCGACGTTCGCCCCCCTTAGCACGTCCGGGGTGTGGGTGTCGGGGGAAGACGAAGCGGAGAGGCGAAGGGAGCTAGGTGCCGGCGAAGGCGCGGTCGAGGGCCTGCGCAAGGTCGCCCACCAGGTCGTGCCTGCCGCCACATCCTCGACGGGAAAGGGTAGCCGTCGCCTGCCGCGGCGAGCCTCTTCACTCCGCGCCGAGCGCGAACAGCGGCCACTCGCCGGGAACGCCCTTGAGCGCGTGAAGGCCGCGATCCTGGAAGCGCAGACCCGACCCGATCGCGAGATCCTTCACGGTGCCGGAGACGAGAATCTCGCCCGGCGCCGCTTGCGCCTGGATGCGGGCGCCGATGTGCACGGCGAGCCCCGTGAGCGAACGCCCCTGCACCTCGCACTCGCCGGCGTGGACCCCGACGCGTACGTCGACTCCGAGACGCTTCACGCTGTCGCGCACGCCACGGGCGCACTCCAGCGCGCGGGCGGGCGAGTCGAAGCGCACGAAGAACCCATCGCCCGCGGTGTCGATCTCGACGCCCTCGCAGCGGAGGATGTGACTCCGCACGTCGCTGCGATGCTCGGCGAGCAGCGCACGCCAGCGCGCATCGCCCAGATTAGCGGCGCGCTCGGTGGAGCCGACGATGTCGGTGAACAGGAGGGTCGCGAGAACGCGTTTGGACTCGGCCGACTTGCGCCGCTGTCGCCGGGACTCGTCGATGATCTGGCCGGTCCCCTGCGCGGAGGCGGCGAGCGCCCCAGCGGCGTCGTAGAGCTGCACGTCGGCGGTCACCAGATTGCGATCGCGGAGCCGCCCGGTGACCTCCGCACGCAGCCGCCTACCGTCGGCGGGCAGCGCGCGAAATAGGTAGTTCGAATGCGTCAGACCGACGAACGACTGGCCGGGCTGCAGGAGCCTCCAGGCGGTAGTCAGCGTCGCCGTGTTCGCCAGCGCCGCGATCGCTCCCGGCGCGATCGAGCGTGAGAACCCGCACAGCCACTCACTCGCGGGCATGCTCATCGTCAGGCTCTGCTCCGTCTTTGATTCGACGCGGACCCCGATCAGCTCGGAGAAGGGCGGGATCAACCGACCCTCGAGGTAGGCGTCGAGCAGCGCGAGGTTGTCTCGGCCGTCCGTCGACGTGACCTCGCCCTTCACCGCCCTCAGATACGGATCGGGAGTCGCGTAGGCCGCCTCCTCCACCGGGCGGAGCACCTCGGGCGGGGGCGGGGGCGGGGGCTCGACCGCTCGTATCTCGCACTGGCTGCTGCCCTGGGCGACTCGGCGACCCTGCGGATCCTCGATCTCGACTTCCACGGCGATGAAGAACCGGCTTGCGTTCGCCACGCGCGCGCGGACGAGCAGGTTGCCGGGTTGAACACGGGCCGGCCGGAAGTAATTGAGCGCCAGCGTGATGGGCTGCGCGTCCAGTCCGGGCGCCAGCGTGGTCGTGGCGGCGCCGGTGACGGCGGCTTCGGTGAGGATGGAAATCTCCAGCTCCCCTGAGGCCAGCCCCAGCCATCCCGTGGCCGGCATGATCCAGGTTCCGGAGCCCGGTCCCACATGCGCCGGCCGGATCCCCAAGAGGCGCGTGAGTGGAGGGGACGGCAGCTGACCGAGGCTGAGGGCGCGAATACGCTCGATCCCCGGCAATGCCCAGAACCACGCCGGGGGAACTTGCCCTCGCGCCGGCTCCTCGATGATCACGGCGGGCAGGGTGTGGGCGAGCGTTTCGCCGTCGTGAGGCTAGGCACCCGTGAACGCGCGATCCAGGGCCTGCGCGAGGTCGGCGACGAGGTCGTCGGCGTCTTCGATGCCCACGGAGTAGCGGATCAGGTTGTCCTTGATCCCGATCTCCAGGCGCTCCTCGGTCGTCAGCTCGTAGAAGCTCATGATGGCGGGCTGCTCGATGAGCGTCTCGACGCCACCGAGTGACACCGCGAGGTGGGGGATCCGGCAGGCGTCGACCACGCGCGACGCCGCGTCCAGATCGCCCTTCACCTCGAAGGACACCACGCCGCCATAGCCGCGCATCTGCCGCTTGGCGACCGCGTGCTCACGGTGGCTCGGCAGGCCGGGGTAGTGGACAGCGGCGACCTTCGGATGCCCGGCGAGGAACTCCGCGACAGTCTGGGCGTTGGTGTTCTGGCGCTCCATGCGCAGCGCGAAGGTCTTGATGCCACGAACCAGGAGATACGCGGCGAAGGGATCGACGATGGCGCCCGTGATGCCCTGCAGGGAACGTACCGCACCCACCAGATCCCGCGAGCCCAGGACGGCGCCGGCGAGGAGGTCGTTGTGGCCGCCGAGATACTTGGTGGCCGAGTGCATCACGAGATCCACACCCCACTCGAGCGGCCGCACGTTGTACGGCGTGGCGAATGTCGCGTCGATCACCGTCTTGACCCGGTGCTTGCGCCCGATGGCGGCGAAGCGCTCGAGGTCCAGGACGCGGTTGTAGGGATTGGTGGGCGACTCGCTCAGCAGCACCCGGGTCGTCGGGCGGATGGCATCCTCCACCGCCTCGTAGTCACCCGCGGGCACCGTGGAGACCTCGATACCATAGCGCGCGAGCGTCTGGTTGAGGAACTGCCGCGTGCGCCGGTAGCTGTCATCCGTCACCACCGCGTGCGTCCCGCGCGAGAGCATGGCAAAGAGCGCGGTGGTCATCGCCGCCATGCCGCTCGAGAAGAGCAGACAGTCGCCCGCGCCCTCCAGCGCGGCCAGCTTGGCCTCGGCGATCTTCTGCGTGGGATTGCCGTAGCGTCCGTACTCGACGCGCTCGATCTTGCCGTCGAAGTGGTCCTTCAGCTCCTGGGTATTGGCGAAGGTGAAGGTCGCGGTCTGCACGATCGGGGTGGCGAGGGAGTTGGCGGGCTTGGGCCGGGGCTCGCCGCCGTGCACGGACAGCGTGCTGGGGCCCAGGGGCTTCTGCGGCGGCTCGACGGGCTCGGGCATCAGGACACCAGCTGTCGCGCCTTCTCGACGTGGCGCGCGATGGCCCGGGCCACCCGCTTGGGATCGGCGGGCAGCTCCACGGGCTTGTTCCGGTGGGTGGGCTTGATGCCGGCCAGCTCGCCCATGTGATAGGCGGCCTTCTGATCGGCGAACTTGAGCCCGTTGGCGGTGGAGATCACCACCACACGTTCACTCGACCGAATGACCTTGCGGTCGACGAGCTTCCGGAGCGCGGCCAGGGCCACGCCCGTGTGCGGGCAGTTGAACATGCCGGTGCGGTCGGCGCGCGCGGCCTCGTCGGCGAGCTCCTGCTCGGAGGCCTGCTCGACCACGCCGTTGAAGCGCTGCAGCGTGCGGATGGCGCGCTTGACCGACACCGGGTTGCCGATCTGGATGGCCATGGCCAGCGTGGACTGGGCGGTGATGGGCTCGAAGGTCTTGAAATCGTTCTGGAAGGAGCGGTAGAGAGGATTGGCGCGCTCGGCCTGCGCGAGGCAGATGCGCGGCAGCCGGTTGACCAGCCCCAGCTCCTGCATCATCACGAAGCCCTGACCCAGCGCGTGCACGTTCCCGAGGTTGCCGCCGGGGATGATGATCCAGTCCGGCACTTCCCAGTCGAACTGCTGCACGATCTCGATGGCGACGGTCTTCTGCCCCTCGATGCGGAGGCTGTTCATCGAGTTGGCGAGGTAGATGCGCTTCTCCTTGGTGATCTCCTGCACCACCGCCATGCAGCCGTCGAAGTCGGTGTCGAGCGACAGCACGAGCGAGCCGTTCGCGAGTGGCTGCACGAGCTGGGCGATGGACACCTTGTCCTTGGGGAGGAGCACCACCGACGGGATGCCGGCGAAGGCGCAGTAGGCGCCGAGCGCGGCGGAGGTGTCGCCGGTCGAGGCGCACGCCACCGCGTCGATGGGCACGCCGCCCGCGATCATCTGCTTCACCACCGAGACGAGCACGGTCATGCCGAGGTCCTTGAAGGACCCGGTGTGCGAGTTGCCGCACTGTTTCACCCAGAGGTCTTCGATCCGCAGGCTCTTGCCGTAGCGGTCCGCCCACAGGAGGTTGGAGCTGCCCTCGTACATCGACACGATGTTCTCGTTGTCGAGGAAGGGCACCACCCATTCCTTCTTGCCCCACACGCCGGAGCCGTACGGATAGGCGTTGCGGCGATAGCGGTCGTCGAAGAGCTGGATCCAGGCGGCGGCGGAGCGGGACTTCAGCGCCTCCATGTCATGCTGCACCTCGAGGAGGTCGCCGCAGGTGGGGCAGCGATAGATCACTTCCCGGAGATCGTATTCCCCCGGGCAGCCATTGATGCAGGAGAACCACGCGTTGTACGCCATGGGCGCGTCCAGTATAGCGCCTTCCCCTCGGTGAGGTGTCAGGCGCGCCAGGGCTCCACGATGATCTTGGCGTGCCGCTCGGGGGAGGCGAGCTCGGCGAAGGCGCCGGCCACGCCGTCCAGGCCCACGTGCCCGGTGATGAGCGGTGCGGTGGGGATGGCGCCCGCGGCGATGTGCGCCAGCGTCTGCTCGAACTCGTCGGCGGTGTAGCCCAGCACGAACTGGAAGGCCAGCTCCTTGCTGATGCCGAGCATGGTATGGATCGTGTCGGGCTCCATGCACACGCCCACCACGACGATCCGGGTGCCTCGCGGCGCATGGCCCATGAGCTGATCCAGCACGCCGGGCACGCCCACGCACTCGAAGACCACCGCGGGACGCCGCGCGGGGCCGGAAACCCACGGCGGGAGCACCGGCGCGCGCGTCGTGTCTCGCCACACGGCGGCCTCCGCCCATGTGGTCCACGGTGACGTGGTCGCGGGATCGACGACGGTGTCGGCGCCGAGGGCCGCGGCGAGCGCGCGCCGCCGCGGCGAGAAATCGGCAGCCACGATGGGCCGCGCCCCGGCCAGGCGCAGCGCCGCGATCACCGCCAGGCCGACCGGGCCGCAGCCGATCACGAGCGGCGCGTCGTCCGGGCTGAGCCGCGCCATGTTCACCGCGTGGAGCCCCACCGCCATCGGCTCGGTCAGCGCCGCCCGATCCGTCTCGAGCGCCTCGGGCACGGGTAAGAGGCGCGACTCGGTGAGGCGCATGTACTGGGCGTAGCCGCCCGGAGTCTCGTTGGAGTAGCCCACCGTCCGCACGCCGTCGGCGCGGATCAGCCCGGGCATCGAGCACACGCGCGCGCCGAGGGGCAGGCGCCGCGCCGTGTCGGGTCCGAAGGCCACGATCTCGGCGCAAAACTCGTGTCCCATGACGATATCCGCCCGCAGATCCATCACGAAGCGGCTTCCGATCCGGCGCTGGTGCTCCACGAACCGGTCGGCGTGCTTGAGCGCGTGGAGATCCGAGCCGCAGATCCCGCAGGCCAGCGTTTTCACCAGCACCTCGCCCGGGCCGGGATCGGGGACGGGGATGTCCGCGACGAGGATCCGGCGGTCGCGCATCACGGCGGCGCGCATGGCGCTCTCATGGTGCACGGGCCGGCCTGTCTCGTCCAGCCCCCTCGCGGGGAGTCCGCGCCGTCGCGGGGGGATCGCCCCCCCCATTGGCCACGGACACGGCGACAGGTAGAATGCCGCCATGCCCCGCTTCCCTGACCTCTCCCCCGACCGGATGACGGACGCCCAGAAGCGCGTGGCCGAGGCCATCAAGTCCGGGCCCCGGGGCGGGATCCGCGGCCCCTTCGCGGTGCTCCTGCGCAGCCCCGAGCTGGCCGATCGCGTGCAAAAGCTGGGCGAGCACCTGCGCTTTCATTCCTCGCTGCCCGCCCGCCTCAACGAGTTCGCCATCATCATCAATGCCCGCTTCTGGGAGTCGAAGTACGAGTGGTTCGCGCACCGGCCTCTCGCCGTGCAGGCCGGCCTCGCCGATGCCATCGCGGACGCGGTGGCGAAAGGGCAGCGGCCGGAGGGCATGAAGGAGGACGAGGCGCTGGTCTACGACTTCTGCACGACCCTGCACCGACGGCACTTCGTGGATGACGCATTGTTCGAGCGCGCGACCAGCGTGCTGGGCGATCAGGGTGTGGTCGATCTGATCGGCGTGAGCGGCTATTACACGCTGGTTTCGATGGTGCTGAACGTGGCGGAGATCCCGCTGCCCGCGGGCACGCCGCCACCGTGGTAGTGACCCGGTAGCGAGGGAGGAGCCGACCCATGGCCGTGATCGCGAAGGATGCCGCGCTGTACGCCAAGCTCGAGGAGCGCATCCTCGCCCGCGATCAGGTCGGGGCCACTCAGGTCTACTACGATCTCGTGCGCGCGGAACGACCCCTCGCCGAGATCATCCGCGAGACCGTGCGCATCCACGCCCCGTACACGCACGTGCCCTATCACCAGCGAATCGACGCGGGCTTCGTGCGGTTCGTCAACAACGACCACTGCCTGCTCAGCTCGCGCACGAGCGTGCGCCTGCCCGCGTATCTGCCCGCGTCCCACCGCTACCTGCCGATGGCGCAGACGATCTGGTACGTGCCCACCGGGCTCGACCCCTGGAATCAGCTCCTCGGGCGCGCTCCCGGGCACTACGGCCGCCGCGCCTACAAGCCCGATCCCAACCGCCCGGTGGTGGCGCCCGAACGGCACTGGGCCGACCAGGAGCCGCTCCGCCTCGAGGGCCCGTTCGCCGAGCGGCTCAATCACTGGCTGACCCTCGTGCAGCGGGGCGACGTGGTGACGGCGTATCGCGTGTTCCTCGGGCTGTTCGAAGAGCGCGAGCGCCGGCGCGAGCTGCTCGCCCACCTGGTCTTCGCGGGGCTCATCGACGTGCAGGACCGCGTGTTCCTCAACCGCTCCTACACCACCGGCCACAAGTCCTATCGCGCCCGCGCCACGGTGGAGCTGGGGGACGCGGTCGGCTGGGACGATGCGCACGACGTCCTTTACGCGGGCGTGCCCGACATGGCGGTGGGGCCACGCTGGCACTCCGCCTACGAGATGGCCTGCCAGGTCGCGTGGACGCGGCTGGCCGAGCCCGAGGCGCGGCCGAAATCGTCGATGGAGCCGTCGCCGGGCCGGGTGGTGGAGGCGCGCGTGCTGGCCAACGACGCGCCCCTCGCGCCGGCCGAGGCCGAGGAGCTGATCGCCGCCATCATGGGGCCGTCGGAGAAAGCCTGGATCGAGACGCTCACCGCGCGGCTCCTCGCCGGCGCGGCGCCGCGCCACATTCTCGACACCATCCAGATCGCCTCCGCGCGCGTCATCCTGAGCGCCGGGCTCCCCGACAACTTCTCGATGCCGCAGCACAGCTACGAGTACGTGAACACGATGGGGTGGTTCTTCGACAACTTCGAGCATCCCCACCGCGTGAAGCTCCTCTACGTGGCGTGCTCGTTCGTGCATCAGGCCGCGGGCTGGGTGCGCGACACCCCGGGCAATGCGTGGAACGACGCGGCGGCGCCGGCGAACGCGGGCGCGCTGACCGCGGTCCAGATCCTCGAGCGCCTGGATGCCGCGCAGATGACGCTCAAGACCGACGAGAGCGTGGCGTGGACGCGCGCCTATCTCGCGGCGGGGCACGACCGCGCGCCGCTCGTCCAGACCCTCGCCCTCGCCGCGGTCAAGGAAGGCAATGACCCGCACAACCAGGAGATCGGCCTGTGTCTCCTGGAGGACTACGGCCACACGCGCGCGCACGACAGGGACACGCTGCTCCTCGCGTGCGCGCATCACACCGCCGGGCACGTGAAGTTCGGCGATCCCCTCGAGCCCTACAAGCGCTTCGCGGAGGCCTTTGGCGTCTAGCGTATGAGTGACTTCACCTTCAACCCGATGGCCCCGGAGTTCGTCGAGGATCCGTATCCGACCTATCGCCGCCTGCGCGACGAGGATCCGGTGCACCAGAACCCGCTGGGCTTCTGGGTGCTCACGCGCTACGAGGACGTGGTCGCGTCGCTCAAGGATCCCCGAATGGTCAAGGAGCCCATCGCCGCCTTCGTGGCCGCGCGCTTCGGGCTGCAGGCGCCGCCCAGCGGGATGGGCCTCTCCATGCTGGACCGCGACCCGCCCGATCACACGCGCTTGCGCGGGCTCGTGAGCAAGGCGTTCACGCCCCGCGTCATCGAGCAGCTCCGCCCGCACATCCAGGGCATCGTGAATCGGCTCCTCGACAAGGTCGAGGGCGAGCCGGGCATGGATCTGATCGAGCAGTTCGCGTATCCGCTCCCCGTCATCGTGATCTGCGAGATGCTGGGCGTGCCCGTCGCGGATCACGAGCGCTTCAAGGGCTGGGGCCTCGACATCGCGCGCGGCCTCGACGCCATCCTGCTCCCGCCGGACTCCCCGGTGGCGGAACGGAGCATGCACGCGCGGCACGCCCTCGCCGCCTACTTCCGCGAGCTGATCGCGGAGCGGCGCGCCGCCCCCCGGGACGACATGCTGTCGGGACTCATCGCCGCGGAGGAAGCGGGCGACAAGCTCACCGAGGACGAGCTGCTCGCCACGTGCATCCTCCTGCTGGTGGCGGGGCACGAGACCACGGTGAACCTGATCGGCAACGGCACGCTCGCCCTGCTGCGCCACCCCGCGCAGCGGAAGCGGCTCCAGGAGGACCCGGGGCTCATCACCACCGCCGTCGAGGAGCTGCTGCGCTTCGACGGGCCGGTGCAGCGCACCGCGCGCATCCCCAGCGAGGACGTCACCTTCGGCGGCAAGACTATCGGCAAGGGCGAGATGGTGATGCCCTTCATCGGCGCCGCCGACCGCGACCCCGCGCAGTTCCCCGACCCGGACCGGCTCGACCTCGGGCGAACCGACAACCGCCACATCGCCTTCGGCTGGGGCATCCACTTCTGCATCGGCGCCCCGCTCGCCCGCGTCGAGGGGCAGATCGCGCTCAATACCTTGCTCAAGCGGCAGCCGAAGCTGGCGCTGGGCGGCACGCCGCAGCACCGGCAGAGCCTGACCCTGCGCGGGCTCACCACGCTGCCCGTCGCGTTTTGATGAACATCGGCGTCTCGGTTCCGCTCCCGGCGTATCGCGTCGACGTGGGCGCGATGGCGGTCAAGGCCGAGGCCCTCGGCTTCGAGTCGTTCTGGTGCGCCGAGCACCCATTCATCCCCGTGCACGCGAAGAGCCCCTTCCCCGGCTCCCCCGACGGCGTGATCCCCGAGACCTACTCCCACTTCGTCGACCCCTTCGTGGCGCTGGCGCGCGCCTCGGGAGCGACCACGCGCATCAAGCTCGGCACCAGCATCGTGCTCGTGCCCGAGCGTCACCCGCTGCTGCTCGCCAAGGAGGTCTCGACGCTCGATCACTTCAGCGGCGGGCGCTTCCTCTTCGGCATCGGGGCGGGGTGGCTGCGCGAGGAGACCGAGATCATGGGCGGGGACTTCGACCATCGCTGGACCCAGACGCGCGAGTCGGTACTGGCGATGAAGGAGCTCTGGACCAAGCCGGAGGCCGAGTTCCACGGCAAGTACTACGACTTCCCTCTGGTGCGGTCCTATCCCAAGCCCGCGCAGAAGCCGCATCCGCCGGTCATCCTGGGTGGCGGCGCCGCCAACGTGTTCAAGAGGGTCGTGGCGTGGGGTGACGGCTGGCTGCCGACGGCAGTGGGGCCGGACGTCGTGCGCGCGGGTCGCGCGGAGCTCGATCGGCTCGCGCGCGAGGCCGGGCGCGACCCAGCGTCCATCACCATCACCGCGCACGGCCAGCCCGCCGATCGTGACCTGGTGCGATGGCAATTCGAGGCTGGCGCGTCGCGCGTGGTCATCCGTCCGGCCACCCAGAAGACCGACGCCGACATGGCGGCGGAGCTCACGCGCATCGCCGAGATCGTCCTGCGTTGACTGAGGGGGAGTAGTCCCATGGCGTCGCCGAGCAAGTTCGCCCACGTCGTCTTCAACACGCACCGGTACGAGGAGATGATCGCCTGGTACCTGCGGGTCTTCGAGGCGCGCGTGCAGCATCGCGGCGACCGGCTCGCCTTCCTCACCTACGACGACGAGCATCACCGCTTCGCCTTCGTGAACCTGGGTCCCGCGCCGGCGGACCTCGTGCCCCGCGCGCCGAATCAGGTGGGCGTGAACCACCTCGCCTACACGTGGCGGAATCTCGAGGAGCTGATCGACCTCTACAAGGGGTTGAAGGCGGACGGCATCCTGCCCTACCGGCCCATCCGTCACGGGCCGACCCTGTCGCTGTACTATCGCGATCCCGACGGCAATCAGCTCGAGTTCCAGATCGACCTGCTCGCGCCGGAAGCGGCCAACGACTTCCTGCGAGGCGAGGCCTTCAAGGCCAATCCGATCGGCGAGCCCTTCGATCCCGACGAGCTCGTGGCCCGCGTGGAATCCGGCGCCTCCGCGGGCGAGCTGATCTTCCGCTCGGACCAGCAGCCGGCCGCGCCCGCGGCCCGCTAGCCCTCCGGCCTTTCGCGCCGCCGCAGGAGGTCGCGCGCGGTGAAGAGCAGGATGAGGGCGCCCAGCCAGGACAGCGCCCCGTCGAGGAGGTAGGCGCCGCGCAGCGTGGCCGCGGCGAGCGCCCCGGTGAGGAGCGGGCTCGCCGCGGTGCCGATCTGCACGCCCATCGCCAGCCAGCCGAAGGCGGCGCCGCGCGCCTCGGGGGCCACGATCATCCCGCCGAGCGCGTAGGCCAGCGTCAGCGCGCCGCCGAGGCAGAGGGCGACGAGCACGCGTAGCACGAGCAGGCTCACCCAGCCGCCGGCGAGCGCCATGGCCCCGCAGAAGAGCCCGCCCGCCATGAGCTGAATGAACAGGAGCTGCCCCGCGGGCACCACCGCGGAGAGCCGGGCGGCCAGGCTCGCGGAGACGGTGGCGCCGACCGCGGCCGCGGAGATGATGATGCCGGAGGTGGTGGCGGGCGCGGCGATCTCGCTCATGTGCGCGACCTGCAGCGGGATGACGAGGGCGAGGCCGCGGTCGATGAACTGGGCGATCATGAGCAGCCCCATCACCGGGAGGAAGTGCGCCTGCCCCAAAAATTCCCGCAGCGGCGCGGAGCGCGGGCGCGCCGCCGCGTCCCCCACGGGCGCAGCGCGCTGCTCCTGGAAGAGGAAGATCAGCGCGACCAGCGAGACCGCGCAGAGGATGGCGGTGACGTAGAAGGCGGGGCGGATGCCGAGATGCGTGGCGGCGAAGCCCCCGATGGCGGGGCCGACGGCCACGCTCAGGAGCTGGGCGCCCTGCACGCGGGCGATGGCCGACGCCACCTTCGCGCGCGGCGCCGACACGCTGGCCACGGCCATCGCCATCGGGGTGAAGCCCGCGAAGAGTCCCTGGAGAAAGCGCGCGGCGAAGAGCTGCCACACCGAGGTCACGAGCCCCATCGCCGCGATGATCACGGTGAAGCCGGCGAGCGAGCGGATCAGCATCATCTTGCGGCCAAAGCGGTCGGCGAGGCGGCCAAAGAGCGGTGCGAGGAATCCGGACACGGTAGGCGTGACGGCGGCGAGCACACCCGACCACAGCGCGATCGCCGAGGGATCGGTGACGCCCAGCTCGCGCACGTAGAGAGGCAGGAACGGCGAGAAGAACTGGAAGCCCACGAAGGCGATGAAGACGGACAGCGACAGGGCCCAGACATTGCGCTGCCAACCGGACGGCGCCCGCACCCGACGACCATACCCCAATGGCCGTGTTCAGGGACGGCGAGTTCGTCTACACTCCCGAGGAGGAGGACGCTCGATGGCGCGCCGCAAAGTCGTGGTGGCAATGATGATGCACGAGACCAACACCTTCTCGCCGGTGCCTACGCCGCTCTCGTCCTTCCGGCCGCTCGCCGGCGAGGCCGCCATCGCGGAGTTCACCGACACGAACACCCAGCTCGGCGGCTTCCTCGGGGTCGCGCGCAAGGCGGGGGCGGAGATCGTCGTGCCGGTGGCGGCGGGCGCGCACCCGTCCGGCTACGTCGAGAAGGGCGCCTACGAAGACATGGCCGACGCCATCGTGGGCGCGATCCGCGGCGGCTGCGACGCCGCCTTCCTCGCGCTGCACGGCGCGATGGTGACCGAGCACCTGGACGACGGGGAAGGCGAGCTCCTCCGCCGCATCCGGATGATCGCGCCGCGCCTGCCCATCGCGGTCGGGCTGGACTTCCATGCCCACATGACCGCGCCCATGATCGAGCACGCCACCGTGGTGACGGGCTACCGCACCTATCCCCACGTGGACATGGCGGAGACGGCGGAGCGGGCGGGGCGCACGCTGCTCCGCGCCCTCGACGGCGAGGTGCGCCCCCTGATGGTGTGGGGCACGCGGCCGATGATGACGAGCACGCTGGTCCACACGCCGTCACGCCTGCCCATGAAGGAGATCATGGACCTCGCCATCGCCGCGGAGACGCGCGGCACCGTGCTCAATGCTTCCGTCTTCGGCGGCTTCCCCCATGCCGACATCCCGCACATCTCGTGCTCGGCGGTCATGGTGTGCGACGGCCAGGTCGACGCGGGACGCGCCCTCCTCGACCGCCTGCTCGACATGGCGTGGGCCAAGCGCAAGGACTTCCTCTACGAGGGCGCACCGCTCGCCAGCCAGATCGCCCACGCGAAGACCTTGGCCGACGGGCCCATCATCCTGGTGGACCATGGGGACAACACCGCATCCGGCGGCACGCAGGACGTGATGAGCGTGATCGCCGAGGTGGAGCGCCAGGGGCTCACCGACGTGGCGGCGGGGCCCATCTGCGATCCCGCCGCGGTGGCCCGCATCCTCGCCGCCGGCACCGCGGCGAGCGTGACCCTCACCCTGGGCGGCAACATCGACATGCCGCAGATCAACCTGCCGGGCAAGCCCCATGCCGTCACCGGCAAGGTCGCGCGGATCACCGACGGCGAATTCGTGGTGACCGGGCCCATGGCCACCGGCACGCGCGTGCGCATGGGCCGCACCGCCGTGCTCGACACCGGCGCGCTCCAGATCGTGATCTCGGAGCGGCGCAGCGAGCCCTTCGACCTCGGCGTGTTCACCCACTGCGGCATCGACCCGCGGCGGAAGCGCTACGTGCTGATCAAGTCCCGCCAGCACTTCCGCGCCGGCTTCGAACCCATCGCGCGGCACATCGTGCTCTGCGACGGGGACGGCTGCACGTCGAGCGATCTCCGCCTCTTCACCTACCGCAAGCGGCGGCGGCCGCTCTATCCGTTCGAGGAGGCTTAGCTCGAGCGCCGGATCGGAAACGCGGGGGGAATGATGCGGTCCACGGTGGCGCCGTCCCAGCGCCAGCGGGGCACCTGCTCCCAGTAGTACTGCGTGGCCTCGCGCGCCTTCGCCAGCACCTGGTCCTCGTCGACCCTGGTCAGCCGGCCCTCCCTTACGAGGACCTGGCCGTCGACGATCACGGTGTGAACGTCGCGGCCGGTGCCCGCGTCCACCAGCGCCTTGATGGGATCGGCGTAGATCGGGCCGCCGAGCCGGTCGAGGTCGATGAGGAGGATGTCGGCCTTGGCCCCGGGCGCGAGCCGTCCGAGGTCACTCCGGTTGATGAAACGCGTCCCGCCGATGGTGGCCGCGTTGAAGACGTCGCGCGCGAGCCCCACCTGATAATTCGCGTCGGTGATCTTGGCGAGGATGGACGCCCAGCGCAGCTCCGACACCATGTCCATGGGATAGGTGTCGGTGCCGATCGCCACCGTCACGCCCGCCTCGAGATAGCGGGGCAGGGAATGCAAGGTCATCGCCATCTTCGCGTACTTGTACGGGCAGTGGCCCACCGTGGCGCCGGTCTGGGCGAGGATCTCGAGATCGTCGCCGAAGGGATACCTGGGCCACGGGTGCGCGGTGGTGAAGACGGCGTGGCCGAGGAGCGTGCGCTCGTCGAGGAAGCCGATGTCGGCGAGGTACTGCACCGGCGTCTTCCGGTGCTCGGCCATGATGCGCTCGAACTCGATGAGGTTGCCGCCGGCGTGGGTGTGGATGGGCGCGCCGAGCGCACGCGCGGCGTCCTTGCCGGCGCGGAGCAGCGATTCCGTGCACGTCTCCACCTGCGCGGCGTTGAGCAGCCCCCTGAGCCGGCCGCCCGCGCTGCCATCGAACTTGCGGACGAAGTCCACCGCCTCCTGCAGGCGCTGCTTCCCCACCGCCACGTCCTCCTCGTAGACGAGGCGGCCCTTGGCGTCCATGAAGGTGTCGCGGTCGCGGAAGGGCGGGCTCGCGTAGACGCGGAGGCCGAGATCGTCCACCATCCGCGCGTAGCCGTCCCAGTCACCGCGGAGGCCGCCCACGTCAATCACGGTGGTGGTGCCCCCCTTGAGCGAGTGGAGGAAGGTGTAGGCGCGAAGCGCGGCCGTGGCCTCGGGCGGCGGCGGCTTCATCGCGCCCTTGAGAGGCGCGGCGAAGGCCATGTAGTTCGACGTGCGGTAGTCGTTCTTGGCCATGTCGAGCAGGAGGTAGTCGCCGCCTCCGCCCGCGGTGTGCACGTGGGTGTTGATGAAGCCGGGGGAGACCAGCTTGCCGCGGGCGGAGAGGCGCATATCCACGGGGCCCGCGTAGGCGCCGCCCGCGTGCACCACCGTGTCCCCCTCGAAGACCACGTGGCCGCCCTCGTGGACCTCGTGCGTGCTCCCGTTCCACGCCACCACCCAGCCGTGCTCGAGCAGCGTCTTCATGGCGTCCTCACGTCTTCTCGAAGTCGATGCGCTCGACCACCGGCAAGCCCTGGAGGTGTCGTCGCAGGCAGTCCATGCCGAGCTCGGTGGCGCCGAGCCGCACCCACTCACGGCCGCCGAGAATGCGGCTGCGGCGCGATTCGACGCCGTCCGCGGCGGCGATGGCGAGGTTGATGGTGCCGCCGAACTCGATACGGTCGGGCCCGTCGTCGAGGTCCACGAGCACGGCGAGGGCGTGCGTCGCGCCGCACAGGCGTCGGGCCGTGCCGGCCACCGCCTCGGCGAGGGCGGGCGTGATCTCCGCGGGGCCCGGGCCGTCCAGGCCCACCGCGGCCCGCACCTGGGCGATGTCGCGGGAGACGATGCCGCGGGTGACGACCTTCTCGGCGCCGACCTGCGGCGCGAGACGCGAGGCGATGAGCCCGCCGGTGAAAGTCTCGACCAGGGCGAGCGTGGCCCCGCGCGCCGCAAGCGCCTGGAGGATGACGCTCTCCATGGTCTTGTCGTCCTCGGCGAGGATGAAGTTGCCGAGGCGCTTGCGGATCTCCCGCTCCACCGGCTCGAGCTTCCGCCGCACGTCGGCCATGTCGGCGCCGCGCACGGTGAGCTTGGTCTCGAGCTGCGGGTAGTGCGCGCGGAAGCCCAGCTTGAGGCTGCCGTCCGGAACCAGCGCCTCGACACCGGTGAGCAGGCTGTCCACGTGCGACTCGCCGAGCCCGTAGGAGTGGAAGCGCTTGAGGACGATCGTCGTCTGCTCACCGCTCCGCGCGAGCAGGCGGGGAATGATCTGCTCCTCGAGCATGCGGCGCAGCTCGCGCGGCACGCCGGGCGTGAAGAAGAAGCGCGCCTTGCCGATGTCGAGCGCGAACCCGCACGCGGTACCGATGGGATTGTCGAGGATCTCCGCGGTGGCGGGGAGCATGGCCTGCTTGCGGTTGTTGGGGGGCATCGTGCGGCTGCGCTTCTTGAAGAAGTCCTCCATCTTGACCAGCCACTCCTCGTTCAGCACGAGCGGGACGCCGGCGGCCTGGGCGGCGATCTCCTGGGAGAGGTCGTCGACGGTGGGACCGAGGCCGCCGTTGACGATCACCGCGTCCGCGCGCTCGGCGGCGAGGAGGAAGGCGCGCCCCAGGCTCTCCCGGTCGTCCCCCACCGTGGTCTCCCAGGCCACCGCCAGGCCCACGTCCTCGAGCTTCTGGCTCATGTAGGAGAAGTTGGTGTTGACGATCTTGCCCGTCAGCACCTCGTCGCCGGTGCAGATGATCTCCACTCTCATGATTTCCTCCCCGGGGATCATACACGTAATCTTGACAGGCGGCGGAGGGGGGGCGGATGATGGGCGCATGACGACACTCGAGCGCGCCGAAGCTGCCGAGCACGCCCTCAGTCAGGAGCTGGACAAGATCGCCGTCAAGTCGGTGATCTACACCTCGGGCGAGCGTGATCCGCGCGAGCCGATGACGCGGCCCGACGCCAAGGGCCGGCGCTTCCTCATGGGGCACGACGCGCGGCTGCCCAAGATGCCGGACAAGCCCACGCTGATCGACTTCTTCCGCCTGCGCTTCGGGCCGTCCATGCACATGCTGCAGAGCGCGCGGCTCGCGGCGAAGTCCGGCGCGCCCGAGAAGGTCGTCGTCGCGTGCCTCCTCCACGACATCGCCATCACCGGCTTCATCCGGAGCGACCACGGCTACTGGGCCGCCCAGTTAGTGGAGCCGTACGTGGACGAGGAGGTGGCCTGGGCCATCCGCTATCACCAGGCCCTGCGCTTCTACCCCGACGAGTCGGTGGGCTACCAGTACCCCGAGCTCTACAAGACCCTGTTCGGCGAGGACTATCAGCCCGACCCGCACATCGCCCGGGCCTATCAAACGGCGCGCGAGCACAAGTGGTACATGACCTCCCGCCTCATCACGGTGAACGATCTCTACTCCTTCGACCCGAACGTCACGGTCCAGCTCGAGGAGTTCACCGACGTCATCGGGCGAAACTTCAAGCAGCCCAAGGAAGGGCTGGGCTTCGACGCGAGCCCGTCCGCCCACATGTGGCGGACCATCAACTGGCCGACGCGGTACCTGTAGCCGCCGCGGGCGGACCTACCCGGTCGGAAGCGCCCGTCCCGCAGGCGCGCCCCCGCTCGATTCCCCCGCACGTCCTCTGATTCGACCCGCGCCGGGAACAATGCGCGGCGCGTATTGCGTGGCATGTCGCTTGCCTGACTTCGGAACATGCGCAAGCGGACGACGACGCGACACCGACGGCGGACGCGACGGCCCGCGCGGACAGCAAGCGGTGGGTCCAGACGGTCAAGACCGTCTCCACGTTTCCGCCCGAGGGACTCTTCACCAAGGATGCCGACACCATCGCCCGCGTCCTCGCCACCAAGCGCGTGAGCCCCAAGGGCATCGGCTCGGGCTACAAGATGCTCCTCTATTTCATCAACCGTGGCGGACGTGGGATCCCTTCCCGCCGCCGAGCCGAGCTCGAGCGCGCGAAGCGCATCATGCGCCGCCGCATGGCCGAGCGACGGCACTGACCCGCTCCCCAGCGAGGTGTCCCCATGAACGGCGAGTGCATCCGAGACGTCATGACCCCTGATCCTGTCACCGTGCCCTCCACGACCCCGCTGGAGCAGGCGGCGCGCCAGATGCGCGACGCCGGCATCGGCAATGTGATCGTGCTGGAGGGCGAGCAGGTCGCCGGCATCCTCACCGACCGTGACATCGTGGTCCGCGCGGTGGCCGAGGGCCGGGACAGCCGGACCCCGGTCGGCGACGTGACCAGCCGCGATCTCACCACCATCGCCCCCGACGCCACCCTCGAGGACGCGGTGGAGCTGATGCGCGAGCGGTCGATCCGGCGCCTCCCCGTCGTGGAGGCGGGGCGTGCGGTCGGGATCGTCTCGCTGGGCGACCTCGCGCTCGAGCGCGACCCGGACTCCGCTCTGGGCGACATCAGCGCGGCGCCGCCCAACGCCTAGCGGATCGCCCGCCGCCGAGGCGGCGGCGTCACCGGCGGGCTCCGCCTCGCAGGCGGCGGAGCAGGCGCTGGAGTGCGCGCCAGCGGACGCGCGCGAGGCGAGCGTCGATGATCGGCGCATCGCCCAATCCGGCGCCTTGTCGCACGCTCAGCGACCGCGTCTTCGGCACGCCGAGCACCTGGCTCGGGTACACGCTGCGATGGCCCGACATCGTGAACGCCACGATGGCGCTGATGGCGGCGTAGGGGCCGATGCCCGGGCCGAACAGCTCGATGGCCATGACCGACGCGGCGAGCGGCGCATTCGCGGCCCCGGCGAGCAGCGCCACCATGCCGATCGCGGAGAAGGTGGCGGGGTCGAGGCCCGCGACGTGCGCGAGCGCGCTGCCCGTCGTGGCGCCGATGAAGAAGATCGGGGTGACGATGCCGCCGCTGCCGCCGACGCCGAGCGAGACCGCGGTGAAGAGTATCTTCATCAGGGCGGCCTCGGGCGGCACCCATTCCCCGCGTACGGCGCCCTCCAGCGTCGAGAGGCCGAGCCCCAAGTAGCGGGTCGAGACGAGCAGGCTCGCCAGCGCGAGCGCCGCGCCGCCGCCCGCCGCCACGGCCCAGCGCGGTCCCGGGATTCGGCGGGCCAACGTGTGCGCCCCTCGCAAGGCCTCGATCAGCGCGAGCGCGACCAGGCCGAACACCACGCCTGCGAGTAGCGTCGCGCCGAACATGCGCTCGGAGGGCAGTGGCACCGTGGGCAGCGTCTGGTGAAAGTACTGGACGCCGAGCTGGCTCGCCATGTGATAGCCCACGATGCCGGCCACGAAG
>Ga0310812_10000218_pt1 | contig 24769 bp, 25 predicted proteins | sample NN3metagenome_FD_205747 | JGI IMG/M metagenome (GOLD analysis project Ga0310812, IMG submission 205747) | Soil microbial communities from experimental microcosm in Duke University, North Carolina, United States - NN3 | ecosystem: Engineered > Artificial ecosystem > Soil microcosm > Unclassified...
ATCTGGGCGGCGTCGAATCACTCCGTAAACCGCTGGTGGCTCGAGCTGCAACTCTGTTTGCGCGGTAGGCAAAGCTTCGCCACCGCGGGCCAGCTCGCGCATCCGGTGCTGGAACCGCAAGAACCGAATCGGCGCGCGTAGACTGTCGCGCGACGTGCGGGAGAGGAGGAGCAACTCCTCCCGCACATCGCGTGGCAGGTGGGTGGCCGTGCGCTTGCGCATCAGCGCCGTCACCCGCATGGCGTCCCGACGCAACAACGCTTCCTCGATCTCTTCGAGGTAGCCGAGGAAACTTCGGAGCGCGTTGACTCCGCGACGGTTCCGTGCAGCCGGCTCAGTCACGGCGGACAAGACCTTCGAGAGAGTTTGGGCGTCGCATGGCTTTGGCCCACAGATCGCCGCGTTCGCGCAAGCGCGGGAGCACGGTATCGATGGTAAAGGCGAGTGGAGAAAGTTCTTCCGTCAGTTCGCTCCACAGCAGCGGAGTCGAAACGGTCGGCTGCGGTTGTGCGCGTACGGAATAAACGCCGGCCACGGTCTTTCCGCGAATGTTCTGCAGGAAGTCGACGTAGATCGTGCCCTTCGGTCTTGCCTTCACCCACCGCTCGGTCGTGGCAATGCGCGGCTTACGCGCGGCGACTTTCGTCGCGACGAGTTCCGCGATCGTTCGGGCGCCGGCATTCGGTACGCCCGGCGGCAGCGGCAGGACGATGTGGAGACCACTCGCCCCCGACGTCTTGGGAAGAGCGCGCAGCCCGAGCTCATCGAGCACCCGTTTGACCTCGTGCGCCACCTCGACGACGCGCTCGAACGGCGCGCGCGGGCCGGGATCGAGGTCGATGATCGTGTAATCCGCGAATTGAACCGACTGAACGCGCGAATGCCATGGGTCGATGGAGATCGCGCCCAACTGCACGACGTACAGCAGCGTCGCCAGCCCACCGCCAATCAGTCGTGGCTGCGTGGTAAGTCCTTCATCCGCCACCGACTCTACGCGAACGGACGGCGGTGGATTCGCCGGGGCGCGCTGCTGGTAGAACGCCTTTCCGCGAACGCCGTTGGGAAAGCGCTTCATGACGAGCGGCCGATCGGCGATGGCGGGTAGCAGCGCGGGCGCAACGCGCGCATAAAAGCGCATCACGTCGCCCTTTGTGTGTTTCGTCGAAGGAAAGAACACCTTTGCGAGGTTGGATACCTCGAGCTCGCCCCCCCCCGCGTCTGCCGGCAGCTCCAACACGCCGTCCTCGTCCGCGTTCTCCAACGCCTCGAGCTGGGTCGCTACACGCGCGGCGTCTCGCGTCGTGATGCCGGTGCGCGGTGGCGCGTACTCGGCGCGGGACCGCCGGCGCTTCGAAGTGCGTGTCGACGAGGCGACATGTCGCTCGGCGCGAACGCGCACCCGGCCGCTCGACGGGGTCGGAGACTGCGCCAGGGACGCCGGCTCGCGAACAACCTCGCGCGGTGGCTTGTCGTCGCGCACGCCGACAAATACGGGTTGGCGCAGCTTTCCGTCGGAGGTCCACTCATTGAACTTGATTTCGACGACGACCTTCGGCCGAGTCCAGTGCGGCCGCTCATTCGTGCGCGGCGACGTCGTAAAGGGCGACTCGCGGCGCTCGAGCCGCCGAAGGCGCGCGAACATGTCGCGCAAGGATGCGCCGCTGAAGCCGGTCCCGGTGTGACCGGCGTAAACCAGTTTGTCGCCGTCGTAATAGCCGAGTAGGATGGCGCCGATGTGCTCTCGCGAGTTGCGCGGTTCCGTCCACCCGCCGACGACGAACTCCTGCCGCTTCTCGATCTTGAGCTTGATCCACGACCGTGAGCGTCGCCCGGGCTCGTAGAGCGAATCGGCGCGTTTCGCGATCACTCCCTCCCATCCGTGCCGTCGCGCCTGGCGGAGCATCGCTTCTCCGTCTTCATCGACGTCACTGAGCCGCAGCGCGTTGGAACGACCCGGGGGTTGGAGGAGCGCGGCGAGATGCTTCCGCCGCACGCGCCACGGCTCAGTGACGAGCGATGTCTTGCCGTCGAGCAGGATGTCGAAGACCATCAACGCCGCCGGGGTGTCGAGTCGATGGGACTCGATCGCCGAGCTATCGGTGACGTGCATGCGCGACTGGAGCTCTTGAAAGCGAGCCGGCGTCTCGCCGCGCATGACGACGATCTCGCCGTCGACGATGAACTGTCGCTTTTTTCGTTTGGACAGCGCGAGGATGGCCTCGGCGACTTCCGGAAACTGCCGGGTCTTATCGAGTCCGTTCCGGCTGACCAGGCGTACTCGATTCTCGGCGGCAAACGCGAGAATCCGGATGCCGTCGTACTTGGGCTCAAATACCCAGGACCCGCCCGCAGGTAACCCGCTTCCGATGCTGGCGAGCATCGGGGTGAGGTCGGTCATGCGCTCTTTCGTTTCGCGGCCTTGCGCGGTGAGCGACGATGCGTCGTCCCGCGCTTCTTACCCATCTCGAGGCTTTCCTGAAGTCGAGTAATGAGGTCGACGACCTGCGTGCTCTCCCGCTCTTCGGGTTCCTCGACCTCGATCTTTTTCCCTTTCATCTTGGCGCGAATGATCTTCATGAGATTCGCGCGATAGTCGTCGGTGTATTTGGCTGGGTCGAAGCTGGTCGAAAGGTTGCCGACGAGCTGTTCGGCCATTTGCTGCTCTTGTGGTCGGACGCCGGCGTCGGTTGGGAAGCTGAATTCGCTGACGTCGACCAACTCGTCGGCAAAACGCATGATCTCGAGCACGAGCGCTTCGCCGATCGACTTGATGCCCGCGAGATGCAGCGAGTTGGTGCGCATCGTGATCTTGCCGATGCCAACGGTTCCGGTGTTCTTAATCGCCTCGCGCAGCAGCGCATATGCTTTTTCGCCGCCTTTCGCGGGGACGATGTAATAGGGCGTCTCGAAGTAGCGCGGATCGATCTCGCCCGAGGGAACGAAGTCGAGGATCTCGATCGTCTTCGACGATTCAATCGCCGCGGCCTTGAAATCTTCGTCGGTCAGGACGACGAACTTGCCCTTCGTATATTCGTATCCCTTGACGATGTCTTTCCAAGGGACTGTTTCGCCATCCTTTTGGCAAACGCGGTCGTAACGAATCGGCGACAAATCTTCTTCGTGTAACAGGCGAAAGCTCACGCGTTCTTTCGCTTGCACTGCCGAATGCAAGCGCACCGGGATGTTCACGAGCCCGAATGTCAGGGCGCCGGTCCACAGTGGTCGCATCGTCGCTCCGTGATGCAGGTGAGGCGTCGCGAAATCGACGCCGGTTATGCACTTCGGAAGGAGCGGTTTGCAACAGTGGTGCTATCAACAGTCTGTCCACATCTCGATGTGGACACGTTGATTTCTTCGCGCGCGTCGGAGTCCGGCGACGACGCATCGAAATAACCGTCATGCACATCTGTCCACACGCATTCTCCACACGATTCGACCTGGGCTACGCGATGAAAGAGCGCGGAGTTAGCGCGTTATCGACAAATCTCCACAATCGCTATCCACAAGAGAGACAACGACTTATGGAAAACTTCACTATTGCGCTTTGAATTTGGGTTTTCTAGGTTGCCGTCCCCGCCAACGGAACGGGCGGAGACGCGGTCGGTGAGCGTCTCGCTACCACGCGGTGGCCTTCGCACTGACAAACGCTCTCTCGACTCTCATGCATCTCGTCAGCTGCCCTCCTCCGACGCCGCACGAACCACTCGAAGCCGCACCGCAAACGGCGTTGCTGATGGATCACGCGGAAGGCGAGCGGTGGGATGGCTTTTGGTCGGCCGACTCGTACGTGCTGCGGTGCACTCGACGCGGCGGCGAAGTCGAATGGTACATGTTGGCGGACGATGCCGAGCTCGCGGCGCAGCACCCCGCGGAAACTCGCTCGCCGCCGCGGAACGGCGGAAACGGAACCGCGACTGACGCGCGCTCGCGCGTCAACGTGGTGGTAGCGCGGTCGCCGAATGGCCACCGCATGTTGGTGGGGAGCGGACGGCGTTCGACCCGATGATTAGAACGTTCTTATGCGCTGGCTTCGGGCAACAGCTCGAGCTGGGCCGTTCGAAGGTCGACGGTGCGTCGCGCGGCCTCATACAACCAATCGAAGCTTGCGTCGAGTCTCGGGTCACCACCGGCGGCGTCTCTCGCGAGCATGAAATGGCTGTAGAGTCGCGACTCGACGCGCGCGGGCTCGCCGTGGACGCGGAAGAGCAGCAGCTCCGTCGCGGCCTCGGTCAAGTGGAACAGGGTGAAGAGAAAGAAGCGGAGTCTGTTTTGCTCCGCGGCATCGGCCGTGGCGACGATTGCGTCGTCGCGCGCTGGACGATCCTCTCGAATCGACGCGATGATCTCCATCGCGTGCTCGAGGCCGGACGGTCCGGCGCCGCGCAACACGTGCGTCCAGAGCTCGACAACGCGTCGCAGCAGGACGAGGTCCCAGCGACTGTCATCCTCGCTGCGCGGGAAGAGCAGCGGTTCGTAGGCCTTCAGCCATTGCCGGAACTCGGTCTGTTTGTTTCCGAGCTGGGCCAGGCCGGCGAGCAGCAGCGTTCGATACAGCACGGCGACTCGCTCGGAGGGGTCGACCGGCAAAGCGGCGGTGAGAACGAACGCACGATCGGCGCCGGCCTCGATGTGCGCGGCGCGTTGCGACCGCTGTTCGGTGGAGAGGAGGGCCGTCGGCGACGCGGCCCCCTCGAAGTCGAGCCACTCGCTCGCGGCGATGGCATAAGCGCCGGCGAGTGGAACGACGAAATCCGGCAGCGTCTCGGTCGCGGCAGGCGGCTCGCCGTTGCACAGGCGCGTCAACACGCTCATGGCGTAGCGAACGGTGCTCGCCCGGTCCTCCGGCGTGACAACCTTGACCGCCCAATGGCGATCGAGGTTCTCGAGCGGATTGGCCGGCGGAACCGAGGGAAGTGTCATGGTGAGAAGTGTATGGCGGGTCAGGCTCGGCTACCCGTCACCATCTCGGATATAGCACAAATACACGGCCGCCGCACCGTCAAGCGGATGCGGCCAAGCTGGAAACCCCGGAAAGCGCGATGAGCATCGAGCCGAACGCCCGTCGGCGGCTGCTCCTCGTTTGCGCCACGTCGCGGGATCCGCAATTGGTAAACGACCTCAGACAAGTGCTCGAGGAAGACCCGATGTCTTTCGTTCCGAGTGCCGACTTGCTGCGCGAGATCGCTCTCTGCGCGGCCTGCACCCAGGACGTACCTCCCGCCGGACGAGCGGGACTTTGCGACGCGCACCGTGCGCGTTGGAATCTCGAGGCGTGCATGGCCGACGTCGGCGAACCTGCCGATGGAAGCTCGCTGCAGCGCCTCGTTCATGGCGTGCTCACGTCGCCGGATGGCGGAGCGCAACTGTTGTCGGCCTTCGACCGGCAGCGCCGCGCTCTCCGAATGGTGATGGAGGCGCACGCGCGGGGCGCCGTGATGCTGCCCGACAGCATCGCGCGCACCGTGGAGCGGGCGTGCGCAAGCGGCCCGCGTTTTCTCAGCGGCGGCACTCGGTCCGCCGTGCAACAGGCGAGCTGACGTCGCCGGAGGGTTGGCGCATGATTCAGGTGAAATGCGAAGGCGGCGAGTGCAACGGCCTTACGGTCAAGGTCGAGCCGCAGCCGACGTATTACGAAGTGATCGATCCGCGTGATCCCGGACGCCGGGACTATTACATCCTGGAAGTGAGTCCGACGGGCGCGCGGCTGGTTCCCGAAGCAACCGCGGAGTGGCGCGCGCGAGTCTGACCAGCGACGCCATCACGCGAGGTTTTCGTAGTCCTCGATCGTCCACTCGACGACATCGGCCTCGAGCCATCCGTCGTCGGCGACGATCGCGCCCATGTACTCGAGTTGTTGAACGACGGCGCGCACTCGGCGCAGCACCGCCGACAGCGGTTCGCGCGTGCCACGCAATTGAACGACGTACCCGCGCAGCACGCGCCGAAAGGCCGCGCGCGCCGCGTGTGCGTCCCTGATGCATTGCCGAGCCTCGAGCACCGAGCGGCGAACCTCGTCGGTCCAGTCCACGAGGAGGTTGTGTCTCGCCATGAGCGCCAACTGCTCTTTCTCGACGGCGCAGGCTCGTTGGTACATCGTCGCGGCGCTTTGAATCTCCGGAGAAATTCCGGTGCTAACGTCTCGCGCGACTGCCTGGTGTTGGAAGCCCAACGTGCACCCTCCGCTCGTGGCGAACCAGGGACCGGCCGAACGCGCACATAATCGATCAGTCGAGTAAATCGCGCAAGTGCCTGCCGGATCGAAGGCTAGGGCTCCTGGTTGGTCTGCTCCGGCGGCGTGGCCACGCCTTCTTCTTCCCGTAACGTCTCAACGACCTGGGCGCGCTCGTCGACTTCCGCCGGCGACATGACGATGGGGACGGGGATCTCATCGTTCGGATCGGGAAGGTCCCGTGGCGCCTCAGTCGCCCGCGTCGCCGGCTGAGTCGTCGCTTCACTTGGCTCTTCGGGAGCTCTTTCATCGCCGCGCGGTGCGTCCGTCATCGCTTGCTCCTTGAGGTGGATTTTCGCCTCAGGGAGGTGCACTACTCGTACCGGACCCCCGCGTCGCGCAAACGTCGCACGGCGATTTCGAGAATCTCGGGTTCGGCGATCAGTGAGACGCGGAAAAATCGCTCGCCACCCGGCCCAAAGGCATTCCCTGGAGTGACCACGACTTCCGCGCGGTCGATCAAGTGCTCAGTCCATTGCTGGGCACCAAAGCCACTCGGCACCGGCAGCCATGCGAACATCGATCCGCGCGGTGGGTCGCTCTTCCATCCGAGCGAACGAAGTCCGTTGAATAGTGCATCGCGTCGCGCCGAGTATCGGGCCACAACCGGCGCCTCGAGATCGGCGGCATGGTCGAGAGCATATGCGCCGCCGGCCTGGATGGCCGCCGGCGTGCCGTAGCCTACGTTCGTGCGAACGGCGTAGAGCGCTTCGATGACCTCCCGTCCGCCGACCGCGAAGCCGAGTCGCGATCCGGCCATGTTGAAGGTCTTGGAGAAGGAGTGAAACTCGATCGTGCACTCTTTCGCTCCGGGAACCTGGAGCGCGCTCGGCGCGACAAAACCATCGAACGTCAGCTCGCTGTAGGCGAGATCAGAGAGGAGCAGGATTCCATACTCGCGGCAGAGCGCGACGGCGTCGTGATACAAATCCAGTGGAGCGACTGCACCCGTCGGGTTGTGCGGGTAGTTCAGGACGAGGAGCCGAGCGCTCCGCAGAACCTCCGACGGGATGTCGCGAAGGTCCGGGACGAACCCGCGTTCAGAGCGGAGGGGCATGAGGTAGGTCTTTCCACCCACGAGCCCGGTCGCCCGTCCATGGACGGGGTAATAGATGTCAGGAACGAGCGTAATGGTCGTCTCGTCGGCGAAGGCGAGCGTGGCGTGGGCGATTCCTTCCTTGGCGCCGCTCAGGCAGAGGGCCTCGGTCGCCGGATCGACATCGACGCCGAATCGCGCTCTCATGTACCTGACGACCGATTCGAGGAAGGGCTTGGTACCCCGAAAGGGTGGATAGCCGTGGGTCGACGGGTCGGCGTAAGCCTTTGCGATAGCTTCGACTATGGATGGCGGAGTCGGCTGGTCGGGATTCCCCATCCCCAGGTCGATGAGGTCGGCGCCTCGCGCCCTGGCCTTGGCCTTCAGCGTGTCCAGCCAAGCGAAGACGTAGGTGGGAAGCTCGGTCAGTCGCCGAGTGGGAACGAGCCGTGCGGTCGGAAGGCCGGCGGCGGAGGTCCGAAGAGAGGCTGTACTGCTCATCGTCTTGTCGACTCTGGTTGCCGTATGTCCGACGAGCGCAGGGATCGCGCCCGTATCCAGGTGTACACGACCGACGCGCTGATGGGGCAAAAGTCGGCGCCACGGACGGGGTTGCGGAAGCCAATTAGATGATTATCTATGTATCTGACGCCTCAGGAGCGCGGTAGTTCCGTGGACGCCGATCAGTTTCAGCGTATCGCAAAGGCCCTCGCCGACCCGCGCCGCTTCGAGATCCTGGAGCATATAGCTCAACAGGGCGAAGTCGGCTGCCAACGGCTGTGCGGCTGCTTTCCAGTGCGGCAAGCGACAATCTCGCACCACCTGAAAGAGCTGGCGAGCGCAGGACTGGTCGAGTCCCGACGTGACGGGCAGTTCGTGTATTACCGTACGAGACCCGCGGTCCTCGAGGCGTACATGGCGGAGCTTCGGAGGCGGACCGAACTAGTGACGTCCGCCGAGTCGCGCGCAGTCCCCCGCCGAAAGGCGGCTGGGTAGGCGCGACTCGACGACGCGGCGCCGATTGCTGCGACATGGCGTGTATCGAAACGACGGAATGGACAAAAGGGCTGGCGCCCTCGGGCGCCGGGGGTGAGCGATGTACTCGACAGGCGACGATCGCGACCTGCTGGATCTTTATATCGAAGAACTGCGTGGTGAGCCGGTGCTCACGGCGCAGCAACAGAAAGAGCTCGCCCGTTCGATGCGGCGGGCGACGAACAACGAAGCGCGCGAGCAGGCACGGTCCGAACTGATCCGAGCCAACCTCCGGTTCGCCTTCTCGGTAGCGAAGCAATACCAGAATCGCGGCGTGCCGTTGGGTGACCTGGTCAGCGAGGCCAATGCCGGACTCGTCCGCGCGGCGGACAAATACGATCCGGACGTCGGCGTGAACTTCATCAGCTACGCCGTCTGGTGGATTCGCCAGGCCCTGCACTCGGCTGTGCAGCGTCAGGGACGCACGGTTCAGGTTCCGTTGAACCGCGCGGCGGACTTGTCGCGCGTTTCCCGGGCGCAGGAAGTGCTGCGCCAGAAGTTGTCGCGCGAACCGTACGAGGAGGAAATCGCCACGGTGGCGAACCTGTCGCTCGACGTCACTCGTGGGCTCGTGGCGCTGCTCCAGCCGACGCGATCGCTCGATGAGCCGGCTATCTCCGGCGACGCGGGCAGGACCTTTGGGGAGACGCTGGTCCTCGATCGAGGTGAAGACGAAGACGTGCTACCCGGTGGCGTGGAGAGCGACTCGCGGCGGGAAGCAATCGCGCGTGCCCTCGAGGTGTTGGCACCGCGCGACCGGCGCGTGTTGACGTTGTACTTCGGCCTCGAAGGCAACCGGCCGATGACGCTTCAGGAGATCGCCCGCGAGCTCAACGTGACGCGGGAACGGGTGCGCCAGCTTCGCGATCGCGCGCTCAAGCGGCTGCGAGAGAGCGACACGGCGGACGTCCTGCGCGACGGTATGGCCGCGTAGGGTAGGTCTCGCGGTAGGTCTCGCGGTAGGTCTCGCGGGAGGAACGCCGCGGGGAATTCGGGATCTAGCCCGGGTTCCCCGCGGCGCTCACATTTTACGAACTCTCCCACTCACCTACCGCCGGGACCTGATGCCAGAACTTGCACTGCGGCCGCGCTCCGCTACGGAGCTGGTCGACGCCGCGTTTCAGGTCTACCGAAGGGCGCCTCTGCAGTTCATGGTCGCGCTGGCTGTGGTGTACGTTCCCTCGCTGGTGCTCCGGCTGGTGTTCGACATCAACATCGATCCGGCGAACATACCACCGCCGTCGACACTGGCGACGTTCGCGATCATTGGATTCGCGACCTATGCCATCGCCGGCGGCGCGATCAGCGTTGTAGCGCGCGACGTCTACCTCGACCATCCGGTCAGCGTCGCGGAGGCCTACCGGATCGTGGCGACTCGACTCGTGACATTGGTTCTGGTGAGCGTCGTCACCGTCGTGCTGATGACGATCAGCGCGATGCTGCTGCTCCTGCCGGCGCTCTACGTCATCGCTCGTTTCGTTGCCGTCCGACAGGCGGTTGTCCTGGAAGATGCGGGGACGGGGCGCGCGCTCTCTCGATCGTCGGCGCTCACCGTTGGCCTGAAGATGCACGTTCTGGGGACGTTGGCCTTGATGTTTGTATTGGTGATCGCGGTCAACGTCGGGGCTGGTTTGTTGATCAACCTCATCCCGAGCCGCGTCATCATGAACGTGCTTTCGACGGCCCTCTCCGTCGTCGTCGGCCCCATTCTCGGCATCACGGAGACGGTGCTCTACTACGATTTACGCATTCGCCGGGAAGGGTTTGACCTGGAGTATCTCGTCGGCCAGCACGCTCAACCGCCGGCCGGCTCGGCGGACGTCGCGCTCTGAACGGTGACGCTCGCCGTGCCCCAAGCAGTGGCCGACGGTTGGACTGCGAAGCAGATCCACGACACCGTGGCCGCGATCGCACGCCAGGCCGCGTATGCCACTCCGGTGCGCCGAACGTTGCTCGGCCGGTTCTTGCGGTTCCTCGGCGATGAGCTTCGCGACCTCATTCAGTTGCTTGGCGGATGGCACAACGCACGCGTCGTCGTAATCGTCGCCGTGGCGCTTCTTGGGCTCGCGATCGTGGCCCGCATAGTCGTGGGACGACGCATCGAGCTTCGCCGGCAAACCGCGGGCAGTCTCCAAATCGTTGGCTCGTCACGTCGCGACTACTGGTCCCTCGCCACCGAGTTGGAGCAACGGGGTGATTTCGTCGGCGCGTCGCACGCTCTCTATCTCGCCGTGCTCGACACACTGGCTCGTGGCGGCGGCCTGACCTTCCACACGTCGAAGACGGTTGGCGACTACGTTCGCGACCTCAAACAGCGCCGGTCGCCGTGGCTCGAGCCATTTCGGGAATTCGGGCGTCGATTCGAGCGCGACGTATTCGGCGCCGAGCCGGCGAGTGCATCGACCTACCAGAGTTTGACCAAGCTGGCCACATTCGCGAGAACGGCGCGGGCCGCATGACGGCTGTCGCGCGGCCGCCTAAGAAATGGACCGCGACGTGGGTCCTCGGTGCGCTGGGGATCGTTGTCGTCGCCGTCGCATTGCTCACGCCGGAGGAGGCAGGGACGAACGGGCGGGACATGAGCACGTTCTCTACCGGTCCCGGCGGCGCCGGCATCGCTTTCGAGCTGGCCGAACGAATGGGATGGAAGCCGGAGCGGCGGCTCGACCCATTGGATTCGACGGCGGGCGCGCGGCGCGTGGACGTCGTGCTCGCTCCGTCGGTGGCGCTGGGTTCGCATGAAGTGCATCGCTTGCTCGAGAACGCGCGCGCCGGCGGCGGTCTGATCGCGTCGCTCGATGGCGACGATGAGCTGGCCGATTCGCTCGGAGTCGAGGGAGGGAATGGCGCCGCGTTGCTCGACGCCACGGCTACCGACTGTCCGGACGATCGCGTCTCGGCGGCGCGCGCCTTCATCAGCATTCCTCCCGACGCACGGGAGGTGGAGGCGCCAAAGCATGCTAGCGGCGCGGTTACCACTCTGTTGTCGGCGAACCGTACGCGCGTCGGTGCTCCGATGAGCGGGGCGATTGGTTTTCCGCTTGGCGCGGGGCGCGTCGTCGTCGTTGGATCGTCGTCGGTCTTCTCGAACGCGGCGATCAGGTACTGTCGGTGGGACGCTGATCTCGCGGTCGCGCGAATGTTCGCGTTCGTCCGGCCGGCGAACGACGCGCATCCCGTATTGGTATTCGACGAATACCACCACGGGTACGGGGTACACGGCGGCAGCCTGCGCGCCGCGACTGCGTATCTCGGTCGGACGTCGTCCGGGCACTTTCTCGTTCAGGCGCTCGTGGCAGGGTTGATTCTCTTGCTGGCCAAGGCGCCGCGGCCACTGCTGCCACGCGAGGCGGCGCAAATCCAGCGCCGCTCACCGATCGAGCATGCCGACGCGCTGGGGCGGGCGTTCGAGGATGTCGGCGCGACGCGCACGGCAACGGCGCGGCTACTGGGAGGTGTCCGTCGCCGCGTTGGGCGCGCGGTTGCCGTGTCGTTGGGCGCGACGGACGACGAATTCTTGACGCTCGTCGAGCGAACCAATCCGCGACTGTCGGATTCGGTGCGCCAGGTGCGAAGCGCCCTCGATCAACCGGTCGTGCCGCAGCAATTCAGTCTCGCCGGAACCGCGCTCGACAAAATCGAGCGCGCTCTGACGAGAGACGAAACTCCCTCACCACGGACATGACACTGACGATCGAAGACGGCGCGGCGATGATTCGACGCGTGCGCGATGCGGTGGCGACACGCGTCATCGGGCAGAACGAAGTCATCGAGGATGTGTTGGTCGCGTTTCTCGCGCGCGGACACGTGTTGATCGAAGGCGTGCCGGGGACGGCGAAGACATTATTGGTCCGAACTGTCGCCGACGCGATGGCCGTTCGATTCTCGCGAATCCAGTTCACGCCCGATCTGATGCCGGCGGACGTTACCGGGGTTGCGCTCTATCGCGACCCGGTTCGGGGCTTCGAGTTTCAACCGGGTCCGGTGTTCACCGATCTGCTGCTCGCCGACGAGATCAATCGGGCGCCGGCGAAGACCCAGGCGGCGCTGCTCGAGGCGATGGCCGAGCGGCAGGTGACGGCCGACGGCGTCGCGCATCCGCTGAGCGATCTGTTCATGGTGCTGGCGACGCAGAATCCCGTCGAGCACGAAGGAACGTTTCCTCTTCCCGAGGCGCAGCTCGACCGGTTCCTGCTCAAGATCCTCATCGACTATCCGGCGTTGGACGCGGAGCTGGCGATGCTTGGGTTGCACGAATCGGGCTTTGATCCGGAACGCGGCGGCGCAACGCGGATCGTCGACGCCGTGCTGACGGCCGACGAAGCGCGCGGCTGTCGGGCACTCGTGGACGCCGTTCACGTGGCGCCGGAAGTTCGCGAGTATATCGCGTCGATCGCGCGAGCGACGCGACAGGACAGCGCGTTGGTGCTTGGGGCGTCGCCGCGGGCCAGTGTTGCCCTCCAACGCGCGGCCCGTGCGGGCGCTGTCATCGAGGGGCGCGACTACGTCACGCCGGATGACGTCAAGGCGAGGACGCTGTCCGTGCTTCGCCATCGCGTCATCCTCGCGCCGGAGCTCGAGGTCGAAGGACGTTCCGCGGACGACATTCTCGGCGGGATTCTCTCTCGAGTGGTGGCGCCGACCTGATGTCGCGAAGCGAGGCCGAGACGCGACGCCGGCGTCTCTTGCCGACCGTCTTTCCAACGCCGCGTGCGGCTGGGGCGGTGCTGGCGCTGTCGCTGCTTTGGCTGATTCCACGAGCCGGAGCTTTTTTGGCTGTCGCGGGGCTCGTCGCTGTCGCGGTTTGTGTCATCTTCGACTACCTGCGTTTGCCGAAACGGACAGATCTCTCGATACAACGCCAGCTCCCCGAAACGCTCGGCTTGGGCGACACCGCGGCGATCGAATACCGACTCGAATCGAGCTGGCTCTGGCCCATTCACGCGCAGCTCTTCGATCGATTGCCGGCCGGCCTGGCCGGCGCCCTCTCGACCGAACCATTCGCGATCGGGCCGAGCTCCGGCGTGGCGATAACCGTCGAGGCGACGGGCGCGTCGCGCGGAACGTGGACGTTCGGCGATCTCGCGGCGCGCGTAGTCGGCCCGCTTGGCTTGCTGGCGCGGATCATCGTCGCGCGCTCCACTCCGCCGCAAGCAGTGATCGTCGTGCCGTCGCTGACGAATATCCGACGTTTCCGGTTGTTGGCGATGCAACAACGGTTGAGCGACGTCGGGGTTCGCGCGTTGAAGCGGCGCGGGGAAGGGAACGCGTTCGCCGGCCTGCGCGATTACGTGCCGGGTGACGACCCGCGATTCGTCGATTGGAAAGCGACGGCGCGCCATGGGCGGTTGATCAGCAAGGAGCACACGATCGAGCGGTCGCAGGTCGTGATCTCGATGATCGACTGCGGCCGCGCCATGACTCAACTGGCCGGGGCCTACTCGCGACTCGATCACGTGTTGTCGGCGGCGCTCGTTTTGAGCGACGTGGCGGCGACGAGCGGCGATCGCGTGGGGCTGATCGCGTTCGACGACGCGATCCGCGCCGTCGTCTCGCCGCAGCGTGGGCGAGCGGCGCTTCGATCGCTGCGCACGGCGATCAGCGGTCTCGAGGCGCGCGTTGTCGAGCCGGATTACGCGGCGGCGTTCCGGGTGCTCGCGACATCGCAGCCGCGGAGGGCGTTGATCGTCTTCTTCACCGACGTGATCGATGTGCGCGCCGCGCGAAGCCTCGTCGCTTTCGCGACGCGGGCGGGCCGGCGGCACGCTGTGGTGGTGGTGGCGATCGAAAATGACGCGTTGATCGAGGCGTCGCGTCCGAAGAGCGTCGGCGCGACGGCGCTGTACCGATCCGCGGCGGCTGAAGAGCTCGTGCGAGAACGAGCGGAAGCCCTGGCGCGAATGCGCGGCGCAGGTATCGCCGTGCTCGATGTGTCACCATCGCACATGGCGACGGCCGTGGTCAATCGCTATCTGGAGATCAAGGCGCGCGGCCTTCTGTAGGCGCGGAGTCGGCGAGACCGAGCAGTGACGTGGAGGGCTGAACCGGCATCGCGATAGTAACGGGCACCTCCGCTTGCGCGCGCGGGAGTCCACCGCGCAGATAGGAGATGAGCGCGAGAAGCGTCGTGGCCGACACCATCAGCTTGAGCCAGAGCGGCCACGTCGGAATCGGCGACACCATTCCCTCGAGCGAACCAGCAAATACGAGGAGAAGACTCGAGGCGGCGATCAGACGCATTGAGCGTCGGCTGTTCGCGGCGAGCGCCTCGCGACGGGTCATATCGCCGGGGAGCAGTAAGCCCGAAGCGATGAGAAGGCCGGCGCCGCCGGCGATGCAAATCGCCGAAAGCTCGAGCACTCCGTGCGGCGCCACGAAGGCGAGCAGCAGAGAGATGATTCCCTTCGACTGATACAGCCCAAACACTCCGCCAAGGGAAATGCCGTTCAGCATCAGCAGGAGGAGCGTTCCGATCCCCGCGGTGATGCCGAACGCGAAGGCGGCGAAGGTGACCTGAACGTTGTTGGCGATGATCTGACTCGCCATTACCGGGCGGAAGACTTCCGGATCGGGGATGTAGCCCTTGTGCGTGCGAGCGCGCTCGACCCCTTGCTCCGCCCGATCGAGCATCGTGGTCGGAATGAAGGTCGGAGCGACGGAGGGATCACGAACGACCGCCGTGTACGAGATCGCCGCCGGAACGAACAAGAATGCGGCGGCGAGGAGAATGGGCACGGCCGAACGCCGGACTTCGGTCGGAACGTCAATCGCGACGAAGCGCAGAATCTCGCGAATGGTCTGTCGCCGCTCGCGATAAAGGAGGTTGTGCGCGCCGGCCACCAAACGGCCGAGATAGAACAGTTCGGTGCCGCCGCCGTCTTTGGCGGCGGTGGTCAGGCGCGCCAAATCCGAGGTCAGCGCGCGATACTCCTCGACGAACTCGCGAACGCCCGACTCTCCGAGCGACGACAGGCCGCGGCGCTGCGCCGTGGAGAGACGCGAGGCAAAGGCGATCCAACGCGGCGATCGTGTGGTAACGAGCGCGTACCGCTCTCGGCTCGCGCCCGTCGACCCGCGCGCCGCTGCTCCTCCCTCTCGGGCTTGACGCTCAGCGGCGTGCAATCGCGAAAGGCGCGCGGCGTCGCCCGTTCCGTCGTCGGGAAGCTGGTGTGCGAGACGGCGGGCGACCTGGTCGGTGAGTTGGCGCCGCCGTTCGACGTCGAGACTGTTGCGCCGCGCGGCCCAGCGATCGAGAAGTTGGAACTCCGCGTCGGTGAGCTGTGCCAAGACGTGGACGGGGCTGGGCGTGGCAGAGGCGTGCGCCGCCGCCGCTGCGGCAGGTGCGACGACCGGTTGCCGCACGAGCGATTCGCGGACGACGATCGTGCCGGCGACAATGTCGCCCAACCGCTTGCCGGACTTTGAAAACGCGATCGAGCCGATGCCGACGAGGTAGGTGAAGATCGGTTGCAGGTCCACGATGCGCATGAGGTTCCGCACGGCGGACGCCGCGAACCCGACGGAGAAGCCGCCGTCGCGCACGGCACGGAGCCGGAGCATTCGCTTACCGGGCGTCTGTCCGTCGCGAAGCCCCTCGAACAGCAGGTAATAGCCCCAAAGAATCGCGAATTGGAGAATGACGAGCGCCGCCGTGGCGAATGCCGTCGACGAGTCGCTGCGAATGGCCGCGGCGATTCGCTGGTGCGGGAGAAGGATCCCAATACCGACCGCGACGCCAATGAAGAGGAGCGCACAGATGAAGAGGTCGATCAGCGCGGCGTAAAGACGAGAGCCGAGTCCGGCGATCGTGTAGGAGAGAACCACGAGCTCCGGCGTTTCGACGTCGACGACCTGCTCCAGGCGCTGATTCATGCGCGGAGATTGGCGGCCAGCGGCGCGACGAGCAAGTCCGAGATTCCCGGCCCGAGTATCTTCCAGCAGCGAGGAATCATGACTGAACACTCAAAGGAAACCGCGACGTTCGGCGGCGGATGCTTCTGGTGTCTCGACGCCGTGTTTCGCCAGCTGAACGGCGTGGAGAAAGCCGTGTCGGGTTACGCCGGCGGACAGACCGTCAACCCGAGCTATCAGGACGTGTGCAGCGGCCGCACCGGGCACGCCGAAGTCGTGCAGGTCACCTTCGATCCGTCGATCATCAGCTTCCGCGATCTGCTCGGCGTCTTCTTTACGATTCACGATCCGACGACGCAGGACCGCCAGGGGGCCGACGTCGGCACACAGTACCGATCGGTCGTGCTCTATCATTCGGACGAGCAGCGCGACGAAACCAAGGCGGTGATCGACGAGCTGACGCGGGAGCAGGTGTGGGATGATCCGATCGTGACGCAGATCGTTCCGCTGACAACGTTCTATCCGGCCGAGCCGTACCATCAGGACTATTACGCGAACAACGCCGCGCAACCGTATTGTCAGATCGTCATCGCGCCGAAGGTCGCAAAATTCCGTAAGAAGTACTTGGATCGCTTGGCGAGGCGCTGACGCTTCGGGAGTTGCAGTCCTGACGAGCGGCGTTAAGGAAGAACTCGTCAGCTCGCAGTGAAGAACTCGGGTTGGACAAAGAGCGGACTGGAACGTACGTTGGCGTTTGCGGTATATTCACCGTTGTTAGGACGACCGCACGACGATTCGCGACGTCGCGCGCCCTCAACGCCAGAGCTCTGGCCAGTCTTACACCTCAGTATGCTTCACTCGCTGCTCGGCTCCGTCATTCCCTTCCTCTTCGCGGCCGGCGACACGTCCTTCCGCATCGCCAGCGTTCCGTCTCCGACGATTACCGCGACGCCGGTGGTCGACATTCGGAGCAGGCTCGTCGCGGACAGCATCGTGGTCGAGAAGGGGCGACGAGTGCTCACGCTGTATCAGGCCGGGTTCAAGGTTCGCACCTATAAGATCGCGCTCGGCAAACAGCCGGTGGGCGACAAGGTGCAGAAGGGGGATGGGAGGACGCCCGAGGGAGTCTTCCACATCGACTTCAAGAACCCGCAGAGCAAGTACCACATGGCGCTGCACGTGTCGTATCCGGATGCGGCCCACCTGCAGCGTGCGAGTCAACTGGGAGTGTCGCCCGGCGGCGACATCATGGTTCACGGGCTTCCGCCCGCATACGCGGACTACGGCGCGTCTCACAGCGAGTTCGACTGGACCGAAGGATGCATCGCCGTGACGGACAAGGAAATCGAAGAGATTTGGCGCGCGGTCCCATCGGGAGCGGCGATCCAGATCAAGCCGTGACGTGAGAACGACGATCGTTCTCTGGAGCGCGATCTCGGGAGCGATTCTCGGCTTGTTCATCGACGCGACGCTGATTGGCGTCGCGTTGTTGTTTTCTGCCGCGATCCCGGGGCTATTCGCGCGCCTACAGCATCGTTGGGTCGCGATCGGCGCCGTCGCGGTGTTGAGCCTCATCGTCACCGGGAGCGTCGCTCTCGGCTACCTCGAGGGCCAATTGAAGACGCGGTGACGCGTCACGACGGCGAAGAAAGTCGGCGCCGAGCGGCTTGATCGGCGAATTGTCGGGCACGATTCCCGCGCTTCCGCCCCGTGTTTCCCACCACCCGAACATGGAGCGTGCACGATGAGGCGTTTCTCCAAAACTTGGATCGCTGTCGCGGTACTCGTCGCCGCGGCGGCGTGCGGCTCGGATGACTCGACATCGCCGACGCTCGGCGCGAATGGAACGTGGAGTCTTCAGTCGATCAACGGGTCGGCGCTTCCGGTGACGATCGGGTCGGGTAGCCAGGCCGTGTCGGTCGTCGCATCGACGTTGACGATTTCGTCGAACGGGAACTACAACGAGGTAGTGACCTTGCGGCCTCTGGGAGCCACCGCGAATACGACCTTCACCGAAACACGAACTTGGTCGTTCACGAACGGCGTTGTGACGTTCAACGACCAGACGGACGGTATCACGTACACCGGGTCGGTGAGCGGAAACAGCTTGACGGAGAACACGGCGGGCTTCGTGTCGGTTTACGCCCGACAATAACAGCGCGAGGGCCGGCCGACTCATCCGGGAGGGACTCCAATTGGACCTTTGGCTAATTGTGAGGCTCCCCGGACCAGCCAGCGTTGAGAGCACGCGGAGGCCCAGAGTTCGGCTCGAGGTTGTCGGCCGAGCTGTTCGCCTGCAGCATTAGCGTGGACTGGAGTCCCACCCGAACCCTCTCGAGTGTATGGCGATACCCCCGACTCGATTTTTCGAGCCCGACATCGTTGCGTCGGTCGGCCCGGGAACGGACGCTGGGGACCGTGCGCTCGCCAATGCGCTGCCACACATCGTTTGGACGTGCGATGCGACGGGAGAGCTCGAGTGGGTCAACGATCGCTGGTTCGAGCTGACGGGGCTGAGCGACGAGGCCACTCTTCACAACAAAGGCGCGCTCGCCGCCGTGCACCCGGACGATCGGTCGGAACTCGCGGCGCGTTGGCAGCAAGCGATCGAAACGACGAGTCCGACGGAAGTCGAATACCGGATTCGCACACGAAACGGCGAATATCGCTGGCACGTCGGTCAAATTGGGCCGATGCGGGACTCGACCGGCTCGGTCATCAGATGGGTCGCGACGGCCTTCGACATTCAGGACCGTCGAGCGGCGGCGGACGCGCTGCGCGCCTCCGAGCGGCGATTCGAAACCATCTTTCATCTAAGCCCGCAACCGTCGGCGATCACGCGGGCAGCGGATGGCACCTTTCTGGACGTGAACGCCGCGTTCGTCGAGGTCATGGGGTTCAGCCGTCAAGAGGCGATTGGAAAGACCGGCGCCGAACTCGGCATATGGACGGTGGAAGAGCGAGCGGCGTTCATCGCGCCGGTGTTCGACGGGGCCCAGCGGAGCGCAGAAGCGGTATTTCGAACACGGCGTGGTCGCGACCTGCGCACGGTGCTGGCGATTGCACCAGTGGAGCTGGGCGGCGAGCAGTGCTTCGTCTCCGTGGTGACGGACGTAACGGATCGCCGAGCGGTCGAAGACGCGCTGCGGAAGAGTGAGGCCGAAGCCCGCGCGCGGGCGGACGATCTCGCGGCGGTGATGGACGCGGTGCCGGCTGCCGTTTGGATATCGCACGATCGCGATTGTCACGAGATCTACGGCAACCGCGCCGGTCACGAAGTGCTTCGGGTTCCGATGGGCAGCAATCTGTCCAAGACGGCGACCGACTCGACGCCGACGCGGCATTTCACGGTGCATATCGGGGGCGTCGAGCTCCGCGCCGATCAGTTGCCGCTCCAGCGAGCGGCGCGCGGCGAGGAGTTCCGAAACTACGAGGAGGAGCTGCGGTTTAGCGACGGAAAGGTGGCACACCTGTTCGGCAACGTGGTCCCGCTACGCGATCCCGATGGGACGCCGCGGGGAGCAATCGGCGCCTTTCTCGACGTGACTCGCTTGAAGGAAGTCGAGGATGCGCTGCGCCGGGCCGATCATCGCAAGGACGAATTTCTGGCGCTTCTGTCGCACGAGCTGCGGAATCCGCTGACACCGATTCTTACGTCGGCTCGTCTCCTCGAGCTGCACGCGGACTCGGAGTCGCGGCACGAGATCGAGGTGATCGCCCGTCAGGTGAAGCATCTCGTGCGGCTCGTCGACGACCTCCTCGACATGTCACGCGTTTCGCGCGGCGCGGTCACACTCACCAAGACGCGACTCGAGTTGCGGGACATCGTGAAGCGTGCCGTCGACGCGACGGCGCCGCTGTTCGAGGAGCAGAACCATACGCTGGAGATCTCGGTTGCCTCGGGACTGATCGTCGACGGAGACGAAGTCCGGCTCACGCAAGTGGTGGATAATCTTCTCTCGAATGCGGCGCGTTATACGCCGCCGGGCGGCTGGGTGACGGTCGAGGGGGCGCGGGAGAGCGACTCGATCGTGTTGCACGTGCGGGACACCGGCGTCGGCATCGACCCGACGCTGCTCCCCGATCTGTTCGAGGTCTTCGTCCAGGGCGTGCGTGGGCCGGATCGGGCGCCAGGCGGGTTGGGCATCGGGCTGTCGCTCGTCCGACACCTCACCGAGCTGCACGGCGGGACGGTCGCCGCGCACAGCGAGGGGCTCGGGAGGGGAAGTCAGTTTTCGGTAAGGCTGCCGGTGGCGACGGCATCGACAGCCGGTTCGGCCCGTCCCGATGGCCCGTGGTCGGAGGCCCGTGAGGCTAGGCGAAAGGCTCGCGTGCTGATCGTCGACGACCACCACGACGTCGTGAAGGGCTTGTCGCGATTGCTGTCGATCAGCGGGTACGACGTTCGCGCGGCGCTCACCCCGACCGAAGCACTCGAAATCGCGACGGACTTTCGGCCGCAGGTCGCCATCCTCGACATCGGGTTACCGGAGATGGACGGCTACAAACTGGCCGGGGAGCTGCGGTCGCGGTTGCGGGAGAGCGCGCCGGTGCTGATCGCACTCAGCGGATATAGCCAGGCGGACGATCGGCGGAGGAGCGAGGCGTCGGGCTTCGCGTTCCATCTCGTAAAGCCGTTGGACATCGATGGACTTCTCGAGGTGCTCGAGCGGCTGGTGCCGGAAGAGGCGACGCTGTCGTAGTCATCGCGCGGCAATCCCGCGGTGTTTCGTCGCGATGTTCCATCCAGATCCGCCGCGTTTCATGCATCGAGACCATCGACGCGGCCGGCGGTCCGACGAGCGACGTAGTCTATTTCCTCAGCGGCAGTTACAGCCGCGGTGCGCTCTGAGGACTCCTCGGGTGCTCGCCTTGCTCAACCGAGCGGCCATCGCTCGGCCAAATGGCTCGGCGAGCCACAACACCATTCCGAGGAGAATCTGTCATGCGCATCCTTCCGCTGCTCGCGCTCGGCGTCGCCGTCGCGGCGTGCTCGATGGACCAAGACTCGAGCCGCTCGTTCCCGCTCGCGCCGTCGCTCGATCGCACCAACAACGTCGTCGGTCAAGTCTACACGATGTCCAACGCGACGGCGGGTAATTCCGTGTTGGCGTTCAACCGCTCGTCTGACGGGTCGTTGACCGCGGCCGGCTCGTACTCTACCGGTGGACTCGGCACCGGAGGCGGTCTTGGCAATCAGGGCGGCATTCAACTCGACCGATCGGGCAAAACGCTCATCGTCGTCGACGCAGGCAGCAATGAGATCTCGTCCTTCCGCGTGAACGGCGATGGCTCCCTGACGTGGGCGGACAAGGTCGCCTCGGGCGGTACGATGCCGATCAGCGTCACGATCTCCGGCCAGCTCGTTTACGTTCTCAACGCCGGCGGCGCCGGAAACATCTCCGGATTCACGCTCTCTTCCGACGGTGATCTCGCACCGATCGCCGGCTCGACTCGTCCGCTCAGCACGAGCGCGTCCGGCCCGGCCGAGGTGGCGTTCGACCCGACGGGGACGAAGCTTGTCGTCACCGAAAAGAACACCAACCGCTTGAGCACGTATTCGGTCGACGCGACCGGTGTCGCGCACGGGCCGACGGTAACACCGGCGAGCGGCGTCACGCCGTTCGGATTCGCGTTCACGAATAGCGGAACGCTCGTTGTCTCCGAGGCATTTGGCGGCGCACCGAATGCCAGTGCGGTCTCGTCCTACGCGCCGACCGGTGATGCCTGGTCGGTGATCAGCGGATCCGTTCCGACCACTGAAACCTCGGCCTGCTGGATCGCGATCACCAACAGCGGGCGGTTTGCGTACACGACGAACGCGACGAGCGGCACGATTACCGGTTACGCGATTCACCAGGGCGCGCTGACGCGCCTCGACGCCGACGGCGTGACGGGCAACATCGGCGCCGGCAGCGCGCCGACCGAGATGACGCTCTCGCGCGACGGCAAATTCCTGTATGCGTTCGCCGGCGGATTACACCGGATCGCCGCGTTCGCGATTGGCGCGGACGGCTCGTTGAGCGCGCTGCCCGATTGGGCGGCTGGCCTTCCGGCGAGCGCCAACGGTCTGGCTGCACGCTGACAGTGAGCCTACGTTATTCTGCGGTGGAGCGGCTGAATCAATCAGCCGCTCCACCAGTTGTCGTCCTGAGCGCGCGGTGGTCTGGCACCCTGATGCGCGCGGCGTCGAAGGCTCCACTCTCTCGATACGTAGCCAGCTGATGCCCGGTCGGTTCACCCTTCAGCGTGCTCTTCTCGGAACAGTCGCCGTCGCGCTTCTGCTCGGCATTGTCCCCGCCGGCATCGCGCTCGATCGCACGCTGGTTTCCGCGTTGCTCGCCAAGGCGCGCACCGATCTCGAGATGGCCCCAGGAGTCCTCGCCGACCGGACCGCATCCCGCGTCGACATGCTACGAATGCACGCGGCCGACGTCGCGCGAATCCCGGGTCTGGCCGACGCGTTGGCGCGAGGTGACTCACGCGCTGTGCAGCAGCTCATCGAAACGAATCGCGCGCTGCTCGGTGGCGGCGAGGCGCTCGTTGTCGACGCCGCGGGTCATTCCATCGTCGGACCGTCGGCGAGCGCGGATTGGCTCGACGAGACGCGTCGTGGGAACACCCCGGCCGCCGTCGGTGTGGAACGCGACCGCCACGAGATCATGAGTGTCGCGCTCGCTCCGATTGAGAGCGGCGGACGATGGGCCGGCGCCGTCGGCGTGATCGAGCCGATGGACGAGCGGGCCGCGGATGCACTGGCCCGGCTGACGCGATCCGACATCACCGTCCTCGTCGGCGCCAATGATTCCGTCGCCGTAACGACGCTCGATACCGCGCAGGCTCGCGCGCTCCGCGGGGCCTTCACGACGATGCGCGATTCGGCGCGCGCGCACGACGTCCCGATCAGAGATCGTACGCTGATCGCCGTCGCCGCCCCGCTCGGGCGTTCGTCTCGCGTGATCTTCTCGCGCTCCCGCGACGCCGAGCTTGCCGTCGTGCCGCAACTGCATCGCGTCGCGGGAGTGAGCGCACTCGTTGCGCTTGCCGTGGCACTGCTGCTCGGCGCATGGCTGTCCGCACGCGTGTCGCGCCCGGCGCGCGAGCTTGCCGAGGCGGCGTCGGGGATGGCCCGCGGGTCATTCGACGTGCCGCTTCCGCAGTCGCGCATCGAGGAAATCGCGCGCGTCGCCGCGCAGTTCGCCGACATGCGCGCCGCGCTCGCGCGGCAAATGGCCGAGCTGCGAGAGGCCAACGAAGCGCTCGCCGAGCGGAACGCGCGCCTCGTCACGCTGCAGGCGGACCTGATGCAGCGCGATCGCCTCGCCGCGACGGGTCGACTCGTCGCCAATCTCGCGCACGAGATTCGAAACCCGGTGGCCAACCTTCGCAATTTGCTCGAGCTCATTCGCCGTCGCGCCTCGGGCGATCCACAGGTGGACGACTATGCCGAGTTGGCCATCGACGAGCTTCTTCGCATGCATGAGCTGGCGGAACAAATGCTGGATCTCAACCGACCGCGGGATCCGAAAGCGCAGCGAGCTGACGCGCCGGCGGTTGCGCGTGAAGTGGCCCGTCTCGCCACCGCCGGGGCAGGGCCCGGAGAGCTCGACATCGTCGTCGCCGGCACCGGAACTCGCGCCGCGGGCATAGCACCGGATGCACTCAAGCAAGTGCTCCTCAATCTCGTTCAGAATGCGCGTGAGGCGGTCACCCAAACGGGCGACGGCGTCCCGCGAATTGCGATCGACGTTCGCGACGCCGAGGACGGCATTGTTATCCGCGTCAGCGACAATGGACCCGGAGTTCCGGTGGAACTGAAGACACGGATCTTCGATCCCTTTTTCACGACGAAGAGCGCGGTCGACGGCGTTGGCCTCGGGCTTTTCGTCGCCGAGGGTCTGGTGCGCAGCGCCGGCGGCCGACTCACGCTGGACCAGAGTCAGAACGACGGCGCGACCTTCGTCATCGAGCTTCCCGCCGCGTCTCCCGAATCGGCGGCGTCCTCCAATACCGCACGCGTCGCCACCGCATGACCGCGGCACGGATTCTCGTCGTCGACGACGACCCGACTTTCCGCATGACGACGGCAGCGCTCCTCGAAGCCGACGGCTACACCGTCGATACCGCGCCCGACGGACAACAAGCCGTCGAGCGCATCAAGGACCGTCCGTTCGATTTGCTGCTGGTGGATCTTCGGATGCCGGGAATCGACGGGATCACGCTTGTCGAGGCGCTCCGGTTGTGGGGGCATGGCGTCCCGATTCTGATGATCTCCGGATTCGGCACGGTCGACAGCGCGGTCCGCGCACTGCAAACCGGCGTCGATGATTTCCTCCTCAAGCCGGTCGAGCCGGAGGTGCTCAGCGCGCGCGTCGCCGAACTGCTCGAGCGACGGCCACAGCACACGGAGGCGGCGCCCAACGCCGCCGGCATCGTCGGTCGCTCGGCGCCGATGCGCGCCTTGCTCGAGCGAATGAATCGGGTCGCCCCCACGGACACGACGGTTCTCATCACCGGCGAGACGGGCACCGGTAAGGAGCTCGTTGCGCGCGGTGTTCACGCGCTATCGCCGCGGGCGAAGAAGCCATTCATCGCCGTCAACTGTTCGGCGCTCGCCG
>Ga0310812_10000219_pt1 | contig 24648 bp, 18 predicted proteins | sample NN3metagenome_FD_205747 | JGI IMG/M metagenome (GOLD analysis project Ga0310812, IMG submission 205747) | Soil microbial communities from experimental microcosm in Duke University, North Carolina, United States - NN3 | ecosystem: Engineered > Artificial ecosystem > Soil microcosm > Unclassified...
GCGCGACCAGGCGGTGGAGTTCCCGGTCGCGCGCGCGATACACGATCGCGGTCGCACCTTGCCCCAGGCGCTCGAGGATTTCGTAGCGGGGAATGTCCGGCAGGCCCTCGGGGTGCGCGGGGCGCGGGACGGGGCCGTCGCCCGTGGTCCGTTTGCCGTAGCCCAGCGTCTCCCGGCGGCTCTCGTGCTCCTGGAGCCGCTTGAAGAGCTTTTCCGTCCAGTCCTCAGGAGCCGAAGAAGGCATTCCATTCCTCCTCGAGCTCTTCGGGACTCGACGCCGTCTCGGCCAGTTCCTGCCGGATCTCGCCGCGGACCAGCTCCCGGACGTCCGCGAGGTAGTGCTGAACCTCGCTCCCCTGGAGGCCGAACTGCTGGCCCAGCGCGCCGTAGGTGGGCTGCTCTCCCTCGGTGCGAAGGTCGTACGCCTCGAAGACGCGGAACTTGAGTTCTTTCCCGTCGGCCAGCAGGGCCGTCCGCACGCGGTCCACCGCGCGGGCGATCACCGAGCTGCGCCAGGCCTTGTGGAAGGCCTCGTCGGGATCGACGGCGCCGGCGTTCGTCAGAAGCGCGTCCAGGGGCGCCGCGGGATCCTCCAGGGCGAGGATGCTCAAGCCGCCGCCGCGCTTCAGGCGTTGAAGGGCTCTGTCCTGGTTCTGCACGAAGTGCCGGAGCAGGCTCTTGAGGAAGGTTCGGAAGCTCGCGCGTTGAGGATCGTAGCGCCGCAGCGCGTCCCCATCCACAAGCCAGAGGAAGAAGGCCTGCGTCAGGTCCTTCGCGGCGTCGTTGGACTTGGCCCACCCCACGCGAAGGTGGTAGTAGACCGGCTTCCAGTAGCGCCGGCAGAGGTCGTTGAGCCCTTCCTGGCGGATCGCGGTCGAGGGGTCGCAGGCACGCTGGACCATGCCTCCGACGGTCTGCGAGAAGTCCCGCTGGGATCCTCCGAGACTGGTGTCTCCCGGGTTCATTCTATTTTTTTCGGTTCACTCGGCCGTCGGCGCCGAACAGGAGGGAAGCCCGAGTGTTGAGGGAATTATAGCGCACTTGAGGAGGTGGGTTATGAGGCACGTGGGGATCTTCTGTCTCTTTCTGGCGGTATCCTCGGTCGGCTATGGTCGCGCAGCGGCGACCGTCACCGAATTCTACGTCGATCCGGACTTCAACGGTTCAGTCCAAAACGGGCAGGCCGCGACGCCCTGGAGCGTTCTGGGAGGGGGCTCCGGGGCGGTGTGGGCGGCCATCAATCAGGCCCTGGCGGCGGGCGACGTTACGATCTACTTCTCCGCGCGCCAGGCAGCGTCGGACACGAACGAGACGGCGGCGCTGGAGCTCTATCTCTACAGGACAAACACGTCGAGCTTCCGGCTGACGCTCGACGGGATGTCCCGCTACAACACGAATGACCTCAGCCCGTCCTGGTCGAGCTACAGCGGGTCGAGCCGCTTCCAGATCACGGGCGGCTACCCGATCAGCACCTATGACGTGACGGCTCCCCAGAACTACGTGACGATCCGGGGCTTCCGGGTCATCAGCACGGGGGGGCAGCTGCTTCAGTACGGTCGCGGCGGAAGCCACGTCGTCATCGAGTTCAACGAGTTCAGCGCGGCGTCCTCGGCCGTGATCGGCGCCGGTGTGGGCTTCGGCGACGCCCCGGGCAGCACCGATGTGACGATCCGCAACAACGTCATCCACGACACCTTCGGGGAAGCCATCTACGTCGGGGGCAACTCGTACACCGTTGGCTCGCCCACGAACCTCGACGGCGTCCTCATCGAGAACAACCACATCTACAACTCCGGGCGCTGGGGCGGCGAAGGGGATTGCATCGACCTGAAGGCCGGACTCGCCAACGTGGTCGTCCGGAACAACGTCTGCCACGACAACATCGGGACGACGAACGTGAACGGGATCACGTCGCTGTCGCCCCTGACCGCAACGGGGAACGTGGTCTACAACCTGCCGGGAGGCAAGGGCATCACGTTCGGAACTTCAGGCGTGATCGTGGGGAACATCATCTACAACACCAATTCCTGCGGCATCTACGCCTGTGATGACACCGGCAAGCCGGTCCACACGTCGATCAGCAATAACACGGTGAACAATTGTGGGTCCGGACTCTGCCTGGGCAATTTCGACACCGCAAGCACGTTCGAGGCCGTCAATAACTTGATCACCAATTGCCCCGGCGGCGGCATGGGCGGCTGGCTGCCCGCTTCGGGAACGGGAACGTTCACGATCAAGTACAACGACGTCTACGCCAACGGCGGCACGAACTACGGCCACCCCGAGAAGTACTTCGTGGATGCGACGGATCTCTCGGTCGATCCGCTCTACGTCAACCCTGCCAATCCCGCGGGGCCCGACGGCAAGTACTTCACGGCGGACGACGGCTTTGTGCTCCAGACGGGATCGCCGATCGCCAAGGCCGGCGAGGGAGGCACCAGCATCGGCGCCCTTCCGGTCGCGGGCAGCACGACCGTGACGCCGCCGCCTCCGCCCCCTCCGACTCCGGATCCGGTCCCTGCGGACACGAGCGGGCCCGCTCTGGCGTTCGCCAGTCCGAGCGACGGACAGACCGTCTCCGGGAAGGTCGCGGTTGGGATCCGGACGGAGGATCCGTCGGGCGTGCAGCGAGTGGAACTCTACGTCAACGGGACCTTGAAGAGCACGTCGTACGCGGCGCCCTGGTCGTTCATGCTGAACACCAAGCATTCCCGGGGCAGGGAGCTGACCTTGACCGCGAAGGCCTACGACACGCTGGGCAACCGGTCCTCGGCCTCGATTACGGTGACCGTCAAGTAAGGAAGGAGGCGCAGGATGCTTTCGAACGACCGCGTCCCGGTCCTGGAACGGCTGCATGAACTGGAAGGATGGGCGGAGTACATCAGCGAAGCCCTGCACCTGAATCAGCCTCTGGAGCCGACCACCAAAGCCATGATCGAACGTGTCGTGGATGCCCAGGCCCTGCGGCAACTCCGGGAGCTGTCCTGGACCCTGCGGGACAAGCTCCACGTGCTCAACGTGCAACTGGAGCATGCCCGCTGAAAATCCGCTTTTTCGCTCATTTTTCGGGGTTGACGTGCCCGGGGACGCCGAACAGGAGAGGACCGGGGGGCGCTTCGCCCTCCGGTCCAGGGAAGCCGGATGAGGGCATGACCATGAAGAGCTGGGGATGGGCCGCAGGGGTTGTGGTGATGGCGGCGGCGTTTGCCCCGTCCGGGGAAGCAGCGCCGGAACCCCGCGCCGGCGTCGGCATCTGGGACACCGGGAAGGCCTCGGAGCAGGCCTTGACGCCCGAGGCCCTCTCGGAGCGCAAGGGTTGGACGCCCATCGCGCAGGACCGGACACCCGCCTCGTTCCAGGGGGACGTGGTGGTGGCGAACGGGCGCTTCCAGGCCGTCTTCCGGAAGCAGAGCAATGCCGTGGAAGTCCATTCCGGCGGGGAGGGAGCCGCCTCCCGGTTCCGTGCGGTCCTGCAGGCGGCGGACGGATCCGCCGCCCGGCTCAGCGCGCTGGCGCTCGTGGAGAACGGAAAGAGCCGCGCCTGCCTGGAAGCCACGTACAAGACCGCCAAGGGCACCCCGATCAGCGCCCGCTTCTGCATCAAGAAGGGCGACGTCGGTCTGGAAGCCGATCCCGGAGCGGGTGCGGCGGGCCTCCGCGTGGAGTGCCCGGGCCGCTTCGTCGTCCTGCCGGATTTCTTCGCCGACGATATCCGCATCGACGCCGTCAAGACCGCGCCCTCGATGGTCGAGGTGCCGAGCGAGAACTTCGTGCTGCATCCCGCGATCGACGGCAACGCCATCGTGATGGCGGTCTTCGAGAACCGGGATCAGGACGTGCGGCTGACGCTCGCCGGCGAAGGCCCGCAGCGCGTGGTGACGGGATCCGAGATCCGCTTCGGCAAGGGACGGAAGATCTGGGTCAGCCTGCTGGAGACGCCGCAGATCTGGCGCGTCCTTCCGCAGCTTGGCAACGTCCAGAAGCCGGCCGCAACGGATTGGAAGGTTCCGTTCCGCGCGCAGTGGCGGGCGGATTTCGCCTCCGACGACGCCATCGCCAGCTTCACGCTCCTGCTCCAGGACCCCAAGGGCTCCGACTACGTCAAGCCGAGCTTCACCGGTGACGTCCACTCCGGGGGTGCTCCCGAGAAGGTCGCCGCCGACCGCGTGCAGAAAGGCTACTACCCGTGCTGGACGGACCTTGCCGGCAACGTCACCGTGATGCCGCTGTCCCGTGGCATGCAGGCGCCGCTGACGTTCTATCCGCTCAATCGCACGGCGGATACGCCCGCCGACGCGTTCACGGTCGTGGACGTGGCGCGGAACTGCCTGGGGGCGGGCCCCTGCGACTACATCCTGGACCTCGAGGGCCACAAGGACCAGTACAAGGGCCGCGCGACCTGCGGCGTGCGGCACATCCTCAACGACATCTACTCGAAGAACCAGCAGAAGCAGCGGCACGATGACGTCGAGAAGTGCCTGAAGGACGGGCTGACGTTCGTGACCCACATCCGGAGCCGCGTCGCCCTCTACCAGGAATTCGGACAGAAGCTGCGGGAGTACCTGGCCGGGCAGCGGAAGGCGCATCCGGACCTCGAGGCGCCGATTGCCGAGCTGGGGAAGATCCTCGACCAGATGGACCGTCATCAGGCGGAGCGCGGGAGCAAGATCAAGAGCCCCGACGAGGTCGCCGCGATGAACAACGAGTTCCGGAAGACCATCATGGACCACGAGGGTCCGGAAGCGCTCGAGGCGTGCCGGAAATACACCGCGGCCCTCGTGGAGATCGGCGGGAACCAGGACGAACTGGTCGCGGAATCCCGGGGGGTGGTGAAAGCGCTTCGCCAGAGGGCGGGACTCCTGATGGCCATGAATCCGAAAATGGCCGAGGTGGCGACGGAAGTGCGGACGCGCACGCAGGACGTCCTGCGCAATCCGGCCTGGCACGAGGGCGCGCAGAAGTGACGCGGTCCCTCTGGCTGCCGGCGCTCCTGCTGCTCGGCGCGGCGGCGGCGGGGCAGGAGGAGTCCCGGATCCTGGTCCAGGCCGACACGCCGAAGGGGGCCGTCGTCCGGGAGCTCTTCGGGACCGAGATCAAGTGCGCCTACGGCGGGGAAGGCCTGATGACCGGGCTCCGCGGCTCGGCCAACGAGTTCCAGCCCGGGGTGATGGACTGGGTCCGTCCGCTCCAGCCGTCCTTCATGCGCTACAAGTTCATGCGGGGGAACTGGAGCTGGGAGGACGGGATCGGCCCCATGGCCGGGCGCAAAGACGATCCCGCCCGGCAGAAGGTCATGGGCATCGACGAGATCCTGGCCTTTCAGGTCTCGATGATCGGAGACGCGTCGAAGTGTCACCTCGTCGTGAATCCCAACAATCCGGAGCAGGGCGCCGCCCTGGTGGCCTATCTGAACTTCCCGGCGGACCCGAAGGGGCGAGACAGGGTCCTCGGCGTCTCGAAGGAGAACGGCCGGGACTATCGGACGGCGGGCTACTGGGCGGCGCTCCGCGCGCAACACGGGCATCCCGAGCCCTACGGGGTGGTCTGGTTCGAACTGGGAAATGAGAATTACACGAAGGACGGGGGATTCAATCGCGACCCGCGCGCCTACCTGGACGCGGCGCGGGAAGTCGCAAAGGCCATGAAGGCCGTCGACCCCGGCGTCCGCTGCGGGCTCAACCTGGACAGCTCCCCGATCCGGAGCCTGGACTGGGGCGCCCGGGTGGGCGAGGAGGGCGGGGCCTTCGCGGATTACCTCATCATCCACTCGTACTATCCGTTCGCGTATCCGCGCAACAGCCGCTACGTGAAGGCGACGACGAACCTCGACCGCCCGCAGGTCGAGGAGCTCTACTACAAGATGGTCATGGCCGGAGCCCACCAGGCGTGGTCCGACTGGCGCGGGTTGCGGGATCGGTTGAAGCGGACGCCCCGCTCCGGCACGCTGCCGCTCTGCCTGACGGAGAACGGGTTCCATCTGGAGATCCATGACGCCCGGGCGCAGAACAGCGTCCTCGTCGGCGTCTACGACGCAGACTTGATCGGCATGATGGTGGAGCACGCCCGGGAGCTAGGGCTTGCCAACGCGAACCTGTTCTATCTCCAGGGCAACGATCCCTGGGCCTTTCTGCAGCATTCCTTCTCGCGCCGCGACGCCTCGGCCATCACGGTCCGTTCCCCGTACTGGTCGCTCTACCTCTGGACCCATTACTTCGGGAGCACGCTGCTCACGACGGATGTCCGCTGCGGCACGTTTGGCATCCCGCTGCCGCAAGGCGACGGCTGGCCGAAGGAGGGGATCTTCTGGTCCCGGATTGCCGCCCAGGAGGGGATCCCGCTTCTGAGCGCGCACTCCAGCCTGTCCGCGGACGGGAAGACCCTCTATCTCGTCGTAATCAACCGCGACCTGCGCGAGGACCACGAGGCCTCGATCGAGCTTCGCGGCTTCCGCCCGCGAGCCGGCGCCGAGGTCCACACGTTGAATACGAACGTGACGGCGGCGTCCCGGAAGACGGAGGATCAATTCGCGGTCTGGGACTCGAACAACGAGGATGCGCCGGGGACGGTCAAGATCCGGGACTCCCGGATGGACGTCGCGGGAAGCAGCTTTCGCCGGCGCTTCCCGGCGCATTCGGCGTCGGCGATCGTCCTTCAATCGCAGTAACCGGACGGAGCTCCCGCGCCGCTACTGGCCGCGGGAGGCCGCATGGGGCGCACGCGCGGCGACCGCGCGGCGCAGAAGGACCGGGCAGGGAGCGTTGCGCAGCACGCTCTCGGCAACGCTCCCCAGCAGGCTACGGGACAGGCCGGTCCGGCCGTGCGTCGTCAGGCAGAGGAGGCCGGCGTTCGTCTCCTTCGCCAGGGCGAGGATCTCGTCGGCGGTCTCGCCTTCGCGCACGTCCGCAAGAGCCAGGATGCCTTGGGTGGCCAGGCCGTCGGCCATTCCTTCCAGGTAGGGCTGCGGGTCCTCCTCGGGCATCGGGAACGCGTTCTCGGGATGATAGGCGAGACGCGGCCAAGGTCTCCTCACGCGGACCAGGTGCAGCGTCGAGTTCATCGTGCGAGCGAGCTCGGCCGCGTCTCCGAGGACGTCCTCGGCGGTTTCTGAGCCGTCGAGCGCCACGATCATTCTCTTCCAGTCCCCAATCTTCGCGCCTTCGCGAAGGATGAGGACCGGGATCTCGGCCTGCCGGAGCACCGTTTCCGCCACGCTGCCCACGAGCTCGCGCCGGAGACCCTCGCGTCCATGCGTCGCCATGGCGATCAGGTCGAAGTGCTCGGGCTTGGCCGTCCGGAGGATTTCGTCGGCGGGGTCGCCCCATTCCGCCTTGGTCGTGGCCGGGATCCCGTCCATGGCCAGGGAGGTCCAGAGGCGGGTCAGGTACAGTTCCATGGTCTCCGAGGATTCATCGGCCGTCCCGACGCCCAGCAGGGTGAGCCGGAACTTGCGAGTCCGGAACAGGGGCATGAGGGCAGGGAGCACGCTCTCCGCCTCGGGGGATCCGTCCAGGGGCACCAGCAGCCGCAGCCGGCCTTCGTTCATATCGCACCTCGCCTATCGCTCGATAAAGCAAGCCAGGTGCCAAGGGCAAGGCCCCAGGGAGGGGGGCCGGCGCCGGCCGATTTTCCGCCGGGATTGCGGAGATTTCCGCGCCATCCGATTGGCCACAGAGCCCGCCGAGCCCTCAGAGAGAAGGACTCTGTGGGCTTTGAGGGCTCGGTGGCCAATCCGTTCCGAAGCTCAGTCCTGGACCGCTACCTCATAATCCCCCGCGATCCGGCGCTGGATCGACAGCAGGTTGCCGTCGCGGCCGATGCGCACCCGGTGGGGGGAGCCGGCGATCGATCCCTTCACGTGGTACTCCATGAAGCGCGGCCCCTCCTTGAAGATGCACTTCTCGAAGGTGAAGCCTTTGACGTTCTTGAGGGTCGTCTGGACCCGCTCGGGGATCTCCTTCTCCTCCATCTGGGTGCCGACGTACTTCACGCTGCGGTCGCGGTGAAGGATGCTCAGCTGCTTCTCCTTCCCGTCGACCCGGCGGTAGATCTCGTAGACCTCGCTGCCGTCCGGGTAGATCTCCGCCTCATACGTGATGTCCTCGCCCTTGCCGATCTTCTCGTCGGCCATCGAGTGGAGGTAGACCGGGACGTCCTCACGGCCGAGGTGCACGGCGTAGCGGGTGATGGCGCCGTCTTTCGAGATGAAGAGGCCGACCTTCGATGCGGTCGGCGCCGCCATGGCCTTCATGGCGAAATCCGGGATCCGGTTGTCCGGCAGCAGGCGGGACTCCTGTCCGATCCCGAACGCCAAGGCGGCCACGCCCAGCGCCGCGAGGCCCGCCGCGATGATCAGCAGCATCCAGAGCTTGCCCATGCGCTTCCCCCTCCGAAGGTTCCGGAATTAGAGAAAGCGGCCGCGCTTTTGTGACGCGGCTTCGTCGTGAACAACGGATGTTCCGGGTTCCGCTCAGCGGCTCTTGCGGAACTCCGCGACCAGCAGCCAGGCCCCTATCACGATGAACAGGACCGCCGAGCCCCGGCGGACCCACGCCGGATTGAGCCAGCGGCCGAGCAGTGATCCCGCGGCCACCCCGATCGCCGTCACCACAACCAGGGCGAGCGACGCCGCGGCGAAAATGGTCCACGGCTTCTTGGAGTCCGCGGTGAACGCCAGCGCCGCCAGCTGGGTCTTGTCGCCCAATTCCGCGACGAACACCGTTCCGAACGTGATCGCAAAGAGTTTCCAGTCCATGACCACACCCCTCGGCGTTATTTCAGGTAGGACTTGATCACGTCAATCAGGTCCTGGGCCGCCTTGGCCTGTTCCGAGGTCGGCTTCTTATTGGGGTCGACGATGTGAAGCAGGATGTGCCCTTCGATCACCTCGGCCATCAGGCTGTCCATCGCCCCCCGACAGGCCGAGAGGATATGGAGGATCTGGGAACAGTCCTGCTCCTCGTTCAGCCCTTTCTCGACCGCCTCCAGCTGGCCCTTCAGTCGAGAGACGCGGTTCAGCAACTTCTGCTTATCTCGGATCGTGTGCGCCATGAAGTTCTCCTTTGCCCTGGGGTTCCCCGAATCTATCCGAGCTTGACGGCGATGAATTCGTGCAGCGGCCGCGACGGGTCGTAGGTGATGCTGCTCCGGAAGATGAATCGGTAGCCGGCCCGGTCGAACGAAGCTCCCTGGCGAGCCGCGACGGCGATCGAGGGGTCCTTTTCCAAGGCCGCCGAAAGATCCTTGTTCTCGCAGAGCACGATTCTTTGGCTCTCCGAGGCGTTGAGGATGAGCATCGGGAAGATCTGGGTCGTCGCAGCGGGCCCGGTGCCGGCAACCTGGGCCTGACGGGCCTCCAGATGGATCATGCGCGCACGGACCTGGGATAGTCCGGCTTCGACGGCGCCCGAGACCCATCCCAGGAGCTGCTCCCGGACGGACGCGATGTCGTCCGCTTTCGCGATCGACTGAACATCCCCCGCTTTCTTGATCGCCTCCGCCAAGCCTGAGATTTCCTTGAGGTAGGCGTTCTTCTGGGCGTCGGGGATGAAGTACATGGCGATCAAGTGGACCTTCTTGCCGTCGGATGCCCCGTAATCGATGCCGGCCGGGCTCCATCCGACGGAGCAGAGCAGTTCGCCGTGCCCCCCGACGCGGACGTGGGGGCACGCGATTCCCAGCCCGATTCCCGAATTGACGGCTCGTTCCCGCTTGAGAATCTCATCAACCAGATCAACCTCCCGGCTCATCTCGGGAACGGCTTCGATCAGGTGGGCCAGGGTGCGAAGCGAAGCCTCTTTCTCCGTCGAAGGCAGTTCCACCAGTCTTCCGGATTGAAGCGCGTCGAGCAGACTCTTCATGATCAATCAGCTCCATATTTCTTGATGAACCAGGTCTTCATGAGATGGGCGAGGCCCACGTACGCGACGAGCGTGGCGGCGATGTATCCCCAGTACGAAAGCGGGAGCGGTTCGAGGCTCAGATAGTGAGCCAACGGCGAGTAGGGGAGCGCGACGGCAACCGCCATGACGAGCATCGTCGTCAGGATGAGCGGCCAGCTGGCTCGGCTCTGGAGGAAGGGGATGCGATTCGTCCGGATGACGTGGACGATCAGGGTCTGGGTCAGGATGGACTCCACGAACCAGCCGGTGTGAAAGAGATTCTCATAGTGGGTTTTCAGCGCGTCGGGAGTTCCGGCCTTCGCATAGTCCCAGCATTTGAAGACGATCAACATCAGGAAGAAGGTCGTGTAGTCGAAGATCGAGCTGACCGGACCCAGGTAGATCATGAACTTCTTGATGCTGGCGATGTTCCAGCGCCGGGGCTTCTCGAGGTATTCCTCGTCCACCCGATCGGTCGGAATGCCGACTTGCGAGAAGTCGTAGAGCAGGTTATTGACGAGCACCTGGATCGGGGCCATGGGGAGGAAGGGGAGAAAGAAGCTCCCGCCCACCATGCTGAACATGTTTCCGAAGTTCGAGCTGGCGCCCATCTTGATGTACTTCAGGATGTTTCCGAAGACCCGGCGGCCTTCCAGGATCCCGTCTTCCAGGACCATCAGATTTTTTTCGAGAAGAATGATGTCCGCCGCCTCCTTGGCGACGTCGACGGCGGTATCGACCGAAATGCCCACGTCCGCGGCCTTCATGGCGGGGGCGTCGTTGATGCCGTCGCCCATGAAGCCGATCACGTGACCTCCCCGCTGGAGCGCGCGAATGATCTGCTCCTTCTGGGCGGGGGAAAGTCGTGCGAACACCGTGGTCTTCTCGGCGAGTTTGGCGAAGTCCTCGTCCGATAGGCCGGTGAGCTGATCGCCCGTGACGAGCCCCTCGATCTTGAGACCCACGTCCTGGCAGACCTTCCGGGTGACCAGCGCGTTGTCCCCGGTGAGGATCTTGGTGGCGACTCCCGAGCGGGACAGAGCCTCGAGGGCTTTGGCCGCGGAATCCTTGGGAGGGTCGAAGAAGGCGATGTAGCCGAGCAGGATGAGGTCGCGTTCGTCGTTGGTCGAGAAGATCCGCTGGGTCTTGGGGAACTCCCGGTAGGCGACAGCCAGCACGCGATAGCCCTGCGCCGAGAGGGATTCGTACTCCTCGAGGATGTCGTTGCGAAGCATGTCGATCAGGGGATGGACTTCATCGTCGACCTGGTAGTGGCTGGAGGCGCGCACCACCTCCTCGACCGCGCCTTTGCAGACCAGAACGTGGTCCCCTTCGTAATCGATGACGACCGACATGCGCCGGCGCTGGAAATCGAACGGGATCTCATCCACCTTGCCGCAGCTCCGGCCCACGTCGATGTCCTCATGGGCGAGGATGGACTCGTCCAGCAGGCTCCGGAGTCCGGTCTGGTAGAAGCTGTTCAGGTAGGCGTAGCGCAGGACGTCCTCGCTCTCCCGGTTGGTTACGTCGACGTGGCGTTCCAGGACGATCCGATCCTGGGTGAGGGTGCCCGTCTTGTCGGTGCAGAGGACGTCCATGGCGCCGAAATTCTGGATCGAGTTCAGGCGCTTCACGATGGCTTTCTTGCGGGACATCGCGATGGCGCCTTTGGAGAGGTTGACGGTCACGATCATGGGCAGCATCTCGGGGGTGAGTCCGACGGCCACCGCCAGGCCGAAGAGCAGGGCGTCGACCCAGGGGTGAGGCGAATCTCGCTTGGTGAGCCCGATGATGAGGAAGACGGCGGCGACCATGACCACCATGAAGCGGATCATGAGCCAGGTGAAGGAGTTGATTCCCTTGTCGAAGCTGGTGAGGACCCGCTGACGCCCGAGTTTCTCGGAGATGCCGCCGAAGTACGTCTTCGCGCCGGTCGTAACCACGACGGCGCGGGCGGTGCCTGAGAGGACGGTGCTTCCCTGGAACGCGGCGTTGGGCAGGTCGAGGGCGGCCTTGCCGGCCGTGTCGTAGCCCTTGGCGTGCTTCTCGACGGGCATGGCCTCGCCGGTGAGGGCGGATTGACTGACGTACAGATCCTTGGAGACGATCAGCCGGAGATCGGCCGGGATGATCGAGCCGGCCACCAGGACGACGATGTCTCCCGGCACGAGGTCCCGCATCGGCAGCTCGCCCTCCTTGCCGGAGCGGAGCACCCGGCAGGTGGTCTTGATCATGGCACGGAGCTTCTCCGCGGCTTTGCTCGATCGCATCTCCTGGAAGTAGGCCAGGAACACGGACAGGACGATCATGCCGCCGACCACGGAAGCCGCCCGGAGATCTCCCATGAAGTAGGAGACCGTCGCGATGACGAGAAGCTGGACCACCAACGGGTTCTTCAGGCGCTCGAAAAGTTCCCCCAGGAATCCCAGGTGCCGCTCGCGGACGGCCTCGTTCGCTCCGAACGCGGCGAGGCGCTCTTCAACCTGGGAAGGCTCCAGCCCGCGATCGCTGACGCCCAGTTTGGCGAGCGCGGCCTCCGGCTCGAGGGCGCCCAGATCCAGCATCTGCCGTTCGGATTCGCTGGATTTGACGCGGGTGGCCCCGTTCACGCGCTCCGGGACCATGAAGCGCCCGAGGAGGGGAATCTGGTCGAGTCTCATGCGGTCCTCGGAGATCGACGCGAAGACGAACCAACCGCCCCGATCTTATACCCCCAGGGGTTATCCGTCAAATACTATACCCGGGTATAGTATGATAAGGACTTGTTAAGCCTTGACGCGGGAGGGTTGTCCGGGGACGTCGGCGTCAGGGGACCCGGGCGGGGACGACCACGACGGTCTTGCCGGCCCACTGGAGCCGCTTCTGGATCGCCATGGCGGTCTCGTTGTGGAGCAGGTTCTGGTACCACTTCTCCTTCTGGAAGAGGATCTTGCCCGCGAAGAAGGTGATCTGGGGGAACTCGCGGGCCACCTCGAGGCAGAGCTTCTCTCCTTCCGCAACGGCGTCGGTGCCGATGGCCATGCGGCTCGTCGCCGGGAAGCCCTGGCCCCGTGCGAACTCGACGTACTTCCGCAGGTTGTCCTGCACGCTGGCCTCCAGGGCCTCGACGGTGCCTTCGCCCTTGAATTCGCGGGAGTCGATGACGCCGACCGAGGCGAAGACCACCCCCTTGAAGTGGTTGGGGAACTGCCGGAACAGCGTCAGGAACGTGTGCAGCCCGAGGCCGCCGTAGCCGGCGACGAGGATGGCGGCGATCGGCTGCTTCGGGTCCGGGTCCTCCACGGGCGCCGTCGCCGTCTTCGGGATGTCCATGAGCTGCTGGTAGAGCTTGCCCAGCTTGCCCGTCACGACCTCGTAGTGCTTCCGGATGATGAACGCGAGCGCGATGACGCTGCCGGTCACGACGAGGGTCACCCAGCCGCCCGCCAGGAATTTCTCGATGATCGTGATCACCAGGATGGTCGCGCAGAGCAGGAGGCCGACGGTAAAGAGGACCATCCGGCCCGCGCCGCCCTTGGTCCGCGCCGTGTGGAGGAGCATCGCCAGCATCGACAGCGAGAACGTCAGGAACACGTTGATCGAGTACATGACGACGATGTGGCCGACGTCGCCCTGCGTATAGACCAGCGCCGCGAGCGAGGCCAGGCCCATCAGGACGATGCCGTTCTGGGTCGTCAGGCGGTCCGAGAGGGCCGCGAAGCGCCGCGGCATCCAGGAGTCCACGGCCATGTTGGCCAGGACGCGCGGGCCGTCCACGAAGCCGGCCTGCGCGGCGACCACCAGGAGCGCGCCTTCGGAGATCAGGGTCAGGAACACGAAGGGCGCCCCGAGCGGGACCACCTTGATGAAGCGCTCCGTGAGGACCGCATTCATCGTCTTTCCCTCGACGGGCTCGACGTGCCAGAGCAGGTAGCAGAAGAGGAGGCCCGACGCGGTGAACGCGAGCGACGTGCCCATGTAGAGCATGGTGCGCTTGGCGGTGCGGACCCGGGGCTCGCGCATGATGGCGAGCCCGTTCGAGACGGCCTCGATGCCCGTGTAGGTGCCGCCGCCCAGCGAATAGGCGTGGATGAAGCGGAGCAGGAGGCCTCCCATCCCGAGGGTCGCCAGTCCGCTCGAGAGGCCGCTCTTCGCGTGGGAGATCGTCTCGGGGAACTGGCCAGTATGGGCCAGGATTCCGCCCGTGATCAGGATCAGGTGCGTGACCACGAAGAGCAGGAAGACGGGCGTGAGCGTGATCACGGACTCGCGGACGCCGCGGAGGTTGAGGATCGTGAGGAAGATGATGAAGAAGATCTCGGAGGGGAGCTTCCACGCGATCCATTCCGGCTTGAGGCTGTAGAGGGCGTCGCCCGCGGCCGCGATCGAGACCGTGATGGTGAGGACGTAGTCGACCAGCAGGGCGCTGCCCGAGACCACGCCGGCGCTCCGGCCAAGGAGCTTGGTCGCGACGACGTAGCCGCCGCCGCCGTGCGGGAAGGCCTCGATGATGCGGCTGTACGCTGCCGAGATGATGAGCACCGTCATGGCCATCAGGCCGGCCAGGCCGAAGGCGAGGTAGGAGTGCTCGCCGAGCGTCTTGAAGGCTTCCTCAGGACCGTAGGCGGAGGACGACAGTCCGTCGGCGCCGAGGCCGACCCAGGCCAGGAACGCGATCAGGGACAGGTGGTGGTAGATCGAGCGGTCCGCGAGATCGCGCGGCTTGCCGATGACCAGGTGTCTAAGCCGGGCCCCGAGCGACGGTGTCGTCTGCGGAGGCGGGTGGGGCTGCTGGGTTTCCATGGGGGGATTACACCATCCCCCCCGGTCAAGGCCGCATCAAGATGGGGGCTCGCCCCATAAGGAAGTTATAAAGATCCGGCCTTCCCCATCTTTATGCGGCCTTTATGCCGGGCGTCCTACCTTTGATGCGGCCCAAAGCGCGATTGGGGTTTACTTGCCCAAGGCCTGACTGACGGCTCCGCTTCATCTTGTGTCCGTCCTGACCCTGGATGTTCTTGAGCGAGGTGAACCGTGAACTTAACTGACGGAGATAAGCGCGCGCGGGTTCCCGCACAACGTACGGCTGTCTTGATCGTCGCCGGGGAAGACTCGGCGCCGGATCGGGCCTTCGAGGCGATCCGGCGCTACTTCGGAGAATTCTACGAGCAGATCGTGTTCATGACCATCGGCCTGGTGGATCAGGAGGTGATGGACGACATCAAGGGCACGGAGATCGCGACCACCGTCCACCACAGCGCGCGCGGGGTGGTAACTACCTGTGTCGATCGAGCCCGGAGCGCGGGGATGGCGGCCGTGACCTGCGTTGCGATCGGAACGGATCCGGTGGAGGAGGTCGAGAAGTTGTCGGTGGATTTGGCCCGGCGCTGCCCCATGGCGATGTTCTTTCTGGGAAAGCTCGTGTTCCAGCACCAGAAGTGGTATCACCCGCTGCTGCACGGGCGCACGGCGGAGGCGATCCAGCGCCGGCTCGAACGGCGCGGCCTGCCGGTGGTGATCCTGCCGGTGGTGGTTCCGACCTAGAGACTCTAGAATGGATCCGTGGCGATGACCGAGACCCGTCCGAACCCGGACGCGCTCCTGGCTCGGGTGAAGGAGAAGGAAGGCGAATCCCGCCGGGGCCGGCTCAAGGTCTTTCTCGGCGCCTGCGCAGGAGTCGGGAAGACCTTCGCGATGCTGGAGGCGGCCCGGCGCCTCAAGCGGGACGGCGTGGAAATCGTCGCGGGCTACGTCGAGTCCCACGGGCGTGCCGAGACGGACGCGCTGCTCGAGGGGCTCGAGGCCCTCCCGTCCCGTTGGGTGGACTACCGGGGGGCGAAGCTGCGCGAGTTCGACCTCGACGCGGCGCTGACCCGGAAGCCGGCGGTCCTCCTGGTCGACGAGCTCTCTCACACCAACGCGCCCGGCTCGAAGCATGCCAAGCGCTGGCAGGACGTGCGGGCGCTCCTGGATGCCGGGATCACGGTGTTCACGACCCTCAACATCCAGCACATCGAAAGCCAGAACGACCTCGTGGCGCAGATCACGCGCGTCGTCGTTCGCGAGACGGTGCCGGACGCGCTCCTGGAAGAAGCCGATGACGTCGAGCTTGTCGATCTCCCCCCCGACGAGCTCCTGCAGCGGCTCCAGGAGGGGAAGGTGTACCTTCCCGAGCAGGCCGAGCGGGCCCGTGAGAGCTTCTTCCGGAAGGGGAACCTGATCGCCCTGCGGCAGCTGGCGCTTCGCTACACGGCGGAGCGCGTGGACCGCCAGATGCAGGCGTACCGGCGGGACCAGTCCATCGCGCACGCCTGGCCGGGGGCCGAACGCCTGATCGTCTGCGTGGGGCCCAGCCCGCAGTCGGCCAAGGTCGTCCGAGCCGCCAAGCGGATGGCCATGCGGCTCCACGCCGAGCTGATCGCGGTCTACGTCGAGACGCCGGCCGTCGCGTCGCTTCCTCAGGCGGACCGGGAGCGGGTGGTCCAGACGCTGCACCTGGCCGAGCAGCTCGGGGCCGAGACGGCGACGCTGAGCGGGGACGACCTGACCGGCGTCCTGCTGCGCTACGCTCGGGAGCGGAACGCGAGCAAGATCGTGATCGGCAAGCCGGGCCGGAAGTCGTGGAGGACCTGGATCAGCGGCTCTCCGGTGGACCGCCTCGCGCGGCAGAGCGGTGAGATCGATATTTATGTCATCAAGGGGGTCGCCGAGGACGCCGAAGTCTCGGAGCCGGCGCCGGCCAGGTCCCCGGCGTGGGCGCCCTACGGCTGGACCCTGGGCGTGGTCGGACTCTGCTCCCTTCTGAGCTACGCGCTCTTCCGCCGGCTGTCGGAATCGAACCTGGTGATGATCTACCTGGCCGGCGTCATCTTCGTCGCCACGCGCTTCGGCCGCGGTCCGTCGATCCTGGCGTCGGTCCTGAGCGTCCTGGCCTTCGACTTCTTTTTCGTGACGCCGTACTTCACGTTCGCAGTGTCGGACAGCCAGTACCTTCTGACGTTCGTGGTCATGCTGTCCGTGGCCCTGGTGGTCAGCACGCTGGCGGTGCGGACGCGCCAGCAGGCCGAGTCCGCCACGGAACGGGAACGCCGCACGTCCGCCCTGTACTCCATGAGCCGCGAGCTGGCCAGCACGCAGGGGACCGAGGACCTGGCCGCCGCGGCGAGGAAGCACGTGGAGGACGTCTTCCACGGCCAGGCGGCGATCTACCTGCCGGCGAGCGACGGGAAGGTCGAGCCGGTGGCGCATGCCGGGACGGTCGGGCTTGACGAACGCGGCGTCGCGCAGTGGGTTTTCGACCACAAGCAGAACGCCGGCCTGGGGACGCGCACGTTGCCGGGCTCCCGCTCGATCAACGTGCCCCTCGGCGTCGGGGACCGGGTGATCGGCGTGCTCGGCTTCCTGCCGCGGGACCCCGCGGCGTTCCTGGTGCCGGAGCAGATGCAGCTCCTGGAGACCTTCGCGACGCAAGCCGCGGTGGCGCTGGAGCGAGAGCGCCTGGCTCGGCAGGCGGGGGAATCCCGGGTCCAGGTGGAGACGGAGAAGCTCCGGAACACGCTCCTGAGCGCGATCTCCCACGATCTGCGGACCCCGCTGGCCGCGATCAAGGGCGCGACCACGCTTCTGGTCTCGTCTCCGAACGTCGACCCCGGCGTCCGCCTCGACCTGCTGATGAGCATCCACGAGGAGGTCGAGTACATCAATCGGATGGTGACCAACCTCCTGGACCTGACACGGCTCGAATCAGGCAAGGTCGAAATCCGAAAGGAGCTCCAGCCCCTCGAGGAGATCGTCGGGACCGTGACGGACCTCCTGGAGAAGGGCCTCAAGGACCACCCGCTCGAGATCTCCCTGCCGCCGGACCTGCCGATGATTCCGATGGACGCCCCCTTGATCCAGCAGGTAGTCTTCAACCTTCTCGACAACGCCGTCCACCACACGCTGTCCGGCACGCCGGTCGAGATCTCGGCCCGGGTCGAGGGCGGAGGGGTTCGCGTCGAGGTTGTGGACCGCGGCGCGGGCATCCGGCCCGGAGAGGAGCGCAAGATCTTCGACAAGTTCTACCGCGTCACGGCCGAAGGGAAGCGATCGGGGATGGGGCTCGGGTTGGCGCTCTGCGAGGCGATCGTGAAGCTCCACGGCGGCCGAATCTGGGCCGAGAACCGGCCCGACGGCGGCGCCGCGTTCCGCTTCACGCTTCCCCTGGGGGCGCCGTGAGCGAAAAGAAACGGGTCGCCGTCGTCATCGAGGACGACGCGCCGATCCGACGCTTTCTGAAGGTCACCCTCGAGGAGAACGGCTTCAAGTACGTCGAGGCCGAGACCGCCAAGAAGGGCCTCATCCAGTGCGAGACCCAGATGCCGGACCTCATCATCCTCGACCTGGGGCTCCCCGACATGGACGGGCTGGAAGTCATCGAGCGCGTCCGCGAGTGGACCAAGGTCCCCATCGTCGTGCTTTCGGCGCGGGGGAAGGAGAAGGACAAGGTCGAGGCGCTCGACGCCGGCGCCGACGACTACCTCACCAAGCCCTTCGGGGTCGAGGAACTGATGGCGCGGATCCGCGTGGCCCTGCGTCATTCGGCCCGGACGGAGTCCGTCGAGGGCGAGACGAGTTTCCGGTACAAGGGGCTGGAGGTTGATCTCGAGAAGCGCGTCGTAACGGTATCGGGCAAGGAGGTGCACCTCACCCCGATCGAGTACCGCCTCCTGGCGACGCTCGTCAAGCATTCCGGAAAAGTCCTCACGCACAAGCAGCTGTTGCTTGAAGTCTGGGGCCCGAATGCCCAGTTCGAGCATCAGTACGTCCGCGTCTACATGAACCAGCTGCGACACAAGATCGAACCGGAGCCCGCCCGCCCGAAGTACCTTATCACCGAGACGGGGGTCGGCTACCGTCTGAAGACGAGCTGATTTCCGGTACGGAATCCCCCCGGAGGCCGTCCTACTTCAAACGAGGTGGGTCATGAAGGTCCTCCATCGCATCACGCCCCGTCAGTTCGCGTCCAGCTGAACTGACTCCGACCGATCTCCGCGCTTCTTCTTTGTCCCGGAGATTCCCTGCTCGGAGGATGCCATGAAACTCCTTCTGACTCCCGCGCCCCGGCAAGTGACGCCGCTGGGGCAGACCCTCTTCGAGGCGTCGCGACGCGTGAGTACGGCGTTCGGCGCCGCCGGACTGGCCCTGATCGTGGTCGGCCTGGCCGCGAAGGTTCCGATCCCGCTCTGCATCTGGGGCGTCATGGCCCTGGTTGCGGCCGTGGTTGTTCGCAAGAGCGGCGAGCGGCGCCTGGAGCTCTGGCTCCACGGCACGGAGATGCTGGCCGAGGCTCGACCCGGGAAGGCCTGGACGCTGACGTGGACGGTCGACGGACGTTCGTACAGCGGTCAGGCGTCGCAGATGCCGTTGCTCTGGGCCGGCGGCCGCGTGCGGATCCTGGTGGACCTCGACAAGCCGTCCCGCATGATGCCGGTGGGCGTGGAGATGCTCCCGTCCCCGGAAGCGGAGGCTCCGTCGCCGGAGGTCCCGCCGGTCCTGTCGCCCCGGCCGAGGAGGACGAACCTCCTCGTTCTGACGGAGGCGAAGCAGCGGCGGAACGCGGCCGTCGTGACGGCCGTGCTCGCCCTTTTCGTGGCGTGCCTGGTGTCGCCCTTCGTCCTGGAGCGCCGCCGTTTCCTCGCGGAAGCGGTACCGGCCGGACAGGGGCGGGTTACCGGTCGCACCCGCTCGTCCGTGGAGTACGTGTTTGATGGAGCGCGCCGGATGTTCGAGTCGAGCGGCAAGTCCCAGGTGCAGTGGCCGGTCGGCAAGCTCGTCACCGTCTACCGTCACCAGGGCTTTGTCGTGGCCGAACCGGAACTGCCGGGGATGCGGCTGCCCGTCGGGGTGATCCTGGTTGCGGCGCCGATCGTGGCGGCGATCGTCATCCTGATGTCGGCGCTCGTGGAGGCCCGGCTTGCCCGGAGGCTCTGGCGCTTTGGAAAGGAGGTTCCGGCGGAACTGATCAGCGATCACACGCAGAATCAACGGCGCGAGGTGGTCTGTCGGTTCTCATCCGCAGGGCTGAGCGGAATCACGCGGCGCGACTTCGCGGCGTCTCGGAAGCCCTTGGAAGGCTTCCGGGGCGAGCTGGTCGTGCTGGTGGATCCGCGCGACCCGAAGAGATCGCGGATGGTTCTGGCGGACGAAGCCTAGCGTCCTACCCTTGGGGGCCCGGCTTGCGATCGCAAGGACGCAGGCCGGGCCTTCTGTATTCAGGCGAAGAAGAACGCCGTGGCGATGATGGCGTAGAGCGCCACCAGGAGCAGCCCTTCCAGCCAGTTGCAGACGCCGTCGGTCGCCAGGTGGTTGATGATCATCACCGGGAGCAGCATGGCGGCCAGCTCGAAGAGCGTGAACTGCAGGTCCAGCGGCCGGCCGGCCGCGGCGCCCAGGAGCACCAGGATCGGCACGACGAAGAGGTTGATCTGGATCGTGGAGCTCGTGCCGATCTGGATCGACAGATCGATGAGATTCTGCCGAGCGTAGGCGATCGCCGACAGGTTCTCGGCCACGTTGGTGATGATGCCGAGCAGGATCACGCCGACGAACATCTTGGACAGGCCGAGCTGGCTTCCGGCGCCGTCGAGCGTGCGCTCCAGCACCCCGCCCAGGAAGGCGACCGTCAGGGTGGTGGCCAGCAGCACCAGGATCGATTTCTTCATCGACCATTCCGATCGGCGCGTTCCCCGGAGTTCGTCGACCGCGTCGAAGAGGTGACGGTGCGTCCGGATCGTGAAGACCAGACCGGCGACATAGACCAGCGCGAGGATGCCGCTCACGACTCGGGAGAGGGTGCCCACGTGAGCCGGGCCGACGAATTTCGCGAACACGGTGGGGATCGACACTCCGGCGAACGCGATGATCAGGAGCGACGCCGACACGCCCGCCGCCGTCTGGTTGAACTTCTGCTCGCGGTACTTGAGCCCCCCGGCGAGCATGCTCAGGCCGATGAGCAGGAGCAGGTTCGTGACGAGCGAGCCGACGATCGACCCGCGGACGATCTGGGCGCCGTCGGGAGTTGATCCCAGGAGGAGCCGGGCGCCGATGAGCAGCTCCACGGCGTTGCCGAAGGTCGCGGCGAGGAGCGCCCCGAGGGCGGGCGTCGACCGGATGGCGATCTCCTGGGTGGCCCGGCCGAGGAACCCTGCCAGGGGGATCATCCCGACGATGGCCAGGAGAAAGCTGACCGATGACGGCCAGCCGAGCCGTTCGCTGACGCCTGCCATCGGCACCGTCGCCAGCAGCAGCAGGAGGATCCGTCCGCCCAGCTTGCCGCCGGTTTCCGCGGCCAGCGGCGCATCCACGACGGGCTTCGGGTCCGTCATCTAGCGCCGCTTCCTGTTGTAGTAGCGGAACTGGTGGTAGGAGATCCCCAGCAGGCGCGCGGCGCGGGCCTGGTTGCCGTCGGCGTCCTTGAGGGCCTCGGCGATGAGGCGCCTCCGGTACGCCTCCACCTTCTCGTGGAGCCCGCCTTTCTTTGCCGCGGGTTCGTCGTCGAGGATCAGCCCCAGGTCGTCGAGGCCGATCTCCGTCCCGCTGTCCCGGTAGGCCGCCCGCTCGATGATGTTCTTCAGCTCGCGCACGTTTCCGGGGAAGCGGTAGCCGTTCAGCCGCTTCAGAGCGTCCTTCGAGAGGCGCCGGTCCCGGAAGGCCGGGATCTCCAGCGCAAACTGGTTGAGGAAGTGGCGCGCGAGCACCTCCACGTCGCCCTCGCGTTCCCGCAGCGGCGGCACCGTCACGACCTCGAAGGCCAGGCGGTCGTAGAGGTCGGACAGGAAGGCGCCGGAGCGGATCCGCTCCTTCAGGTCCACATTCGTCGCCGCCACGACCCGTGCGGTCGTCCGGACCTCCTTGGTCCCGCCGACGCGCGTGAAGGTGCCGTACTCGACGACGCGCAGGATCTTCTTCTGGAAGACCGGCGACATGTTGCCGATCTCGTCGAGGAAGAGCGTGCCGCCGTCGGCCTGCTCGAACTTCCCCTGGCGCGCCTCGTCGGCGCCCGTGAACGCGCCCTTCTCGTGGCCGAAGAGCTCGCTCTCGAGAAGCGCGTCGTTGAAGGCCGCGCAATTCACCGACACGATGGGGCGGGTCGGGGGACCGGCCGTGAAGTGGATCGCCCGCGCGACAAGCTCCTTTCCGGTGCCGCGCTCGCCCGTGATGAGCAGCGGACGGGGAACCTTCGCGACCCGCTGGATCTGGTCGACCAGTTTCTGGATCTGCGGCGACTCGCCGACGATCTGGAAGCGCGCCTGGATGGACTCTCGGAGGCGGGCGTTCTGCTCGTCGAGGCGCCGGTTGCGCTCGATCGCCTCGAAGAGCCCCCGCATCTTCCCGAGCAACGTGCCGATGCGCTCCCGCAGCCGTTCGCCGGTCACGAGGAAGTCGCTCGCGCCCGCCGCGATCGCCTTTGCCGCGCGCTCCACGCTGCCGCGCTCCGCGGCCAGCACGACGGGAACCTCCGGATCGGCGTGATGGATCTTCTTGATGAGCTCCAGCCCCTGCTGGTCGGGGAGGACGATCATCGTGGAGCGGGAGCGGTCGCGGACGTGGCCCAGCAGCTCCTTGAGCGTCGGGACCAGCCGGACCTCGTCTTCCGGGCGCACCTCGACCTGGAATGCTTCGCGCAAGGCGCCCAAGTCCTGGGGCCCGGTATCCAGGATCAGGATCGATTGAATCACTGCCTCATGATACCTGATGAAAAGTGTCATACGTGGTGAAAAACACCACATCTACCCCTCCAATTCGCGGGATTTCGCAGGATCCCGCTGGCACGCCCCTTGCAATGGAGGGTGCCGGGAAAGGAGGCGCGTATGGTGGAACATCTGTGGTGGGTTCTCGTGGCGACGGCGCTGCCCGTCGTGATCCTCCTGATCCCGATCCTGCTCGGGATGCGCGTGATCCCGAACGACATGGTCGGGATCGTGGAGAAGCTGTGGTCCGGGCGCGGCTCGCTGCCGGAGGGCCGGCTGATCGCCCTCGACGGGGAGGCGGGCTTCCAGGCGGAGCTGCTCCGCGGCGGGATCCACTTCGGCTTGCCGGTGTGGAAGTTCCGCGTGCACAAGGTGCGGCTGACGTCGGTCCCGCAGGGCAAGATCGGCTACGTCTTCGCGAGAGACGGCCGGGCCCTGCCGCCCGAGCAGACGCTGGGTCGAGTGGTGGAATGCAACCACTTCCAGAACGCGCGGGCGTTCCTGGCCCCGGGCAAGCCGCAGGGCGGTCAGCGTGGCCGCCAGCGGGCGATCCTCCGCGAAGGCGTCTACGCGATCAACGTGGCGCTCTTCGTAGTGATCACCGAGGAGGCCGTGCACAGCCTGTACCTGGGCGACGGCCGGGAGATCGAGATGTTCAAGAGGTGGCAGAAGGAGCTGGCAGAGTTCAGCGGTTTCAGCCCGGTGGTGATCGACAAGAACCGCGGTCAGGCGGATGACTCGATCGGGATCGTGACGATCCACGACGGTCAGGCCCTGGGGCCCGGCGAGATCATCGCTCCCCCGGTGGGGACGAAGGCGGGCGAGCCGGGATACCACAGCAACTATCAGGACATCGAGGCGTTCCTGGCGGTCGGCGGGCGCCGCGGACGGCAGTACGTGCCCCTCACGGACGGAACGTACTTCCTGAACCGGTGGTTCGCGTCGGTGGAGATCGTGCCCAAGACGGTGGTTCCCATCGGCTCCGTGGGAGTCGTGGTGAGCTACTTCGGGCAGAAAGGAGAAGACCTGACGGGCAAGGGCTTCCGTCACGGCGAGCAGGTGGTCGAGGGCGAACGCGGAGTCCTCGCTGAAACGCTGGGCCCCGGCAAGTATCCCTTCAACACGTACGCCGGATGCGTGTATCTGGTGCCCACGACGAACTTCGTCCTGCACTGGATCACGGGGCGTACGGAGAGCCATCGCTACGACGAGACGCTGAAGTCGATCGACCTGGTGACGGCGGATGCGTACGAGCCGGTGCTCCCGCTGTCGGTGGTGGTGCACATCGACTATCAGAAGGCGCCCAATGTGGTGCAGAGGTTCGGAGATGTGAAGAAGCTGATTACGCAGACGCTCGATCCGATGCTGAGCGCGTATTTCCGGGACATCGCCCACAAGAAGACGATGCTCCAGCTCCTGCACGACCGGGACCAGATCCAGCAGGAGGCGAGGCGCGAGCTTCGCTTCCGCTTCGCCGAGTTCGACATCGAACTGGTGGACGTGCTGATCGGGAAACCCGACACGGCGGGGGCCGGAGGCGCGATCGAAACCCTGCTGGAGCAGCTCCGGATGCGGCAGCTGGCGCGGGAACAGGTCGAGACGTACGAGCAGCAGCGGGTGGCCGCGGACAAGCTGCTCACGCTCAAGACCGCCCTGGCGCTCGCGGAGCGGCAGACCGAGCTGACGAACTCCAAGGTGCAGGTGGAGATCGCCGGCAACCAGGGCGAAGCGAAGCTCGCGCTGGCTCGGAAGCAGGCGGAGGAATCCGTCATCACGGCGGAGGCCGAGGGCAAGCGCCGGGTGCTCCTCGCGGAGTCCGACGGACGCTCGAAGGTCCTCGTCGGGGAAGGCGAAGGCAGGCGTCTGACGCTCGAAGGCGAGGCGGAGGCGAAGGTGCAGGAGCGGAAGATCGCGTCGTACGGCGATCCGAGGCTCTACGCGCTGGCCCAGGTGGCACAGAAGCTCAGCGAGAGCAAGCAGCCCCTGGTGCCGGAACGGCTCCTGGTCGCCGGAGGCGCAGACGGCAAGTCCGGCCAGAACCTGGTCGGCACGCTGCTGAG